>JACCDK010138161.1_pt1 | contig 16325 bp, 17 predicted proteins | sample 7445871 | NCBI WGS metagenome assembly JACCDK01 (sample SAMN15323436, study PRJNA562643) | freshwater metagenome | isolation source: river surface water | place: USA:Blue River Watershed | collected 2017-08-15 | reverse complement strand
CCGGCGTTGAAGTCGAATACATCGAGAGCTCTGATCTAGCTGATATCCAACGCGCATGGCTACATCGCATTACAACAAGTCGTCCATATTTCATCTGGAAAGTCGCTGTCACTCTCGATGGTCGAATCGCTGCGGCAGATGGCTCATCACAATGGATTACATCAGAGGCTGCTCGGGCAGATGTACAGGTATTGAGGTCTCAATCAGATGCCATTCTGATTGGTACCGGTACTGCAATTGCAGATAACCCGACGTTGCGCCCTCGCATTGCCGTAGCGAATACGCCGGTAAGAATCGTGATGGGTAACCGTGAAGTTCCTGCAGGCTCCAATCTCCATGATGGAATCGGTGAGACCATTTTTGTGAAGAGTCATGAGGCATCTGATCTCCTCAATGTTCTGGAAAGTGCTGCTATCAACCAAGTGTTGGTTGAAGCTGGCCCAACGCTTGGAAGCGCGCTCTTTGCTGCAGGTCTGATTGATGAAGTGGTTCTTTACCAAGCACCAAAGGTTCTGGGCGCCGGCAAAATTTGGCTAGAAGATTTTGGAGTGAAATCAATCGATGGCGCACGTGTGCTCACATTGATCTCATCAGAACAAGTTGGCCCAGATATGAAGTTTCGTTACAGAGTGGAGAAGCGCTGATGTTTACAGGTCTTGTTGCCGAACTAGGCAAAGTCGTGGGGATTACAAAGGGTGAGAGCTCTTCAGTGCTCACTATTAAGGCGCCTGCGTTGACCCCAAAGCTCGCCATCGGTGACTCCATCGCAGTCAATGGCACCTGCTTAACTGCGACTTCGCTGACTTCTGACACCTTTACCGCTGATGTCATGGTGCAGACACTTTCATTGACATCACTTGGAAAACTTGAAATCGGGGCAGGTGTCAACCTAGAACTCGCTGCCCAGATGGATATGAGGATGGGTGGTCATATTGTTCAGGGCCATGTCGATGGCATCGCAACTGTTGTATCTCGCACACCGGGGGAGAAGTGGGAACAGTTCGTGATTGAAGTACCGGCAGACTTGTCACGTTATATCGTCAATCAAGGATCCATCAGCGTCGATGGTGTCTCTCTGACCGTTGGAGAGATTAATGATTCCAATAATCAAGTCACGCTTTGGCTAATCCCTGAGACGCTAGCAAAGACCAATCTTTCATCGAAAAGTATCGGCGATATTGTCAATATCGAAGTCGATATTCTGGCTAAATATGTTGAGCGATTAATCTCAAAGGGTGCCAAATAATGTCAATTAAATCAGCGCTCGAAGAATTTGCAGCAGGTAAGTTCCTTATTGTTACCGATGATGAATCTCGCGAGAATGAGGGTGATCTCATTGTCCTGGCTGAGAAAGTTACTCCAGAGCAGACAGCTTTTATGGTTCGCCATACAACGGGAATTCTCTGCGTTGCAATTGATAGAGCAACAGCTCGACGTCTCGAATTGCCGTTGATGTACGAGAGCAATCAAGATAAGCGAAAAACTGCATTTACCGTCACGATTGATTTAGCGAGCGTATCAACCGGTGTCAGCGCCATCGAGCGCACATCAACTATTCGTGCAATCGCTGACCGTAACTCTCAGGCAAGTGATTTCATTCGTCCGGGCCATATTTTTCCTTTAATTGCCCATCCCGAAGGTTTGGCAGCGCGAGGTGGACATACGGAAGCAGGAACTGCGTTGGGAGAGTTAGTGGGAGCAGCTCCTGCAGCGTTGTTATCAGAGATCATAAACGAAGATGGATCTATGGCTCGCGGTGATGCGCTTCGCGCATTTGCTGCCGAACATCAGATCTCCATGATTACGATTGCAGAGCTGACAGAGTATTGGCGCACACATCGCAAAGAGAGCGCTGAAGCAGTTCATCTCAACTGGTCCAATGTGCAGCTGCCGGAAGGAGCCTGGCAATTGGCGACGTACCCGGCGCTTAAAGCTCGCGACCATGTGATCGCACGCTTCGGAGAGGGCAAGAAAACTCCTAAGGTACGCATCCATTCAGAGTGTTTCACCGGTGATGTCCTGGGTTCATTGCGTTGCGATTGCGGAGAGCAGTTAGCAATCTCTAAGAAGCTAATCGCAGAGCATGGCGATGGATATGTCATCTATCTCCGTGACCACGAAGGTCGCGGCGTGGGCTTGGCCGAAAAGCTCAAGGCCTATCAATTGCAGGATCAGGGCCTCGATACCGTGGAAGCGAATGTGAAGTTAGGACATCCGATCGATGCGCGTGATTGGAGCGATGTGGTCGAGATTCTCCGCACTCTTGGGATCTCTGAGATGACGCTTCTGACAAACAATCCTGAGAAGGTGAAGGCGCTGAGAGATAACGGTTTTAGCGTGACACAGGAAAATCTTGCAGCTCAGATTCATCAATACAACGAGAAGTACATTGAAACAAAGCGAGTAAAACTTGGACATGAAAGAGGTAATGCATAATGGCTGGACACGCACCTGAGATTGAAATCAAGAAGCACCCTAAGGCAAAGGTTGCGATTATCTCTTCATCGTGGCACCCGGATTTGTGTGGCGACCTCATCGCTGGTGCGCGACGTGCATTAGAGGCAGCCGAAGTTTCGACGATTGAAGTGATCTATGTACCCGGTTCATTTGAGATTCCGCTCGCTGCACAACGCGCATTTGAGAGCGGCTTTGATGCAGTCGTAGCAGTCGGCCTTGTGCTCAAGGGCGAGACTCCGCACTTTGATTATGTCTGCCAGGGAGTCACACAAGGCGTGATTGATGTGCAGCTGAAGTTCTCTAAGCCAATTGGCTATGGAGTCTTAATGTGCAACGACCTCGATCAAGCCATTGCCCGCTCAGGTGTACCTGGCAGCAAGGAAGATAAAGGCTACGACGCAGCGATTGCTGCTCTCGCATTCCTTTGGTAGTTCAATAACTCTTAAGATATATTAGGAGTTATGAAAGAATCTAAATTACTTCCCATCTTAAGGTCGCAGACCCAAGGGGATCTATTGGCACGCCTCTTTCTCAATCCAGGACGCGAATACACACTCTCAGAGCTTTCGAGGTTAATTGGAGCATCTCTTCCAGGGGTGCATCATGAATGCGTTCGGCTCATTGAAGCTGGTTACCTCTCCGAGCGACGCGAGGGTCGAAACAGATTGGTCACCGCAAATACCGGAATGGATTTATACGAATCGCTTACTTCGATTCTTGCCCTCACATATGGCCCATTACCGCTGCTAGAAGAAGCATTGCGCGGGATTGACGGGATAGAGCGAGCATTTATCTATGGCTCTTGGGCAAAACGATATTCTGGATTATCGGGTGGCGTACCACGAGATATCGATCTGGGAATAGTTGGTTCTATTAAGACAGACGATATCTATGAAGATATTCTTGAAATTGAAGTTCGACTCGCACGTGAAGTCAATTTCGTAATATTTTCGATTCCAGATTGGAAATCAGGATCTCCGCTTATTCGTGAAATTCAAGCAACACCAATTGTAGAGATCAACTTAAAGTAGTTGTCGGTGAGCCATCCTATTTTCTGAGGATGATTACATTTAATTTTGATAGTGACTTTGTAAAGTCACGTATAAGTAAGAACTTAATTGAATCCATACCCATCAACCTAAATCAAGTTCATAGATATCTATCAAAAGCATATCTTCACCTAGAAGCATCTCAGAAGATTCGAGAAATAGATTTAGATGGCTCTTATCAACTACTCTATGACTCTGCCAGAAAATCTTTAACCGCAATTTTCGCCTTGAACGGTCTCAAGCCCACTAGCCACGGTGGTCATGCAATCCTGCATGACGTAATTATCCGTTGCGTCTCGGACCATGAGGTACTTAACTTTAAGAAATATGATCGAATGCGAAGAAGACGTAATTTTACAGAATATTTGAGTGACAAAAGTATCGAAATCACACTGACTATTCGTGATGAGGACTATGTAATTTCACAATTTTTCTACGTAACGGCACTTGAAGAATTTGAAAAGAATCTTGAACACTAAGAGATAAGAAGAGATCGCTTAGAAAGTCCCATCCAGAAACCTTCAATCAAAGTCTCTGGCGCTGCATCGATGTCGTCTCCGGCACCGAGAGCAACGAAGAGCGGCGTGAAGTGTTCCACCGTTGGGTGCGCATACTGCACAGCAGGGGCCAAGTCTTTGTATGCAGCAAGTGAATCGATGTCACCTTTAGCCAGACGCTCTGCTGCCCAGGCATCAAATTCAGAAGACCAGCCAGGTGCCTTTGCGTCAATAGACCAATCGCGGATATAGGGAAGTCCGTGTGTCATAAAGCCAGAGCCAATAATTAATACACCTTCATCGCGAAGCGGTGCAAGACGGCGTCCGATCTCAATGAGTTTTCCAGGATCAGATGTTGGCATCGACATCTGCAAGACAGGAATGTCATGGTCTGGATACATCACGCGCAATGGCACCCAAGCACCATGATCGAGACCGCGACGAGATTCATGGAGTGGCTCGCTCTTTGGCATCATCGCTGAGATACGTGTAGCGAGAGCTGTTGCATCCGGCGTTTCATAGGTCATCTCAAAGAACTTCTGCGCAAAACCACCGAAGTCGTAGACCAAGGGAGTACCTGCAAGGGGAGAGCTAATTGCAATCGGAGCTGATTCCCAATGAGCCGAGATGATAAGAATTGCCTTTGGCTTCTCAAACTTCTTAGTGATCGCTGCGAGTTCGTTGCTCCAAATTGGATCATCTAAGAGCAGGGGAGCGCCATGTCCGATGTAGAGGGCTGGCATTTTTTCCATGGAGATAGCGTAGCAGAAGTAGTTGAAATTTCAACTACATTGGTAAGTCGCTTGCGACGGGTAAGGTGTGCGGCATGAGCGACCTTTCCACCCAAGTGCGGGCAGCGTTAGATGCAGCTGTCTCTGCCATTGGCGGAAAGCCTCGTGAGGGTCAGATCGAGATGGCTGAAGCCGTGGCCAATGCGCTGACCGATCGCCATCACCTCATGGTCCAAGCAGGTACCGGTACGGGAAAGTCTCTCGCCTACCTCGTTCCTGCTTTAGTCCATGGTCGGAAAGTTCTGATTGCGACAGCAACCCTCGCCCTTCAACGCCAATTGGTAGAACGCGATTTACCAGCAGTTGTGCCTGCCTTGGAAAAAGAACTCGGTCGCGAAATTAGCTACGCAATTTATAAGGGCGTTGGTAACTATATCTGTCTTGCAAAGATGAATTCAGAAGAGCCAGATCCTGATGGCGAGCTCTTACTTGAATCGTCCTATCTCGAAAAAGATGCAAAACGACTCCATGCTTGGGCGCGCAGCAAAGATGTTTCAGGTGATCGCGATGATGCCCCTGAAGTAGATCGCAGAGTCTGGGCGGCGAATTCTTTATCAGGTCGTGAATGCGTTGGCGCAGATACCTGTGCCTGGGGAAGTGGCTGCTTTGCCGCAAAAGCGAAGGCGAAGGCACAGACTGCAGATGTAGTGGTCACCAATCACACCTTGCTAGCTATTGAGATCGTTGATGCACATCCAATATTGCCTGAGCGCGATGCAGTCATCATCGATGAAGCGCATGAGTTTATGGATCGCACCACCCAAGCGGTGACCGAAGAGCTAACTGCGGCCCGCGTTCAACGCGCAGCCGCGATGGCACGTAAATACATGCCCGGAAAGGTATCCGAGGCATTCACCAACGCAGCTGACTCTTTCTATGATGCGATGAATGATTATGGCGCTGATGTTAAAGGTGATTTTTCAAAGCAGGGGCGGCTTTCAGAGATTCCGCAATCGCTGGAACATCCGATTCGTAAAATTCGCGAAAGCGCAACGGCCGTTGCGCAGACCCTTACATCCGATGAAGAGATTCTTGATCCAGATGCCTTAGCAGAGCGTGCTCGCGTGAAAGGTGCTGTCCAAGAGATTGCGACCATCGCTGGAAAGCTGCTCAAGATGGGCGATACCCATGTGCTCTGGTATGAACCCACTTTCTCAACGCTCTATTTGGCGCCGCTATCTGTTTCACATGTTCTGCGCAGTAACTTACTGACACAAACGCCAGTGATTGCGACATCGGCAACTCTGACTGTAGGTAACGGTTTTGATGCGATGGCGAAGAGCATCGGATTTATCGTCGGTGAAGATGGCGAGCAAGATGTTAAAGATGGCGAGATAGATCCTGCCAACTTGCAGACGATGGATGTGGGCTCGCCCTTTGACTTTGCTAATCAAGGAATGCTCTATTTGCCAAAGCACTTGCCAGAACCCACTCGTGATGGAACATCACCTCAGGTTCTTGAAGAACTCGGCGAACTCATCGATGCTGCCGGTGGGCGCACCTTGGCGCTCTTTAGTTCATGGCGCGGAGTAGAGGCAGCTGATGCACATTTGCGTAACGTTCTGAAAGAGCGACCTATCTCAATCATCACCCAAAAACGTGGCGATGCAGTGGCTCCATTGGTCGAACGCTTTGCTAAAGATGAAACCTCAGTTCTCCTTGGCACCATGTCACTCTGGCAAGGAGTAGATGTTCCAGGCAGCTCTTGCATTTTGGTGGTTATCGATCGCCTGCCCTTCCCGCGCCCTGATGAACCGGTGTTAGCAGCGCGTTCGGCACTTGCCGATACAGCAGGCGGCAGCGGATTTATGCAGGTCTCTGTCCCTCGTGCAGCGCTGCTCTTGGCGCAAGGTGCCGGCCGTCTCATCAGAAGTATTGATGACCGAGGCGTCGTCGCCATCATGGATTCGCGCATCGTCACAAAGCGCTATGGCAGTATTTTGCTCAATTCGATGCCACCGCTCTGGCGTACCAACGATAAGCAGGTGGTGCGAGATTCACTGAGCAGACTCGCAGCATCCATGAAATCATAGGAATATGCCGAAGATTGTTACCGAGACTCTCGCACAGCACCGTGATTGGCGTCGCAGCCAACTCATCGATGCCGCTGCCGCGATTGCCCTTGAATCCGGAGGAGCAGCAATCACTGTTGCTGCAGTAGCCGCTCGCGCAGGGCTTTCTCGCACATCTGTCTATGAATACTTCGCAAGTAGCGCTGATCTCGCCGCAGATCTGGTGATTGATGAATTAAAAATATTTGGTGAAGAACTCGCTCGTATCTCCGCTGCCGGAGAAACTGCGATTCAATCAATTGATCTTTGGATTGAGGGTTCACTTCGCTACATCGCAGATGGTCGACACTTGCTAGCGAAGGCACTTAATGCCGTTGATTTGCCGCGCAATCGTGGCGCTGCAATTGGCGCAGCTCACGGTGCGCTCTTGTCGCCGCTGCGCGCAAATCTAGAAGAACTCGGCGTGAAGGATGTTTCATTTGCGCTCTCACTCATTCAGAGCACAACCGATGGCGCTTCTAAACGGATTGAACGAGGTGACGATGCAGAACTCGTTATCTCATCAACTCGCGAGTTCTGCATCGCCGGGCTACAAGCCCTCGTTCGTTAATTTATTTGATTTTTACCGGAATGCTCTTCTTGAGCGCGTTCCACATTCCTGCCTTAGCTGGCGCAGAAGCGGTCAAGGTGCAAGGTCCCTTTACCTCTACAAGAGTTAGCTCTACTCGGCAGTTCTTTGAGTTGGACTTATAAGAGATCTCTTCGCCGAAGTTTGTCTCGACCGGAAGTGCTTTGCTCTTACCCTTTGCGATAGAGAGAGACTTCAACGCAACCTTTTGATTTCCAGGCACAAGAATAAATGGGAAGTTACCTGCAGATGCTGCTGTTGTTGCAGAAGCATCTGTTGTATAACCCAGTGCACACTGTCCTTCTCCCTTGAGGGCGGTGAATACACCATTTGCGTAAGAGCAGCTATCGTTGAGAGATTTCAGTGTCACTACTGCACCTGATTTTGCAGTTGCCACAATTTTTGCATCAGCGCGGTATGCAAGGTTGCTTGGAACATTGCGCACCAAAGTCTTTCCATTGAGCGTTACCGTGATTTCATCTGCCGGAAGTACAGGTGCTGGAGCTGAAGTTCCTTCTTTAAATGTAATAGGTAAGAACTTATCTTCCGAAGTGTCTGTCGGTGAATCGTGGTCGAGGCGGAAGAAGAGACCGCATTGTTCCTTTGTGCAATCGACTGACTGACCCTTTCCGGTGATCGTTCCAAAGACTGTAATTGCGATACCGCCAGTTGGGCTAGTGGTGCGAGGACCACCTGCAGCTGTCACCCATAGCTGTACTGCATCGCTGCAAATTGAAGGTCGAGCTGCTCCGACGGGAGCCACACATTGCTGGATATACATGCCCTTTCCCGCAGGAAACTTGGTGAAGCCGCCATTGATCTTTGCACCCGCTGGATCGAGATTGGTTAACGGAGCGCTTGCCCACACAAAGGTTTCTGCCTGTGCCTGAGGCAAGAATGCCAAAGTTGAAAATGCAAGAACGAGGACTGTGAAGAGCGAACGTATTTTCATGTGATTCCTTTTTCTTGAGTCAGTCGTTGTGGATGGTTACTTAATCGTGATGGGGATGTAGATATCGTGGCTGCGATCACCTTCATGGAGATGATCAGATCTGACAGTGATTGCACACTTCACTCTGCGGCAATCAAACTTTCCAATTTTTCGGGTGATGGCCACATCCTCGGCGAAGCGACCTCCTGGAGCAAATGGAATTGCTAGGCCTTCTCCGTAAGGTGGGGGATTCGATGAGATCCAATACGAAGCTTCTCCGGTACCGAGCTTGTTCACTCCACCACCACAAGGTGTCGGTGCCTGGCCTTTCTTTGGGACAACGCAGTAAGCAAGGTAGAGGCCTACAGTTTCATCAAAGCCTTTTCCGGTGACTTTAACTTTCATCTCTTTCTTGAAATTCGATTGCGCAATGGTGAGTTTTCCACCGTGAGTTCCTGTAACTGTCACAGCAGCATGAGCCGGCGTTGATACGGCAAAGATCAACGTAAGAATCACAGCTACCCGAGCTTTCATAGGTAGAGCCTAAAGAATTGGCGAAAAGCATTTATCCGACAACACGTGGCACCCTGTCGGAAATATCTCTGCCACAATCTCACCCATGAGAATCAAAGCGCTGATTGTTGCGCTGGTCACAGTGAGTGCGCTCACAGGATGCAGCACAACTTCAGGTACGGCTATTGATATCTCAGCCAACGATGTAACAAATTCACGGATCGAATCCGCTGAAACTCCGAATTATTCTCGAGTCGTCGCACTAGCAAATGGATCTGCAGAGATCATTGATTCACTTGGCTTGAAGTCAATTCTTATCGGTCGCGATATCGCAAGTAATGAGCCAGCTTTGGAATCAGTTCCAGTTGTGACCTCTGGTCATCAAGTTGTGGCGGAGAAAATTATTGCTCTCAGACCAGATTTAGTGATTATTGATTCATCAGTGGGTCCTTCGCAAGCGATTGCGACACTCAAGAAATCAGGAATCAAAGTTGAGAGCATTGAAGAAGTCTGGACCGTCGCAGGCATCTCTCAGAAAGTTGTAGCCGTTGCCTCGTTATTAGGCGTGCAGAAATCTGGCCAACTACTTGCAGATGAAATCGAAACCACGGTTCTCGGTGCGTCAGAGAAAGTTTCAGGATCTCCACGCGTTCTCTTTCTCTATCTCCGAGGTGGAAATTCAATTTACTTTGTAGGCGGTAAAGGCTCTGGTGCAGATTCTCTCTTAGCGTCGATTGGTGCCGTCGATGTTGGTGCAGTAGCCAACTCCAAGCCCTTCTCACCATTGACAGCTGAATCAATCATCTCGCTCAAGCCGGAAATCATTCTGGTGATGAGTAAAGGGCTGGCATCAGTAGGGGGAGTATCAGGATTACTGGCTCTGCCAGGAGTCGCGCAGACTCCTGCTGGTAAAGAATCTCGAGTCATCTCAGTTGAAGATTCACTCTTGCTCTCCTTTGGTGCACGCACGCCATCACTTCTTAATAAGTTAGCTGCCGCACTCAATGAGGTCAGTTAGTGATGTCGATTAAAGGAAGAAGATTCCTGCTCTTAGCCCTCCTCATCGCGATATCTGGATTCGCACTCTTTGCGTTAACAGTGGGAAGTTCCAATCTTCAATCTCCGTGGAAATACATTTTCGACCGCTCATTGGGTGGAGTCGGCCACGACATCATCTGGGATATTCGTTTCCCAAGAGTCCTCACAGCACTCTTGGTGGGAGCAGCGCTCGGCGTTGCTGGCGCACTTGCGCAATCTGCGACAAATAATCCGCTGGCAGATCCATCCATCATTGGAACCTCTGCCGGAGCGGCGCTCGGTGCAACCTTGGCAGTCGTCCTGAACATTGCAACTGTGGGAACTCTTGGTGCAACTGTGGCCGCAACCATTGGCGCGCTTATTGCCTCTGTCCTGACCTTTGCTCTCTCTCGCTCAGTACTGCAGTTAGTAATCGTAGGAATCGCCACCTCTGCTCTCTTCACAGCTGCCTCAGGTCTACTGATTGCCATCGCTGATAAACCAGAGGCGCGTTCAATATCGTTCTGGTCGTTGGGTTCACTAGCTCTCACTCAATCGAATACCTTGCCGTTGTTGGCGCCTCTCGTCATCGTTTCATCTATCGCTACGTGGTTCTATTCGCAGCGTATGGACCTATTAGTCCTGGGAGATCGCGAGGTCTCTCATCTTGGTTTCAATCCACAGCGGATGCGATTAATTGCATTTACACTCATCTCTATCTTGATTGCATCATCCGTAAGTGTGGTTGGCTCCATTGCATTCTTAGCTCTTGCCGCACCTCACATCACGCGCTTCTTGATCGGACCAACAAATCGTCCTTTGATGATCGGTTCGGCAGTTATCGGAGGCGGTTTACTTCTCATCGCAGATACTGCAGCGCGTGCGTTAGTGCCACCGATTGAGCTCCCAATCGGACTGATTACCTCACTAATTGGCGCACCTATTCTCATCCTCATCCTGCGCAAGAGCGGGGAGGTCTGGCGATGATTACCTGTTCGCAGATCACTCTCGGTTACGGCAATCGCAATGTGCTGACCGATTTCTCTGCTGAATTTAAGTCGGGCACGATCTCAGCGATTCTTGGCGCTAATGGTTGCGGTAAATCAACTCTCTTGACTGCCCTGGCAGGTGATCTTCTGCCGAAATCTGGCGAGATTACCCTGAATAAGAAATCCGTGAGCGAGTATTCAAATAAGGAGCTCTCCTCTTTACGTTCGGTGGCTGCCCAAAGCCACCACTATTGGATGGCCTATACAACATCAGAGATTCTCCACTTAGGGCACGACTCCGTTAGACCGGAAAGATTTAGATATCTCATCAGTGCATTGGGGTTGGAGAGTTTTCTGAACCAGAGCGTCACAACTCTTTCTGGCGGTCAATTGCAGCGCATTGAGATAGCACGCGCTTTGCTGAGAGAGAGCCAAGTTATTTTGCTGGATGAGCCATTTGCTTCTCAAGACTTAGCATCCATTTCAAAGATTCAAAACCTGTTGATCGCAGAACGTGTAGCAGGAAGAACCATAATTCTTGTTGCCCATGCGCGCCGAGATGAATTGTCGTGGTGCGACCAGATTGTCGAATTAGAGGTTAGATAGCTCTTTCGATTGCATCAGTTGCAGCAAGACGCAGCGCCGGCCAACTCTTTGCGAAACTCGGGTGTAGCACCATTCTTTCAACATCATCAAATGCCACCCATCGAACTTCATGCGATTCATCGTTAAGTTCGTGACCCTCTAAGTTATTACTCGCAACGGCAATGACGGTGGAGTAAGACCAGATGCCATGATCATCAGTAAATGTTGTTAGTGGGGTTACATGATCAGGATTAATTCCGGTCTCTTCTACCGCTTCTCGTAATGCTGCATCCACGATGCTTTCATGAGAATCACGAGCACCTCCAGGAATTCCCCATGTATCTCCATTATGAACCCACGGTGCGCGATGCTGTAAGAAGATTGCGCCGTTGCGAATGAGCAGGATTCCAGCTGCGCCATGTTTGCCCCAGTGCTTGGAACCACAGGTGCATTCAATCCACCCATCACCATCGCGCGCAGCCATATCCCTACTGTTCCATATCTATCCACAGATGTCTCAACGACTTCGTTCGGCGGGTGAGGAAATATCTAATCTGCGGCGATGAAAATATCGAAAGTTCTCATCGTTTCTGTCTTGTTTGTACCAATCAATGCAGCAGCAGGCGCGGATTGTGTTGTGAAAGCCTGTATTGAGGTCTATACCCAAGATGGTCACATCGTTATTGAAGGGCGTAAAGGAAGTGGCGAAAAGTCCACCACGGTTATTCCCGCACCATCCAAGACGGCAACGCCAAAGGTCAAGGTGACGAGAAAACCTGTTGCCAAGCCGCCTGCTACCAAAACCAGCAAGAAGCCCGCAATTCAGAAACCTCGGAAGAAACCAGTAGCCAAGAGAACGGCTGCAACTCCAACTTCTCTTGAAGATAAATTGATTGAATCAATTCCAACCGCAGGTATTAGTTATCAACCTGCCTTTTCTCCACTAGTGCAGACACCAGTCTATTTCTGGTCTGACATTCCCTCTGTGGTGACGAAGAAAGTCGAGATTGTCGGAGAAGTCGTCAATGTTCGACTCCGACCAACATTTATCTGGCACTACGGCGATGGCGTTATTTACATGACACGCAAAGCCGGAGCGCCATATCCCGATGGCGAGATCCGTCATACATATTCCAAACCTGGTCACTATCTCATTGAACTCATCACTCGATGGGATGGGGAGTTCACCATCGATGGCATCTCTGCCCGTATTCCTGGCGAGATCACGACCGTTTCGGTCCTTCCAATCACAGTAGTCGCCGCCCCAATCCGCTTCATGAATTGAGAGCTAATGCCCACCTTAACTTCTGCCAACGACCTCATTACCGCTATTCCTTTCCTCATCGGCTTTCACCCCACCAATTCAATCGTCCTGATTTCGGTAAAGGATGGGGCCATTGGTCTTGCAATGCGCATTGATCTTCCCGAGCGTTTGCGGAGTGAAGAGATTGATCTCTTGGCACACCATTTTCTGCGAGATCAATCAGAGGCAGCGCTCTTAGTGGCATATATGCCTGCAAATCGCGATGATGGCGATTCCATATTGATTTCTCTTGGCGCCGGCTTGATACGTAATGGGATTGATATTCAAGAATCAATTGTTGTGCAATCCAATCGATACCGTTCGATTATCTGCAGAGATCAGAGTTGCTGTCCACCGAGCGGTAAAGAGATGCCCGAGATAAATGCATCAGAGATTGCGGCAGAACATGTAATGGCAGGTATCCCTATGCCCTTTGAAAACATCTCGCAATTAATAGAGACCCTCTCGCCAGATCCCGCTTCGCTTGCTTTAAGTTGGGCGAGCGAGGTTTCATCATTTTCAATAGATGATGATGATCTCGATGTGGGTGCGCTGCGCCGTGATGGGGTTGAGACAATGGATTTACTTCTCGATGATTTTCGAATGGGGTACGGAATAACGAATCGAACCTTAGTCGCCCGAATGATTGGTCGTATGAGCGACCTGCAAGTACGCGATTACGCGATGGGGGTTCATAGTGAAGATACTTATGACATCTACTTCACCATGTGGCGTGAAGTTCTACGTTTTGCTCCGATTGGGTTTGTGGCTCCGATCGCCTGCATTGTTGCAGCGATGGCATATGAAGGAGGCGATGGTGCGATGGCACAGAAGGCGCTCGATCGCGCACTCGATGATGACGAGCACTATCCATTGGCAGCGCTGCTCCGTCGAGTCTTCAACGCCGGATGGCCACCTGAATCATTTGCTGCGATGCGAGCAGAGCTGCACCCCAAGGTGGTCGCCTCGATCTTCGATTGAGGGCGCCTTTGCAGGATTGGATATTTCGAGGAGCGGTTGCCATGGGTTAGAATTTGCCCAGGTCACGAGTTTCGACATCAAGCCCCGGCTAGTCGAACGGCAACCCTCCACCGCGGTGGGGTGCTCCGGGTGACGACCAGGCAGTGCGCCATATTGGCCAGCTGCAAGTGCGTGAAGGAAGTTAGTAATGAGCAGAATCCCCAACCCCAAGGTCACAGGTGCGTGGCTTGAGGGCGATGATCCAGGTGAACGTAAGTTCATCAAGATTGGATATCTCCTTTTAGAAAATGGCGAGGTCTTGCCGGATATCACCATTGCTTACCAAAGCTGGGGAACTCTCAACGCCGATAAGAGCAATGCAATTTTGATCAACCATGCAATGACAGGATGGTCTGATGTTCCAGGATGGTGGCCACAGATGGTCGGGCCTGGTCTTCCATTCGATACCGATAAATATTTTATTGTCTGTCCTAATGTGATTGGCGGATGTCAGGGTTCAACAGGACCATCCAGTATTGCGCCAGATGGAAAGCGTTATGGCTCGCGGTTTCCCATCGTCACCATCCGTGACATGGTCAACGCGGAGGTTGCGTTCAGTGATGCTCTGGGAATTGAAAAATATCTGATTGCGGTTGGTCCATCTCTGGGTGGAATGCGCGCACTTGAATGGGCGATTCAATTGCCACATCGAGTAGGAGCAATCTGCACTATTGGATCTTCCGCTGTTGCTACTGGCGATCAGATTGGTACGGCATCCATACAGATTCGTGCGATCAAAACGGATCCATATTTCAATAATGGTGATTACTACGAGCAAGAAATCGGCCCGGTCGAGGGCATGGGTATCGCTCGTCGAATTGCACATCTGACTTATCGCACCGAATCCGAGATGGATGTTCGCTTTGGCCGCCAATTACAGGGGGATGAGACTGGGCGCTATGCCGTTGAGTCATACCTAGATCACCAGGCAAATAAGCTGGCTAAGCGATTTGATGCCAACACCTATATCGCCCTCACCGATGCGATGAACTCTCATGATGTGGGGCGTGAGCGTGGGGATGTGGTTCAGGCGCTCAAATCCATCACAGTGCCGGTGGTAGTGGTCTCGATCGACACCGACCGCCTCTTTCCACCTCGACTTCAGGTTGAGATTGCCGAGCTCGTGCCTACCGCAGAGCCGCTGATCACCATTTCTTCCGACTTTGGCCACGATGGATTCTTGGTAGAGGCTGAATCTGTGGGTGAAGCAGTCCGCCACGCCTTATCTGTGGCACAAATTTCACGCTGATTTAGCGAATTCCTCTGGGTATAATATGCCTATCACTTCGAGCAGTTCGAGATAGATAATCTCGAAATTAGCTCGAAAAAACCAAAGGACAATTGTGGCTTCTACTAGTGCGCTCAAAAACAAGCCAGCTGCTAAAAAAGCAGTGGCAAAGAAGGCAACTCCGGCAAAGAAGGCCGCGGCTAAGAAAGCTGCTCCGGCAAAGAAGGCAGCGCCAGTAAAGAAGGCAGTCGCAAAGAAGGCAACTCCGGCAAAGAAGGCCGTGGCAAAGAAAGTTGCTCCGGTCAAAAAGGTTGCAGCGCCGAAGCCAGAGAAGATTGAATACAAGAAGGTCCTTGATGCATCTGATGTCCAGCAGATCCTCGACCTTATGGCGAAGAACAAGCGCCATGCAGAACTCGTTGAAATTTTTGATAAAAAGAAGATTAATTACCGCTCCAATAAAGAGGTAACAGCGGATCTTCGTCCGCTCGCTCAAGAGGCGCGTAAGTTAGATTCACAAATCGAAAACGATCGCGAAGCGCTCAAGGCCGCGAAGCTCAAGATCAAACCACTCTCAAAGGCAGAGCTTGCACTTGTTGCGCCAAAGCCAGAACCTGTAAAGAGCGTTGAAGCAACTGATGCGCCAGCAGAAAAGGGCGCTAAGGCAGTTGTCCTCGATGAAGATGGCAACGAGATTGTTGTTGAAGAAGTTGAAATCGAAGACGTCGATGCACTCATTGCAGAAGCTGCAGAGATCATCGATGCCGAAGCTGAAGGTGGAAAGACTCGCGTAGTCGATGTCACTGAAGAGAAGAGCAAGTTTGAAGAAGGTTCATTCCTCCTTCTCGATTCAGAGTCAGATGATGATGAAGAAGATAAGAACGAGCGCGAAAAGCATAAGAAGGACCTCAAGAACATCCATATGATCATCGAAGCGATCAATGGCAAGAGCCATGGTCGTGAAGTTGCTGCAAAGCACAACATCGATCAAGCAGAAGCTAAGGCCCTTACCTTCAAGCAGATTCAGCAGATGTTTGCGATGAATACCTTTACTGATAAGTCAGCGAAGATCATCACTGAGGCGATTAATCAGGGTTACCTTAAGAATCTTGAAGATTTGCTCTACTTCTTCAATGAGCAGGCACGTTTCGTACAGACTGAAATCAAGCGCCTCCCACCAGAGCAGACTGTTCTTACAGCTGGTGCGACCGCTGACCCGGTTAAGGATTACCTCAAGCAGATCGGCCGCGTTGCACTTCTTAATGCAGAGCTTGAAGTAGAGCTTGCTACACGCGTAGAAGTTGG
>JACCDK011870599.1_pt1 | contig 16339 bp, 8 predicted proteins | sample 7445871 | NCBI WGS metagenome assembly JACCDK01 (sample SAMN15323436, study PRJNA562643) | freshwater metagenome | isolation source: river surface water | place: USA:Blue River Watershed | collected 2017-08-15 | reverse complement strand
ATCAACTCATAGAAAAGGAAACACGTGCGCTGATGTATCCAACATTAAGAGCTAGTGCGGGTTATGCGTATAATAGCAACGCCTCTGCGGCAGGATTTAGTTTATTAAATGAAACCTATGGTCCATCGGTTGCGGTGAACTTATCCATCCCTATTTATACCGGAGGTGCTTCTAAAAGAAGTTATAAAAACGCACGTATCAATACGAACTCTGCCAATATCCAGTATAAAAACGCATTGTCAGATATGTCTACCAATGTGGTAAAAACCTATCAATCCTATCAAACGAGTGTTCAACAATTAAATACGGAGGAACAAAATTACTTGATGTCACAATCCTTATTGAATTTAGTGATGCAAAAATTTCAATTGGGACAGGCTACTATTGTTGATGTAAAACAAGCTCAGCAAAGTTTTGAAGCTGCCGGATTTAGATTGGTGAGTTTGATTTACACGGCCAAGGTTGCAGAGGTGGAGCTAAAGCGTTTATCGAATCAATTATCGTTTTAAATTTCTTAATGCAATCAGTTACCGTTACTGCACCAGGGAGAATAAATTTAATCGGAGAGCATACTGATTATAATAATGGATTTGTTTTACCCGCAGCTATACAAATGGTTGCAACGGCAATCATCAATAAACGTGCCGACGATGAAATACATTTAACAGCCCTTGACTTAAAGGATAGTTTAATAATTGATTCTATAGCTAATTTGCGAGTAAGTGAAAAGCAATGGGCTAATTATATTATTGGTGTCATTGTTCAGTTTGTTAAAAAAAGAAAATTTCCCACAGGTTTTAATATTAGTATTAGTAGCAATGTTCCTATTGGTGCGGGATTGTCAAGTTCTGCTGCAATTGAATGCGCTATTGCTTTTGGATTAAATGAATTATTTGAATTTGGTGTTGAAAAAATGGAATTGGCATTCATTGCTCAAAAAGCAGAGCATGATTTTGCGGGAGTTCACTGCGGCATCATGGATCAGTTTGCCAGTATTTATGGAAAGAAAAACCAAGTAGTCCTTTTAGACTGTCAAAATATGGAATACCAACACTTTCCATTGGAATTGGGGGACTATCAAATAGTGTTGTTGGATACAGGTGTAAAGCACGCCCTAGCAAGCAGTGAATATAATTTACGAAGATTAGAGTGTGAAAGGGGAGTGCAGCTAATTCAAAAAAAATATCCTGAAGTTTTGTCTTTACGTGATGCATCTATTGAAATGTTAAATGATTGCGTAGACCCAAATTCAAAGGAGTACCATAGGTGTCAATACGTGATCGAGGAAATTGAGCGCACTAAAGCAGCTACCGTAGATTTAACCTCTAATAACTTAATTGCATTTGGACAAAAAATGTTTGCTACACATAATGGATTATCAAATCTATATGAAGTAAGTTGTCCTGAATTAGATTTTTTAATTAAAGAAGTTAAATCTAATAACAATGTAATTGGCGCAAGAATGATGGGTGGAGGCTTTGGGGGTTGTACTATCAATATTGTAAAATCAAGTGCAGTGAATGCTTTAATTGAGCAACTTACTGAGCAATATGAATTACATACAAAAAAGAAACTAATTTCTTATTTAGTTGATATTGAAGATGGAGCGCAGAAAATTTTAGTTAATTAGTGTTTATAAAGTAGAAGTTTTATTCCCATTATTTATGTAATAAAAATACCAGTGGAATATCAACTCTACTATTCCAAGCAATTTCACTGTGATCTTGATTGATAAAATATTTACTTGTCCAATTTTTTTCCGTAAATCCTTTTTTACGCATTACAGAGTCTACTTTATTTTGTAGTGGTGGATACAGCGCATCTAAGGTTTGGTTTCCACAATCAAAATATAATTTATGATTTTTTGGATTCGGTAATTTGGCTGTTAAATAATTTAAAAACGCATTTGGAATTGGGTTATTTTCCATTTCGAATATACCTGGCCAATGGGTAGACATGCAAATTGCTCCGCCAAATATCTCAGGATACTCGCATATAGCATACATTGAAATTAAACCACCCATACTGCTCCCTCCAATAAACGTGTTTTTGGCATCAGTGTAAGTTGAAAACCTTTTATCTATATGGGGTTTAAGTTCTTCAACGATATATTTTAAATAGTTATCAGAGTATATGGTGTTGTTATTAAACACGGACACTTTATTTGTTCTTACTGCTTCATATATACTATTCTTTTTATCATTTGAAAGTGCTTCAAAAGGTTTTTGTGGAAAATATTCGGCATGCCTTTTTTTATCTACATTCCAAATCCCTACTACAATTACATTCTTAATTTTATTTTCTGCAATTAGCTTTGAAATGATGTGATCAATGTTCCATGACTTTTTATTCCATGTAATATTGGAGTCGTATAGCATTTGACCGTCATGCATATACAGTACAGCATATTTTTTATTTTTTTGGTATCCATCTGGAAGCCACACATCTATGATTCTTTTGTCAACATATTTTGATTGAATATCTTCTATTCTAATAATTGACCCTTTTGTCACTGTAGGAATTTTCTGAGCAAATACATTATAGCATAATAGGATTAAGCAAAATGTAATTGTTATATTTTTTGTTAATTTAAACATATAGGGCGTTGATTAATTTATAATACTTTGATTAAAATAACATAAATATTTCAATTACATTCATTTCTTATTAACTTCATCATAAATATATTTAAATATGCTATCCATAAATCGTTGGTATAATTGTATTGTTTTAATCATCGTAATTTTATTGCTTGCTTGTAAGCCAAGTGTAGAAAAGCCAATCGAAAATCCCCTTTCACCCGTTGCCCCCATTGCAACAGATACTACATTTATAAAAGGTGCGGATATTAGCTGGGTAACTGAAATGGAATCGAAAGGGATTAAATTTTATAATAAGAACGGAGTTGCTACTGAATGTTTTGCATTAATGAAAGAAATAGGCATGAATGCAATACGTATTCGTGTTTGGGTAAACCCCTCCAATAAGTGGAACGGCATTGAGGATGTTATTGCTAAATGTATAAGAGCAAAAAATTTAGGTTTAAAGTTATTAATCGATTTTCATTACAGTGATAATTGGGCCGATCCAGGAAAACAAATTAAACCGGCAGCATGGGCTAGTGCTTCTTTCCCAGTTTTAAAAGATTCATTAAATAATCATACACTTTTTGTTTTAAACCAATTAAAACTTGCGGGTATTCAACCCAGTTGGGTTCAAATAGGTAATGAAACCGATGATGGTATTTTATGGCCAGACGGGAAGGCCAGTTTAAATATGCAAAATTTTGCCCAGCTTATTGCGGTAGGCGCCGATGCATCCAAAACGGTTTTTCCAAACGCCAAAGTGATGGTTCACGTTTCAAATGGTTGGAATAATGCTTTGTTCCGATGGATTTTTGATGGCTTAAAAAATAATGGAGTAAAGTGGGACATCATTGGTATGTCACTTTATCCTACTTATGCGAGTGGTGGATGGCAAAATGCCAATAATTTATGTCTACAGAACATGAATGACATGGTATTAAGGTATAAAACCCCTGTGATGGTAGTGGAAGTAGGAATGCCTTGGGATAACCCCAATGATGCCAAATTATTTATTGATGACCTAATTAATAAAGTAAAATTGGTAAATGATAAAAATGGATTAGGCGTATTCTATTGGGAACCAGAGAGTTATAATAATTGGCAAGGATATACCCTAGGCGCTTTCGATAATTCAGGCAAGCCAACTATTGCCCTGGATCCTTTCTTAAAATAAATTTTTTTAGAATATTTTCCTTATTTTAGTAATGTGTAATTAATACACATTGCCAAAGATTGCTTGTCAGTGAAAAAACTTCTATTTGCAATAATATTATTTTTGTCATTAAATTCTAATGCACAGCTGTTAGTTAGCAGTCCTGATTTTATTACAGAGACTGCAAACAGTACTACTATTATTGCAAATTCAAATAAAGGAAACAAAGGGTTACTTGGAAATACAAATGATATTTATGTACATATTGGTGTAATCACTAATTTAAGTACGGGAGCTTCGGATTGGAAATATGTTCAATCAACTTGGGGGACTACCAATCCTAATTTTAAATGTACTTCACTAGGAAATAACACATGGAGTTACACCATCAATAGAGATTTGCGTTCCTATTTTGGGATTACGAACTCAGCAGAGCGAATTGTAAAAATTGCTATTCTATTTAGAGATGGTGCCGGTAACAGTGTATTAAGAAATACAGATGGTTCTGACATGTATCTTAAAGTGTATGATAATAACTTAAATGTTAAAATAGATAGTCCTTTTTCTCAGCCTTATTTTAAAAGTATACCAGAACCCATTACCAAAAAAGTAGGGGATACTATATTTATATATGGCAAGTCAAATCAAAACGCAAACCTTTCTATTTTTTATAATGACACACTTTTAACTTCAGCAAATAATGCAAACGTTATAGGTGGCTTTAAAAGAATAAATTCCATAGGGAATCAAAAAATTATTATTAGTGGTAGTGCAAACTCAATGATTTCAAGCGATACAATACAGTTTTTTGTGAATGGAAATCAAGTAGTTGAAGACTTGCCAGCCGGCATTGTAGATGGAATAAATTATTTACCTGGTGACACTTCAGTTACTTTAGTATTGTTTGCGCCAAACAAAAAAAGTATAAACGTAATTGGTGACTTTAATAATTGGACTCTTGGTTTAAGTAATGCAATGAAAATGACTAGAGATAGTAGTCGTTTTTGGATTCGAATAAATGGATTAACTCCAGGAGTAGAATATGCCTACCAATATGTTATTGATGGCAATTTAAAAGTTGCTGATTATAATACAGAAAAAATATTAGATCCTAATAATGATCGTTTTATTCCAACCACAACGTATCCAAATTTAAAATCTTATCCAACAGGAAGTACAAGTGGCATTGTCAGTGTTTTACAAACTGCTAAACCAACTTACAACTGGAAGGTTAATAATTTTGTGAGACCGAATAAAAGCAATTTAATTATTTATGAACTATTGGTGCGTGATTTTGTAAAGAAACAAAATTTCAATGAGCTACGTGATAGTTTGGATTATTTAAAAAAATTGGGTATTAATACGATTGAGTTAATGCCAGTTGCCGAATTTGAAGGAAATAATAGTTGGGGATATAATACCAGTTTTAATTTTGCCTTAGATAAATTTTATGGAACAGAGATGGCATTTAAAGAATTTGTAGACTCTGCTCATGCTAAAGGTATCGCCGTGGTAGTAGATATTGTAATGAATCATGTATTTGGTTCATCTCCATTGGCTCAAATGTATTGGGATGGTACAGCTTCTGCTCCAGCTGCAAATAATCCATGGTTAAATCAATCAGCTACGCATCCATATAATGTTGGAAATGATTTTAATCACGAATCAGCTGCTACTAAACAATTGGTTGCTCGAGTAGTAAAACACTGGCTTACAAACTATCGTATTGATGGATTTAGATGGGACTTATCAAAAGGGTTTACTCAAAAAAATAATCCTAGTAATGTATCAGCATGGGGTAATTATGATGCAACAAGAATTGCCACTTGGAAAACCATTTACGATACGATGCAAAAAGTGTCTCCAAATAGCTACTGTATACTAGAACACTTTGCGGACAATAGCGAGGAAATTGAATTGGCAAATTATGGCATGCTACTTTGGGGTAATGCCAATTATAATTTTAGCCAGTCTACAATGGGTTATGCTACAGATGCCTCTCTCAATGGCGCGTTCGCAAATGGAAGAGGATGGGCCAAGCAAAACCTAATCACTTATATGGAAAGCCATGACGAGGAACGTTTGATGTTTAGAAATTTAAATTTTGGAAATATTAATGGTGCTTATAATGTAAAAGATACCGCCACTGCACTTAAGCGAAGCGAAATGGCAGCTGCATTTTGGGCTTTGGTACCAGGACCAAAAACAATGTGGCAGTTTGGAGAATTGGGATATAATTATTCTATTAATACTTGTACCGATTTAACCATTAATAATAATTGTAGATTATCCGATAAGCCAATTAGATGGGACTATTTAACCAATAGTAATAGAAAGGGGCTATATGATGCGTATGCAAAATTTTTAAAATTAAGGACTAACCCAAATTATACAAACGACTTTACTTCCAATAAGTATACATTAAATGCTGCCGGATTATTTAAATCTGTACAAATTAACGGCGATTCAATCAAACTTGTTATAGTTGGCAATTTTGATCTAACACCACAAACAAATAGTGTCGCATTTCCAGCAGATGGAATATGGTACAGTGTATTTACAAGCAAATACCAAAGTGTTTTAAATGGATCTGCTTCCATTACACTGCAACCTGGTGAGTATTATGTTTACGCAAATAAAAACATTTCAACTCAAGTTATTACCGACATCCTAGATGTGAGTATGCCGGTTTTAGATATGAAAACCAATATTTATCCTAACCCATTGACATCCAATTCGGTATTGGAATATAACCTCCCCGAAAGTGGTAAAGTAGCTATTCATGCTTACAATATGCAGGGCCAGGATATTGGGATTATATATTCAGGTTACCAGCATAAAGGCTTTCAAAAAATTGCTATAAACAAAAATAATTTAATGAATACGCCTGGTATTTATTTCTTATCTATAATTTTAAACCAAAAACAAAAAATACAAAAATTTTTAATCACAAACTAACAATTATTAAACTTGAAATTGTAAATCTATGAACATAAAAAAAACACTTGCGGTTTTACTGTTTGCTATCATAGGCATTTCGGTATCAGCCCAAGATCGTACAGTTACTGGGAAAGTGACTGACGCAAAAGACGGCGCTCCTTTAGTAGCCGCATCAGTTACGGTAAAAGGTACAACCCGAGGAACGACTACCGGAAAAGATGGTAGTTTTAGTTTAAAAGTAGCTTCTAACGCAACTACATTGGTTGTTTCGTATTTAAACTATGGAACTAAAGAAGTAGTGCTGGATGCTAAAAACACCGTGAACGTTTCTTTATCACAAAGTGCCGATCAATTAAATGAAGTGGTAGTGATAGGTTACGGTTCGGCTAGAAAAAAGGACTTAACAGGTTCGGTAGCCACCGTATCTTCTAAAGACTTTAACACAGGTGCTATCTCAACTCCTGAGCAATTGATTGCGGGTAAAGTTGCCGGTGTTTCCATTATTAGTAACAGTGGTGCTCCTGGTGCAGGAAGTACCATTCGTATTAGAGGTGGTGCTTCGTTAAATGCGAGCAACGACCCTTTAATTGTAATTGATGGTATGCCAATTGATGGTGGTGGTATTTCTGGTCAAGCAAATGCTTTAGCATTAATTAACCCCAATGACATTGAATCTTTCTCTGTATTAAAAGACGCATCTGCAGCAGCTATTTACGGAGCTCGAGCATCAAACGGTGTAATTTTAATTACAACTAAGAAAGGTAAGAAAGGGGCAATGAAAGTTGACTTTAGTACTCAATTAAGCATAGGAAATGTTTCTAAAAAAGCAGATATCCTTAGCGCAGACGAAATTAGAACTATCGTAAATGCCAACGGATCATCAACTTTAAAATCATTATTAGGTCCTACAAATACAGATTGGCAAGATCAAATTTATCAAACTGCAATAAGCACTGATAATAATATTAGCTTGTCGGGTGTTGTAAAAAATATTCCTTATCGTTTATCATTAGGAAGATTAGATCAAAAAGGTGTTTTGAAAACTGACCAATTAAAAAGAACTACTGTAGGTGTTAACTTAAGCCCTACTTTCTTTGACAATCACCTAACAGTAAACCTTAATTACAAATTAGCAAGTAGTGAAAGCCGTTTTGCTAATCAAGGTGCCATTGGTGCTGCTACTTACTTTGATCCAACTCAAGAAGTTAGAAGCCATAGTGCAAGATTTGGTGGATATTGGGAGTGGTTGGATCGAAATTCAACTACGGGCTTAAAGTCATTGGCTCCTAGAAATCCATTAGGATTGTTGATGCAAGAGAATAATAACAGTAATGTTACGCGTCATATTGCAAGTGCCTTGTTTGATTATAAGGTACATTTCTTACCTGACTTACACGTTGTTGTAAATACGGGTATGGATATTGCAGAAGGTAAAGGAACAAACGTTATCAATGATAGCGCTGCTGCTACTTATATGCGTTTTAAAGATGCATCTAATAAGTTCCATGGTGGAATTAACAACCAATATCGTCAAACAAGAAGCAATAGTTATTTAAATGCTTATTTAAATTATACTACTGACATCAAGTCAATTGCTTCAAGATTAGAATTAGTAGCAGGTTATGAATATCAAGAATATAAGACTACGAATTATAACTTTAGCGATTTAACCTACAACAAGACTGTTGTAAATACACCAAACTTTGCTTTTAACATTCCTGAATATCGTTTAATGTCTTATTTAGGAAGAGCAAACTTAAACATTCTTAATAAGTATATATTAACTGCCTCTGTTCGTCAGGATGGATCTTCTAAGTTTAACCCGGACAACAGATATGCATTATTCCCATCAGCGGCTTTTGCTTGGAAATTGAAAGAAGAAGACTTCTTAAAAACTTCATCAGTAGTGTCTGATTTAAAATTAAGATTTAGTTATGGTGTAACTGGTCAACAAGATGGTATTGGCTATTACGACTATATTTCTTATTACAATTTAGGTTCTAATTCAGCTCAGTATCAATTTGGTGATACGTTCTATTCTATTTTCCGTCCAAACGGATATTACTATAATAGAAAGTGGGAGCAAACAGCAGATGCGAACATTGCATTAGATTTCGGTTTATTTGATAACAGAATAAGTGGTACAATCGAGGCTTATAATAGAACTACTACTGATTTATTAAATGAAATCAATCAACCAGCTGGTACCAACTTTAGTAACAAGATTGTTGCGAACGTAGGTAGCATGGAAAATAAGGGAGTGGAATTAACTTTAAACTTCCAACCAATAAGAAACAAAACAACTACTTGGGATGTTTCTTTAAACGCTACGTATAACAAAAATAGAATTACTAAATTAACTATCTCTGATGATCCAAATTATGCAGGTGCAAGATATGGTGGTATTAGCGGTGGTACTGGTAATACTATTTTGATTCAATCTGTAGGATTCCAAAGAGGCTCTTATTTTGTATTTAAGCAAGTATATGATGATGCAGGAAAACCAATTGATGGTTTATTTGCTGATTTAAACAGAGATGGAGTTGTAAATGAAAGAGACTTGTATCAATACAAAGGAAACGATCCTCAATTATTTTTTGGCGCAAGTACAAACGTAACTTACAAAAAATGGAATGCAGGATTTGTATTAAGAGCAAATGTTGGAAACTATATGTATAACAACGTTGCTTCAAGCAGCGGTACATTAAGAAACTTCTTAAATCCAATTGGTTATATCAATAATGGATCTAGAGATTACTTAACAACTGGATTTAGTGGAAATGGCTCTAACTATTATTTATCTGATTATTATGTACAAAACGCATCTTTCTTGCGTATGGATAATATCAATATTGGATATAATGTTGGAAAAGTATTCAATAATAAAGCAAACTTGAAAATTAACGCAAACGTTCAAAATGCATTTATTATTACTAAATACAAAGGTTTAGATCCAGAAGTGAATGGAGGTATTGATAATAATTTCTACCCTCGTCCTAGAACTTTTGTTTTGGGTTTAAATCTTAATTTCTAATTCATTCATTCGTATAAATAAAAGAAAATGAAAAATAATAAATTTAAAATAGTAATTGCCACCTTGTTCTCGGTATTCATGCTGGCTTCTTGCTCTAAGCAATTAGACTTGTTGCCAACCAATGATGTTACCTCAACAATGGTTTATAAAGATGCAGCAGGTTATAAGCAAGCATTTGCAAAAGTATATGCAAGTTTTGCATTAACTGGAAATAATGGCCCTGCTGGTAATGGAGACATTCAAGGTATTGACGAAGGTACCTCCGACTTTTTAAGATTGTACTGGAAAGCACAGGAGTTAAGTACCGACGAAGCAGTAGTTTCTTGGGGAGATCCAGGTATTCAGGATTTTCACAACATGAACTGGTCTGCAAGTAACCCTATGTTAACGGGTTTGTATTACCGTTCGTTTTATCAAATTACTTTAGCGAACGATTTTATCAGACAAGCATCTGATGCAAATTTAGCAGCTAGAGGAATTACAGGTCCTGATGCGGAAAATATTAAAAAGTACCGTGCTGAAGCACGCTTTTTAAGAGCCTATCAGTATTCGGTTTTAATGGACTTATTTGGTAGTGTTTCATTTGTAACTGAAGCTGATTTATTGGGCGCATCATTGCCAAAACAAAAATCAAGAGCTGATTTATTCACTTATATCGAGACTGAATTAAAAGCAATTGAAGCCGATTTAGCAGATGCTAAAACAAATGAATATGGTAGAGCAGATAAAGCTGCTGCTTGGGCTTTATTGGCTAGAATTTACTTGAATGCAAATGAATATACAGGGACTGCAAAAAATACAGAAGCCATTACTTATGCCAAAAAAGTAATTGGTGCAGGGTATACTTTAATTAGTGACTACACTAAATTAATGAGAGCTGATAATCATTTAAACACTTCAGAATTCATTTTAACCATTAACTATGATGGACTTAAAACACAAAACTGGGGAGGTACTTCTTTCTTAACACATGCCGCTATTGGTGGTTCAATGACTGCCTCTCAATTTGGTGTTGATGGTGGATGGAGTGGTTTAAGAACTACTAAAGCATTTTCTGATAAATTCACTGATATTACTGGTGCTACTGATAAGCGTGCCCAAATTTATACAAGTGGTCAATCTGCAGAAATTAATGACTTAACTAAATTTACGGACGGTTATGCAATCACTAAATTCAAAAATATTAAAGCAAATGGAACAGCAGGTTCAAGTTTAACCTGGACAGACATTGACTTTCCAATTTTTAGATTAAGTGAAATGTATTTAATTTATGCTGAGGCCGTTTTACGAGGTGGTACTGGTGGGGATGCAACAACTGCTTTAGGATACATTAATACCATTCGTCAAAGAGCATATGGTAATACATCTGGAAACATTTCTGCTTCGCAATTAACTACAGACTTTATTTTAGATGAGCGTAGTAGAGAATTATATTGGGAAGGCTTTAGAAGAACTGACTTAATTAGATATGGTAAATTTGTTGAGTCAACTTATTTATGGCCTTGGAAAGGTGGTGTTAAAGGTGGAACAGGTGTAGATGCTTACAGAAAATTGTATCCAATACCTTCCGCTGATATCTCTTCCAATACAAATCTTAAACAAAATACAGGGTATTAATACCATTGTTAAAAGTTAAATCGAAATATATGAAAAAAATTATTCAGTCATTATTATACTTGAGCATTGCGATAGTATTTTTCGCTGCCTGCCAAAAGGACGAAGCAAGAGATACTTTTAAATCAGGAACTACTCCAGTTTTAAGTGCTTCGGTTAAAGACAGTATTGGATTAAATTTCCTTACTGAAACAGATCCAGCCATTACAATAAGTTGGACAAATCCAAACTATCAATTTGCTTCAGGAGTTAACTCTCAAAATGTATCTTATACATTAGAAATTGACACAGCAGGAGCTAATTTTAACGGTCCAAATAAAAAAACTGTTTCTATAAGTCAAGATCTGTCTATTTCTTATACACAAAAAGCATTTAATATTTTAGTTGCTGATTTAAAATTAACTACTGGTGCGGTTGCTAAAATCGAGGTAAGAATTAAAGCAAGTATTAGTGGAACAAGTGCTACCACACTTACATCCACCCCCTTGGCATTTAAATTAGTTCCTTATGCTCCACCACCAAAAGTGACATTGCCTTTAGGAAATACTTTATTTATTGTTGGTAGTGCAACTGCTGGAGGTTGGTCTAACCCGGTGCCAACTCCATCACAACAATTTACCAGAATTTCTAATACGGTTTATGAAATCACTGTTCCATTGACTGCAGGTGGAGAATTCTTATTCTTACCAACAAATGGAGACTGGGGTAAGAAATATGCGGTAGTAGATAATTCTATTAACGGATTGGGTGTTGGACTAGATTTTGCTTATTATACTTCTGGTGGATCAAATATGCCTGGTCCTTCAGTGAGTGGTAATTACAAAATTCGAGTTGATTTCCAAGTTGGAAAATATACTTTAACCAAACTTTAATTAAATAATTAACAAATGAAATATTTAATAAAAACCTTACTATTCACAACCCTCATGGTCTTCGTGCTATCAGGATGTGAGAAAGTTGCACCTTTAGCGGTATACAAAAGCGGTACCTCTGCAACCTTAAGTTCTTCAAGCACCAATATTGCGCCTGTAGTTGCGGATTCATTAAAAAACGTAGTTACGTTTTCTTGGACCAATCCTAATTACGCGACCGATTCCAACACGGTGAAGTATATTTTACAAATTGATTCTACTGGAAGAAACTTTTCAAAAGCTGCTTCCATAACATTGTCAAAGGCTACTTCTTATACAATGGTAGCAAGAGATTTAAATGCCATTTTATTAGGCTTAGGATTTAACTACAATACCTCATATAAAATTGATGTAAGAGTAATTTCTTCTTATGCAAATAATAATGATTTGCTTTCTTCTAATGTATTAACAATTAACGCAACTCCTTATGTGGTGCCTCCTAAAGTGGTACCTCCAAGCTCAAGAGCTTTGTTCTTAGTAGGGGATGCATCTGCAGGTGGATGGAACAATCCTGTGCCAGTTCCAACACAACAATTTACAAGAGTAGACTCTGTAACTTATAGAGGTACGTTTTATTTAATTGGAGGAAAGCAATATTTAGCATTACCTGTAAATGGTGATTGGTCTAATAAATATTCAGTAGCAGATGGTACAAAAGTTGGATTAAGCGCAGGTGGTGATTTTGGATATAACTTATCAAGCAATTTCCCTGGTCCAGATGTAACTGGTTTTTATACCATTACCATGGACTTCCAAAGAGGTAAGTTTACAGTTGCATTAGTAAGAGCTTTTGGAGAATTATATGTTCCAGGTTCATACCAAAGCTGGGATCCAGCAACGGCTCCAAGCCTAGGATCTCCAAAGGCTGATGGTGATTTTAGCGGATTCATCAATTTTACTTCTGCTGCAACCTTTAAGTTAACAAGCCAAAGAAACTGGAGTGGAACGAATTATGGTAATGGCGGTGCTGGATTAATAAGTGCCACAGGTGGTGATTTAAGTATTCCTTCTGCCGGTGTTTATTTAATTAGAGCTAATACGGTAAACAATACCTTCTCTGCGGTAAGAACTACATGGGGTGTTGTGGGTGCCTTTACCAACTGGGGTGGTTTACCTGATATTGCATTAACTTATAGCAATGGAAAATATACCGGAACATTTACTTTAGCCTCGGCGAGTGATGTTAAGTTCAGAGCAAATTCTGATTGGGGTATTAACTTAGGAGATACCGGATCAGATGGTGTATTAGAATTTGGAGGCGACAATGTTGCCTTAACTGCAGGTACTTATAATGTTACATTAAATGTAAGTAACGCTGGTTATTATACGTATTCGTTTATTAAGCAATAGTTTACTTTACGTATATCAATAAAAAAGCCCCCGATTTCGGGGGCTTTTTTTATGCCAATCAATTTGTTTTAATACCAGGAACCGTTGATTATCGCATCCTCTTTAGCATTTCTATTGGCAATCCTACGCTTTACATTTTTCTTATGTAGGTATACCGTTACAAAAACTAATGGGATAAATACAAACGTTAAAGGAGGAATACCCAACATACTAATCCATTTGCCTCCAAAGTGACGACGCATTGGGCGACGCAACCTTTCCGCTATTAAATACATGGCAGGAACAATAAACAAAGTCATGAAGAAAGCAAAAGCCAATCCAAAAATAATGGTCCAGCTCAATGGCTTCCAAAATGCTACGTTGTCACCACCAAAGAAAATATGTGGGTTTAATTCACTGAATAAAGTAACAAAGTTGATGTTGAAACCCACTGCAATTGGAATAAATCCAAGAATAGCAGCAAGGGCTGTTAACAATACAGGAATAATTCTTGTTTTACCTGCTTGAATCACCGCTTCTCTTGTTTTGTATCCACGACTTCTTAATTCATCTGCAAATTCAATAACTAGGATACCATTTTTCACTACGATACCTGCTAAACCTACAATACCAAGTCCAGTCATGATACCAGATACTTTCATACCTGTCAATGCAAATCCCAACAATACACCAATGATGCTAAATAGGATCTCTGTTAAAATAATTACCGACTTAGAAATAGAGTTAAATTGTAAAACCAAGGTGAATAAGATTAACATTAAGGCAATAATCAATGCCTTTCCTAAGAACGCAACCGTTTCAAGTTGTTGTTCGTTTTCTCCTGTTTGTTTTACAGTCACGCCATCTGCAATGCCCTTATAGTTTTCAATGTATTGTGCAATTACCGCATTTACTGCAGTTGGATTGTATCCTTCATTCATTAATACATTAGAACGCAATTGAATTTGTCTTTTTTGATTTTTTCTTTTTACACTTCCTAAAGTACTGGTAGGCTCTACTTTTACCAATGAACTAATTGGAATGTTTTTAACCATACCACCAGCGGCCATATCTCGGAAAGATAAACGCATATTTAATAAATCCACTAAATTTTTACGTTGCATTTCTTCGTTACGCAATTGAATTTTGTATTCGTCCTTGCCATCTTTAATTTTTGAAATTTCTTTACCAAACAAAGCTGTACGAATTTGCATTCCAACCTGTGCAGAAGATACGCCTTCAATCAAAGCGCGGTCTCTGTCAATCGTTAAGGTTAATTCGGGATTTTGTAAATCCACATCCATCTTTAATTCTTCGATACCAGGAATTTGAGCAGCGTCTAAATAGTTTTTCAATCCAACGGCAGTTTTGATTAATTTATCAAAGTCCTCGCCCTGAATCTCAATATTTACAGGTGGCTCAGTTGGTGGACCACTAGACTCTTGGGTTACGGTTATTTCCGCACCAGGTATGCCTTTCATTTCCTTACGTACAGCTTCCAAATAAGGTTTAGTTGAAATACCATCACGCTTTTCAAATTCTACAAAGTTAACTTGTATACGTCCTAGCTCAGATCTGGTGCTTCTGTCACCCGTCATTGGATCACCTGCACCCACTGCAATATTAGAAATGATAGATTCTACTACCGGATTCTTCTTGCCATTGTCTGTGCCCAATACCTTGTTTACTCTTGCTTCCAATACTTTCGTAATAGAATCCGTGTGTTTTACTTCGGAACCCACTGGAAGTTTTAAATACACATATAATTGATTCGGATCTGCTTGAGGGAAAAATTCAATACCCGTTCTGCCTGTTCCTACACTAATTCCAAAAATTATAAAGGAGAAGATCAATAAGCCGAATGTGGCGAACAATAATTTAACAGGTCTCCATCCGGTTAATGACCTTCTTAAAATACGTTCATACAAATCCATCATATTAGGTAAAGTATGTTCTTGGAAACGCTTGATCGCATCGGAGATGAAATATCTATTGGCTACCACTAACAACATAAAGAAAATAACAAGGTTACCTAAGAAGGTAGCTCCCATAAGGTCTAGTACCAATCCAAAACCAATTGGGATCCAGAAATTCTTTTTCTTGAAGATAGCTGCTTTGGGTTCTGCATTATCGTGATCCTCGTGGTTCATAAAGTCTACAGCAAAAACAGGATTCATAATAAATGCAACCACTAAAGAGGCTGCCAAGGTGAATATTAACATAGCAGGCAAATACACCATGAATTTACCAATGATGCCCGGCCAGAATAGTAAAGGGAAAAACGGCGCTAAGGTAGTAACCGTTCCTGCCAATACAGGAATGAATACTTCACCCGCAGCCATTTTAGCTGATGTAGTTGCTGTTAACTTACCCTTGCCTTGCACAAAAATTCGGTGTGTATTTTCAATAACCACAATCGCGTCATCTACAATGATACCCAAGCCAAATAATAAGGCAAATAATACCATGAAGTTCAAAGTAATATTAGTGCCAATTAATAAGTTACCTGCGGGTAAAAATACAAATGCCACAAACATACTTAAAGGAACCGACAAGGCCACAAAGAAGGCATTGGTAACACCCATAAAGAACATCAATACAATCAATACCAACACAAAACCAATCACAATGGAGTTCACCAATTCTGTGAAAGAAGATCTTGTCTTAATACTTTGATCGCCTGTGATCACGGTATTTAAATCCTTTGGCAAACTAGTTAATTTGGCCTCTTCTACAATTTTCTTTACTGCATCAGAAGTTTCAATTAAGTTTT
>JACCDK010943739.1_pt1 | contig 16349 bp, 17 predicted proteins | sample 7445871 | NCBI WGS metagenome assembly JACCDK01 (sample SAMN15323436, study PRJNA562643) | freshwater metagenome | isolation source: river surface water | place: USA:Blue River Watershed | collected 2017-08-15 | reverse complement strand
TTCAACCAACACTGAGTTTCTTTTGTGACACAAGACGTCAACTAAACGATGGTACTTACCCTATCAAATTAACCGTGTATTGCCTCGGAAGCAAGAAGCGATATGCTACCCCTTTTAATTTATCCCAGTATGATTATAAAAGAATTGAAGCATCCAATCTAAGGGATGCTAATATTAAAAAATTAAAGACCCAGATGTATTCATGGCTCTCTGATCAGGAAGAGTTTGCCAATTCAATACAACCTTTCAGCTTTACTGAATTCGATCTTTTATATAACAAGGATAAAGTACAATTAAAAAAAGCAATAGCTAATGAAAGTGTAGAAGCATTATATGATAGTTGTATTAAAGATTTAAAAAATCTAGGTCAAATATCTACATCTGATAATTATAACACTGCAAAGGTCTCCATTTTAAAATTCAAAAAGTATTTAAAGATTTCGCAAGTAAATGTAGATTTATTAAAGGCCTATGAAAAGTATATGGTAACAGAGGGTAAATCTATTACAACGGTAGGAATCTATTTAAGGTCCCTAAGAAGAATCTTTAATCTAGCTATTGAAGAGGGAATTATCGATGCAAGTAAATATCCATTTAGGAAATATAAAATACCCTCTCCAAGAAAATCAAAACGTTCCTTAAAGAAAGACGACTTAAAGAAAATCCTAAATCATAAGCCAAAGTTAGTGTCAGAACAAAAAGCACTAGACTATTGGATTTTTAGTTTCCTTTGTAATGGGATGAATTTTAAGGATATTGCTTTGTTGACCAATAAAAAGATTAATGGCGACTTTATTGAATTCTATAGATCAAAAACTGAGAATACTACAAGAGATGGCGCATTGCCAATTAAAGTACCAATATCTGACCGTATAAAGGAGATAATGGATAGGAGAAGGGTAAGCAAAGGGAAGCCAGAAGACTATATATTTCCAGTATTGGAAAGAGGAATGGATCTAGAGCTAATTGAGAAACGTATTAGCACATTTATAAGGAACACCAATAAAGCCTTAAATGAAATAGGTACTGATTTAGACCTCCCCTTGAAATTAACAACCTATGTGGCGAGACACTGTTTTGCAACCATACAAAAGAACAATGGTGCTCCATTAATCTATATTAAAGAAGCTCTGGGCCATTCTAACATTACAACTACCCAAGATTACTTTGGCAGCTTTGATGATGATAGTTTAAAAACTATGCATGAGGGATTGATGGAGGGGATGGAGGGATAATTCTTACTCGTCCATCCATGTCTTAATTTCTGATAAATAGAAATAAAGCCTCCCAAATTTCAACTTATGGGGCATTTCTTTGCTTTTACACTTCTTATACAAATGACTTACTGAAATTCCTAGAATTGCCGCCATTTCTTTAACAGGAACTGGTTTTTCTGCTTCTTGATTGAAAGCTAATTTATCAATAAAATCCTTCCTGAAGGCTTGTAAATTTTCTTCTACTATTTTTTCAACTAAAGGGCGTAATGCGACTTCTAATAATTCTGGGTTCATACTTGACATAAATCTATTTTATAAACAATATGTCAATAGTTGTGCCCCTATTCAAAAGTATTGTCTCCAAGAATAACAAAAACAAACAAAATGAGTAAAATTGTCAGTTGTTATTTTTTATCTACAATTTTGAATATTGTACTAAAAGATAACAGGTTGAACATATGTCATGAAGGTTTTAAAGTGCTAAAATATTTTTACAACATAAGTGTATGATTTAAATTGGTTATATTTAAAAAAAATTATATGAAAAATATACTATTTGCCTTTTTTATAGTTTTGTTTTCTTTCTTAGAAACTAACGCACAGACTATTATTAATAATGATTCATCACAAGCAAATAAGTTTGTTATTTCTACAGATAAAACAAGGGTGTTTTATAAAGGTTTTGAAAATCCATTAAGTATTTCCGAGTGTGGGAATGAGGATGATAAAATTAATGTTACTGTGGACGGTTTTGGTGCAAATATTAGAAAAATAAGTTCTGGAAAATATATAGTGACTTGTTTGTCTACGGGAACTATAGTTGTGAATGTAAATGATGGTAATCAAATACAAAGAATAGCAATTCCTGTAAAGAGAATACCAGATCCATTAATCACGATTGGACCGAGGCGCAGAATAGGAGGCATGATGTCTGCAAGTGAATTTAGATCACAGTACGGGGTTATTGCAGAACTAAGAGACTTTAATTTTTTCGAAGGGATAAAATTTAATGTTATTTCTTATAAAATTTTATTTAAAGGGAAAGATTTTGAAGGCAATGATTTTGAAGAAAATGTTGATGTGACTGGTCCTGCGTTCGGAGTTGTTGCAAGACCTTTACTTAAAAAATGTATTGCTGGTACAACAGTTATGTTTGGAGATTTTAAAGTTGCTGAGCCGGGAGGTGGATTAAGACAATTAGATCAAATAATCACTTTTATTTTACAATAGCATTGATGACAATTTAAGATCTATAAAAATCAGTTTTCTAATGTCTTCTAAAATAACAAAAGTGTCCATAAAATTATATAAAAAACTGGACACATTTTTGTAAATTAGTACCCTGGAGCCAAAAAACACTATATCATCCACTGTAAAAAATAGAATAGATACCCTAAAAGAGGGTTATATATTCTCCTATACGGAATTTGAGAATGCTTCTAAAAATAAAGAAGCTATTATAAAGTGTTTAGGTAGACTAGTAGATGCTGGTAAATTACATAAGTTATCAAAAGGGAAGTATTATAAACCAATTAAAGGGGATCATAATAGCATAGGTCCTGATGCTAATGAAATCATAAAGGACTTATTAGTAAAGAATGGTCAACCAATAGGCTATATAACAGGTTTTAATGTATTTAATAAGGCTATTATAGAAACATCTATAAGTAATACAATGCAAATAGGTCGTAATACATTTAAGCCTACATTATATAGAAGAATGTATACAATAGAATTTATCCTCCAACGCAATGAAATCACTAATGATAATATAGAAATACTACAAGTATTAGATTGTCTTAAAATGATTAATAGTATTCCCGAGAATAATAGGGATAAAACATTAACTAATATAGGGAAGGCTATAAGGAAATATAATAAGCAACAAAGGGATTTACTAATACAATGCTCCTTAAAGTATAATAGCGCAACTAGGGTTTTATTAGGCATTATATTAGATACAGAAAAGATTAAGAAAGGCGTAGATAATATAATGGAAACATTAAATCCTATTAGTACTTACAATATAAAAATTAAGAAAATAGAAAAGGCATTAAAAGACAAATGGAATATAAAGTAGTTGCATAAAAAACATTATGAATGAGAGGTAATAATATCGCCAATTTGTATACAATAGATGGTAAAGAGCTAGATAGTAAAGTACTAAAAAATGATCAATTACTATGCATAAAAACATATGAAAATAGACAGCTATATAATTACTTCCGTAATAGATTACTAGAAGAAAATGGGGATGATGTGTTTTACACAATAAAGATTAGAAAACCGAAAATATTATTTTATGCTTTGGATGAGTGTTCAGATGTCATAACTCTATAAATATTCTAATGATAGCTTATGATTAATTTAAACTACATAGACGATTATTACCAAAAATATAAAAATTTATGTGAGACCGGCTTATACTCTAAGTATTTTGCTTATAAAAATATAGATACTTTATATTATTCAATTTTAGATGAAAATGACAAGACTGGTTCATATTGGAATGATAGTAATAAAAAACAATATCAAAGCAAATTAATTGAATGCCTAACCAGCTTTATTGAAATAGATAAATTAGAAGAATATTGTCAGTTTGGTTGCTATGCTGATATTTTTATAAAAGAGTATTTAAATAAAAACATAAAAAATCAACTCATAATAGACAACAAATTATATTTAGAGTTGCTTTCATTATATAATGAAGCTAATCTTAAGACTACTCCGGTAAAATATGGTTATGAATATATTATTAATGATTTATCTGGTCTCTTTATATTGAAATTAGTATCTCAAAAAGGTAAAGACCAAATTAAAAAAATAACTAATTCTTTCATAAATGATGATTTAGAATGTGAAGTATGTAACAAAAAGTATAAAGCAATTAAATTCCCAAAATGGTTGTTTTATAGAGTAAATGGTAACATTGGAGTTTGTTATAGTTGTTCACAGCCTATTTTTAGTAGAGAGCAAGTTCTAGATTCAATAAGAAATATAATTCAAATAGTAGGTTTTATACCAAATAGTGGATTCCAAAATTTTCCTGATAATTCTTTTTCTATTAGGGTTAATAATGATAATTGGATAAGCGTATATAAGGAGATATTAAATTTAAGTCCAAACTTTAGCGGCATTGATTATATAAAAAATGAATTTGGTTCTTGGTTTCAGGCTTTAGTTTATGCAGGTGTTTTAGATAAAGGACAGATCATTACAAAAAGAGGTATCAAATGTTTATCAAAATCAGGAAATATTTGTAATTCAATTAGTGAACAATATATCGACAATTTATTTTTTGAAAATAATTTCAAATATCAAAAAGAGCCACATTATCCATTAGATATCGAATTTAATCCAAAAGGTTTAATGAGAGCAGATTGGAAAATAGGTAATGTATATGTTGAATATTTTGGTCTAAAAGGTGAAATTAATTATGATATTAAAATGGCAAAAAAAATGCGGCTTTGTGAAAAAATGAATATTGAGCTTATTGCAATTTTCCCCGATGACCTAAAGAACATGAGTAAAATTTTAAACAACATTAAGTCTATCTCATTTTAATTAATGAATTTTTTGAAAATCTGATTTTATCCTAATGTTGCAATTTGGTATTTTCTGGAAAAGTTGTATAAGATGCCATAAGCCTTTTATAATATTCATTGAATTTATGGGTCACCTGCTTCAATACTCAAACATTGGTTTCATTTCTAATAAAGTTCAAAACATTGAAATTTGTTGCATCACCACAAAAGCTCACCCTTAACTTTATACTGATTGGCTATCTAGCTAAATAGGCTTATCCAATAAATCTTATTAATATTGGAATCGTTCTCGAATAGACTAAAAAAAAGACTAAATTAGTAAAGAATTTGAAATACTACATCAAAATTAAAGGGCTCATTATATAAAATAATAACCAATTTAAAACTATACATTACAATGACAAAAACAATTAAAAATTTAAGATTATTATTATTTGTATTTTTTATTTTGGGAAGTTGTAACATTGATTCTACATCAGATAAAAAAAATACACCTGAAAATGGTGATTTAAATAATAGTTTTGTTGATAATAGTTCTACTAAAGAATTAACCCCTGAACAGAAATTTGAACAAGAAAAAGAAAAATTAATCTCAGAAGGCTGGCAAGAGCAGAATATAGAAAATGGTCAACTTCCATCATGTTATAATTTTAAACCTAAAAAGGGGAATATTGACAATTATTTAGAAGTTTATGTTGGCAGTGGTACAGATGTTTCAATAAAAGTTATGAATATGAATACCGAAAAATGTGTTCGTTATGTTTTTATAAATAGTGGCTCAACTTATACTATAAGAAATATTCCAGAAGGCCGTTATTATCTTAAAATAGCTTATGGTAAGAATTGGTTATCCTTTGTTGAAAATGGACAATGTATTGGAAAATTTATACGAAACTCGATGTATGAAAAAGGGGAAGATATCATGGACTTTAATATTAAAAATACTGCTCAAGGCTATAGTATTCCAAGTTTTAAATTAGAATTAGACGTTGTAGCAAGTGGTACAAATAATTCATTTAATTCAAAAAACATATCAGAAAGTGAATTTAACCAATAGGCCTTCTGTAAAAATGAACTAAAATCAGTCTAATTTATAGTTTTAATTTTTCAATTAAATAATCCCTTGCTTTTTTTTTATTTCCTAAATTGAACACTTCAGGAATGCCATTTTTTATATTCAACATATGGTCATTAAGCACTTTTTCGTAGGCATCATTAACCATTTTTTTAGTTAAATCCTTCCCAAATAAGCTAAGATTGAGTTCGTAATGTGACTCTACAAACATATTTACGGTATAAATATTTTCATTTTGGATATTATCACTTCCCTCACATATAATATTTAAATCATCATCCCTAAAATTATGATTAGATATAGGAGGTTCTTTAGTACTGTTAATATGCAATGAACTTGAATTTCGTCCAGGATAACCAACTTCTATTTTAGCATCATTTGCACTAATATCAAAATCATTTGATTTATTTTTTACACTACTTGCTCTTATCGCCTTATTGATTAAACTGCCTATACCTAATAAAATCAAACAAAAAAGTAATAGGTTCATCATGATTATTTTAATTCTTACACATTAACGTTCTTAATCTTTATTATTAAATTTTGGCACATTTAATTAATTGTTATTGAAAAAGGTATTTGATTTTCTAAAAACATCATTGAAAATAAGTAGAAAAAAATTGATATTCCAATCATTATAAATGATGTCAAAATAGAAATTGGTATATTCCCATTTTTTATTTCTTCAGCAGATTTTCTCTCACCTGGAATTAGTAATAAAATCAATTGCGATGTAAAGAAAAACAAAACAGAGATCACAAAAGTTGTTACAATGAAAGTATTAAAATGTGGCAAAATAGATTTAATTAAATCGAAAAAATTCAATTTATTACTATTGAAATATCGAAAAGTTTGAACAGTCGGATAAACTAGGGAAAGATTAATAATCATTTGACCAAATAAATACGCCCCTGACCAAATTACTTGACTCCATTCTAATCCACTATATGGATAATTTAAAAAACCTAATTTTTTCAATATGAAAAGATTGAGATTAACGGTAATAACAAATGCCAATAAAACCAATATTATTGGAGTTAATAATTGTAAGATTTCTAGATATTTCATGATTTTAATTTTTATTAGTTAATAAATGCTAAGTTCCAATATTTTAAGTTTGAAATTTCACTTGAAATTATACCTGGTTTCCATCCATAAGAAGTAGTTTCCCATAGAAAATACTTCTTATTATTAATTAAAATATTTTTTCCTTCAACTGGATTTTGTTCGTTTAAATTAATTGCAATTAGTGCATGTTTATATTCCGAACTAGTAAGAATAACAACATCATAATTTAATCTTTTTAAAACAGTATATAAAAATAAAGCTCTAGTATCGCAATCTCCTTTTAAATCTTTCAAAAATTCAATAGGAGATCTTACACCATATTTTTCAAAACCAATACAGTTAGTTGTATTATTATAAAACGAATATCTATTTGATTTATTTTCACTATCACAAGATGATTCTAGAACAGAAGAGTAAGGCACTGCTTGAATACTAGAAACTATCATTTCAGCGGAATTTCTTTTATCTAGATTATTTTTAATAATGATAGAATCATATGCTTTATAAACTCTATCAAATTTTGAAGAATCATATGCATACAATTCGTTGTATATATTCGAAAAATCTGACTCTTTTCTTAATTCAAGACCCATATTATTGTGTTTTACTTCAGATTTATTTAAATCTGACAATAATACAGACAGGGTAATGTTGAAAGTGTCATTATTTAATGATTTCCATTTAATATTATGTGAAATTAAATAGTCTTTTTTGTTATCCTTGTCACTATATGATGTTTTAGTTTCGGTGATTGTTGAACTTGGGTCATTATTATCGTCGTTTTTTATAAATTTACTTGAACTTGTAAATAAGTTAATAAATATACCAATTATAAATAATGTAATAATCGTATAAAATATATATCTTAAGAACGGCGAAATAATATTAGAAATATTCGAAATTCTTCTTCCACCAAAAATGGAAAGAAGAAATATGACTAAAAATATTATCCCTATAATAGGAGAAAATTTTAAAAATAATCCCAAAATCCAAACCCAATAGAATATTGACAAAAAAGAGCCTAAACAACCACTAGAATTATAACAACCACTGTTATGCTCAAATCCGAACGTATTTAAACATCCTTTGCTATATGGCTTATTTGGACCCCTGGAATTTCTATTTTTAAAAGGTCTTTTTATATTAATCCAAGGACCCCAATATGTTGTACCATTTGAATAATAATATTCTTTACGACTTGAAGTAGCTATACCTTCATCATCATAATTAGTTTCAACATTTCCCGTTTCTCCATAGCATTCTGTTACAATCTCTTCAGTTTCTACGTATTCTTCTTTGATAATATACCCAGTAAAGTCTCCTTTAATTGTTCCACATGTGATACCATCTTGTTTAATAACATCAACAATTGTTATATTTTTTATTTTTAAATCATGAATTTTCAGTTCAAAAAATTCTTTAGTTCCATCTTCGGTAATTATTATTGTTCTTATAGCATCGTTAATAAATGGGCTAAAATTTTCAACATCGCTTTCAATTTTACTATTAAATAAATCTCTAGAAACTATGTCTTTTTGGTCAATTATAATTTCTACATCTGTAGTATGTAAATTGTAAAAAGTTTCTGAAATATTATTTTTTGAAAGTTTGACATCTTGATCTCCCGTGTATTTTATTATAATCAGCCCTTTTAAGAAAAATTTTAAATCTTTCCGAATAGTTTTTTTTACTGTAAATGTGCGTTTGTTCTCTTCTTTAATATCTTTATTTTGTAATATTTTATCATTAATATAATTATCATAAATTACTTTCTGATCATCATCTTGAAGAATAGAATATGCCTCGTTTATTTCTTTAATAATATCTTCACATTCGGGATTATTTGGATTTTTATCTGGATGATATTTGCGCACAAGTTTTCTATATGATGCACGAATTTCTTCTTTACTTGCCTCATTTTTTATTTCTAAAACTTTATAATAGTCTTTTTTAAAATCCATTGATATTAGATACTGAAATATTTATTAATGAAATCCGATTGATCTTTTGAAGTTTGAGATTTTTTTAATGTTTTATATGGATGATCTAGATATGTTTCATAATAAGAAACTTGGATACCGTATTTCTTTAAAAATATTTTAGAATATTCTTTTTTAAAATTTATATACTCATCATCAATTAAATTCCTCTCATAATTTGATTTGTTAATATAATAATCATGATTAGAATTAATTTTATACAAGAAATACACAGGCATTAGAAACACAATAATAATTATTATACAAATAACCCAAGATAAAATAAATGATGATGATAAAATTTTAATCTTAGTAATAAAAAAATTAGAATTTAAAATCTCATTTTGATTATTTATAATTAAATTCTGTAATTCTTCTTCGTATTGATTTTTCTTTTTTATTAATGATATTAATTTTGGAGATTGTTCAATCATTCTAGCATCATTCTCCATTTTCACTGAGTAGATTTCATTGTCGATAAATTTAAATTTTTCCGCATATAAACCTTGAAAGACATTATTACTTTTATTAATTATTTTTAATTTATATGATTCAACAACAGGATCAATTTGTTTTTGTAAAAGATAAACTTCGATAGGTTTTGATATAATAAAAGCTATAAAAATTACAAATCCAATTCTCGATATATTAGATAATGATAGAAATCTTTTTTTTATATTCTTTGAGACTGTATCCTTTGAAATTGTGTGTATTAGAAAAACATAAATATTTCCGAATAGGTATGATATAAAAATTGATAAAAACAGATCGATGAAAAAATTATGAAAAATATATTCAAATGCATATTCAATTGATAAAAAAGTTAATAAAACTACAAATATCAAACTTAATGAAGATAAAAGAAATAACCCAATTACATTAGAACTAGAAGAAGATAATAATTCAAATTCTATTCCAATTAATTTTAATAAACCCTTATTTGTTCTTTTTTTAATCATTTCTATTAATTAACAAATTGATCAGGATTCTCATTTATATCTTTCATTTTTTTATTTTTCCATGCTGAAATTGCGTTTTGACTTAGTTCACTTTGAGATTCTAGAAGTGTAATTTTTTCTTTTAGAATTTTTAAAACTTCATGATGTATAATAAGTTCTCTTTCTTTTCCTTCTTTATCTTTATAATAATCATGTTTAATTTCAATTCCATTATCAGCTTTAATTAATTCTTTTATATTTTCCTCCATGTAATCATATGGACTCTTTGTTAGCATTAATTTAAAAAAAATTGGAGTGAGTTCAATTGTCATAAACAACAATGTGATAAACAGTGATATTACCCAACCTGCTTCTTCATGTGCAAGCTTTATTTTTTCAAGTAGGCCACCCATGGCAGCAGCTTGTGCATCACTTTTAGATAGTTCATTTGCCTTTTCTTTTTCAATCGCACTTATTTCATTTTTTACTTTTATGTATTCTGGATTGCTTAATATTTCTTGAATGTTTTTTTCGTATTGAGCATATTGAAATTTAAATTCTTGGCACTTATCTCGACATCCGCCATTTGAAATTTCATAATTAATTTTTCCTTGTAAAATTTCTTTTTGTTCTTTTGCTACTCTCAAATCATTCAAAAATCTTCCATTTTCAACTTCTTTTTTATTAATTATATCCTCATATTTTTTACTTGTAGTTGCCTTAAATTCAAGCTCTTTTTCTTTTTGTTTTTGATAAAGAGCAACATCAATTTCAGTTTTAAACATTCGTATTTCTACCGGTTTTGAAATTGTTAAGGCTATAATTGCACCCATAATAATTCTTGGTAATGCTCCCTTTAATTCTTTCTTAGTAATTTCTTCAGTGCCATCTCCTTTGCCTGTACTAGTTACTATAAAACGATCTATATTGAAAATTACTAATCCCCATATTATTCCAAAAATAACTGATATTATAGCAGTAGGAATATCTGTTGGATTATATGTATTTGCTATTGATGCTGCTGTTTTGACATTATTTATAGCATAATCTCTAGGTTCAAATATTGTATAAAATGCGTAACCACCAGCTAATGCTGCCATTAAACCAGTTGATACAATTATACCACCTAAACACATATATTTTATTTGATCGCCATACGTGCTTTTTTCAAGAATATATCTATCTGCACCAGCAACCTTCCAGAAATATCTCAATATTTTATTTGATTTTTGTTCGGGATAAAAATCTCTTGACATAATTTAAAATTTAAGTTTTTTATTATTTAATCTTGCTTCTAATTTTTTTATTTTTACATCGAATGTATTTGTTTGATGTATTTCTAATTCTAATAATTTATTTGTTATTTTATTTCTAAATTCCTTCATTTTAAATTCATTCAATTTTGAATTAAAATAAATATTATTTGAAATTTCTACACTTTCAAGTTTGAAATTAATATCCTTTGAATACCAATTATTTAAAATTTTACAATTCAATTGATTAGTATCGTTTGAAATTTTTAAATATGCAGAACCTTTTTTTAAATAACTAATAAAGTTTGCTTCTGCTATTTTAATACACTTTGTTTTTGATAAATTCCAATTAATTAAAACATATGAATCATTTTTAATATATAAATTAACAACGTGGATATCAATTTCTTCGGGTTCCTTAAAAACAAAAAGAAATTGAAAAAACTTAAATAACTCTATAAATATTTCTTTAACTGCCATGTATAAAATTCAAGACATGAATATATTAAAAATATAATTAATTAATACTTTTTTTTATGTGAATTATTTGCGAATTTTAAATATGAAGTATCTACTATTTTTCTTACTAATACCTTTCAGTTTAAAGGCTAATATTGACCCCAAAAAACAAATAGACACCATTAATGTTGGTTATTATATCGACGATATTTATGATATAAATTACGTTAAAGGAACCTACCGAATAACCCTTTTTGCTTGGGTTACGTCATATACAGTTAAATATAATTTTAATGAATACTTAGATATACATCATGCAATCGATAAAAAAATAGAATTAATAATGTTAGACTCTTCTAATATAATTAATGGACGTAAATTATATTGGTCAGAGGTAAGATTAAATTTAGAGGTTTTACAAAAATTTGATATCAGAAGATTTCCATTTGATAAACAAAATATTAATTTAGGATTAGAATTTACTTATAATGATCCAAAGATTCTTAAAATTAACCTTAGTGAAAAAAACTCAATTACACCAAATTTAATTCCTAATGATTGGAAAATTCTAACAAGTAATTATTCTTTAAAACCATTTCATTATAATACTAATTTCGGAGACGAAAGTGTAGAATCATTCGATTTTAATGTTCTTAATATTAATTACAGTTTTGGTAGAGAAAGTGTCACACTTTTTATTAAATTATTCATAGCTTTATTCATATCGTTTCTAATTGCATGTTCTAGTATTTTTCTACCAAATTTTCGAACAGAATCTAAAATTGCAATGATCATTGGGGGTCTATTTGGATCAATAACAAATAAATACATTACAGATTCTTTATTACCTATAAATAATACATGGAATTTATCAGATAAAATTCACACACTAACTATAGTTTATTTGCTTTTATTATCAATTTACTCAATTTATGAACAAAGAAAGAAATTAAAAGATAATTTTAATCAAGATGTTTTTGTTTTTTTACTAATTATGATATCTTATATTATTTCAATTATATATTTTATATATTAAGAATTTCATAAAATGCATTTTAAATTTTTATTTTCTTTATTATTTTTTGTTCTTTCTAATTATTCTACTGCTCAAAAAATAAACAAAGTTGTAAACAAGGAAATATATACATCATACTATTCCACAGACCTAAAAGTCCCTCTATACGTAGTACACTATTTATACAATGGAGGTGGTGATTTTTCTAGGTCAAAGCTCAAATTTTTAAAAGAAAACAACACAGCCAACAACTCAGATTATGCCAAGAGTGGGTATGATCGTGGTCACTTAGTAAGTGCTGAAGATTTTGCTTATGACTATAGAAAGCAAGCTATCACATTTAGTTATTACAATTGTTTCCCTCAAACAAGACATTTAAATAGAGGACCATGGAAGAGCTGGGAAAATACGATAAGGAATGAAAGTAAAAGATGGCCATTAAAAATATATACTGGTGGTATATACGGAAATAGAAGAATTAGGGGCAAAGTTGGTATACCTGATTATTGCTGGAAAGTTGTTTACAACCAAAAGTCTGGTTTAATTTTACATGCACTAATTTTTACCAATGATAATATTGGTGCTGTGAGAAGAACTACAGTAAGCGAACTGAAAAAGATTCTTACATATCCTGTTGAGTTTAATAAGGATTAGAATCCATTTTACTTATATAAATTATATCTTCACTATATGATAAAATTTGGAAATAAAGACAACCCATTTGATCCCTCAGAATTACCTGAAGAACTTGCGTACATAAGAAAATTCTTTTCAAAAAAACCCAACGATCACATAGTTCAACTCTTGGATTTCTTAAGCAGAAATTATAAATCTGGATTAAATAAAGTCGAAGTAGATAAATTACACAGCTTCTATGAATATAAAATTGTTCTGAGTAATATTACAGCCATCTACAATAACTATAAGTACTTTATAGTTGATAATTACTCAACTGATAATTTAAAAATTCTTTTTGATTTAAAGTCATGCTTTTCAGACTATAATATAATTGAAAATATTGAAGTTAACCTACAAATTATTAATCTATTTACTGATTCACTTTTAAGTGACTTAGTGATTGAAGATGTTGAAATCGAAGAAGCAAAAAAATTATGTTCAACTTTTTCAATAGATATAACAGAATTTACTAGCGTTCTTGGTGCAAAGGTTAGGCTAATTCAAAATGATATGATCAATGGTTTGTTTATTGATTCTGATTTAAAGATTGAGCTAGTTAGAAAGTATTATCAAATCGCAAACAAATTAAAGCTGAAATATGATTTAGACCAAGCTTATAAATTTATAAACGCATTCAACATCTACTGTATCAATAATAATGAAAAGCTAAGAGGCATCAACATAGATATTGGTGTTGGTTCTATGTCAAATTTTGACTTGTTTAATGTGTTTAAAGTAAAGTTTGGTAAAATTAAAAAATCTGGTGGATCAAGTAGTGTTGAACTATCCAATGGTCTACTATTCAATTTTGGCATAGCTTATTTTTTAGTGAATACTTATGAATCTACAGGTTCATTCACGGGCGCATCAACAATATTGAGTTTTGACGAAATAAAAGAAAATGGCACTGGTATTTTTAATAACACAAATGAAAATTATTTCTGGTATAAGAAGAAGGGAGAAAGGAATAGTCATATTATAGCTAATTTTGAAAGTGAAATAGAGTATGAATACATTAAAAAATTTAACTCTGAAATTGAGAAAGGGTCTGTCTCTTTCAATAATGATTCAAAAAGTGAAACTAAAGAATCAATAAAGACTGAGGAAAATAATAGCGAAATGAAAGATAGCCATAAGAAGGACTCTACAGATTACTTAAAGGAGCTCGAAGATCTAATAGGATTAAGCAATGTAAAAGAACAAATTATTTCACTAGTAAATCTTATCAAAGCACAGGAACTAAGGAAGAAAAATAACTTAAAAGTTGTAAATGTTAGTTTACATTCTGTTTTCAGTGGTTCTCCAGGAACAGGTAAAACTACTGTAGCTCGCCTTTACGCAGGAATTTTAAAACAACTAGGAGTTCTAAAAAAAGGTCATCTTATTGAAGTAGATAGAAGTGAACTTGTCGCAGGATATCTTGGTCAGACTGCAATTAAAACCGAAGAAATTATAAATAAGGCTTTAGATGGCGTCTTATTTATTGATGAAGCATACAGTTTAACTTCATCATCTTCAGATTCATACGGAGAAGAAGCAATTAATGTATTGCTAAAAAGAATGGAAGATGATAGGGATCGTCTTGTAGTAATAGTCGCAGGATATACTGGTGAAATGCATACATTCATTGATTCTAATCCTGGTTTACAAAGCAGATTCAATAGATATATAGAATTTGAAGATTATAAGTCCGAAGAATTAGCGCAAATCTTTGTTTCTTTAGCGAAGAAAAACGAATATGAAATAGATGATCTTGCAAAAGAAAAACTAACTAGTCATTTCATATCAATTACAACAAACAAAGTTGAAGATTTTGGTAATGGTAGATATGTCAGAAATCTATTTGAAAAAGTAATCCAAGAACATGCAAACCATATTTCTAAGCTACCAAATCCAACCGAAAGAGACTTAATTACAATTACACCTGATCAGATAAAGGTTTAATCTTCTTTTTTAGACATTAAAAGCGAAGCAATATACCCTGCAAAAGTACCACACAGGGCTACTCCTGTAGTCATTAGGACTGCCGCAATCAGTCTTCCCTCTGTAGTTACCGGATACTTATCTCCATACCCTACAGTCGTTAAAGTCGTATAGGACCACCATAAAGCATCCTCTGCAGTTTTGATATTGCTATTTGGAGCTTTCTCAACTTGAAGTATTGTTACTGATGAGAAAAGTACCATTAAAAATGCTATTACTGCAACAGTCGATAACAGTCCTTTGGACTTATCCTTATAAACATGTTCTGCGATATGTTTTACAGACTTAAATGCTCTTAAAATTCTTAATAATCGCAACAATCTTAACAACCTCCCAACTCTTAAGAAATCGATAAAAGGAATACTTGATATAAGATCTATCCATCCCCACTTCAAAAATTTTAGTTTACTTGGAGCTTGATAAAACCTGTAAAAGAAATCAATTAAAAATATAATGCAAATGAAATTGTCTATCTGCAGTAATATTTTATGCACCTCTGGTGTAACTGAAAAAAAAGTAGTTACTACTAATGATATTAATACATAAAGCGATAGTATTAATATAATTAGGCTTAAGCCGCCAAAAACGTTTTCTTTACTATTAGATTGTTCTGTCATTATTTTCTTCTTCTTGTATATTTTCCTTTTGTATGGTAGTAATACCTGCTCTTCGCTCTATTTTTAAAAACATTAGGGCTAGTACTGTAAGATTTTCTATAATGCCCACTAACTATTTTCCCAGTTCTAGTTACATAAGGTTTTACATAGCTGGGTTTCCTTTGTGCAGCGAGGTTATTACTGTTCGAAAATGCAGAAAGTAATAGAATCATTAAAGCTAGAAATGAATTTTGCAGTTTTTTCATATTACTAAATTAGCTATTTTTTGTAGACCTCTTCTTTGTTATTATTTACCAATTTAAGATCATCTCAAAAACAACATTACCAATATTTCCGCACGTTTCATCAATATCGTTGTGGTGCAAATTGTGGTGCAAATGAAAAAAGCAGCTACAAAAAAGTCGTTGAAAACTTGCTTGTAACTGCTTGATTATCAAGGAGTGGGCCCACCAGGGCATGATCCTGGGACCCCCTGATTATGAGTCAGGTGCTCTAACCAACTGAGCTATAGGCCCGCATCTT
>JACCDK010296185.1_pt1 | contig 16364 bp, 13 predicted proteins | sample 7445871 | NCBI WGS metagenome assembly JACCDK01 (sample SAMN15323436, study PRJNA562643) | freshwater metagenome | isolation source: river surface water | place: USA:Blue River Watershed | collected 2017-08-15 | reverse complement strand
TTGGAAAAAGAACGCCAGCGAGCACATGAAGATGAATATTCTGAACCGCTTCACAAAGACAAGGCACATACTGACCAAGATTTCAATTTAGGAATGTTGGCCTGCCTGAATAACATCGACCGAGTACATTTTTGTATCGGAACACATAACGAATATAGTTGCCAATTACTTGCTGAAGAAATGGCGAAGCAGCAAATTCCACACAATCACCCGAATATTTACTTCGCGCAATTATTAGGCATGTCGGACAATATCAGTTACAATCTCGCGGCATCAGGATATAATGTAGCCAAATACGTTCCTTATGGTCCCGTTGAATCCGTAATGCCTTATTTATTCCGTAGGGCAGAGGAAAACAGTTCTATTGCTGGACAAACTTCACGAGAATACACGTTATTGCAAAATGAAGTTAAACGTAGAAAAAACGCCTAATGAAATCCAATTATCGCTATTTCCTTCTTAGTTTATTGATTATCCTCTTAGATCAAGGGATCAAATTGGCCGTACACAATTTTATGGATCCCGGTTATTATGGGCAAATTGAAGTCATTAGTCCATACGTCAAATTGCATTATACCTTAAACCCTGGGATGGCATTTGGTATTCAATTAGGCTCTGATTACGGCAAATTAATCTTAACAAGTTTTCGTATTTTGGCGATGTTCGGCATCGGATACTTGTTGTATACCTTGACGGTTAAAAATTCAAAAACCTTGTTATTAGTTTGCACGTCCCTCATTCTAGGAGGAGCGATTGGAAATCTAATCGACTCGGTTTTTTATGGCGTATTTTTGAATAATGCACCACAAGGAGCTCCGATGCAATGGTTTCACGGCCAAGTGATCGATATGTTTTTCTTTGATTTTTGGGAAGGAATTCTACCCACTTGGATTCCCGTTTGGGGAGGGAGCTATTATTCAACTCCCATATTTAATTTTGCAGATGCTGCTATTTTTTGTGGCGTTGTGACGATCTTGTTCTTTCAGAATTACTTATTTAAGGAAGAAAACGAATAAAGCTATATGATGGGGCAATATTTCATCTTTTTCTTATTGGCCCTACTCGCTGAAATCGTTGGTACAATCAGCGGTTTCGGTTCATCTATTTTGTTTGTCCCACTTGCTTCGCTTGTCTTGGATTTCAAAATTGTCCTTGGAATTACAGCCGTATTTCATGTATTCAGCAATTTGTCCAAGATTTATTTTTTCCAAACAGGCATCGACAAAAAGATAGCCCTTAAATTGGGCATTCCAGCCGTTTTATTTGTCACATTTGGTGCATGGCTAACAAATTATATTCCTCAGAAAGAAATTGAAATGGGGATGAATATAATCATTTTCATATTAGCGCTCTACCTCATGACAGGGCATCACAAAGGGCTGAAGGAAACGAATACCAACCTTTATTTAGGGGGAACAATTTCTGGATTTCTGGCAGGTTTAATAGGCACGGGAGGAGCAATTCGAGGAATTACTTTGGCAGCTTTCAATTTGGAGAAAGATGCTTTCATTGCTACCTCAGCGATTATTGATATGGGCGTGGATTTGAGTCGGGCAGGTGTTTACATCGCCAGCGGATATTTCCATCAAGAACACATTGTTTTGATTCCTTTTCTCATCGTAATATCGATCGCAGGTTCCTACTTGGGCAAAAGAATTTTACAATACATTCCTGAAAAGACCTTTCAATATATTGTGTTGGGGGTTATTCTGTTGACATCGTTGTTGCAGGCAGTTAAGTATTTTTTTTTGAAATAAGAGGTAAGAGTGAAGAGGTAAGAGTATCAAGTACATTAGGCTAGATAATAAAACCCAACAGCTAACTTAACCCTAGGCTTTAGCCTAGGGATCCCCAGACTAAAGTCTGGGGCTAGTAATTAAATTCGAAATTCCTTTTTAACGCAATCAAGCACAATAAAAAAAGCCCCGATTTCCATCGAGGCTTTCTTCTAAATAATCAGCTAACTTATTTCTTCGCTGGAGCAGCTGGTGCTGCAGCAGGAGCCGCTGGCTTAGGCGTAATGCCCATTTTCTTTAATACCAAGTCAGACATGTTTGCATCTGCTGGATAGTGCAACAAGATTGGAGCTGTTCCCATTCCTGCATCGTAGTTGAACACATACGTATAAGCATTTTCAGCTGCTACTGCGTGCATATTTTCTTCTACTTTCTTCAACAAAGGTTGTAACAATTGAGCTTGTTTCTTTTGCAATGAAGATTGAGAATTTTGTTGGAACTCTTGAATCGAAGTTTGTAAATTTTGCAATTCTTTTTCCTTGTCTTGCTTGATGATATCAGCTGTCTTAGGATCTGCATTTAATTTTTCAAACGCCGCTAATTTATCTTGAAAATCCTTCACTTTTCCTTGATAAAGTGTCTCATATTGCTTTTGCGTATTCTTCAAATCTTCTTCCACTTGCTTAGCTTCTGGCATTTGGCTTAAGATATAATCAGCATTAATAAATCCAATTTTAACTTGTGCTTTCGCTGGTAAAATAGCCATTCCGAACACAAGGCTCATAGCTAAGAATAGTTTGTTTTTCATAAAAGTTTAATCTAGTTGTTTTTGTTTTATATTCTTAATCACTCTACTATTTCTTCAAATTAGGATCTAGTTCCAAACCTAGTTCCTCCAACACATAATCCGAATAATCATGAATCGGATTTGTATAGATCAATGCTAAGCCATCGTTTGCCTTATCAAACACAAAATCCAAACGCTTTTGGCGCACAACACGCTCCAATGCTTTCGAGATCTCATCCAATATGGGCTTCATGGCATTTTGTTTGGCTTTAAACAACTCACCCTCCTCACCAAATACCTTTTCCTGGTAAGCCTTCGCTTCTTGATCTTTCACCTTAATGGTGGCCAAACGTTGTTGACGTAACTCATCAGTCAACAATAATTCCTCCAAATGAAATTCTTTTTCCAGTTGAGCAACTGCCTCCTGTTTGTCGGCAACTTCCTTTAACCAGGTTTTAGTTTTCTCATTCAAGACCGTTTGAACTTTTTGAAATTCAGGCATTTTGGACGTAATAAACTCCGTATCAATGTAGCCAAATTTCTGCGCATAGGTCCGTTGTCCCATGCACATGATTCCCAAAATTAAGAAAAAAATTGACTTTTTCATTGTTAATACTGCTTAGCGAATTTGCTGTCCAATCGAGAACGTAAATGCTTGTCGGCCAAAATCCGAATCTCCCGGACGTGGCTTATCAAACGCAAAACCATAATCAATACCAATCATACCAAATGCCGGCATAAAAATACGTGCCCCAAATCCAGCTGATTTATACAGATTAAACGGATTATAATCCGTCAACGAAGCAAAGTTATTTCCACCCTCCGCAAAGCCCAACACGAAGATTGTCGCTGAAGGATTCAACGAAACAGGATAACGCGCTTCCATCACAAACTTATTGTAAGCTACCCCACCATTTCCATAAGATCCCGATGGTCCGATCACACGATCTTTATAACCACGCAAACCTACGATATCCCGGTTGAAAGAGAAACCTTGAACCATTCCGGATCCACCCAAATCAAAACGCTCAAAGCGGGTTGTAGGGGCACCTCCATAAGATCCCAAGAATCCTAAGTGAGCACGTGTATGTAAGATCAACTTACCTAGCAAAGGCGTAAACCAACTCGCATCAAACATCCATTTGTGGTATTCAATCAAACTGCCATCTTTGTTTCCTCCCATCAATGAGTAAGGTGGTGTAATCGATGCATTCAATGAGAAACTTGAACCCATACGTGGGAACGTCGGATTATCGATACTATTACGAGAGAAGTTCGTCATCAAGGTAATCGAAGTTGATTTACCTTGTGGGTAAGCCCACGTATAATAACGATCTACATCATACTGCGAGAATGATAAGGAATTACTTAATGAGAAATAATCATCCGGCCATTTCAAACGCTTTCCTAAACTGAAGGTCACTGAATTCACGTTAAAGTGCGCATCCAATAGAGAATCGGGAACAGAATAAGCACTCATCCCATATCCACCGTAACCGCCATATCCACCATAGCCACCATAGCCTCCGCCGTAACCACCATAGCCACTGCCATAGCCACCCAAGCCACTTCCATAACCTCCACCGTAACCTGTCGTTCTAAATTGATACGGATAAGAAACACTTCGGTTCAATGAAATTGAGAATGAATTTGGCTTCTTCCCTCCTAACCAAGGCTCCGTAAATGTCAAACTATAATTTTGATAGGCAGCACCATTCGCTTGAAAACGAACGGATAACTTTTGGCCATCACCCGCAGGCAAAGGACGCCAAGCCGACCAATTCGTCAGATTCTTCGCAGAAAAGTTATTGAACACGACTCCTAAAGTACCTACAAAACCGATGTAACCACCCCAACCGCCTGAAAGCTCAATTTGATCGGATGGCTTCTCTTCTACATTGTATTCAATGTCCACGGTTCCATCTGGACGTGGCTGCGGATTTGGTGTAATTTTTTCTGGGTTAAAATAACCGATGGTTGATAACTCACGTACGGTACGGATAATCGCCGACTTGTTGAATTTCTGTCCCGGTAACGTACGAATCTCTCGCATAACGACATGATCAGAAGTCTTTGTATTTCCATTCAAGATAACCTTGTTGATCGTCGCTTGCTTACCTTCACTGATACGAATCGTTAAATCGATCGAATCCCCTTCGATAGCCGACTCAACAGGCTCAGCATTGTAATATAAATACCCATTATCCATGTACACAGAACTCAAGTCATCCCCCGGATTTCCTTGCATTTTCTTGTCCAATTCTTCTGTGTTATACACATCCCCTTTTTTGACACCTAATACCATGTGCAAAACAGAATCCGGATAGATGTAATTTCCTTCAAAATTGATGTTGCGGTAATAATACTTTTTCCCTTGGACTAGTTTGATGTATAAGTCTACCGACTTTTGATCTACTTTTCCAATGGAATCGGATTTGATTTGAAAGTCACGGAAGCCTAATTTATTCATGGCTTCAAGCAACTTTGTTTTATCCTCATCCCACTTCTTTGGTACGAATTTGGAAGGCTTAAAAATACGACCGAAACGAACTTGCTTCGTGTTTTTGATTTTACGAAGGATCAAGCCACGTGATTTTTCATCAATTCCGTCTAGAATGATTTTATGCACCTTTACCTTCTCTCCCTTATCTACATTGACAATTAATGTCGCATTGTTGCCGCGTAATGTATCTACTCGAATCGTTGATTTTGTCTTAACATTCAAGCGACCTTTTTCTTGGTAATACTTACGGATTGCTAATTCAAGATTCTTCTTTAACGTTTCAGTGATAATTTTCCCTTTGTAGGTTTTTACCTTTTCACTTAAACTTTCTTGCTCTCCTTTACGAATGCCCACATAATTGATGGCATATAATCGAGGACGTTCCTTCAAAGCTATTTGAAGCCAAATTTTGTCCCCTTCTACTTTGGATGCAAAAATCTCAACCTCTTCTAAGATACCTTGATCCATAATCTTACGAATCGCTGTAGCAACTGCATCTCCTGGAACTTTGATTTTATCGCCTTTTTGCAAACCGGAAATATTAATCATGGAGGCACCATCATAAAACTGAGAACCCGTCACCTCAATCTCTGCAATTTCATACTCTTTAGGATCTGCCCACGAGAAAGTCGAAGTAGCAGCCGAAGAAGGCGCGAACCGACGGCCACCTAAAACCTGCGCTTGCGCAGTTTGAGTGATGAAAAGAACCAAGCCCACCAATACTAGCTGCCAAGAACGAAACCCTTTTGATTCTTTACGAAAATTCATGCAAATGTCTTTTTTCATTACTAGGGCCTAGCCCTCTCGTTTAACTTGTTCACTTGTTTTACCAAACCGACGCTCTCGCATCTGAAAATCAACGATTGCTTGATGCAAATTGACTTTTCTAAAATCGGGCCAAAACAACTCTTCAAAAATATATAACTCCGCATAGGCTAATTGCCACAGCATAAAATTACTAATTCGGTGATCTCCACCCGTACGAATCATCAGATCAGGATCCGGCATTCCAGCCGTAGACAAATGCGCATTGATTACATTCGCATCCACATCTAATGCCGCTATTTCACCAGCAGCAACCTTTTGTGCAATCTTTTGCGTTGCTTGCGTTAAGTCCCATTTCCCAGAATACGACAAGGCCAAAACGAGTGTTAAACCCTTATTGGCAGCCGTTTGATCCATCGCAGATTGCAATTCTTTCTGCGAACTTTTAGGTAATGAAGCCAAATCACCAATCGCTTTTAGACGGATCTGATTCTTCATCATTCCTGGCAATTCGTCATGAATAGCACTTACCAAAAGACTCATCAAAGCCTTCACTTCTGCCGCAGGACGATTCCAATTTTCCGTGGAAAATGCATACAAAGTCAAATACTTAATACCCAATTCACCGCACCCCTCTATCGTCTCCCGAACAGCCGCAATGGCATGTCGGTGACCGAAAATGCGATCTTTAAACCCCTGCTGTTTCGCCCATCGCCCATTACCATCCATGATAACGGCAACGTGCGCCGGCAGATTGTTTACATCAATAGAATCTTTTACGTTTTGACTCACAACTACATTCATACAACATACAAGAGGCAAAGATAGCTAATCCCTCCCCTTATTCAAAACATTAATCCCGAGGGCAATAAACGGAAATCAACGAATACGTGATTGATACCGAACTTTGTAAATATTGGTCTGTTTTATTCAGCGTAAAAATCTGAGGCTGTTCGCCCCATGCTGCTTGACCATCTAGGATGTTCGACAAGGATTTACTCGTTCCAAATTCCCATTGCAATCCTAATCGATTGTTTATTTGGGCCTTTATCCCTACACCAAATGGGATTGCCCAAGTAAAGTAGGTTTTAGGGGAAGGAATATTTCCTTCAGGACTTACAAACAAGGTTCCCAGCCCACCATAAATAAAGGGTGTCCAATTTCGCACATTTCGATTCGCTTGATAATCTTTGAAATTGTAATCCACTAGACCCGAAAATTCAATTAATGGACTTGAAAAACTATTTGTCGAATAAGAAATACTAGGCAATCCAAAATTCGCACCATCACCCGAAATACCCGTAAAAGTCAATTTTGCCCGATAGGCAATCGCCTGATTAGGCTGATAACGTAATTGGAAGTTTACCCCCGTAGAGGCAGTTTTCAACTGTGATAAATGAGGAATCAAATGCCAATCTGATAAATCTCCCTTGTACAAGGTAGCACCCGCCCCTGCGGACATGGTCCAGCGCTGGGCAAATGCCGCATGGCTTAGCACCATAAACACGAAAAAACCAATAATTTTTCTCATTGAATGGGCAAAGGAGGGCAATCAATTTTATTTCGCAAATGATAAATAATACGCACTTGCGTGGTAAAATATTGATCTGGACCTGTTGAGATTTTAGGCGCTGAAACCGACGCAGGAACCGGAATACGATTCACTAATGTATTCGCCGCATAAGGTTCTCCTGAACGATCTGTGTACAACATGGATCCGCCAACAGAAACAGGAAGTACAGTATTTCGATTATCCGTAACATCATCCAAATAATCCGTCAAAGCGACGCGATATCCAAAGTCAAAGCCAAAATCCAAAGCATCATTTATCTTATATCGGAATCCAACCCCAAATGGAATTGAAACACCCATCAGCGAATAATCAACACCTTCGTTTTTGTAATCCAATAAACTTCCATTGCTTTCCGACAACCAAGGACCTTGAACCGGATTTCCTGCTGCGTTTGCCGTTGCTTGCTTACGCGCATCTGGCGAATGTAAAAAACCACTCACTCCTAAATATACATAGGGCGAAACCACATTTCGCTTTTTTAAATTCTCTGGATTACCACCAATCTCATACATCCCCACTAAGGACATTTCTTTGATATCATTTCTAAAATGTAGATTGCGCCTAAAATTTGCATCCCAGTCTCCTACGGGCGAAAAATAACTATCATCCCCAGCGATTCTAATGTAATTCAATCCAAGATTAGCGCTAAAATTAGAAGACAAATGCCGAGTAAAATTTACCCCTACATTCCAACGAGTCGTTTGAGCCCCCACCGTAAATAACCCTGCGACTGGTACCAAATCCCCAATGTAATGCGACGAACCTGCCCCAAAAGAAATGGATGTATGCTTTTTGAAAACAGGGAAAGGCGACTTCTTCTTGCCTTTTTGGCCTAAAAACCACATTTGTGCATTTAAGTCTGTGTGAAACAGACCGACCAAAAAGCAGATAAGAACGGCGAATCGAAACATAGAATATAATTTACGTTTTAGCATCAACGAAAATTCGAAATGTTTGTTGTGCGAAATTCAAGTCTCGAAGATAACAATTTATCTATTGAATCACCAATTGGCGAGTCATTCGTGCTCCTCTACTCGTACTTAAACTGACCAAATATTGACCCGATGCATAGCCTTGCAAGTCAAAATTTACGGAATATGACCCCACTTTGCGCAAGCCTGTATCGATTAATTTCAGTTGGCGTCCTTGCAAATCATACAATGCCAACGAAACGGTCGCCTCCTCAAATATTCCATATTGCAATAAGGTATAGCCGCTCGCAGGATTTGGCCAAGGGGTAATTAATTCCATCGTAATAGCCTCTGGAAGTGCGTCAGGCGAATTCTTGAAAATAGGTAATCGTTCAAAGGTCGAATTGAAAATCTGCTGCGAACGAACATTGTCCAGACCTAAATGGTCCCGCAACACCGTGCTGTACACTTGTCGGTAATCATAATTAAACTTCAAATCCCCATTGCTATCCAATGCCTTCAAATTCGGATTTGCCCCAATCAAACCTCCGCGAACTGTTTTCCCAATAAATAACATGGGTGCTGCAGTACCGTGATCCGTTCCGGCGGTTCCGTTTTGATTCACTCGCCGACCGAATTCCGAGAAGGTCATGATGTTAATTCGATCCGCTAAATTTTGATTCGTCATGTCCACCTGAAACGTTGAAACCGCTTCAGAAATCGTTTTCCACAAATTAGCGTGTTGGGTCAATTGGTTCGCATGGGTATCAAATCCTCCGATGTTTAACAGATAGACGGGCGTCTCCAATCCTCCGGAAATCAATTTGGATACGATACCAAACTGTCTACCCAAATTTGATGTTGGATATGTAATGGTATTCTTCCCCTTCGTGGCACCATCCCGGATAACTCCAGCATATTGAACCGAGGCAGCTGCAATTTGCTTTAAAAAACCTAGTTCATCCCCGGCTAAGGTAGCAGGAGGTATGTCGGAGTCGGATGGCGTACCACTCACCAACTGGTAAAATAAATTGGGATCTTCGAAAACGGTACTAAATCCACCTTGATCGGACTGAAATAGCAATGATTCTACTGAACCCAATTGCACCGCCATGGGATGTTTGGCTAGCGAAATTGGAAATTCAGGATAGCGCGTTTTTAAAAAACGACCAGCCCAACCTTCCTCTATTACCGTGGAAGCATCAGATCCTGTATTCCAAATATCCGTCGCACGAAAGTGTGAACGATTCGGATTGGGGTAACCAATGTTTTGGGCGATACTCATTTGCCCTTGATCGTATAATTTCTTTAAACCAACCGCGGATGGATGCAAATACATGCCTTGATCTAATTTCAAGGCATCTGCTTTTTTTATGGCAATATTCGGTCTAGCCGAAAAATACAAGTCATCTTCCGCTGGAATTACCGTATTTAAGCCATCATTTCCTCCAGCCAACTGGATAATAATTAATATTTTACCAGGTTCTACATTCGCCATGTGCGCCGCAGGAATTTGACCAAAAGCCTTTCCTGTCACCGTCCCTAAACCAAATCCAACCCCTCCAGAAAGAACGGCCATCTGCTGTAAAAACACTTTCCGATTTATCTGCTTTTTCATGTCCTAAGAGAGTTGGTATTCTGGTAAACGCATAATTGCTTTCAGCAAACGAATAATGCGCGCATCTGCCTGGGGAGTATAAGTTGACCAGTTGGCAGCAATAGTTCCATCCAATAACGTATTCAACAAAAACTGTCGTTTCGTTTCCGAGATCGGGAATAAAACTAAAGATTCAATGACATCGTCTACAAACAAGGATGCCTTTTCACTATTCGCAAAAGTGCGTGCAAAGGCAACCGCATCTAATTTTCCAGTGACCGCTGTTCCATTAAAACGCTTTCCAGTTAATAAGGAATCCGTAAATCCACCCCGATACGAATAGGTTGTGGAACTAATCCAATCGCGCTGTCCGGGCCATCCCGCAACATTAGGAGGCTGAAATAATTGCATTTGCAAGATTTTGGCCATGTCATATAAATTGACCAAATCCGGCGATTTCACCTGAAGTGCTTTCAACGAACCCACCATTAATTCTTGGGGATCTTTGATGTGACTCGCACGAAATGTCGTTTGGTAAAAATGATCTGACAAAAACATGAAACGCAATAAAGGTTTCATTTCGTAATTATTCGTCCGCAGCACTGTGGCCATTTGTGCAACAAAAGCCTCGTCTGGTTTATAGTAAATGAATGCTTTGTAGAGTTTCCGACAAATAAATTCGGCACAGGCCTTTTGTTCGAAAATCAAATCAATTAATGTATCAACTTTAAAAGCAGCTGTTTTCCCGAAAATGGTTAAGGTCGTTTCTTTGTACCAACGGGTTGAATCAAACACGGATGTTAGGCCTTTGACTTGCCAACCCGATAACACTTTGGCGGCTTGTTTGATATCATTTTCTGTGTAATTCCCGATCCCGAGTGTAAACAATTCCATCACCTCACGGGCATAATTTTCGTTGGGGCCTGTTCCCCGACTGTTATTACCGTCCAAATAAATGAGCATCGTAGGATCAATGCTGACTTCTTTGACCATTTGTTTAAAGTTGCCAAAGGCAAACTTGCGAAACAATTGATTTTGCTGGTACATGTATTGCGGATAATTCACTTTATCCCGTTCACAGGAAAAGTGGTTATGCCAAAACAAAACCATTTTCTCACGAAAATTCAAGCCTTCCGAAAACATGCGGTTATACCACCAATAGGTTAATTCGCGATACCACGTTCCCGCATCGCCCGAATCTTGTTGGGATTGCGCAGGAACAGTATTCACCCAGGCATTCGGAGGGGCGGGCAAGGCTGCATCGGCTAATAAAGCACGATCCACGAGATCTTCGAGTGAACCATAGCCCATGGCTTGCTGAAATTGTTCTTTGGAGAAACCAAAGAGCGTACGGGCCAACAAATGTTTAGCATTCGGTGAGGTAAGCGCGGGCATTAATATAGTAGAATTTTGCCCTAAGGTAATTTGAAATACCCGATTATCAAAAAACTGATATTATTTATTCTTTAAATCGAATTTCAAGCGTAGTGTCAGGTTTGGAATAGCGCTTAACAAGTACTTTCAAACTACCTGATTCCTTTTTAATTCGCTGAGGAACAGCCACTTGTTCGAAGAACAACGAATCAGCCTGATATAAATCCAATTTCTTTCGTTTACCTTCCTTTTCAACAACAACGAGCAGATAATGAATCTCACTTCGATCACTAGCATCCGCATACTTTTTACGCAATACCCCATCGATTTCCATGTCGCGCACTTCAGATTCGGAATCATATACCTTTTCCGCCCATAATTGCGGTAGGAACAATTGGCCTAACATCCCCAAACCCACCAATAAAAATAGGTATGTTGAGAAATTCTTCGACCCACCTTGTCCCGAAGAGCCACTGATCATATCGCCGAAAAGCGGCATCTTCAGTTTTTTCCGGGGTGCCCGACGTGGAGGAATTGGATTATCAGCCATAAGAATTCAAAATTGAGCTACAAAACAAATGAATTTCGAATTCAAATCCGTAAAATTTTTGGATTAATTGTCGGAACATAGCAAGGATAAAAATTCAAATTGGTAAATTGCAAATTAAATTATCACCAAGCCTAGGTAGGCCCTATATTACCATGTTTTCAATACTAAGCAAAAGCGTTACAAAAATATTTGGCACGAAGTCGGAGCGTGACATCAAAGCAATCATGCCGATTGTGGAAAAGATCAAGGAAGAATATGCTCGTTTGCATGAGATTTCGGATGATGCACTTCGTGGAAAGTCTTACGAATTCAAGCAACGCATTCAGGAGTTCCTAGCGGATATCGATGCACAAATTGTCGCTTTGCGCGAACAAGGAAATGCAACTGAGGACATTGATGAGAAGGAAACATTCTTTCTTCAAATCGACAAATTAAACGAGGATCGTAACAAACAATTGGAAGTTGTTCTGATGGAAATTCTTCCTGAGGCATTTGCTGTTGTGAAAGAGACCGCTCGTCGTTTGACAGAAAACAAGAAATTAGTCGTAACAGCTACGGTTGAAGATAAATTCATCGCTGCTAAAAAAGCGAATGTCGTGATTGAAGGTGACAAAGCGATTTGGCATAATCAATGGTTAGCTGCTGGAAACCAGATTACTTGGGACATGATCCACTACGACGTGCAGTTGATTGGTGGTATCGTTTTACATCAAGGAAAGATTTCTGAAATGGGTACAGGTGAAGGGAAAACCTTGGTTTCTACCTTGCCTACCTATCTAAATGCCTTAGCCGGACGTGGTGTACACTTGGTAACTGTGAATGATTATCTTGCGAAACGTGACTCCGAATGGAATGCGCCTTTATTCGAATTCCATGGCTTGAAGGTGGATTGCATCGACAAGCATGAGCCGAATACAGATGAGCGTCGCCAAGCCTATTTGGCAGATATTACCTACGGAACGAATAATGAATTTGGTTTTGATTATTTGCGTGACAACATGGCACGCAGTTTGGAAGATCAGGTTCAACGTCCGCATCATTTTGCGATGGTGGATGAGGTTGACTCCGTGTTAATCGATGATGCACGTACGCCATTAATTATCTCAGGTCCTATTCCAAAAGGAGATGAGCAGGAGTTTGAAGCATTCCAACCTCGTGTAAATAAATTGGTTGAAGCTCAAAAACAGATCGTTCAAAACTTCTTGGTTGAGGCCAAAAAAGAAATTGCAGCTGGCAATAAAAAAGAAGGTGGTCTTGCCTTATTCCGCGCTTATCGCGGTTTGCCGAAGTCGAAACCTTTGATTAAATTCTTGTCGGAAAGCGGCATGAAGCAATTGATGCATGAAACGGAATCGATTTATTTGGCTGAGAACCAAAAATTGATGCCTCAAGCAGATGAGCCGTTATTGTTCACGATTGAAGAAAAGAATAATCAAGTAGAATTGACCGAGCAAGGATTGGCATTCATGAGTGGAAACACCGAGAATCCCGACTTTTTCGTTTTGCCTCACTTGTCGATCGATTTAAATAAAATCGAAAAGAATAAAGATTTGTCGGACGCAGAGCGTTTGGCAAAAAAAGAACAATTGATCAGCGAATACAACGAGAAGGCATCACGCATTCACACGGTTAATCAGTTATTGAAGGCCTATACCCTATTCGAAAAAGATACCGAATACATCTTAGTTGAAGGTAAGGTTAAGATTGTCGATGAGCAAACAGGTCGTGTGATGGAAGGCCGCCGGTATTCCGACGGATTACACCAGGCGATTGAGGCCAAAGAAGGCGTGAACGTGGAAGATGCGTCACAAACCTATGCGACGATTACCTTGCAAAATTACTTCCGTATGTACCACAAATTAGGCGGTATGACGGGAACGGCGGAAACGGAAGCGGGTGAATTCTGGACAATTTACAAATTGGATGTGGTTTCGATTCCTACGAATCGTACGATCCAACGTAAAGACCATGAGGATAAAGTTTACCGTACGGTACGTGAAAAATACAATGCCGTAGCGGAGGAAATTCAAGAATTGGTTGCTGCAGGCCGACCGGTATTGGTGGGTACGACTTCAGTAGAAAACTCTGAATTATTGAGTCGATTATTGAATATCCGTAAGATTCAACACAATGTCTTGAATGCCAAACAACATGCAAGAGAGGCAGAAATTGTTGCGGAAGCAGGACAATCAGGTAAGGTTACGATTGCGACCAACATGGCTGGTCGTGGAACAGATATTAAGTTGAGTCCGGAGTCGAAGGCTGCGGGTGGTTTGGCGATTATCGGTACAGAGCGCCATGAATCTCGTCGGGTTGACCGCCAATTGCGTGGTCGGGCGGGACGTCAAGGAGACGTGGGCTCATCTCAATTCTTTGTGTCATTGGAGGATAATTTAATGCGTTTATTCGGTTCAGATCGTATTGCGAAAGTGATGGATCGTTTGGGCATGGATGAAGGCGAAGTGATTCAACATTCCATGATCACGAACTCGATTGAGCGTGCGCAGAAGAAAGTAGAGGAGAATAACTTTGGTATACGTAAGCGTTTATTGGAATACGATGACGTGATGAATTACCAACGGAATGCGATTTATAAGCGTCGGCAGAATGCATTATTTGGCGAGCGTTTATCGTTGGACATCATCAATATCTTGTTCGATGTATGCCAAGATATCACAACAAGCTATTCAAATTATGAGGAGCTTGAACTAAAAGTGATTGAATTATTAGGCATGGAGCCACCGTTCTCGGCGGAAGAGTTTAATCGTTTGGCGATAGATAAACGCACGGAACAATTGTTCTTAGCGGCAGAAATGCATTACAAATCGAAGAATGAAATCATTGCACAGCAAGTAATTCAGGTTGCGGAAGAGGCGAAGCGTCAAGGATTCTCGGGTATTCAGGTGCCTATTTCGAATGGTCACATGGTGACAGGAGTGGTGGTAGATGCCGACAAAACGTTGGCGACACAAGGAAAAGAAGTAATCTCTGAGATGGAGAAATTCATCACGTTGACTTTGATTGACCAGGAGTGGAAGGAGCATTTGCGTGAGATGGATGATTTGAAGCAATCCGTTCAAAATGCGGTGTTTGAGCAGAAAGACCCTTTATTGATTTATAAGTTTGAGGCGGTGGATTTATTCCAACGATTTGTGGCACGAGTAAATTCAGATACGATTAGCTTCGTGATCAAAGCGGAAATTCCTGCGGCACAATCGACGAATCAAACGGCACTCAAAGCACCGAAAGAGAAGGCACCTAAATTGCAAATGAGCAAAGATGAGGCGTTATCTTCTTTATTAGGCGGATTAGCTGGCGCACAAGAAGAGCCAGGCTACCATGATCCATCAGCAGGCCAAGCGGAGCGCGTAGCACCTCGTCAAGCCATCAAAATTGCGGATCGCAACCAACGTGTAACGGTGCAATACCAAGATGGAAGCATCAAAGAAAATGTAAAGTACAAGGCGGTGGAAGCGGATGTGGAGAGTGGGAAAGCGGTGGTGGTGGAATAGACGTTGGACGTTAGACGTTAGACGTTGGACTTTAGACGTTGGACTTTAGACGTTAGACGATGGAAGCATTTGTGTAGAGACGAGATACTTCGCGTCTTCTAGACTTTGGACATTAGACATTAGACGTTGGACGATGGAGCATATTAATTAAGACGCGAAGAAATTCGCGTCTTTTTAATTTATGTCAATCAATTTGATTGCTCAGGTAATTAATCAAGGCGTTTAACATTTTACCAATTTGATTTAATTGGCCCATTAATTCTACTTGTTTCTCTGCATCAATATATTTCAAGTGAATAGCAAGAATTAGCATCGATTTCAGTTCACCTGTTGAGCCCAAGGCAATCGTTAAAAAGCGTTTAAAATCACGATCTGATTTTCGATAAAATCCTTCAGTAATATTATTAGAAATGGAAACTGCAGCACGTTGAATTTGATTTCGAAAGCCGAAATCGTTCAATGAATTAAAATGCAAATAAATTACATTCGCAACAGAAATGGCTTGCTGCCAAACGAGCAAATCCTCAACTTTTCTTTCTTTTTTCTTCATGAACAAAGAAAGAATGAATTCAAGTAATCATGAGTATTAAAATTGATAAAGATTCCATTTTATCAAATTGGTGATAATATTGGTCGTGAAGTATCGCATCCATAAACAAATAATTCCAACGACCAACGTCTAATGTCTAACGTCTAATAGACTACAATATCATCCGCATTCGCCACCTCCTTACTTTCCGCAGCAATAACAAGCTCTGATTTGGAATAGCGCGCGCGCGCAACGGCGATGGGATTGTGTTGTGGGTCCAGCATTTCGACCACCTCGCCTTTTTCGAAATCGCCGAAGTATTCTAGAACTCCAACGGATAAAAGACTCTTCCGGGTTTGGATAGCTTTGACAGCTCCTTTATCTAAAACGATTCTACCGGTAATGACGCTACCGGAAGCCAACCATTTTTGTCGGGCAGAAAGTGTTGCCGATTGCGGCTCAAAAACTGTTCCGATATTTTCATGCAAAGCGTCTATGATCCCATTCGCCTGATCTAATCCAAAAAT
>JACCDK011253141.1_pt1 | contig 16375 bp, 17 predicted proteins | sample 7445871 | NCBI WGS metagenome assembly JACCDK01 (sample SAMN15323436, study PRJNA562643) | freshwater metagenome | isolation source: river surface water | place: USA:Blue River Watershed | collected 2017-08-15 | reverse complement strand
GGCGGTGTGATCGGCATCAAACCGGAGAGGCTCAAAGTTGGCTTGCGCACGGACATACATGCCGCTGCCCTGACGAGATGCCACAAGACCTAAGGACTTCAGCTGAGAAATCGCCTCCCGAATCACCGTGCGGCTCACACCAAACTGCTGCACCAACAAGGCCTCGGTGGGCAGCTTGTCTTGGGGTGCCAAACGGCCGGCGCGGATTTCTGCGATCAGGCGACGCGCAACCTGCTCAGAGAGCTTGTCGGTGGCAGCAAGGGGCTGAAAGGCAGGCAACATGAAATCGGTTGAGAACTTAATTGATCAGGTCATCATACAAATTCAAACCTGCAGCCAGACTAGGGATAACCATGCAACCCAAACACCTAGGTAATTTTGAATTTATGGATACTAAATTCCGTCAGTTAAGAACTCTGGGAATGGCTTGTGATCTCTGGCAGTTAAAGTTTAAAAAACGCAACAAATCAATTAAATATGCTTAATTCATCAAAATCTACGAAGTCAATCCAAAGATTCGCATGCTTCGTGTTGGCCAGCACGCTTCCCTGCTTGTCTTTTGCAGAGGAAGACTGGAAATTCAACACCGCGATCAATGCCATGACGGGTCACTACGCATCGTCCCAAACCATGGACCGACAACACGGCACGGGCATCCGAATGGCAGGCGAATACAAGCAAGTGTGGGGTTGGAGTACCAGCCTTCAAACCACCCAAATCAAGATGATGCCGCTGATGCCTTCGCCCACCCAAGACCAACAGAACTGGATGCTCTCGGGCTATGTGCATACAGCCATGGATCAAGTGCCTGGGCATTGGCGACTGCAACTCGACGGGTATCAAATACACAACAACGACACCGTTGGCAACAGCGACGGCGTTCGTGTGTTGGCCCCACTCATCACTTGGATCGCCCCCACACAAGCGCTCAAAGTGGATGCGGGCTACGCCACCTCACATTACAAAGGTGCCTCGCCGCACCACCAGTTGACCTACAGCCTTGGGTTTGGATTCAATCAATACAGAGACTGGATCGAGCTGCGTGGTTACAGCATCAGTCAGCTCAATCCCAACTATGCGCTGGGTCAGCAAAACACCCGTGCGACCGATCTCAAAATCACACACTTACTGGCGTCTGCAGCGCCATGGGTGCCACACGCCATCACGGTTAATTTGGAACGTGGCAAAAAAATATACTTCTTAGACGTCCCCACACAAACGGTTTACAACTTACCCATGATGCATGAAGGCGGTGAGAAAATAGCGACCACTTGGAAACTATCCAGCGGTTCAAGCCTGAGCTTGATTGCAAGTCAAACGCGTTACCGTGCCGAGCAACCTGCCACGCATCATTTCAAACTCAAAACTCTTGCCACCCAATTTGAATGGTCTTGGTAGAAGACATTCGATGTCCCACATAAAGCCCAACTGAGCTTGGGCTTATTTATTTTTCGATCAATAAAAAATTGCGATCAAAGATTTTTTTGACTTGCTCTGCATGCAGATAGATCGATTCATAAAACTTCTCTGTGGGCATTAAATATTTGGATCGGCCGTCTAACTCTGCATTGATGGCCTCAATGAATCCGCCCTGCTGCATGTCTCGCATACGGGTTCTCAACGCTTTGTCGGTGTAGCCCGCACCGCCCATCAAGTCTTTCAAGGCGCGCGACAAAAGCTCACGGTCTCCCACCGCACGCTGCGTGATGCGATAGTACAAATGTCGACCTGTTCCTGTATTCAACAAGGGCGCATTCTGAATTTCCCACTCGTGTAATTCGGCCAAGTTGGCCATGATGGCCGTTAATTGCGACGTGTTGATTTCTTTGAGACTCATGACGCGTTTACCTCATTTAGTATGTCTAGCAATTTCCGACTGGTTAAGGGTTTGATCAGCACCGCATCAAAACCCTGCTCAACCAAATGATGCGCGTCTTCTGGCGTCGCATAGGCGGTGTAGGCAACCACGGTTAAATCATGAAATTCATCGGATTTTCTGATCAACTGCAAGACATCTAAGCCGCTGATTTCAGGCATCGAAATATCAAGCAGCACACAGTCCACGCTGAGGCTTTTGAGCGCCTCGAGTACAGCCAAGCCGCTGTCAACCTCGTGTACAGCCCAACCAAAAGGTCGAAGAATGAGGCCAGGAAGCAAGCGATTGATCCCCTTGTCATCGACCACCAAAATTGTTTTGGAATGAAGCATAGACATACCTCGTGAAAAAAGACTTGTTATACCCGCGGCATGATTTGTGAGAGACGGACGGTCTTTTCACCCATCAACTGAACAGAGATCAGTGCATCAAAAAATCCGCGCAACCAATCCATATCAATCGGTTTAACGAGCAATTGGACCTCCGGCGGCAATCCGCCTTTTGATGCAATGCTTTCCTTACTCAAACCTGTGATCGCAATGATGGGTAAGTTCATGAACAATTTGTGGTCACGCAATGTTTTGATGAACTCAAAACCATCCATATTGGGCATATTTAAATCCGTCAGCAAAACCTGCGGTTGCATAGCTGGCATATCCAGCAAGGCTTCCATGGCAGAGGCATACATCACAACATCCAGCGGCAATGCCCAGCGATCGAAATAGTCTTGGTACATCAGTCGCGTTTTTTCATCGTCTTCAACCACCAAGGCGCGAAGCTTTGCGCCACTGGCCTGCCAAGGAGCGACTTCAAGATTATGCGCAACCTGATAGTCTTGAATTGACTTCAGCGAGATGCGTCGATGGCCACCTTGGGTTTTCCATGCTTTCAAACCATTCGACTCCACCAGGTTTTGGATGGTGCCAACAGAAACACGTAACACTTTTGCAGCGTAACTGGTACCGCAATAGCCGTCATAACCATCCTCAGGAACAACGTGTTTCATAGTTTCGTTAACCTCATTGTTGATTTTGCAATTTTTACAAGCAAGCGCAACTCAATTTGCGATCTTCTTGATGATTAACAGACCAATGTTCTTCTAATGAAGAGAATTGAAATTTCGTGATTTCTATTTGGATTTATGGAACGGCCAGCAGCGCTGGCAAAATCAAGGCTTACTTTGCCCTCTCCGACCATGCCCTCTTCAAGCCCTACGAACACCATTCCCCGTCTTACCAGCCTCTCGCATGGCGGGGGCTGCGGTTGCAAAATTGCGCCCGGTGTGCTGAGTGAGATCTTGAAGAGCACCAGCAGCATGCCCATTCCGCCGCAACTGCTGGTGGGAATTGAGACGGCGGATGATGCGGCCGTTTACCAACTCAACGATGAGCAAGCGCTGATTGCAACGACCGACTTTTTCATGCCCATCGTGGATGATCCGTTTGACTTTGGACGCATCGCCGCCACCAATGCCATCAGCGATGTGTATGCCATGGGCGGCACACCCATCATGGCCTTGGCCTTGGTGGGCATGCCTATCAGCGTCCTACCCCCCGAGACGATTGGAAAAATCCTAGATGGTGGTCAAAGCGTCTGCCGTGAGGCAGGCATTCCAATCGCGGGCGGCCACACCATTGATTCGGTGGAACCCATTTATGGTTTGGTTGTCATGGGCTTGGTTCATCCCAAGCGCATCAAACGCAACGCCCATGCACGCGTCGGTGACCGTTTGATTTTGGGCAAACCGCTAGGCGTCGGCGTACTGTCTGCGGCTCTGAAAAAAAATGCCCTCAGTCCCGAAGGCTACGCACACATGGTGGCAACCACCACGCAATTGAACACACCAGGTACAGCGTTGTCTGCGTTAGAGGGCGTGCATGCCATGACAGATGTGACGGGCTTTGGTTTGGCTGGTCACGCCCTCGAGATGGCGCGCGGCTCAAACACCACTGTGCAACTCAACATGTCCCAAGTGCCATTGCTGCACAACGTGCGCGCCCTGGCGGAGCTTGGCATGCTGACCGGTGCATCGGCACGCAACTGGGCGGCTTATGGCAAAGAAATTCAACTAGCCCCGTCACTCACCGCCATCGATCAAGCCTTGCTCAGCGACCCGCAAACCAGCGGTGGGTTGTTGGTGGCCTGCTCGCCCGAATCGGTCGATGAGGTGTTGTCAGTTTTCCACCGCCTCGGTTTTGCCTCCGCCACTGAAGTGGGCGAGATAGCAGCAGCCTCCAGCGATGCCATCCAACTCCGTGTGCAGTAAACACAAGCACTTCCATAAACTCTCATAGAAAAATAATTCAATGTCAGCAATTCCAGCCTGCCCCCAATGCGGCCAAGAAAATACCTACCAAGATGGCGACAACTTTGTCCGCGCAGACTGCGCGCATGAGTGGCCACAAGTCGCCGTCGCCCCCACAGACGATGATGCAGATGCCGTGGTGAAAGACGCCAACGGCCAAGTGCTAAAAGATGGCGATGCGGTGGTGCTGATCAAAGACTTGAAGGTCAAAGGTTCTTCCACCACTTTAAAGATGGGCACCAAGGTCAAAAGCATTCGTTTGGTTGGCGGTGACCACGAGGTGGATTGCAAGATGGATGCTGGCAACTACATGTTGAAGGCGTGCTTCTTACGCAAAGCCTAAACCCGCAGAGCCGCTAGACAACTCGACCGCGGTTGGCTTTGATTGCCGAGGTCTTCTTTTTGCTGTCCAAACGACGCAGCTTGGAAGCATAAGTCGGCTGGGTGGGCTTGCGCCGCTTGGGCGCTTGGGCAACGCTTTGCACCAACTCGTGCAATCGGGCAAAAGCCTCCAGTCGGTTCATGTCTTGGCTGCGATGCGTTTGCGCCTTGATCACCACCACCCCTTCTTTGCTGATGCGATGATCCGTCAAGGCCAGCAAACGCGCTTTGACACCATCAGGCAAAGAGGATGCCATCACATCAAAGCGCAAATGGATGGCACTGGAAACTTTGTTGACGTTTTGTCCTCCGGCCCCTTGCGCACGAATGGCGCTGATCTCGACCTCAGACTCGTTGATCTGCATTTAGGCCAACCAACCCGGCACTTGCATCAATCCCCACAAAATCAGACTGATGGTAAAAAAAGAAACCATCGTCGTCACCAACAAGGCGGAAGCACAAAGCCCTTCTTCGCCATAGCGTTGCGCCAGCAAAGGATAGATCCCCATCATCGGCATGCTCGCCAGCAAGATGGCCGAGATTTGCAAGTTCGTCTCCATTGGACCCACCAGCCAAAGCATCAAACCGACCATCAGCGGGTGAAGCAGCAACTTGCCCATGACCAACCAGCGAATATCCCGCCAAAGGCCTAAAACACGAAGCCCCACCAAGGAGCCGCCGTTCACAAACAAAGCGATGGCTGAACATGCGGCGGCAAACAAGTTCACGGTTTTGGCCAAAAATTCTGGCAAGTGAATTTGCCACATCGCGCAGAGAAAACCCAACACAATGGCCCACATCAATGGGGCTTGCGCCATGCGTTTCAAGCTTTGAAGCACCGTGTGGTACCAAGGCAAGTGCTGGGTTTCGCCGCTTTCGGCCACGGCCAGTCCGAACGGAATGATGAACATGTTTTCAATGATCACCGTCAAGGCCAGCGCCACCCCTGCCACCGGACCGAGTACCTGAAGCAAGATCGGAAATCCCACATACCCACTGTTCGACGAGCAAAAGCCCAACGCAGCAATGCCACTTTGCGCCACACTTTTTCGCTTGGCATAGCGCCAGCCTAAATAGCCCACCAGAAATGTGATCAGCGACCCCAAGCCATAGGCCAAGAAATAGGAGGGATGCAAGACATCACTGAAATCACGTTGAGCCAAGGCATTGAACAACATGGCGGGCAAGGCGAAATTGAGCACAAACTTGCCCATCGCCTGGCCATCCGCTTTGCTAAAAAGACCTTGTCGCGTCGCCGCGTAGCCCAAGCCAATCGACAAATAAATAGGTGCCGTGATGGCAAAAATATTCAGCATGCAGGTGAAGATGAAGACTTATTGCTTTTGAATGCCCGCGCGCTGAATCACCTCACCCCATCGTTTGATTTCAGTTTGCAACCATTCCTGCGCCTGAGGCACTGTGCTGGGGTGCGGCTCTACATTCAAGTCCAACAATTTTTGACGAACTGCGGGGTTTTGCAGTGCCGCATTGACCTCTTTGTTCAAACGCTCCACCACCGCAGCTGGCGTCTTGGCGGGAACACCCAAACCGTTCCATGAGTTCGCCAACAAATTAGGCAAGCCGGCTTCTTTGGCGGTGGGCACCTGTGGCAAAGCCGCCGTGCGTTTCGCGCCCGTGACCGCCAACGCCTTCAAGGCGCCGCCTTTGATTTGCGGCAAGACGGGACTCAAGACCTCGACCGCCACATCAATCTGTCCGCCACGCAAGGCGGTCATCACAGCCGGTGTGCCATTGAAGGGAACCACTTGTGCATCCAAGCCCGCCACCGACTTGAAAAGCTCAGCAGTCAGGTGCTGCGTGCTGCCAATGTTGATGCTGCCGATGTTGAGTTTGCCCGGATTGGCTTTGGCCCAGGCCAACAACTCTGGCAAGGTGTTGAAACGCGACTCGGCGCTGGTCACGATGGCCAAATCAAAGGTGCCCATCAGGGACACAGGGGTGAAGTCTTTCAGGGGATCAAACGGCAAGGCCTTGAAAAGACCCGCGCTGACCGCATTCGCGTTGGACATGAGCAGCAAGGTGTAACCGTCGGGCTCCGATTTGGCCACCATCTCTGCGGCCACAATTCCGCCAGCGCCTGGACGGTTATCAATCACCACCGACTGCCCTAAGCTCTCTGACATTTTTTGCGCCACGGTTCGAGCCGTGAGATCGGCCACGCCCCCCGCGCCAAAGGGCACGACGATGCGCAAAGACTTAGAAGGGTAGCTCTGGGCACCCGCAGCAAAGCTCAAGACGAGCGTTGCAACCAGTGCGAAGAAACGAAAGATTGAACGAGACAACATAGCAGCACACTCCAATGAAGATATGTGCTGAATTGTCCTAGATCTTTTCCAGAATCAAGGCAATGCCCTGACCCACGCCAATACACATCGTGCACAACGCGTAGCGTCCGCCCGTGGTGTGCAAGCGGTTGGTGGCCGTGGTTGCCAAACGAGCCCCCGATGCGCCCAAGGGATGACCCAGCGCAATCGCGCCACCCCAAGCATTCACGCGGGGATCTTCATCGTGCAAGCCCAGACCACGCGTGACCGCCAGACCTTGGGCCGCAAAGGCTTCATTCAGTTCAATCACGTCCATTTGCGCCATGGTCAAACCGGTTTGAGCCAACACCTTGAGCGTGGCAGGCAGGGGGCCAATACCCATGATGCGCGGCGCCACACCCGCGGTCGCCATGCCAACCACACGGGCTTTGGGCGTCAAACCATGTTTGACAGCGCTGGCCTCGTTGGCCAACAACAAGGCACACGCGCCATCGTTCACGCCACTGGCGTTGCCAGCGGTGACGGTGCCGTCAGGGCGCACGATGGGCTTGAGTTTGGCCAATGCCTCCAAGCTCGTCGAGCGTGGGTGCTCATCCGTGTCGACCACCAAGGGATCCCCCTTCTTTTGGGGAATCACCACAGGGGTGATTTCACGCGCCAAGTGCCCCGCTTGTTGGGCAGCAACGGCACGCAATTGGCTGTTCAAGGCCATCAAGTCTTGTGCAGCGCGCTCAATTTTGTAATCGTCTGCCACGTTCTCTGCCGTTTCGGGCATGGCGTGGGTGCCGTATTTTTCTTTCATCAACTTGTTGATGAAGCGCCAGCCAATGGTGGTGTCATAGATTTCCGCTTGACGCGAAAACGCAGACTCAGCCTTGGGCATGACAAAGGGGGAACGACTCATACTCTCCACGCCACCCGCAATCATCAAATCGGCCTCACCCGCTTTGATGGCACGTGCAGCCGTCCCCAGCGCATCCAAGCCCGAACCGCAGAGGCGGTTGATGGTGGCGCCGGGCACTTCCATGGGCAAGCCTGCCAACAAACTGGCCATGCGCGCCACGTTGCGGTTGTCTTCACCGGCTTGGTTCACGCAGCCATAAATCACATCGGTCACTTGGGCCCAATCGACCGACGGATTGCGCGCCATCAGCGCGCGAATCGGGATGGCCCCCAAGTCGTCAGCACGGACAGACGACAAAGCCCCACCGTAACGCCCGATCGGCGTACGAATGGCGTCACAAATAAAAGCGTGTGTCATGACAAGAAAAATTAGTTACTGAATGCCGCAATGCCCGTGATAGCACGGCCCAAGATCAAGGCATGCACATCGTGCGTGCCTTCGTAGGTATTCACCACTTCCAGGTTCACCAGGTGACGGGCCACGCCGAACTCGTCCGAAATGCCGTTGCCCCCCATCATGTCGCGCGCCATGCGGGCCACGTCCAAGGCCTTACCGCAGCTGTTGCGCTTCAAGATGGAGGTCACCTCCACCGCCGCAATGCCCTCGTCCTTCATGCGGCCCAGGCGCAAGCAGCCCTGCAAGCCCAGACTGATGTCGGTCAACATGTCGGCCAACTTCTTTTGAATCAATTGGTTGGCAGCCAAGGGACGGCCAAACTGTTGACGGTCCATGACGTATTGACGTGCGCGGTGGTAGCAGTCTTCTGCCGCACCCAAGGCGCCCCAGGCGATGCCGTAGCGTGCGCTGTTCAAACAAGTGAATGGCCCTTTCAAGCCACGCACATCGGGGAAAGCGTTTTCTTCAGGCACAAACACCTCATCCATCACGATTTCACCCGTGATGGATGCGCGCAAGCCCACCTTGCCGTGCACCGCAGGGGCTGTTAAACCCTTCCAGCCTTTTTCCAAGATGAAGCCGCGAATTGCGCCGGAATCGTCTTTGGCCCAGACCACAAACACATCCGCAATCGGACTGTTGGTGATCCACATCTTCGCGACCGAGAGCGAATAACCACCGGCTACTTTTTTGGCGCGGGTGATCATGCTGCCGGGATCAGAACCATGGTTGGGCTCGGTCAAACCAAAGCAACCAATCCATTCCCCCGTGGCAAGTTTGGGCAAGTATTTTTGTTTTTGAGCTTCGGAACCAAACTCGTTGATCGGCACCATCACCAACGACGACTGCACGCTCATCATCGAGCGGTAGCCCGAATCCACACGCTCCACCTCACGCGCCACCAAGCCGTAGCACACGTAATTCAGGCCAGCACCACCGTAGGCTTCGGGAATCGTCGCACCCAACAGTCCCAACTCGCCCATTTCGCGAAAGATAGCGGCATCCGTTTTTTCGTGACGAAAACCCTCGAGAACGCGCGGTGCCAAACGCTCTTGGCAATAAGCCGCAGCGGCCTCCTTGACTTGACGCTCATCGTCCGTCAACTGCAAATCAAGCATGAAAGGATCTTCCCAACTGAATTGGGCTGACTTTGTAGACATGGAATCTCCTAAAAATTGAATGCGGGGGTCACTGCGCTTGGCGCAAAAGTTCACGCCCAATAATAAGTTGTTGAATCTGCGTTGTGCCCTCGTAGAGTCGCAAAAGGCGCACATCCCGGAAAAAGCGCTCGACGGGGTATTCGTTGATGTAACCCGCGCCACCATGGATTTGAACGCCTCGGTCCGCCACGCGGCCCACCATCTCGGTGCAAAACAACTTCGCGCAGGAGACGCGCATGGACAAATCGGGGTCTGACAGATGGGCGGGTTTGCCGTCGAAACGGCTGGCCACGTCTTGCACAAGCGCCCAACCCGCCAGCAATTCGGCCTGACTGTCGGCCAACATGGCCTGAATCAGCTGAAATTCACCAATCGCCTTGCCAAACTGCTTGCGGTCACGGGCGTAGGCGGTGGACTCTTCGATGATGCGTTGGGCCATGCCACACGACACGGCGGCGATGTGCAAACGCCCGCGGTCGAGCACCTTCATGGCGGTTTTGAAACCCTGACCGGGAACGCCACCAATGATGTTGGCTGCAGGCACCCGCACGTTTTCAAGAATGACGTCACAGGTCTTGGTGCCGCGCTGACCCATTTTCTTATCTGTTTTCCCCAACTTGATGCCTGGCAAATCTGAGGGAACGATGAACGACGACACGCCTCCAGCACCGGGCCCACCGGTGCGCGCCATCAAGGTGAACGCGCCCGCGCGAGGCGCGTTGGTGATGTAGCGTTTGGTGCCGTTGAGCACGTAGTGATCGCCGTCTAACTCGGCCCGGGTCTTAAGAGACGCCGCATCCGAGCCCGCATCTGGCTCGGTCAGCGCAAAAGACATGATGAGCTCGCCGCTGGCCACGCGCGGCAAGATGCTGGCTTTTTGCTCGGGCGTGCCATCCATCAAGATGCCTTGAGAACCGATGCCCACATTCGTCCCGAAAACCGAACGAAACGCCAACGACGTTCTTCCCATTTCGTACGCAACGCGGATCTCTTGGCTCATGGACAAACCAATGCCCCCAAACTCTTCAGGAATCGACAAACCAAACAAGCCCATTTCTTTCATGTCTTGCACGATGTCTGCGGGCACGTCGTCGTGCTCTTCGAGGTAGTTCTCTGCAGGCACCAAACGCTCTTGGATGAAGCGCTGAAGCGTTGGCAGCAAGATGTCAAAAGATTCTTGATCGAGGGCCATGAGGGCGGGTTCCTAAAACGTGATGAAGGGTCGCAGTAACGAAAGTGCCAATCAACCCATTTGTTCGCGCAAGATTTCACGCAATTTGAATTTTTGGATTTTCCCAGACGGCGTGGCAGGCATGGCGTCACGAATTTCCAATTTTTCGGGAATGTATTGGACCGCTACTTTTTGTGATTTCAGATAGTCCACCAACCCTGGCAAATCAAGTGTTTGGTTGGGCTTGAGCACCACCACGGCGCAGGCACGTTCACCCAAGCGTTCATCGGGATACGAGACGATCGCCGCCATGGCAACCGCAGGGTGGCGATACAACAAAGATTCGATTTCAACCACCGGGATGTTTTCGCCCCCACGAATGATGACGTCTTTGCTACGCCCCGTGATACGCACATAACCCTGCGCATCTAGGCGTGCCAAGTCACCGGTGTCAAACCAACCGTCTGCGTCGGTGCCATTCAAATGCGCACGCTTCAAATAACCGCCAAAGTTTGAACATGAGCGCACGAACAACTTGCCCGCCTCACCCGGCGGCAATGCAACGCCAGCGTCGTCCACCACCTTGAGGTCGACACCAGGGAGTGGCAGACCATCGGTGGTGAAGGCGCGCTCATCGGGGTCGTTCAACTCAATCAAAGTCACGGCGCCGTTTTCGGTCATGCCCCAGGCGGAGACGATCTTGGTTCCCAAAACACTGCGGGCTTGTTCGACCAAAGGACCGGGGATCGGTGCACCGGCACACAAGAAGGTGCGCAAGGTCGGCACCGATTGACCCGACGCTTCCACGTTCTTGGCCAAATCTGTCAAGAAGGGAGTCGAGGCCATGGTGAACGTGGCGCCAGCACTGCGAATCAACTCAATCGCACGCAAGGGTTCCCACACATCGAGCAAGACAGCGCTGGCCTTGAGCATGATGGGCATCATCAAGCCATACATGAAGCCTGTTTGGTGCGCCATGGGAGAGGCCATCAACACCACATCGTCCGCATTCAAATGCAAGCGTTCAGCATAGGGAATGATGTTGGCCATCACGGTGTTGGCCGTGTGCATCACGCCTTTGGGCTCACCTGTGGTGCCCGAGGTGTAAATCAGTTGCGTCACATCGTCAGGACCTGGACGGTGTTGCGTCAAAACAGCCTGCGCTTGGCTGTCTTGCTCCCACGCGGGACCACTCAACAAGGCCTCAAAACTGTTATGTCCTGTGCCATTGACCACCACCACGTGCTTCAAGTCGGGCAAGCTGGGCTGGAGGTCGTGGACCATCTTTTCGTAGTCAAACCCACGGAAATTCTGCGGGATGATCAAGACCTTGGCTTCGCCATGTTTGAGCATGAATGACAACTCGCGCTCACGGAAGATGTGCATGAGCGGGTTCATCACGGCACCCAAACGCGAGCAAGCCAAATAGGTGACGGTGAACTGCCACCAGTTAGGCAACTGACAAGCCACGATGTCGTTGTGCCCCACACCCAACTTACTCAATCCGACGGCCACACGGTCAGCCATGTTCGACAGCTCGCGGTAGGTGAATTGTGTAACTTTGCCGCTCTCCGCTTGCACCGCAGTGAGGGCGGTTTTATCTGGGCATGTGGCCACGCATGCGTCTAAATCGTCGTTGATGGTGCGGTCATGCCACAAGCCTTGGGCGATGCTGTGAGCGCGGCGAGATGGGATCAATACTGCGTCAAATTCCATGGTTGTCTCCTCGGTAGATGCCTGTTTTTTATTGTCGAAATTAAATGCTTGTGCGGAAAATTCTTAGGCGGGTACGAACTTGCGTCCTGCGCGCGTGCGGGCGATGATGGTTTTCATAATTTGCGCAGTCCCATCACCAATTTGGAAACCCAACACATCTCGCAAACGTTGCTCCATCAAACCGCGGTCATAACCGCCATGTCCGTAGCACAACAAGCACTGGTGAATCACATCGTAGGCCAATTTGGGACCCCACCATTTGGCCATTCCCGCCTCGGCGGTATGAGGTAAACCCTTATCCTTCAGCCACAAACCTTGCAAGCACAACAGGCGCGCGCCTTCGACTTCGGTGTCGAACTGAGCCAAAGGATGTGTCACCCCTTGAAAGGCGGACAAGGGCTGACCAAATGCTTGGCGCTGGGTAATGTATTCCCAAGTCTCTTCCAGTGCCACGCGTGCCACCGCCAGACATTGCAGGCCAATCAAGGAACGCGAGAAATCAAACCCGTGCATGACTTGCACGAAGCCTTTGTTTTCGTCACCCAAACGGTGACTGACGGGGATACGCACATTTTCAAAAAAGATCGAACCCCGACCAATGGCACGTTGCCCATGGCAATCAAATCGGTTGGTGGTCAAGCCTGGGGTATCCATGGGCACCAGCAAGGCGGTGACACCGTGTGCACCATCCTCAGGTTGGCCAGTACGGCCAAACACCACGGTGATGTCCGCCTGATCGGCGGCTGAGATGGATGTTTTTTCGCCATTGATGACATAGAAATCACCGTCGCGGTCAATTCGCAAACGCAGATTGGCGGCATCCGAGCCCCCGCGTGGCTCGGTCAATGCAATCGCGCAAATGGTTTCACCTTGGGTGAGCTTTTTCAACCAAGGGCCCACCACCTCGGGGTTGCCGTATTGGGCCAGAATTTGTCCATTCAACGACGCCAATAAATTCAAGTACGAGAAGCTCAAATCGGCACGGGCAATTTCCTCGTGAATCACTCCTGCGGCCAGGCAGCCCATCCCTAAACCACCAAACGCCTCTGGCAACTCTGGGCAAATAAACCCAAGCGCGCCCATCTCCCGCAATAAATCGCGCTCTAACACGCGAGTTTGGTCACGTTCTAAAAAACCAGGCTTGACGCGTTCGTCGGCAAAGCGGCGCGCCGTATCGGCCAAAGCTTGCAAGTCTTCGTCAATGTATGGGTTGGGATTCATGAAAGGCTCCTTGTGCAAGGCAGGACGGGTGTCTTACTTCGCGTATTTACGGAATTCAGGTTTACGTTTTTCCCGCAAGGCATTCACGCCTTCGCGAGACTCGTCGGTGTCGTAGTACAACTTGAGTGCATACATGCCCATGCCAGCAATGCCCGCTTGATGCGCAGTGTCGGCATTGAAGCTGCGCTTGGCAATGGCCAAAGCCGTGGGGCTACGTTCACAAATTTCTTCACCCCACTTTTGCACTTCAGCATCCAGTTGCTCATGAGGCACACACACATTGGCCAAGCCCATCGCAACGGCTTCTGCACCGGTGTAGCGACGGTTGAGGTACCAAATTTCGCGGGCTTTTTTCTCCCCCACCACACGGGCCAAAAATGCGGTGCCGTAACCGGGATCGACCGAGCCCATCTTGGGGCCCACTTGGCCAAAAACAGCCTTGTCAGAGCAAATGGTCAAGTCACAAATGGTGCACAACACGTTGCCACCGCCAATGGCGAAACCTTGCACACGCGCAATCACAGGTTTGGGCACATCGCGAATGGCGGTGTGCAACTCTTCCATCGGTAACCCAATGGTGCCGCGACCGTCGTAGTTGCCGTCGTGCGCTGATTGGTCACCGCCAGTGCAAAAAGCCCGGTCCCCTGCCCCCGCCAGCACAATGCATCCCACGCTGCGGTCGTAGCCTGCTTTGTTCATGGCTTTGATGATTTCGTCGCAGGTGGTGCCGCGAAATGCGTTCATTTTGTCGGGACGGTTGATCGTGATCCAAGCGACGCCATTGCGGTTTTCGTAAAGAATGTCTTCAAATTGCATGTGTTACTCCAAGTAGAGGGAATGGTTGAATTCAACCGTTCATGGTCAAGCCACCAGACACGCTGAGGACTTGACCTGTGATGAAAGCGGCATCGTCGCTGGCGAAAAACAGAATGGCGCCAGGCAAGTCTTCGGGTTGCCCAATGCGTCCCAAGGGGATGGCACGGGTGAAGGCTTCTAGCAATTTCTCGGGGTTGCCTGCCCCTTCCTTGTAATCGGCAAACAAAGCGGTGTCGGTGGGGCCTGGGCACACCACATTGACCGTGATGCCATGGCGAGCATGTTCGCGCGCAATGGTTTTAGAGAATGCGACCAACCCCCCTTTGCAAGCGGCATAAACCGCTTCGCCAGAGGAACCCACGCGCGCGGCGTCGGAGGAAATGTTGACGATGCGTCCAGACTTACGCGCGGCCATGCTGGGCAAGACAGCGTGGTGCATGTGCAAAGCGCCCGTCAAGTTGATGGCGATCAATCGCTCCCACTGGTCGGGAGTCGTTTTGGTGAAGGGTTTGAACACATCCCAACCTGCGTTGTTCACCAGCACATCGATGGGGCCCAGTTGGGCTTCGGTGGCTGCCACTGCTGCATCCACTTCTGCGCGTTGGGTGATGTCGCACTTGAACGCAGCCGCCTGGCCCCCGGCCGCTTGGATGTCTTGGGCCACTTGGGTGGCAGCCTCAAAGTTCATGTCAAACACGGCAACTTTGGCGCCCTCCGCAGCAAAACGGCGGCAGGTCGCACCACCAATGCCTCCGGCACCTCCGGTGACGATGACAATTTTGTTTTTCATTTTCTGCATGCTGCTCTCCATGGTTGGCAAGGTTGTTATGCTTTGCATCAACATCATGCAAATTCAAAGCACGATATTTATGTCAATGTATTGACGTATATTACGTGACCCGCGATTCAATTCGCAACCATTTTTCCAAGCAAATAACTATGGTTTACCCTAAACAAAACAGCAACAATGCACGAATAGAGCTGGCGAATCGTTTGTTCTTTCGCTTGTATCAATGTGCCAATATGTTGCACAAAACAGGGACCCGTGCGGTTGAAAAAGAGGGGCTCACCACGCAGCAATGGGCCGTGCTCGGCGCCCTCTCCCGCACCGAGGCCGAGGGAGGCATGAGCGTCGGCGATTTGGCGCGCTACCTGATGGTGAGTCGACAAAACCTCTCCGGGCAGATTGGACGCATGGAGCGCGATGGTCACATTGAACTGCTGGCCGATACTCGAGATCGCCGAGCCAAGCGCGTGACGATGACAAAACACGGGCGCAAGGTTTGGGAGAAAGATGCGCAGCCCAAAATTCGTGCGTATTACGAAGCCGCGTTGACCGACTTCTCAACAGGCGACTTGACGCACACCTTGCACTACCTGATGAAGCTTCTCCAAAACATGGAAAAGATCGACCAATCCAGTGAGTCCGAGTACGAGTCCGACGAGACTTAACGCCTCACCGCGTCTGCGCGTTCATGGTGCGCAAGGCACGCAAACGAAATTCAGATGGCGTGAGCCCGGTGTGTTTGCGAAAAAATCGGGTGAAGTAAGCCTCGTCCACAAACCCCACCAGATTGGCAATTCGCTTAATGCCATCGGCGGAGTACACCAGCTCTCGCTGTGCTTCATGCAAGATGCGCATGTTCACCACGTCTTGGCTTGAGACATTCAACACCTCGCGGCACAGACGGGTCAGATGCCCAGCAGTCAAGCCCATTTCGCTGGCGTAATTTTCAATGGGGCGGCGCTCCCGAAAGTGCACATCCACCAAGGCCCGAAATTTTTCAATCTGTTGCGCCTTGCGCGAGTTGCCCGACATGCGGGCAGGTTCTAACACATTGCTCAGACGGGCCACTTGCACCAACAACGCCATCAGCAACGACATGCCCGCGGCCACCTGCCCCACCGCATGCACGCGCCACTCACGTTCAATTCCCAAAAACAAGGGCATCAAGGCCTCTGCATGGCGACTCGACGCTTCGAGTTGCAACACAACGGGCTTGCGCAACACCGACACCAACTCCGGCATCACCAGCGCAGCCATCGATTCCAACTGCTTTTGCGCCGCCGTCACCACGGGGCCATCAATCGTGGGACTGAACTGAACTCCATGCACGTTTTGGGCCGGTATCAGCATTATTGCG
>JACCDK011673605.1_pt1 | contig 16379 bp, 21 predicted proteins | sample 7445871 | NCBI WGS metagenome assembly JACCDK01 (sample SAMN15323436, study PRJNA562643) | freshwater metagenome | isolation source: river surface water | place: USA:Blue River Watershed | collected 2017-08-15 | reverse complement strand
ATCGCATCTTGGTCACCCAACCAGTCAGAGCCTTTGACTGTGTCAAAGAAATGGTAGTGCCAATTGTCGTCACTCATGTTACCCAATGAAGCACCGATACCACCTTGCGCTGCAACTGTGTGTGAACGTGTTGGGAATACTTTTGATAAAACGGCAACGTTTAAACCAGCCTCAGCTAGTTGCAATGAAGCGCGCATACCGGCGCCGCCGGCACCAACGATAACAACGTCAAAACGACGTGTAGGTAATGCTGTCTTGATGGCAGCCATTTACACCCTCCAAAGGATTTGTGCGCTGTAGCCGAAACATGCAATCAGCCATAACGCGGTTAAAACTTGTAATGTCAAACGAATACCTACTGGCTTGATGTAGTCCATCCAAATGTCACGGATACCCACCCAAGCGTGATAGAGCAAGCTTGCAATCGCCAAGAAAGTAATGAGCTTCATGATCTGGTTAGCAAATAAACCAGCCCAAGCGTCATATGTAGAGTCACCCAACAGGAATGCCACTAACAAAATCAAGGTGAAAACAATCAAAATTACAGCCGTAATACGCTGCAACAACCAATCTTTAAGACCGTAATGAGCGCCAACAACTAAGCGCTTTGGTCCAACGTTGTTATTTGCCATGCTAACTCCTTAAAACAAACCAAATAACTTGGCAGCACATACGGCTGTCAAAGTTAAGCTGATGACCAAAACAGCTACAGCTGATTTAGCTGAAGATGATTTATCGATACCTTTGTGCAAATCAAGCATCAAGAAACGAATACCTGCGCAGAAATGGTGAAGATAAGCCCAGATCAAAGCCAAAATAATCAATTTAATGATTGGGTTAGCTAAAACTGATTTGAAAGTTGTGAAGCTAACTTCTGATGTGATGCTCTTGTCGAACAAATACAAGACAAAAGGAATCAAGATGAACATCAAAAGACCGCTAACACGGTGCAAGATGGATACCTTACCTGCCCAAGGCAAGCGGTATTTCATCAAATCAAAAACATGAATATTTCTAAATTCTGGCATTTATGACCTCACTTATATTTTTGCCTGTTGCAAAACCATTCGATTTTATCGCTTAATTGACTTTCGCAAGTCTGACATTTCAAAAAAATATTCTTCTAATACATATAAATGCCTAAAACTTAGGCATCCTTAGTTCAGTTCATTCAGATAGTGATTCTGACTGGTTAAGTAAACAGCCTTACGAACCTCAACCGGACGCTCTCCATAGGTAAAAGAGACCCGTTCAACGGCCAATAAAGGTGTATTCACGGCAACACCAAGGTGCTGAGCTGATAACTCATCCGCCCCAACCGCTCTTAATCGCTCAGTAGCTCTCACCATATGGGTGGCAAACTCAGTTTCAAATAAGGCATACATCGGACCACGCCACTCGACTAATCGCTCAGTCGTTAAGCCTTTAAAAGTAGAGCCTGGCAACCAAATTTCTTCGTAAACCGTTGCTTTTTCAGAGAAAAATAGCACACGTTCAATCTGAATGACCGGATCACCGCTCTTCAAATCTAATAAACGGGCAATCTCAGCAGGCGCCCGAAGTCGCTTGCAGTCCAAAATCTTACTTTTAGGGTAATGCGGCTCGCCATCATCAGGAACTAGCTTTAGAAAACGGAAATGCACCCGATCTTCGTGATGAGTTGCCACGAAAGTGCCCTTACCTTGACGTCTAACCAGCAGATTTTCACTCGCTAGCTCATCAATGGCCTTACGAACCGTACCCTGACTAACCTTAAACCTGGCTGCCAGCTCGTTCTCACTAGGGATTGCTTCGCCCGGCTTCCATTCGCCAGTTTGCAAACTGCCGAGTATCAAAGCCTTAATTTGCTGATAAAGCGGACTAAAAGTGGCGATGGTTTCTGTCATGTCCATCATTTCATCACAAGGAAGGGGTTTTCGTCTAGATATCTTATGTCTTATATAAGACTATTTGACAGAAATATCACTAAAGTCCTAAACTTTGTAGGATTCGCGTCAGATCAGTGGCGCAAGATACTTTTTTTTACTTTAAAGCTCGGAGCAAACTCATGGCAAAAGCCCCATTGCGTGTCGCCGTTACAGGCGCAGCTGGTCAAATTGGTTATTCACTTCTATTCCGCATCGCCAATGGCGATATGTTGGGTAAAGATCAACCAGTGATCTTGCAACTTTTAGAGATCCCTGATGAAAGAGCACAAAAGGCTCTTACAGGCGTGATGATGGAAATCGACGACTGCGCATTCCCATTATTAGCGGGCATGACTGCTCACAGCGATCCAATGACAGCTTTTAAAGATATCGATTACGCAGTGTTAGTTGGTGCACGTCCACGTGGCCCTGGCATGGAGCGTAAAGATTTGTTATCAGCAAACGCACAAATCTTTACAGCACAAGGTAAAGCATTGAACGCAGTAGCTAAGCGTACTGTTAAGACTTTGGTAGTTGGTAACCCAGCTAATACAAATGCTTATATCGCCATGAAGTCAGCACCAGATCTACCTGCTAAGAACTTCACAGCGATGTTACGTTTGGACCACAACCGTGCTTTGTCACAATTAGCAGCTAAGACAGGTAAAGCAGTTGCTGACATTGAGAAACTAGTTGTTTGGGGTAACCACAGCCCAACAATGTACCCTGACTACCGCTTCGCAACGATCGGTGGCCAATCAGTTCCACAAATGATCAATGATGAAGAGTGGAATAAGAACACATTCTTGCCAACAGTTGGTAAGCGCGGCGCAGCCATTATTGATGCGCGCGGTTTGTCTTCTGCTGCTTCTGCTGCTAACGCTGCTATCGATCACATCCATGATTGGCACTGCGGTACAAACGGCAAGTGGGTAACAATGGGTATCCCTTCAGATGGTTCATACGACATTCCTAAAGAAGTGATGTATGGCTTCCCAGTAACTTGCGAAAATGGCGAGTACAAGATTGTTCAAGGTTTAGAAATTGATGCGTTCTCACGTGACCGCATGAATTTCACTTTGAGTGAATTGACTGAAGAGCAAGACGGCGTAAAACACCTACTCTAAGTTGATGCAACCCAATCAAGTGTTGTTCCAAGGTGAGGCCCTTCCGAGGGCCTTACCTGTTTGTGATCATTACGCAGGCACTGAAGTGCGCATGCGTAAGGCTCTGTTGCTTCAAACTCAATTAGGCCCTGTCTTTGATATCACTTTTGATTGCGAAGATGGCGCGCCAGTAGGTCAAGAAGCTGCACATGCTGAATTAGTCGCTGAGCTACTACTCAGCTCTGATAATCAATTTAATCGTGTGGGCGTTCGGATCCACGATCCTAGTCACCCCGCCTGGAAGTCTGATGTTGCTTCACTGATCCCTCGCATTGGGAAGCAAGTGGCATTCATCATGATTCCAAAAGTAACATCTGCCACACAAACACAAGAAGTGATTGATGAAATCAATCACTGTGCGAAAACCGCTGGTATTGGTCGTTTGATTCCAATTCAAGTGTTGATTGAAACGCACGGTGCTTTGCACGATGTACATGCAATTGCAGCGCTCTCTCAAGTGGAATCTCTGAGTTTTGGTTTGATGGATTTTGTTTCTGAACATCATGGCGCCATTCCGGCTGATGCGATGGATAGAAATCAATTTGATCATCCACTTGTAGCCAGAGCCATGCTCGAAATATCTGCTGCTTGTCATGCCCATGGCAAAGTAGCCTCACACAATGTGTGTACCAATATCAATGATCTAGAAATTATTAAGTCTGATACTTTGCGAGCCAAGAATGAGTTTGGCTACACACGCAAATGGAGTATTCATCCCAATCAAATTCCAGTGATTGTTCAGAACTTATCACCTAGTTCATCAGAAATAGAAACAGCCTCAGCCATTTTATTGGCTGCCCAAGCAGCGAGCTGGGGCCCTATCAAACACGATGGTCAATTACATGACCGCGCAAGCTATCGTTACTTTTGGACCGTATTACAAAAAGCCCATGCTTGCGGGCAGAAACTCCCAGCTGAGGCGGAAAAGTTAATTGCAAGCTAATTAACCCCTAGTCAGCTTAAAGAAAGGATTTGAGCCATTTACAGGTTACATTAATGGTTGAAATATTTTTAACACTAACGATTTACACAGAAGGAAATATCCATGAGCAATAAAGCCCTCTTAATCCTAGTTGTAGTGATGATTGCAGCTGCTGGTTACCTTTTAGTTAAAAGCGATGCTGAAGTTAGCTTGGCTGGTGAAACACACGGTGCTGAAGCCGCTCACATGGAAGAAGCTAAAGCGCATAAAGATGCAGCTAAAGAAGCTCCTAAAGCTCCAGAAGCAGCTCCTGCTAAGAAATAAAAGCTTTCTTCATTCATTAAATTGAATGAATAAGTAAAAAACGCCCCGCATCCCGGGGCGTTTTGCTTAGAATGTCTGTATGTCCAGTTACAGACCCAAAAATTCATCACGCATTTCACCTGAAGCAGAGAGACTTGTCTCCGATGCACTTTCTCTTGCCGCATCAGGAAGCAGAGTCGAGGATATTTTTTGGGAGACCAAACTGCTCGATCGTTTACTGAGACTCTTACACGCTCAGAATCAAAACGCTATTGAGAGCGCATTAGATCAAACGCTCAAAATTAATCCAATCGCTTTTGACTCTCTTGCCGAGAATGCTGAAACTCTCGCAGAGTCTTTAACTTTAGATCATGATGGGCAAACCTGGGATGTTGTACTAATCGCCATTCCAATCATTGCCAGAACCCGCTATAGCATTCCATCAGGCAAGCTAAGCCCTGAATCCATCACGGCCACCGGCAACTTATTGCACGAGCAAATTGTTTCTCAGTCCGCTCGTATTGCTTTAGTACCCTGGCTCTACAGCATCGATCAAATGCCCCACTCGCATTGCCAAACAAGATTACTTCTAGAAAAGTTAGCCTCTGCAGCCGTGAATGGCAGTGATATCAAACTAGAGTTGCGTGACATGCCTGAAACAATTCCAGTTTTAGCTGATCCCCGTTATATCGTTGGTGCCGTAGCAGCACCCTGTCAAGGTCCCATCTTCAGATGGCAAGAAGATGCGCCACGTCGTCAAGAAAGAAGTATTTGTTTACAGAACTGGCAAATCGGCATGCAAGAAACCATTGCGAGCATCATGCCTGGTTGCGAATTTGAACTATCACTGCCTGAAGCTTACTTCACCAACTGTCGTGAAGCAGATCGAAAAATTAGACCTTTAAGCATCTTGGCAGCGGTGAATTATTTAGAAGCAACTTTGAATGTCGAGCCTGCGGGCATTTCATGCATTGTTGCTGGCTTTGGTGAAGAGCAATGTGATGAATATCGAATCTCCTTTGCCCTAAAAGGTTCTAAAGAAGTGATTTATGGTGTTGTGTGGCCTCTCTACGATAGAGAGTCAGTAGCCAACGATGCCATCAACGATATCTCCTCTGAAGATAGTCCGATCAGAGAGATTTACGACACCATTAAAGCGTCAGGAGTAGATGATCAGTTCAGACACGCAGAACTGTTTAATCCTGAAATGTGCGAGGACTGCGGTGCGCCAATGTTCGTGGATCGCGCTGGTGAAATTGTGCACCCTGAAATGCCTGAAGACACCCCAGATCAACAGCCTTTATTTCATTGATAAATTTGTACAATATTTAGTATATAATTTGTACATAAATTAAGATCTAAAAGGTGTAATCCATGAGCGCTACACAAACTATTTTTGCAAATACAACCGTAAGTATTTCTGACCTAAGAAAAAATATAAGCTCAATTATTGATGAAGCAGGAGATTCAGCAGTTGCTGTTCTAAATCACAACAAGCCAGCCGCCTACCTTCTCTCAGCCAAAGCATATGAATCACTTCTTGAAAGACTAGATGATGCATATTTGCTTGAGCTCGCAAAAAAACGTCGTCAAGGTAAAACAGTGAAAGTTAGGTTGAATGATCTATGAGCTTGAATTTGAAACTCATGCTCTTAAGGAATGGCACAAACTAGATTCACCAATAAAGCAACAATTTAAAAAGTGATAGCGAAAAGACTTCAAAACCCTCATATTCCATCGGCAAAATTAAGGGGTTCCCTGAAGAATACCTACAAAATTAAACTAAAAGAAGTTGGCTATCGCCTAGTTTATGAAGTAATAGACACAAAATTAATTATTTTAGTTTTGGCTGTAGGTAAAAGAGATAAATTAAAAATTTATAACCTAGCCAAAATACGAATTTAAATCACTACTGTTCTTTTCTTCTAAATACAGGTTTATCTGCTGTGCTTTCTTTGGCGGCGTATTGATAACCTTCTAAATCAAAGTCTTTCAAATCTTCCGCTTTGTCGATTTTGTTATCTACGATAAAACGGGTCATTAAGCCTCTGGCACGCTTGGCGTAAAAAGAAATGATTTTGTACTTACCCGCTTTTTCATCTTGGAAAACTGGGGCAATAATAGGATGCCCAAGCTTGGCGGGCTTAACAGATTTGAAATATTCATCAGAAGCAAGATTGATGAGGCACTTTGATTTGTGTTGGTCCAATTCTTCTTTCAAAGCCTTGGTGATTTTTTCACCCCAGAAGGCGTAAAGATCTTTGCCCACTGCATTTTTAAAAGATGTGCCCATTTCCAAGCGATAGGCTTGCATTAAATCGAGCGGCTTCAAAACGCCATACAGCCCTGATAGGACTCTGACGTGATCTTGTAGGTAGTCTAGACTTTTTTTATTAAGGCTATTGGCATCCAGACCTTCATACACATCGCCGTTGAAAGCAAGAATAGCCTGTTTGCTGTTTTTAGTAGTGAATGTTTTTGACCAATCTGCAAATCTAGCCACATTCAAGGCAGCCAATTTATCTGACAAACTCATTAACTCAGCCACTTCTTGTAATGAAAGTTTTTTTAAATCATTCACCAGTTTTGCTGATTCGTTAACAAAAACCGGCAGAGTAAATTTATCCGTCACAGGCGGTGTTTCATAGTCCAAACTCTTGGCAGGCGAAAGTACGATTAACATGGCAGAATGTTCTAAAAAGGATGAGTAGTAATCATACTGCTTTGAAATAAAACATGCTGTTTAGCTACTAAAAGAGACAAAAATATGAAACCAAAAAATTCGATGATTGATATTTATAGCTGGCCTACTCCAAACGGTCACAAGGTCCACATCATGATGGAAGAATGTGGCTACCGCTTAGGCAAGGACTGGTTAGCGCACCCAGTGGATATTGGCGCTGGCGATCAGTTTAAAAAAGATTTCTTAGCGATTAGTCCAAATAACAAGATACCCGCCATGGTTGACCCTCACGGTCCTGATGGCAAACCAATGGCCCTCTTTGAATCTGGCGCGATCTTGCTTTATTTGGCCAGCAAATCTGGTCGCTTGATGCCAAAGACTACACGCGGCAAGTTTGAGGTATTGCAGTGGTTGATGTTCCAAATGGGTGGAGTTGGCCCGATGCTAGGCCAAACACATCACTTTAGAATCTACGCTCCTGAAAAAGTACCCTATGCCATTGATCGTTACACCAATGAAACACGTCGCCTCTATGGCGTGATGGATAGAGAGCTTTCTAAGAAGCGCTTTATTGCAGGCAAGGAATACAGCATCGCTGATATAGCCATTTTCCCGTGGACGCGCTCATGGAAAAATCAAGGCATTACCCTAGATGAGTTCCCTAATGTGAAGCGTTGGCATGAAGAAATTGCTGCACGCCCTGCTGTTCAGCGTGGTGTAGAGGTTTTAACTGCTTTGAGAAAACCTCTACTTGATGACAAAGCCAAAGAAAATTTATTTGGTAAAGCTCAGTACAAAAAACGCTAATTTTTTAGTTCGTTTTTTTTGAGTACTTTTGATAGATCGCTTTTGCAAATACCCAGGCAGCAGGTAAGCCTGGGATGATGATCATCGCCAAAGCAACGATTGAAAAATTAGCTTTTACCCATGGGTGCTCACCCACAACAAAGCCTAAGCTGGTCAAGCTGCATACCCATAAAATGCCGCCCGTGATGTTGAACGCGGAGAATTTTGAGTAAGACATCTCTGCAACACCTGCTACAAAGGGTGCAAACGTTCTGATAAATGGCAAAAATCTTCCAACAACAATCGTAATAGGACCATGAGTTTCATAAAACTCATGGGTCTTATTAAAGGCATCTTTATTAAACCAACGAGAATTTTCCCAAGCAAATACCTTAGGCCCTATCCATCGACCAATTGAATAATTAACTGCGTCCCCCGCCACGGCAGCAATCACCAATAGCAAGAGTAAAACAGGTAGGCTCATACCACCCACAGCCGCAATAGCACCGGCGACAAACAGTAATGAATCGCCCGGTAAAAATGGCATAACCACTAAGCCAGTTTCAATAAAAATAATGGCAAAAAGTAAAACGTAAACCCAAGGACCCCAAACTTGTACTACTGTGGCTAAGTGTTTGTCTAAATGCAAAAACAAATCAATGATATTTGGGAATTCCATTATTGAAAGACCACCGTACTTTTACCGTTTAATAAAATACGATGCTCTGCATGCCAACGAACAGCACGTGATAGAGCCATACATTCGACATCTCGTCCAACAGCTGCCAGTTGATCTGGGTTCATGGCATGGTCAACACGCTCAACACCTTGCTCAATAATCGGACCCTCATCCAAATCAGTTGTGACATAGTGGGCAGTTGCACCAATTAACTTAACACCACGCTGATGCGCCTGCCAGTACGGCTTGGCACCCTTAAAGCTTGGCAAAAAGGAGTGATGAATATTAATAGCCTTGCCAGATAATTTTTCGCAAACCTTGGTCGATAAAATTTGCATATATCTAGCCAAAACAACTAAGTCAATTTTCTCTTTTTCAATCAGCTTTAATAGTTGCTCTTCTTGATCATCTTTACGTGCATCAGTGGCACTTGATAAGGGCATGTAATGAAATGGAATTTGGTAGCTTTGAGCCAAAGCAGCAAAATCCTGATGGTTCGAAACAATGCCTGCAATTTCAATCGGAAGATAACCACTGTGTGTTCTAAATAAAAGGTCATTAAGGCAATGCCCTAATTTAGACACCATGATTAAAACTCTTGGCTTAGCAGTTGCATCAAACAACTCCCACTCCATATCAAATTGAAGTCCGATAGCTTTGAACTCCGTTTGTAATTCAGCAAGATTTAAGTCTTGGCTTGTTTTAGCAAAATGGACGCGCATAAAAAAGCGATTTGTAAATGTATCGCTGAACTGCGCAGAATCCAAAATATTGGCAGTTTTGCCAAATAGAAATTGACTCACAGCATGAACAATACCCGGGCGGTCAGGGCATGCAATTTTTAAAATATAACCTTGTGTCGACATATCGCCATTATCCATAATGAAGCTCTAACTAGGGAAAACACCCTATTTAGCATTTAATCGGTGCATTCTTGAATCTTAAACGTGAAAATGATGCCAAAAACACATTATGACAAGCTTCTGGAGCTTAAACTTATACTTTTGATACTTAATTAATAGGGTTAGCAAATGAGTATTCAGTCTGTTGGCATTATTGGCGCTGGAACAATGGGTAACGGTATTGCCCAAGCTTGTGCCGTTTCTGGTCTTCAAGTGGTAATGGTTGATATCAATGATGCAGCTGTTCAAAAAGGCTTGGCAACGATCTCTGGCAGCCTTGATCGCTTAATCAAGAAAGAAAAAATGACTGAAGCTGAGAAATCAGCCGCTCTAGCCCGCATCAAAATCAGCACCAACTATCAAGACTTCACACAAACTCAAATGGTGATCGAAGCGGCGACAGAAAACTATGAGCTGAAACTAAAAATTTTGAAGCAATTGGATGGCATCGTTTCAAAAGATGTGATTATTGCTAGCAACACTTCTTCCATTTCGATTACTCAAATGGCGGCTGAAGTTAGTCACCCAGACCGCTTTATTGGCATGCACTTTTTTAATCCAGTGCCATTGATGGCTTTGGTGGAGATTATTCGCGGACTTCAAACCAGCGATCAAACGCATGCTCTTGTTCAAGGCATGGCTAAAGCTTTGGGTAAAGAACCGATTACCGTTAAAAATGCCCCTGGCTTTGTAGTGAACCGTATTTTGGTACCGATGATCAACGAAGCATTTTTTGTTTTAGCAGAAGGTCTTGCTAGCCCAGAAGATATTGATGCAGGAATGAAATTAGGTTGCAATCACCCGATTGGACCTCTTGCACTAGCAGACATGATTGGCTTGGATACTTGCCTAGCAATCATGGATGTGTACTTCAAAAACTTTAATGACTCTAAATACCGTCCTTGCCCTCTTTTGCGCGAGATGGTGGCTGCGGGCTACCTAGGTCGCAAGACTGGCAAAGGCGTTTACAGCTACACTTAAGTTATGTTGGCACCGATTACTAAAAAATTATCTTATGCAGGGTTAATCCCCTTCATTCTTCTATCAGGCTTAGTACAGTTTGCTGAATCCCCATGGGATTTTTGGGCAGCTAATTCCTTATTACTCTACAGCGCTAGCATTGCTTCATTTGTTGGTGCGCTGCATTGGGGTCCTTTATTAGGACCTCAGCCTAAGCAAGTCGCCAAAAACTTTTGGCGTGATACGGGTGCTTGGATTTGGGGGGTTGTGCCCTCATTGCTAGCATGGGTTGGGTTGCACTTGAGTTTCTCTTCAGGCTACTTCGTGATTGCTGGAACTCTATTGATTGCTCTATTGGTTGATAAACAGCAATTTCGTCACTTGATTAGTGACGAGGAATATTTGGCTGATTTTTTGAAGATGAGAACAGTATTAACTTTGGTAGCAGCTGCCAGCCTCATTTGGGCTGGCATTGCTATTCAACAATTCTGATCAAAGATCAGTGGTCGTGAGCTTTTGATAAAAGCTTTTCGGTATAAGCAATCGCTAAGGCAGACAATACAAAAGTTAAATGGATCACTGTTTGCCACAATAAAGTTTTGTCATCCATGCCTGGAGCATTGATAAATGTCTTCAATAAGTGAATTGAAGAAATACCGATGATGGCTGTTGCTAACTTGACCTTTAGAACGCCTGCATTGACATGCGATAACCACTCCGGTTGATCCGGATGATTTTCAAGCTCTAGGCGAGAAACAAAAGTTTCCCAACCGCCAACAATCACCATAACTAGTAGGTTTGAGATCATCACAACGTCAATCAAACCAAGCACAATCAACATGATTTCAGTTTCAGTTGTGCCGCCCTTGGTCATCATCATCGAAATCAGATGGACTAATTCTTGCCAGAACTGATAAACGTAGACACCTTGCGCAACAATCAAACCAAGGTACAGAGGCGCTTGTAACCAACGGCTCATAAAAATCCAACGCGGCAAGGGGCGTAATTTAGCTTCTAGTGGATGCGGTGTGTTTTGGCTCATTTTTTCTCTCTAATTTTCTATATTTAATTAGTTTTTAAATTGTAATAATTACTCTATAAAACCAGCAACATGCGACAATTTGTTCATTAAACCATGTCTTTATTACCCATGACCGAAAACTTCACTCCACTAGCCGAAGCTCTGAGACCTCAGAGTATTGGGGAGCTTGTTGGTCAAACACATTTATTCGGCGAGGGTAAGCCATTGGCCCTGGCTTTTCAATCAGGGAAACCCCATTCCATGATTTTGTGGGGGCCTCCTGGGGTTGGCAAAACAACCATAGCTAGATTAGCTGCGAGTGTTTTTGATTGCGAATTTATTCCCTTATCCGCCGTTCTAGCGGGTGTGAAAGAAATTCGTCAAGCTGTCGAAATGGCAGAAAATAATCTTCAACAATTTAATCGTCACACTATTCTGTTTGTTGATGAGATTCATCGCTTTAATAAAGCCCAACAAGATGCTCTGCTTCCTTTTGTGGAATCGGGCCTTCTTAGCTTTATTGGCGCCACAACTGAGAATCCTTCTTTCGAAGTCAATTCAGCCCTTCTCTCACGCTCACAAGTCTACGTACTTCAATCTTTGCGTGAATCAGAGTTACTAGAATTACTCCATAAAGCCAAGGAGCATCTATTTCAAGATATTGAAATAGATGCAGCAGCACAACAAGCCCTGATTAATTTAGCTGATGGCGATGGCAGAAGATTTTTAAATTTATTAGAGCAAGTGCATCAAGCTGCTCAACTAAGCAAAGTCCAACTGATCACTGAAGATTTTTTAAATAATTGTTTAGGTAGCAGTCAAAGACGTTTTGACAAAGCTGGCGATTATTTTTACGATCAAATTTCAGCATTACACAAATCAGTTCGCGGATCCAATCCAGATGCAGCTCTTTACTGGTTCTGCCGCATGATTGATGGTGGTGCTGACGCCAAATACTTAGCTCGCAGAATTGTTCGTATGGCGTGGGAAGACATTGGCTTAGCTGACCCTAGAGCTATGCAATTAGCCAATGATGCAGCCACTACCTATGAGCGCTTGGGTAGCCCTGAGGGTGAGCTCGCATTAGCAGAGGCTCTTATTTATCTTGCAGCAGCCCCTAAGAGTAATGCTGCCTATAAGGCCTATAACCAGGCTAAGGCTTTTGTAGCCGCTGATAAAACTAGAGATGTACCCGTTCATTTACGCAATGCACCAACCAAACTCATGAAAGAATTAGGTCACGGCAAAGAGTATCGCTATGCCCATGATGAGCCGCATGCTTATGCCGCTGGAGAAACTTATTTACCAGAAGGCATTGCTGATCCTCATGGGTACCAAGCAACTGACCGAGGATTAGAAATCAAGATTCGCGAAAAAATGGCATTTTTAAAATCTCTTGATGATGCCAAGAAAAAATAATAAATGAAGAAGAAGGTTATTTATTAGTTACTTGTTATTTGTTATTAATAATTCATTGATCTACCATGTAAAAAGCCTGCAAATTGCAGGCTTTTTACTTTGAGTGCTAGAACTTCTTAAACCAACATATCAGCCCAGATATTACGAGCCCATGCATTGGCATACTCACCCTCTAGCGGATTTGCAGCAGCTGATACGCCACCGGATCCTGGAACAGTGACCATCGTACGTTTAGCAGCATCGTAAACGTGAACGCTTGCAACGTGAACCACCTCAGTTGCAGAAACGAAGCTGTAGCAAGTGTTGTTGTACACCGGCAACTGGCTAACTTCATTACCACTCAAGATAGCCACGATAGCTGCAGCACATGTCTTACCGTGTTGGTTAGCCATGTGGCCTGACTTCGGCATACCTGGAGCGATTTGAATTGAGTCACCCAATACGTGAACGTTTGGAGCCACCTTGGATTCAAAAGTTAAGAAATCAACTTCACACCAACGGCCGTTCATATTCGCTAAGCCAGTTTTAACTGCAATGCCACCTGCGCGCATTGGAGGCAATACGTTTAGAACGTCAGCCTTGATGTCGTCATTGAATTCAAACTTCAGTTTCTTGCCCTTCACATCAACATCAGTCAAGTTGTGCTTTGGACGATATTCAACCATGCCTGCATAACGACGTGACCATGCCAATTTGAATAAACCTGGTTTAGAAGTCACATCATCGTTAGCGTCAAGAATAAGAATCTTGCTCTTTGGTTTGCTCTTTTGGAAATAATCAGCCACCTGACAAGCACGCTCATAAGGTCCAGGAGGGCAACGATATGGAGCCAAAGGAATAGAGATAGCGAATGTGCCACCATCTTTCATGGACTCTAATTGCTTTCTCAATGAAACAGTTTGTGGACCAGCTTTCCATGCGTGTAAAACTGCATCTTGTGCCGCTTGAGACTTCATACCTGGCAAGCTCTCGTAGTTCAAATCAATGCCAGGAGAAACAATCAAGCGATCATAAAAAAGTGATGCGCCACCAGCCAATTTCACTTGTCTCTTAGCAACGTCTACTGAAACAACTGAATCTTTAACTAAATTAACACCATGATTTTTTCTTAAACCATCATAAGAAACGGTGATGTCTTCCATTTTTTTGCTACCACCAATAACCAAGTTAGATAGTGGGCATGAAATGAAATTTTGATTAGGTTCAATCAAAGTTACATCAGCTGTGTAGTTTGAAAACTTACGAACATACTTAGCCGCTGTAGCACCACCGTAACCACCACCTACCACGATAACTTTGGCACCCTTGGCATTAATAGGAGCTGAACCACAACCAACTAAAGTTGTTGCCGCAGCACCCGCACCTAACATTTGTATAAATTGACGTCTTTGCATGATGTGCTCCTATTATTTAGTTTTAGTTGCTACAGGTTTTTCATGAGGCAAAGATGCAAAATATTCAGCAATTTGCTCGATCTGCTCAGCCGAGTAACCTTTGCTCAATTGATGCATGATTGAAGCAACGCGCTTACCACTTTTGTAATCGTTCATTTTTTCAATCAGGTCAGCTTTCTTTTGACCAGCCAAGCTAGCCATGCCGCCTTCAGAATAGCCATCTGTGCCGTGACATGCTGAGCATGATGCAGCCCACTGTTTAACTTGCAATGATTGAGCACTAGCAATACCTGTTGAACACAACAAGCTCACCAATAAACCCGCCATCATCCATGATGACTTACGAATAATTGAATGACTCATATTCCCCCCTTAATTGATAACCTTATTTTACCGACCATAGGACAGTTCAACCCTTGGGGTTTAACCCTAAACTTAGCCCTATTTACTAACTGATAGTATTGTTCACAAGCCCGATGAAATATGCAAATAATTATTGAGCATATCCATATACAAAAGAAACGATGATTTATTTGCCAGATACTTTTGAATACTTGGCTAATTCAAAAAAGTCGGCATCCACCATCAAGCCATAATCTTTTTGAATAACTCGACCTTGACGATCCAAAATGTAAAGCTCAGGAACACCCCTGCGTTTACCGATAGCTGCAGATAATTTGGCATCCATCATGACCACATCAAAGGGATAGCGGTGCTTTTCTAAATAGTCATGAACTTTTTCCACTTTTTTGTCGACAGAGATGGTGACAATATTCATGGAACCTGGAGGAATTTTTTTGATTAATTGATTTAAATTGGCATTTTGTTTGTGACAAAAACCACACCAGGTTGCCCATACATGAACCAAAGTGTTTTTTTGATTCCAGTGTGATTGGTCAAACGTCTGACCCTGAATAGTTTGAACCGTGCCCAAAGGGAGGTAATCGCCAACCTCAATAGCTTGAGCAACTTGGGTTACCAAGCCCAAACTAATTAGCAATGAGAGTTGTTGAAGACTGCGAGTTAGCCTGTGAGTAAGAAGCATTCGTTCAGTATGCCCGATCTACAACCATCATCTTTAATTCATTAAAGATGATGGTTAGACAATCATGAATTACTCGATAAAGTGTGTGAAGTTTTGAGCAGGTTCACGCTCAGTTACCAGAGTGTTTTCAATCTTGCTGGTGTCGGCATAACCCAAAGACATACCGCAGACTAACTGTTGCTCAGGCTTAAGATCAAGATGCTTAGCTACTACACGATGGAACTGTGTGAATGCTGCTTGTGGACAGGTATCTAAACCACGTGCTTTTGCCGCAAGCATGACGCTTTGAACAAACATGCCGTAGTCCAGCCAACTGCCCTGCTGCATCACTCTATCAATCACAAAGAAAACTCCAACCGGTGCATCAAAGAAAGTGTAATTACGAGCCGTTTGAGCCTGCATTTTTTCTTTATCGCCTTTACCTAAACCCAAAAGGCCGTACAAATCAAAACCTACCTTGCGGCGACGTGAGATATATGGATCAACCCAAGTTGATGGGTAGTAGTTGTACTCTTCCGTTTGTTCTTTTAAAGCTTCTGGGTTATTAAAGATACTGATGATCTCATCAGACAAAGCCTGCTTCTTAGCACCAGTGATGATGTAGACCTGCCATGGTTGGGTATTTGTTCCTGAAGGCGCTCTTGCTGCGACATTTAGCAAATCTAAAATTTCTTGTTTTTCAACAGGCTTAGGCAAAAAAGCGCGGATTGAACGGCGAGCCTTGATATTGTCATCAACAATCTTGATTACTTCTGAAGCATTCATAAAGGGTGTCTCTATCGTTTTTATAAGGAAAGTAGAGAATAAAACAGTCCTAAAGATTGTGCTTTAAGTGATTCCCACTAGAGATACCCTGCTTTGTCGGCAAATAAGGCCTGATTAATTCTAAAAACCCTTCTTTTAATCACTTTTAAGCTTAATTAAGTGCTAAATGTAAGAAATTAGCTAAAAATTCAGGTAGAAATGGACATGAAAGATAGTTTTCGTCCTTTACCCCTTTAAAACCTAGTAAAACCCCTGATGAAAAAAATATATGCACAATTCAAAACTGTGCGATACTTGTTTTGTAGGTCTTCAAGTAGCTTCCGTCGTTTCCATTTTTCAAAATGGGTGATTCGGTTAGTTGAATCTTCCAGCCCTGCAAAGAAATGGTGAGAAATCACCACGTTTAATTTTTTTAAGGAATTTCAGT
>JACCDK010895965.1_pt1 | contig 16379 bp, 14 predicted proteins | sample 7445871 | NCBI WGS metagenome assembly JACCDK01 (sample SAMN15323436, study PRJNA562643) | freshwater metagenome | isolation source: river surface water | place: USA:Blue River Watershed | collected 2017-08-15 | reverse complement strand
TAAAGAATTACGCTCAAGACAAGCCTTTGAAAAACCTTGCATTACCAAGCGTATGCAAAAAATTCGTGCTGCGTATAAGCAAAAAATGCAAACTCAAGAAGTAGAAGGATAATCTCCACTACTCAGTCATAAAATATTGAAAGCCGCAGATTGCGGCTTTTTTTATGATGAGGGTTTGGGGTTTAGATTTTTATGAAGGATAGAACAGTGTAGTAATTAAAATACGTTTAGTTTAATTTGGACGTTTAAATTTCAATTGTGCCATATAATATCTTTTGATTGTTAAATTTGCTAATAAGCCCATAAACCAATTGTCATCCTGGCAAACCTATATCGACGATTTTATCCATTACTTGGAAAAGAACAAGCGAATGAGCTTGCATACCACAGTGGCCTACAGGGGCGATTTGGAGCAATTCTTAGCCTATTTAGACACAATTGGCACCCCACACCTACAACAACTCAAATCAATCCATGTGCGTGGCTGGATGTCGGACATGATGCAGCATAAAATTGCACCAAGAAGTATCCATCGGAAAATCTCTAGTTTGCGCGCACTGGTTAAACATCTAAGAAAAGATGGCATTCTCGACCATGATCCGTTGATCAAAATTTCTGTACCAAAAACACCAAAACATTTGGTTAAAGATATTCCCGCTGAGGACTTAAAAAACCTCTTCGATCGTTATCCATGGAATGAAGTAGAAACAGGTGAACGCGATCGGTTGTTGTTATTGTTGTTTTATACCTCTGGGATGCGATTATCTGAATTGATTGGGCTAAAAACCTCCGATGTTGATTTATCGAGAAATAGCATTCGTGTATTAGGAAAAAGAAACAAGGTTAGATTGATTCCTCTTCATGATGAAGGCATTTACCTATTAAAAGAATACATTCAAAAAATTCAGAAAGGTTTCTTATTTACACTTTCTAATGGTGAGCCACTCTACCCTGTTTATGTTTATAGGTTGGTGAACAAATACCTAAAATTATTTTCAACCGCCGCTAAAACAAGTCCGCATGTATTGCGACATTCATTTGCCACACACATGTTGAACAATGGCGCCAATTTAATGGCCATTAAAGATATTTTAGGACATGCAAATTTATCAGCAACTCAGGTATATACGAAAAATTCGTTTGAGAAGTTGAAAAAAATTCATCAATTACATCCAAGAAAATAACGAATAAACTTGTTTTTCTCATTTTAGTTTTAGAAATTGAAGTTGAAATCATCCACAAAGGGTGAAATGTCTAACCTAAAAAAACTAAAATTCATGGAAATCACAATTCAAACAAGCCATGTAAGACCTAGCGAGAAGCTCATTAACTTCATCGAAGGCAAAGTTCAAAAATTAGAAAAAATCTTCAACGGGGCATTGAAAGCCAAGATTTTTCTTAAGACAGAAAATGCACACAAGAATCACAACAAAACCGTTGAAATTATGATTCACAGTGCGGGGAAAGACATTTTCGCTTCAACGCGATCAGAGAAGTTCGAAATTGCACTTCAAAAAAGTGTTGAGGCGCTAAAAAGCCAAATTCGAAAAACAAAACGTTAACAAAAAAGGGGCCTCGGCCCCTTTTTTGTTTTTATAACAGTTGCTCACTTAAATTGTGGCCATCACTTTTAATTCAATTCCAATTGGTGTTGGCAAACAATTAATTTCCAAAGTGGTTCTACATGGAGGATTCTCAGGGAAATATTCAGCCCATAAACGATTATAAATCGGAAAATCATCTTTCATATTGGTTAAAAAAACAGTCACATCCACAATATTTTCCCAGCTACTTCCTGCGTCTTCCAAGATCCATCTTACATTTTGAAAAACCGATCTACATTGTATTTCAATGTCGTAACTAAGAATATTTCTATTTTCGTCCAACTCAACACCTGGAATCACCTTTGTGCCTTTTTCTCTCGGTCCTACCCCACTCAAAAACAATAAATTACCTACACGACGAGCATGAGGGTAATGACCTACTGGTTCTGGAGCTTTGTTGCTATTGATTGATTCACTCATAAATTTTATTTTTTCTTTTTATCAATTGGAGCTTTTTCAGCAGTTTTACCTTTTCCATCTTTAGATGGAGGCGTTTTCTTAACAGCTGGCTTTACCTTGATTGGCGTGATATACATTGACACACCATACATAGGTCCAGCTTGAATACTGGCAACAGCAATTTGAGATTGATCAAAAGAAAATGCCGCTTGACGCGCATTTGTTCCCATTGGTTGAATGTTTGTCATGCACTTTCCCTCTTCAATATTCCACAATTTAATTTCACCATTGTTACAAGTGCTTAAAAGATATTTTCCATCATTCGAAAATTGAACAGAGGTTACTTTCCACCCATGTCCTTTTAAACGTTTGATTTCTTTGGCAGTGGCTACATCCCACAAAATAATCATTTTATCGTCGCTACCACTTGCAATCATTTTTTTATTTGGAGAAATATCCAACGAATTCACACCGGCCGCATGACCTGCAAAAGTTCTCATAACTTGTTTATTTCCATTGATTTGCTCAAAGGACGTTTTATTGGAAGCAACAATGAAAGAACCTTTCGCTGAAGACAAAACAATATCATTGATTCGCGTTCCGTAATTAATTGCTTTTTCAGTTCTATTGTTTTCAAATACAAGGGCATCATAGGCTCTAATTGTACCATCGTAAGAGCTACTGAACAAAAACTTGCCTTCTTGATCGAATGCCAAAGCAGAAATGGTTTCTTTATTATCTCTCGCTGCAAAAACCAAATTTCCTTTAACCAAATCATACACACGAACTGTAAAGTCCTTAGAACCTGTAGCAATTAATGTATTTTGAAAATTAAACGCAATTGCAGTTACAGCGCCAAAATGACCAGAAATCGTTCTTAAGAATTTAGGATACCCATTTGTATCAACAGTATACAATCGAACGGTATTGTCCCAACTACCAGTAGCCAAGTATTTTCCATCTTTTGAATATGTTACAGATTCAACGGCAGCCGTATGCCCAGTTAAATTTTGCGAAAAATTGACTGCCGTATCTTGAGCATTCAACTTAAACACGCTCACAATCAACAAGGTAAGCAATAGAAAAATATTTTTTATCATGAGAAATAAATTTTATCAAAAATACAAAATAAGCCGATGAAATTCGTCAGTGTGGATATAAAGTTAACCAAATCAATCTAATTGCTCGGTGGTTTCATCGAAATCAATGTCAAAATCTTTGAGTTGCTCTAAAATCATTCCACCCCAAGTTGTATTGAACGGCATCACGCAACCCCTATCTAAGATCTGTCCTTTTAAAATCGCTTGAGCCCCTAAAGCCAATGGCAATCCAACAGTTTTGGCCATAGCTGTGTGTGCACCGCCTTCACCAAAAACTTGAAGGGTTGAATAATGACAATATGTATGCTGATTTTGGGTGTAAGTAATTTTATGAATCATCACAACTTCATCTTTGTCATGATCTTCAAGTTTCCATTTATCCTGCAAAAGATTGAGTAAAATATCGGCATGCGATAAATTGGCAATCACTTTTTCAGCATCACTCGACAAATCTAAAAAGCGTAATTTTTCTTTAATCGCCTGATTCACATTCAATGTATCTAACCACGCTTCAACATTTGAAAAAGATGTTAAACAAGAAAACCACTCTTGTCTGTTATGAAACGTTCTATCTTGTCCTTTTTCATCATTCGTAAATCCAGCTGCTACAAGTATTTGCCAAGCTTCACAATACCCTTTTCTGCGCAAAGTTCCACGGAGCATGGTTTGTACATGGGGCAAATGATATTGCTCCACATAGCTCAAACTATCTCTGTTGGGATATGCATCGAAGGAACCAAAATTGGGAACGTTTAAAGTCACCGAATTTGCAAAAAGGTCTTTGGGTGCAACTTGAAACTCTTTCCCATCTTGCAACCATTTACTGTGACTCCCTTGTCCTGCCAAAACAACATTCCTAGGATTCCAAGTAAACTTATATTTCCATGGATTGCCATGGCAATCTTCTTCTCTAATTAAACCCCCACAATAGCTTTCAAAACCTATAATTTCGCCACCTTTTTCTTGAATTTCATGTATGGCTTTTGCCGCTGAAATATGATCAATCCCGGGGTCTAATCCTAACTCATTCAGCAAAACGATATTGTTTTCTAAGGCAACATCATGAAGGGCTTTCATTTCTGGAGAAATGTATGATGCAGTTACTAAGTGTGTCTGATGAAGGACGCAAAAGCGAGCCACATTAAAATGCATGTTGGGTGGCAATACACTCACAATTAAATCAGATTGAACCACAATTTCTTGCAACGCTTGAAAATCGCTTAAGTTGGTCGAAACAAACTCACAGTTATCATTCTTTCCAAAGGAAGCAAAATATCCCTCAAAATTTTGATCAAAAACAGTGACTTGCCAGTTATTTTCAATGGATTTATCGGATAAATAATCAATTAAATAACCCGCGCTTCGACCTGCGCCAAGGATAGCAATTTTTTGCATTACACAAAAATACGAAATTTAGTTGAGTCTTTGTCGAGTTGCCTCATACATCAATACGGCAGATGCCACCGATACGTTTAGGCTATCAACTTGCCCTAACATGGGAATGTTAATATTTTGGCCCTTCCCTCTCCAAACATCCGATAAACCTTGGTGTTCAGTGCCAACAACCAATGCCACTCCACCCGTTAAATTAGCATTAAAAACAGAGATTGATTCCTCCATAAAAGTGGAGAAAATGCAAATCTTTTTTCGATTAAATGTTTCAATCGCCTGCTCACTACTACACAAAATGATAGGAACCGTAAAAACGCAGCCCAAACTATTCCGAATTACATTTGGATGAAAAATATCGACTAGTTCATCGCAAACTATCAAAGCACTCATTCTTGAAGCATCTGCAGTTCTCAAAATTGCACCTAAATTTCCTGGTTTTTCAACCGATTCAGCCACGAAGAAAAGTCCCGCTGAATCAATATCTTCAATTGAATTTCTTTTGGTTGGATAAGCCACCAATGCAATGGCATTTTCAACCCCACCGCGGTAAGCCAAAGAATCGAAAATTGCTCCCGACAGCGAATAGACCCTCGAAAAATCGAGCACATCGGCTCCAATTTTTTGATTGAGCGTTTCAATTGAAATTAAATCTGGGCAAAATGCAAATTCAACAATCTTATAACCACCTGCTATACACAAGCGTATTTCATTCAATCCTTCAACAATAAAAACACCCTCTTTTCTGCGGGCACGATTCTTCTCTTGGAGCAATTTTACTCGCTTTACCCAATCGTTTTGGAAGCTACTAATTTCTCTGATCATTCTTGAATGTCTTGTTTCAACCAATCGTTTCTGTCGGGTTTAAACATTGTAAAACGAGCAATAACCAACGCAATAATTCCATTGGAAACAATGAATCCAAACATCTGAGGAACGAGGTAAGTCAGCGAGGAAGGATCAATAGATTGAATCATTTCATCTTTAACTTTTGTAGAATATAATTGACCAAGATATTTAAAACTTTGAATCATTTGCTCACGCAAAATGGAAATACTGTTTTGCAAAACTTCATCACTCATTTTATAAATCAGTAATTCTGCAATTCCAGAAATCACAACCACAATGAGGATGGTAAGCATTGCGCTTTTCAAGGCTCTCCAATATTTAAAATCTTTGTTAAACAATTGTCGTTCAGCCCTTCCCGCCAACATCATCGCGGCATAGATAGGCAAAAAAGACATCATTGGATAAAACGGAGTGAATCTAAGATGCCAATGACCGCTTGCAAAAAACACCATTTTCACCAAGAACAATAGCGCTCCAGCCAATAATCCGTGCACGATGGCAGGTCTCAATTTTATAGTTGTTAGCGATATCATTTTTAGTTTTTATTTAATTTCCCTTTACAAAATGTAGCAATGACTTTACCCTGCTGACTTTGATTTAACCCTAATACATTGTATGCTTTGGTTCCTTTGTTTTGATTTGTAATTTCCAACTTCTCACCCACGGTAAAAAATGTTAAGTTAGCCGTTGAACCAATAGTGAATGATTGTTTTGGTAGATTATAAAAGTTGTGAGCACCTACGGTTAAAGCCTGAATTGCTTTATCAAGATGTTGCTCTCCAAATGCTTCTAGCAACATTGGGAAGAAAGCAGGTAATGTAGCCGCACCGAAGTGTGCATAATCAAATTCAACATTTTTTGATTCAATATCGCTTGGTAAATGGTTGCTCATGATGGCATCAATTGTACCGTCTAAAACAGCCTCTACCAACGCTTTTCTATCGTCTTCAGTTCTCAATGGAGGCAACACTTTAAAATTCTCATCGAATTCACCAACAGCATCTTCGGTATACACCAAATTAATGATTGGCACTGCCACACGAACATTTACTTGATTGGCTTTCGCTTGTCGTACAATTTCAACTGATTCTTTAGAACTAATGCCTAAAATTCTCACGGGAGTGTTCAACCATTTCGCCATTTCCAAATCTGCCAACAATGCAATTGTTTCGCTCGCCACCGGCAATCCTTTCAATCCCAAATTCACGTTCACAAATCCCTCATTCACACTGCCACCAGTCACCAATTTTCCCTCAAAAGGGAAGTGCAAATATGGAATATTCAAAGAGGCGCAATATTGCATGAGTTTGCTTCTGAGGGACACTGAAGCGCTCGGAACAACGCCATCTGTTTGTCCTACAGCACCAACTTGATGCATTTCATAGACTTCTGCCATTTCCTTTCCTTCGCGCTTCTCTGACGACAAACCCAATGGAAGAATATTCACAGATAAATCTCTCTCTTGCACGACAGTTTGACCAATTAAACTTGCATTTTCAGGCAATGGATCGGTGCCACACAAAGCCGCAACAGTAGTAAATCCACCCAATTGTGCTGCCTTTGCAAATGAAGGCAACGACTCTTTCCAAAGTTCTCCTGGATCTGGGCAATTTGCAAACACATCTATCCAACCCAACGAAACAGAAAGTCCATCCGCTTGAAAAACTTCAGCATTTGGTGCCGATATTGAACCATCGATATTCTTGATGATTCCATTTTCAATATAAATATCAACTTCTTGATTGTTCCAAGTGCTATTGACATCTACAATTTTTACGGATTTAATGAGGATTTCACTGATCATATTCTATTGCTTTGGATGGATGATTTTTGAGATTTCAAATAAAGTAACACAATTTCAACGGCAAAAAACAAGACAGACAACCATAAGAACAATTTCCATAATGAATTATCTGTTTGAGCCATAATGAGTTTCGTGTTTAATGAACTATTTTTTACAAATTTAACACCTTGATCTTGGATTTCAGTTCTAAGGTCATCAGAAATTGGCAATAAATCTTTTTCAGATCTTCGCGAATTCAAAGCAACATCAATAAAGTCTGAAGATTTTGCATTTGCATAGAGTTGATAAAATCCAGGAGATTTTGCTGGAAAATTTGTATTTAACGCAAGGCTCTGATCATTGGTTTCCAATGAAACAACCCATTCGGATTGATTCATTTTGAGAATACCGCCTTTCTCGATCTGAAAATCGAGATTCGAAGCAAACGACATAGGCAATTTAGAATTCACAAACCCTAAAATTGGTTTTGCGTCGAGTATTTTACCGAGCATCACTTGCGTAAATATTGGCAAGAACCAACTCGATTGTGCCAGAGGTTTTGTTCCTACGGTCATATCAGACAACCACAACCATATTGCACCAACACCAAAATCTCTTTTAATTAAAATGGGTTCACCATTTTCTAAAGTGAGAACTGTTTGCCAATCTTGGTTACCTACATATTTTTCAATTTGGAAATACGCTTCTACAAATGGAAGCTGGGTTTTTTGGTCAATTTCATTGGTAAAAATCCCTTTGAATACGTCGTTATTGAAACCAGATGCCCCTAAACTTATTTTTTTCGACATCCATTTGCCTTGTAAACCAAACAGTTGTCCAAATCTAAAATCATCCTTCCCCGCTAAACAAACTACATTGTTACCCGAAGTGGCTACATTTTCTATGTCCAAAAGATCTTTTGAATTCAATTGCTCTACTTCGTTCACTAAAATTGTCTTAGAAATTTCTTTATCTTCAGAAATGGCATTGATTTTAGTTGGAATGAAAACAGATTGTGATTGAATTAATTTATTGGTATAGATGTTGTTACCTAAAATAGAAACATTGCAATGATCTTGACTTGTTTGATGTAAATACAGAACATTATCGGAGGCCAAAGATTCATCTTCTATTTGAACTTTGAGGTTTCCTTGAATTTTCTCAGAAATATTAAAAACGGTTTCAACTTCAGAAATTGATTCAAATGTAGCTTCTTGACTCCCAATGATTTTATCGTCGTGAATGAGTTGAACATTGATTTTTCCGTTATATGGCTTATCGGAAGCATGAAGTTGCACTTTGAGCCGTTTATCCGCATTTTGCGACAATAGTGGATCTATGTAATATGCCGAATCAATGGAAATATTAACTTGCTTTGGCGACTCCAGTTCGACAATATTGTAACTTGCTTTTTTGAAGTCCACGCTTTTATGTCCCTCATAAATATCTTGCAAATTATCTGTAATTACGTAAACAATGTAATTCGATGATTCATTATCGGATAGCAAGGTTTGTATATCGGAATACCAAGTTGTAAAATTCTCTGGGAAAGCTGAAATTTGGATATCAGAAACAAGTTCAAGGGCCCTTCGTTGCTCAATCCATTGTTGCTTGGTTTGATTGTGATTTGCTAAAAGTGCAAACTGTGTATTTGAACTTGCGTTACGAATAATTTTGCGGGCTGCGGTTCTTGCTTTTTCGAGCAATATTTCACCATCATTTTTCAAAAGCATTGATGGCGAACAATCTACAACTACAATCACCTTTTGATTGAGGGATGCTTTGTTGACGTTAGAATTACACGTTGGCATTGAAAAAGCCAAAACCAAAAAGAAAATTGCTAGCAAACGAGAAAGTAAAATCCACCAGTGCTTAACCGTTTTTTGCTTTTTGGCAACGTTTAACTGTTCTTTTAATCGAAAAACTCCTGGAAATAAGAGTGTTTGAAACTTCCTAAATTGAAACAGGTGAACGAGTAATGGTAAAATCAACAACAATAATCCCCATAAAAAAGTTGGCTGTTGAAAATGCATACTCAAATTTATGAAATAATTAGGAGTTTTCTGAATTGATTGAATAACGTTCGATGACCCAATCTGGAATTGCAATTGAACGTGAAGATTGAATATCGACTAAGGCAAATTTACCTTTTCCTGTGGCAACCAATTTATTAGATTGTTGGTTGACAATCCTGAAAGCCACAATGGATCCATTTTTCTCAAGTTCAACAATGTGCGTATAAACCACTGCAATATCGCCGAGTTTCAATGGGCGTTTATAGGAAATATCGAAATCTTGCAAAAACCATCCAAGTCCTTTGCTCAAAAATTCATCCATACCACATTGATAATTTTTTTGCATTTGCTCAAAACGAGCTGCAAGAAAATAATCTAAATATTTGGCACTGTGAACATGTCCAAACAAATCGATGTCGTCAGGTCGAACCTGAACTAGAGAATGGTATTCTGAGAGGTTTAACGACATTAAAACAAACCGTTCAATGTACTTTCAACTTGGGTAATGATTTTAGATAGATCTTCTGGATTTTCTTGAAAATCCATATCATCTACGTTAAAAATTAACAATTGGCCTTTATAATCGCCAATCCAAGCTTCATAGCGCTCATTCAAACGTTTCAAGTAATCGAGTCTAATGGCATCTTCATAATCTCTGCCACGCATTTGAATTTGATCGACTAATTTTGGAATTGAGGCTCTCAAATAAATGAGCAAATCGGGCTGTTGGATTTGCGAACTAATGTTTTCAAATAAACGACTGTAATTTTCGAAATCGCGGGTACTCATCAAACCCATAGAATGAAGGTTTGGAGCAAAAATAAATGCATCCTCGTAAATGGTACGGTCTTGAATGACAGTTTTTTCACCATTTCTGATGTCTTGAACATGTTTCCAACGTGTATTTAAAAAGAAAACTTGAAGATTAAAACTCCAACGTTGCATATCTTCATAAAAATCGGAAATGTAAGGATTATCATCCATATCTTCTAGTTGCATTTCCCAACCGTAATGTTTAGCCAACAAGTGAGTTAACGTAGTTTTACCTGCACCAATATTACCAGCGATTGCAATGTGACGAGCCATACTGCAATATTAACCATAGGACACTAGCCAATGCAAATTGTTAGGCCATAAAAGTTTTACACAATTCTAGCTCAACACTAACAAGATTAGGGCATTTCGAATCTTCAAAGTAGTTTTGTAGTGGAATGACAGAAAAGAAGAAAAAACTGACCAATCAACTTCAATTATTGAAAAGATTACTGAATTTGGCTCAGTTTCAAAAAAAATGGATTGTTTTTGCAGTTTGTTTAACCATTATCCAAAGTTTACTCACCGCAACTCAACCTTACCTTTATAAAATTGTCATTGATCAAGTTATTTTAGCAAACAGATTTAACCAATTGAATTTTTGGTGTTCTATTTTGTTGGGATGGCTCATTATTCAGGCGGGACTTGGATTTGTGAATGCGTATTTATCTGAAAACATTGCACAATCAATCATTTTAAAACTGAGGCAATTTGTTTATGATCATTTGATTCGACTTAAATTGAGCTTCTTCGATAAAACTCCCGTTGGAACGGCCGTTACGAGGAGCATTTCCGACATTCAAACCATCACAGATTTGTTCTCTTCGGGAATCATTACCATCCTTGGCGACATGGTTCAAATCATTGCCATCTTGTGGTGCATGTTTTACATTAGTGTAAAATTAACGTTTTTGACCCTTTTGGTGATTCCATTATTGTTGTATAGTGCCAATAAATTTAGAAAAGGAATCAGAGATACCTTTCAAGACGTTAGAAATCAGGTTTCAAACCTGAATGCATTTCTACAAGAACGCATTACGGGCATGCAAATTGTGCAACTTTTCAATCAAGAAAAGAGGGAATTTGATAAGTTTAAAGATATCAATAAAAAACACCAAGATGCCAATATCAAAAGCATATTTTATTACTCTATCTTCTTCCCTATAGTTGAAGTTTTAATTGCGTTGGCATTTGCCATTATTGTGGCTTACGGAAGTACTGCCATCTTCAACCACAGCATGAAACTGGGAGAATTAACGGCCTTCATTATGTTTATCAACTTGTTTTTTCGTCCTATTAGGGCCATTGCCGACAGGTTTAACAACATCCAAATGGGCATAGTGAGTGCAGAAAGAATATTCCAACTTATAGATTCAGAGGAAAACATTGAAAAATCGGGAACCATTGTCCCTCAAAAAATCAATGGAGACATTGAATTTCAGAACGTTTGGTTTGCTTACAATGAAGAAAGTTGGATTTTGAGGGACATTTCCTTCGCAATACAATCGGGCAAATCTATGGCCATTGTAGGGGCTACAGGTAGCGGCAAAACAACGATTGCCAACTTGGTGACACAGATGTATCAACACCAGAAAGGAAGTATCTTAATTGACGGAATAAACGTAAATGAATACGATTTCCCATCCCTCAGAAAGAGAATTGCGGTTGTATTGCAAGACGTATTTTTATTTTCGGGAAGCATTAAGAGCAATTTGGTCTTGAAAAACAATGAAGTTTCGTCGGAGGAAATTGAAAAAGTTGCCAAGGAAATTGGGGCTTATGATTTCATTGAAAAATTACCTGGTGGGTTTGAATTTAATGTAATGGAAAGAGGATTGTCGTTATCGCAAGGTCAACGACAATTGATATCATTTATCAGGGCTTTGGCGATGCATCCGGACATGATTGTTTTAGATGAGGCCACGAGTTCGATAGACTCACATACTGAGGAACTGATTCAAAAAGCGATATCTTTATTATTAAAAAACAGGAGTGCAATTGTGATTGCGCATCGATTGAGCACCATTCAAAATTGTGATGAAATTTTGGTTCTAGAGAAAGGACAAATCATGGAGCGTGGCAACCATGAAACGTTAATTTCGAAACAAGGCATGTATTGGAATTTGTACCAGAAGCAATTTGATGCCTAAATAAAGTTTAGGGTTGAGGGTTTAGTAGGGTTTAGGGTTTGATTCTGATTACCTTACAAATCGTAAAGTGACTATTACTAAATACGGTATCTTTAGTAACTTTAACATTAACTAAGTGATTTTTAACGGTACCACAAGTTGATGCATTTAACTCATAAAAGTCGAGATTGGGTCGATTCAAAAAAATAGAATCTTCCATAAATACGCATGAATTCCTTCTTGTAAAAAGCCTTAAAACTGTTGGTTTCCTAAAAAATACGATATCCTTTTCTTTCGTATTTTCATTTATAAAACGCCATGCTGCTTTTGCTTCATTTGTTTCAACGTCATTCCCAAATGTATAGTTCTCAGTAAAGCACCAGTTCTTTATTCTGACTAAATCTTTAGCGGCCGCTTCTATTGAAACAATCAATAATACAAGTGATACTATTTCTTTATTTAATTTGAATTTATAAAGAAAATCAATTAGAGCCAAAATAAAACTAATTGTTGCGATGATCTGAATGATTAAGAAATATCTTTCTTCAATAGCACCAGAATAAACATGAATAGCTAAATACCCAATTATAAAAAAAATCAAAAAAAGGCTAAATTCAGTTTTTGTTATTTTAACTAATTTATAGAAACCGCTGATTACACATAACCATATAATCAATAAGAGCAATTGATTATCATAAAATCGATTTAATGGCAAAATATTTTTCGCTACACATTCATATATCACAAACAACGGTTCAATACATCTATCTAAAGATAATTTCGAAGATAAATCTGACATTAAATTTGAATTAAATGAAGGAACAAAAAGCTTAAACAAAACTATTACCAGTACTGGAATTAAATATACAAATGCCTTATGGAAATTTTGGTCCCTAAATAGTTTTACCAATCCCAGAATTGCAAAAGAACCGCAAATTGCTGCGCCCGCATCTCTAACAAAATAACTAAATAATCCAAATATTATTGCATAAAGTAAGTACCTTAATTCATGATATTTTGTATAATTCAGATAGTAAATAATTGAAACCAACGTAATAAATGTAAAAGGAATATCTGAATTTACAGTTTCCAATAAAAAGGCAAATTCAAAATAGGAAACAACAAATAACAAAATAGAAAATTTCATAATTGAAGATTCTATGTTGATTTCGTTCAATAATTTCCATAATAAAAATGCAATCGCTAGGTAAAAAACAAGCATTAGGTATTTCAACATCAATAAATTTATACCAAAAAATGTAATTACTGGGACAAATAAAATAGGCGCACCTAATGGTTCCGCGATTGGAGCAAGTGTTTTATGTGAATTATTAACTGTAAATAAATTTTGATGGTAAAAATCCCAAAAACACCCTTCTATGATTGACCTTGATTCATCAATGTATAGAGCAAAATCACCACCCCAGTTATGTCCACAATCAATTACCTTAATTCCCAATATCAATTGTAGAATCAAGATTAAAATGAGATATTTATTATGATTTAAAAAGGCACGCATGAAAAATAAAAGCAAGTTTCCTTTTTTAGTAAGCACATTACAATTATCTCATCTGTAATTCTTCAATTTTCTTTTTGTTATTATAATTATCTACCATTGTACCAATTAAGAAAAGATCTACAATCCAACCAATACCACCAAGCTGACCTGTAAATAGATAAAGAATTCCAGTTCCAGTTTTACCAACATAAAATCTATGTGCTGATAACCAACCAAGAAAAAACCATAATAACAATGCAACTGTTTTCGATTTCATAGAACGCAAACATCGGACATTGTAAATGAGAATAATAACTTATTTTAACGAACCATATCAATAATTGATTAGATGTATTAGCCCGAAAGTATTCAGGATAATACGTCTAAGCAAAAAGGGCTATCTAAATTAGATAGCCCTTTTGATTGAATATTAATTAGATTAAGCTTCCTCTTCTTCGTATTTGGTTGCCATCAAACGATCGTATTCTTCACGTGAACCAGTAATTACGTTTTCGAAACGACGCATACCAGTACCCGCTGGGATCAAATGACCCACGATTACGTTTTCTTTCAAACCTCTTAACTCATCTACCTTACCAGAGATTGCAGCTTCATTCAAAACTTTAGTAGTTTCTTGGAATGATGCAGCACTCATAAAGCTTTGAGTACCCAAAGAAGCTTTGGTAATACCTTGCAATATTGGAGTTGCAGTTGCTGGAACAGCATCACGGTATTGAACCAATTTTTTATCTTGACGACGCAATGCGCTGTTTTCTTGACGCAAGTCTTTCAAACTTACGATTTGACCAGCATGCATTTCTGTACTTTCACCATTGTCAGTTACGAACTTCTTGTCATAAATCCAGTCGTTCTCTCTTTGTAAAGTCCATTTATCAACAGCTTCACTTTCCAAGAATCTTGTATCACCTGGATCAACAACTTCCATTTTCTGCATCATTTGACGCACAATAACTTCAATATGCTTATCGTTGATTTTTACACCTTGTAAGTTATAAACTTCTTGAATTCCGTTCAATACATAACGTTGTACAGAAGCAGGACCTTCAATGCGTAAGATATCTTGTGGGGTAATTGCACCATCAGATAACGGTTGACCAGCACGAACATAGTCACCATCATGCACCAAGATGTGTTTAGAAAGAGCCACTTGGTAGTGTTTTTCTTCACCATCTTTAGAGTTGATGATAATTTCTTGGTTACCACGCTTAGAAACACCATAAGTTACTACACCATCGATTTCGGCAACAACTGCTGGGTTAGAAGGATTTCTAGCTTCAAACAATTCAGTTACACGAGGAAGACCACCTGTGATATCACGGGTTCTTGTAGCACTTCTTGGAATTTTAGCAAGGATATCACCCGCTTTGATCACCGCATTTTTCTTAGCAACAAGAATAGATTTCAATGGCATGTTGAATGTTTTCACAGTACCATCTTCACCTTCTACTCTAATTACAGGAACTTTGGTTTTATCTTTACTTTCGATGATCACCAATTCAGACAATCCAGTTTGCTCATCACCTTCTTCGCGCATATTGATACCTTCAATAATTTGCTCATAAGTTACGCTACCATCAATATCTGAAATGATCAATGTGTTAAATGGATCCCATGTACACATTTTATCACCTTTTTTCACTTTTTGACCTTCTTTCACCAACAAATGAGCACCATAAGGAACGTTAAATGTAGTGATAATGGTTTTAGTTTTAGGATCCAAGATACGAATTTCACCTGAACGACCCAATACGATTTCTGTTTGTTTGATATCTCCAGTAGCATCATCTGTAACTTCTTTAATTACAGTTCTCATGCTATCAAGACTCACAACACCTTCATATTTGGTTTCAAGGGTATTTTCAGCAGCAATGTTCAACGCAGCACCCCCTGTATGGAATGTACGAAGTGTTAACTGTGTACCTGGCTCACCAATTGACTGTGCAGCAATTACACCAACAGCTTCACCGGCTTGAACCATTCTACCAGTTGAAAGGTTACGACCGTAACAACAAGCACAAACACCGTTTAATGTTTCACATGTTAATACAGAACGAATTTCAACTTCTTCAATACCTGCTTCTTCGATATTCTTCGCCTTCATTTCGTCGATCTCTTTACCTGCAGGGCAAATTAAGACACCTGTTGTAGGATGATAAACGTCATCTAGCGCAGTTCTACCTAAAATTCTATCAAATAATGACTCAGTTATTTCGTCATTGTTAATAATTGCACTCATATTGATACCGCGCAATGTTCCACAATCGTGTTCAATAATCACAACATCTTGTGCAACGTCATGCAAACGACGCTTTAAGTAACCCGCATCCGCAGGTTTCAACGCTGTATCTGCCAAACCTTTACGAGCACCGTGGGTAGATACGAAGTATTCCAATACGTTCAAACCTTCTTTAAAGTTTGAAATAATTGGATTCTCAATTGTATCTCCAGCACCACCAATGTTCTTTTGTGGTTTAGCCATCAAACCTCTCATACCACCAAGCTGACGAATTTGTTCCTTAGAACCCCTCGCCCCTGAATCCAACATCATATAAATTGGATTGAATCCTTGATCATCATTTTGAAGATCTGTAATTAACACTCTAGCCAATTGGTTGTTCACCCTTGTCCAAAGGTCAATCACTTGGTTGTAACGCTCGTTGTTGGTAATGAATCCCATATCAGCATTTGATTGAATCTCCTGAACTTCTTCCATGGCCTTGTTAACAAGAACATTTTTTTCATCCGGAATTCTAACGTAGCTCAAGTTAAAGCTCAAACC
>JACCDK010755109.1_pt1 | contig 16391 bp, 15 predicted proteins | sample 7445871 | NCBI WGS metagenome assembly JACCDK01 (sample SAMN15323436, study PRJNA562643) | freshwater metagenome | isolation source: river surface water | place: USA:Blue River Watershed | collected 2017-08-15 | reverse complement strand
TTTATTAATAAACCACAGTTATTTGATAAATTATCGCTCATCCAAGTACCCCTTGTAACTATAACAGGTTTCCCCATTGAAGTTGCTTCAGTAAAAATGCCAGAAGTATTAGCATAATAAATTCCTAAATCATATGGAATAAGAACAATGTCAGTTATATTGAAAATTTTATAATAATCATCTTCAGATAATGCAGAATCTAGAATTTCAACATTATCGAATTTATAAGAACGTAATAAATTAATTTTAGATTTCATATAATTATCATTTTCATGACAATTTGACTGTATAATGAAAGTAATATCATTAAAAATATTATCACATGATAATGCAATTATAGAATCTATGATTAGATCAACACCTTTGTTTTTTCTAGCACCACCTAAACTTGATATTATTAATTTCTGATTTAATAAATTTTTAATTTGAAATTTATGTGTATGTGGTATTGGTAAAAGTGTTATTTTCTGTCTTGTTACATTTGCAAATTCGGCAACTAATTTTTCTGAGTCCGTAATTAAAAATATATTATATTTATTTTTAATAGTTTTAATTAAATTAAGACCAATAAGATACCAAAAATAAGATAATGCCCATCTCTTTTTATCATACCTAAATATACTTAAACGAAGTGTTAAAATAATTTTTAAAGGTTTATTATCTTTTTTTAAAAAAAATAACCAAAAAAACAAACCATACAAATGAATATGTTGAATTGTTCCAAAAAATATTATTTTATTATTTAAATCATAATTTTTAGAAATTTTTCTAAGTCCTCTATATAAATGCTTGTTAAATATAAATACTGAATAAAATAGTCTGCCGAAAATTGTACTAAAATGTTTGTTACTAGGTATAGAATCAAAAATTGAAACAGCATTTATATTATCAAATATTACAGATTCACAATCTTTAGAAACAAAAATTTTAAAATTATATATTTTATTATTTATAGCATCTTGAATACTTTTTGCATAATTAAATAAATGGCCATTATACCCAATTAAAAAAGGTTCGATCATAAAAAAACCTTTGACTTTTTTTAATTCCATTTAAATTATATTTTTTGTAACAACTATCCATCTATTAAATTTGGGCCTATGTTCGTTAAGCCAATGTTTCCTAAAAAACATTGTTAAAATAAAATTAACATTACTATATTTTTGTAAATAATTCTTATTATTATTTCGATTAACAATTTTAACGAAAAATTTATTATCCTCAAATCTTTTAATTAAATCTTGCTCTAATTTTTCATTAATATGTGTTTCTATTATTAAGTTGCAATTATAATAATATAAATTTTTAATCATATCGTCTGAAAATAAGTCGTACTCTCCTCCTTCTATATCTGATTTAATTAAAAATTTATCATCCCTATTTAAATATGTAGAAATTGAATTAAAATTTTGAACAACTTTTTCTACTAATATTATATTATTTTTATTTAAATTGTTTAAAACAATATTTTTTTTGCAATTAGTTATTGAAGTATTATTGAATTCAAATGCATATACTTTAGATACAAAATTATTCTTTAATAAACCAATTGAGTAATATCCATCATCACATCCAATATCAATTAATTTTGATCCTACAAAATCTTGAAAATATTCATTTAATTCATCTTCATAAGTGCCAAAATATTTTGGTTTAAATTCCGATCCTCTTACATTGTTATAGAATTTTAAGTTCTTAAATTTACCTGAAAAAATATTTTTTGAATTAAATAGGATAAATATTTTAAAACTAAAATTTTCAATATAAGTTATAGGATTTAATGCAAATTTTATACTATTAATACCTGTTAAAAAATATAAAATACTTCTTATTTTATTTCTCATTTTATGTAATTTTCAAATTTATTCACAACATTATTCCAGCTAAAATTATCTTTAACGAATTTTGAAGCATCATTTAATTTAGATTTAATATTTTTATTCGATATTTCAATTGCTTTATTTATTGCTGATTCGTAAGAATTGATAGAAACATCTTCAGCAAAAATTACAGTTGGAAATTTTGAAAATATTTTTTCTAAATTTGCAACTTTATTTGTAACTAAAACCTTGTTTAAGGCTATTGCTTCATATGCAGTTATAAAAAAACTTTCATGATTTGAAGGTAATATAATAATCCTTGCATCATCGTACAAATTACAAATTTCATTACTTGATAAAGTAGAATGAATTACTGTTTTTTCGTATATTTTTAAATCCTTTAATATAATTTTTAAATTATTTAAATCTTCTCCAGATCCAATGATATGCCATTGATTAAAATTAAACTTCGAAATTGAATTAGCAACTAGATTTATGGGTTTGTGTGAAAACATTATTCTTCCAGTAGTAACAAAATTAATATTAGTATCTAAATTACTTATATCAGATATATGATTTAAAACAATTTCAGAAACACCACATCCAATTGAATAGATATTTTTTTTAGAAATATTCCAATTATTGGCTAACTCCTCTCTAATGAATTCACTAATTGTAAAATTCATTTTTGAAAACATTGTACCAAAATATTGCATAAATAAAGGAAAATGATATCGGATATTATATAAGCTTTCAATTGGTTTGTTTAATCTAAAAATTGGAATTTTTGGTGCAGCCACATAAATAAAAAAAGGAATTTTTTTAATTTTGCAATAAATGTTAATTAAAGCTGCCTCGGAGGTAAAAGAAAGAACAATATCGGGTTTGTATTTATTAATTAATAGTATAGAACTTATTGTACTTAAGATAAAACTTGAAAAACCTTTTTTATACTTAAAATTGAATTCAAAATTAACATTTAATTTGTTTGATTTTAAATTAAATTCATCATTACCTAAGCATGAGACTACAACATCATATCCTTTAGAGGCTAATGCATATGAGAAATCTCTTACAATCTGCTGTCCACCACCATAACCTTGCTTATGAAATGGATACTCATATGTTAATAAAATTTTCACTTAATACTTTTATAAATAATATTTGCTTGATTTGTTGAACTTAATTTTTGTTTTCCCCTTTCTATTATTTTATCAAAATTGGCATTTAATATTTTTGTATTATTGATAATTAAATTTCTTAATATTGAAACTAATTCATTTTTGTTGTTAAACACAAATCCAGCATCTTCAACTAATTCAGGAAGTGCTCCGGTATTACTTACTAAAACTATCTTTCCACAACAAATTGATTCTGCCACTACTCTTCCATATTGTTCTTTAAACTTATTATTTTGAATTGATGGTAATACAACAATATCAACACAATTTATGTAATCTGGCATTTCGTGATGTTTTGCATCAAAATAAACAATTCTATTTTGTAAATTATTTTCTTCAATCATTGAAGATAAAATATTCAAATATTCAGATTTATATTGAGAAAAGTTATCAAGTAGTAATTGCCATTTTAAATCTATAATTTTGCTTAATGCTTCAATTAATATATCTAGCCCTTTTTCGGGTATTATTCTTCCAAAATATCCAATAGTTACATGTTCTAAACCTAATTCTTCTCTTTTTTCAATAATTTTATTCTTTTCATATGGGAAAAATATTTCTGTATTAATACCTAAGGGCATCTTTACAAGTTTAGCTAATGAAAATTTTTGATAAAGCATAGCACTTATGCCATCATTTGAAACACAAAATATTTTATGAATATGTTTTCTATTTAATTTTAATAAAATTAAAGTTATTATTGCTCCAAAAGACTTTCTAAATTCTAATTTCAATAAAAAAGAGTATGATTCTTTAAAGTAATTTCTTTTAAAATTTTCAAGAGCAATAAAAGATACTTTAGTTTTATATTTTTTACTAAATCTAATTGCCTCATATGTCATAAGTGTTGCAACATCAAATTCTAAAATTATATTATCAGGTTTTATATCATTAATTATTTGATTTAAGTTTTTTATTCTTTCAAGCCTTGGATGAGATCCAATTAACCTACTAATTATTACATTAAAATTATAAAAAGAATAATCAGAGATGCCACTATGAGACTTTACTTCATTTTCTCTATATGGAATTAAAAGGGTTAAGTCAACATTTTTATAATTAGATAAATTTATATATGGTGCTCTATTAACATCAATAATACAAGCTGAAGATATAATAAGAATTTTCATTTATTTATTCTCTTGTTGTATTAATTGCTCTAATGTATCTACAGAAAACCACGATTTTGGATATATATTTGATGCATAAAGCTTTTTTATGTCAATTAATTGCATCCAAACATCATAAAAATTATCACAGGAATTGATTAGCTTGTTAATTTTATATGGATTTAAAACTTGTATACCTGAACAATATTTATCAGTTGGAACATCTCTTTTTAAAGATGTAATAACAGAATCTGCATCTTGTATGAAATCCCCTTCAATTTGCGGAATTGGCTTAACAGGAACAATCATACATGCAGGACAGTTTAATCTATTGTACTCTTTTTCTATAAATTCTAAATCTAATTCAGTAATATTATCGCAAGTCAAAACAATTAAAGGACTATCAAGATTTTTTAATAAAGAGTTAAAAATCCACCATGAATTATCTTTACCATCAGTATTTATTAAAGTTGATACTAAACCACCATTCAATAGATATTGTGATAAAATCGAACTTTTATAACCAACTGTTACATGTATTAAATAATTACCATTTTTGAAGTTTTTTAAAGTATTTCCAATTAAAGTATCTCCTTTATATGGAGCCATGGCTTTGGGTATTATATCAGAAAGGGGCCTCATTCTATTTCCCCTGCCTGCCGCAAGTATTAAGACATTATTTAATGTTTGATACTCATTATAACTCTTCATATGGAGGATTATTTATTATATTTTTTATTTCATCTTCAGTTAATCTTTCAGCTGTTCTTGATGATAAAACTTCCTTTATTGGATTTTTAGGCTTTTCGTTGAATGATAAAACATAATGTTTAATATTATCATAAATAACTTCTTCAGTAAATTCTAATTCTGGTTCACCTATTAAAAATTCTTCAAGTCTTTCACCAGGCCTGCCTTCTATTTTTTTATACTCAACCCCTTCTTGTTTTGACCATACTTTTAAAATATCTTCTAGTTGTGCAGCTTTCATATATCTAGATAGTACTTTCCCATAAAGTACGGATGCATTATTTAAAGCGGTTAATACCAAATCTACTGCCTCATCAACAGTGAAAAAATATCTATACATTTCTGGACCAGTTGTTCCAAAATAACCCAAATTTTTTAACATTTTTTTCCAGATACCTAATACAGAGCCAGTTGACCATGCAACATTTCCGTATCTAACACAAACAAAATGGGTATCACTCTTTCCTTCCATTAAACAATACATTCTTTCCATTAAAGACTTTGTCATACCATAGATATTTCTTACTGGAGGAGAAGATTTGTCAGTAGAAATACCAATTACAAGTTTAACATTCTTTTCAATTGCAACTCTGGCAACATTTTGTGAACCTACAACATTTACATCTATAGTTTCCATTGGTTGTTTTTCAGCTAAGTCAACAAATTTTGTTGCAGCCCCGTGAATTACAATTTCTGGTTTGAATTGAACAAACGCATCTCTAACTGATTCAATGCTTGAAATATCCATTGGGATTATTTCGCAACCTGAAAACTCTTTTGCTAAAAAGTTTTGTTTATTGTTTCTACTTGCGAGAACAACTTCGTGTCCCATATTTTTTAGTTTTAAGCCGAGCCTTTTTCCAAGAAAACCATTGCCTCCAGTAATTAGAATTTTCATTTTAATTTGATTTTTAAATTTTAATAATTAATTTTTTTTATTTTTTTATATTTTAGAAATGAGATTGTTGAATATAAAATATCACATATCATCATTGAAATAGCCGCACCAAGAATACCTAAAAATGGTATTAAAGTGAAACATAATAATATATTTATTAACGAATTGAAAATTGTTAGTTGTAAATTAAAATTATCATGCCTATTGGCAATTATAGAATAATAAAAAGGTGAAAAAATAAGGACAAATATTTTACCAAATAATGCTATTTTAAAGACAGATATAGAAAAAATATATTTTTTACCTAATAATAATGTTATAAAATTTTCAGGAATTAGTAAAATTATGATTGTAAGAGGTAGCAAAATTAATAAAAGTATAATAAACATATTTTTAATATTCTTTTTAAACTTATTGATTCCAAACTCTTTCCATTTAGTAATAATAGGTAGAATTGTACCACTTAACAAAAAATTTAATAATTCAAATGGTGCGATAAAAATTAAGGAAGCTTTGTAAATACCATTTTGAGTCAAACCAAGAAGATATGAAATTGTGAATATCTGTAATGAGGGATATAAAATTCCGATTGCCGAAGAAGCCCATAAATGTCGATGTTGAAAGAAAAGATCTTTAAAAGCTTCGAAATTCAAAAAGTCTTTAAATGGATTTCCAAATTTTATTATTATATAACTTAAAATTATGGCACTAATACAAAAATTTGAAAATATATAAATAATGTAATCAAATCCAATTTGTTTACTATTATTAAGAAAAACTCTATACAAAATCGTTGTTAAAATAGGTGTGAATGAAAAAACAGTTATAAATAAATTAAATTTGTTTATTGCTCTAAAAAAAAAACTAAAATCTATACTTGCCAAAAGTATTCCGAATGAACCCAAGTACCATATAACTTGATTTGATGGTTTCATTAAAAAAATAACTAATAGCCAAGCAATTGAACATATTATGCCAAAAAATAATCTAAATGATAAAATATGAAATCCAATATTAATATTTTGGCCATTAGTTTCTACAATTTTTCTAATTCCTACATTATTTAAACCACCATCATATATAATTGAAGTTTGTGTTACTGATGTTTGAATTAAATTAGTTAATCCAATATTATATGAACCTAATGTTTTTACAGCATAAATTGAATTAAATAATCCTATGATTCGAGAAAATGCAGTCAAAATTACTTGATAAAGCAAGTTTGAAACAAGTGAAGATTTATATTTAATAAAATTAATTTTCAAAATATGATTTAAATTGCATTGGATAATTGAAACCATTTAATTGTATTTTCAATACCTGAAATAAGGTTTATCTGATTTGCTTTCAAATCATAAAATTTCTGCAGTTTAGAAATATCTAATACTTTACTTTTTAGTCCAACATATTGATTTTGATCATAAATGATTTCAGAATTATCAACTCCAATTATTTTACAACAAATTTTTGCAAAATCGCGAATTGAATAATCCAAACCTGAACCAATATTAAAAATTTCATTATTAATTTGAGTAGATATATATATTAAAGCATCTATAAAATCATCAATATAAATAAGTTCTCTTTTTTGGTAGCCATCTCCAAATAGAACTACTGTGGCTCCTGTAGTCTTTGCATTATGGATTTTTCTGATTATATCATAAATAAAATGCATTTCCCTTCCGTCTAAATGATAGTCAGGTCCATAAAGAGTTGAAGGAACAATATAAAGATAATTCATGCCATATTGCTTATTTAAACTTTTCAATCCTACTAAAAGCATTCTTTTAGTCATTGCATATGCATAAAATTTGTCTATTGGTTCACCCTTCATATAATTTTCTTCTATCAAATTTTCACTTGAAGAATATGAAGCACTTGTACCAAAAGCAATGAATTTTGATTTTGGAGAAAAATCTTTCCACCATTTTAATATATTTGTATTTATTTGTTGGTTAATTATCCATTGATCTCCTTGATATTTTTCACAGAAAGATCCAGCTCTTGTCCAAGCTGCTAAATGAAAAATTAAATCATATTGTAAAGCTGGTATTAACTTAAGTGATTCATAATTAGTCAAATCAATAGATTTAGTACTAATCTCAATAATATTATGATTTAATCCTTTTAATTTATTACAAAGGTGTTTTCCTAAGAATCCAGTTGATCCAGTAATTAAAATATTCATAGCTATTTAATTTTTGGATCCACTGGAAAATAAAACTCAACCCCTTTGTCAATAAGATTTTTGTTATTTTTTAAAATCTCATCTTTAAAGTTCCAAGCAAAAACATAATAAATATCAGGCTGCACCTCTACATCATCTTCTAAAATAATAGGTATATTCATACCTGGTGAATACAAATTTTTTCTTAAAGTATTTTTTTCTACTAAAAAATCGATGTAGGTATTTGATATTCCAAAGTAATTCAGCATTGTGTTTCCTTTTACTGGAGCACCCATTCCATAAATTACTTTTCCTTGCTCTTTCGCCTTTGTTAAATATTGTATGTTTACCTCTTTCATTTTTTTTATTCTTTCAAAAAATAATTGATATGTTTCAATATCATTCATTTTTTCTTTTTCTTCAATCTCTCTTAATTTTATTAGCCTTTCTGTTGGTTTAGCTTTTTCAATATGTGTTACATATCCAATAACTGAACCACCATGAATATTTTCAACATAGGCGTCAAACATTGATAATCCATGTTTATTCAATAAAATCTCAATTGTTTTTAAAGTATAATATAGTAAATGTTCGTGATAAATTTGATCAAAGGCATTGTTTTCAACAATGTTTTTCATGTATAAAAATTGTACTATAAAAACACCATCAGTTTTTAAAGCCTCTTTAATCCCATCTGTAACTGAATGCAATTCTTCTAGATGAAAAAATACACCAGCAGCATTTATTAAGTCAATTTTAGATTCAAGTTTATGTTTAATAATAAATTCGTGATTGAAAAATTCATTAATTGTATTTATACCAGCTTTATTTGCAATTTCAGAAGTTGTTTTAGAAGATTCTACTCCAATTACATTAAAACCAAGCTTTTTAAAATGTGATAATTGTGTCCCATCATTTGAACCAATATCTAATATTGTTTTATCTTTTTTATTTAAACAAAATTTGTTATTTGCCTCTATAGCAATTTTTTCAAAATGAGATGAAAGAGATTTTGTAACACCAGATAAGTATGTATGATCGCCAAACATAATTTCTTTTTTTACTGTGTAATCTAGCTGAGTCGTAGAACAACTCTTACAAAATAAAACCCTTAACGGATAAAATGGTTCTTTACCTATTTCATCTTTTTTTAGGAAATTATTACACCATGGTTGTAACCCTAAATCAATTACAAGTTCAAGGTTTTCAGAATCACAAACTCTACAATTCATATTTATTTATTTTTTATTTTATTAAAATTGCATTCGCATCTCTCTCAGACAATATTGGGTTTGAAATAGGCCAATATAAATCTAATTTTGGATCATCCCATCTAACTGTCATTTGACCAATGCTTGTTTCGTAATAATTACTTTGTTTATATGAAAAAATGCTTTTACTACTTAAGCATTGGGTACCGTTCAAACATCCTGCAGGAATTAGTATCTGTTTTCTCTCACAATCATTTAAATTAAAATATTCGGTTTTCATATATGTTTTTGAAGTTTTACGAAAATCAACAATATTTATATGAATTTCACCACTCAAACATTGGACTAATTTCCAAGTATTATTATCTCCATGTAACCCTCTAATTACTGAATAATTTGAAATCGATATATCATCTTCTAGAAAATCTATGATTTTATTTTGTTCGTTATAGAAAGAATATTTTTTTTGATTAAATGTTTCAAAAAATTCTCCTCTATGATCTCTGAAAATTTCAAGTTCTATTATTTTTAACCCAATAATTTTTTGGCTTTCAATGATTTTCATTATTAATCATTTAGAATAATTCTAGACCCTAAATTCTCAAAATTAAATTTTACTTCAGCATAATTTGCTAAACTTCTTCTGATTTTTTCGTGATTTTTTTCATCAACATAAAAAACAAAAAAACCACCTCCACCAGCGCCAAGTAGCTTTCCACCTATTGCGCCTGCAAACTTAGCACTATTATAAATTTGGTCCAGAAAATTAGATGAAATTGAATTTGAGAGTAACTTTTTCCTTTCCCACGCCTCATCAAGTAATAAACCAAATTTATTTAAATTTTCTCCTTCAATTAATATTTCAATCCCTCTTTGAACCATGTTTTTTATTTCTAATAAATCTGAATTAATTGTTTGATTTTTAGTATTGATAATTTGCTCTTCTAAAACTTGATGTGCAAATCTTGATACACCAGTGTAAAACATCAATAAATTATTATCTAACTTTTTAATCGTTGATTCATTTAAATTCATTTTTTTTATAACTAAACTTTCATCGGTATTAAAAGTCATTTCATTGAAACCACCATAAGCAGCTGCCAGTTGATCTTGAACTCCAACTCTTTCATTAAGTAAAACTTGTTCTATGTGTATAGCGTCATTTGCTAATTTTTCTTTTGTTACTTCAATACCTTTCAAACAATATAAAGCGTTTAACAAACCAACAGTAAATGAAGATGAAGATCCTGTACCTGATTTTGCTGGCAAATCTGAAATTACATGTATTTCCAAAGGATTATCAATTTCAAGAAAAGTCAAACAAGCTTTTACTACAGGATGTTGGATTTCATTAATATTATTACAAGCTTCTAATTTTGAGTAGTTTATCTTGTATTTAAAATCTGAAATACCTTCGGCTCTTTTAACTGTTATATATATATATTTATCAATAGTTGTGGATAAAGCTTTTCCACCAAATGATTTATAATAATCTGGATAGTCGGTCCCGCCTCCAAAGAAACTTACTCTTATAGGTGTTTTAGAAATTATCATATTATACGTTACTATATTTATTATTTGACAAAATAGAGAAACCCTTGATTAACTCATTTATGCCACTTTGAATATCAACATCAGGCTTATATCCAGTTTTTTCTATTTTTTCATTACTTACAATATAATTTCTTTGATCTGGATCTTTGTTTATCTCGGATTCAGCTATAAAAAAATCTGGAATCTGCTTTTTAATTTCCAAGCAAAGTTCCATTTTTGACAAATTTGCACTTGACAAACCCACATTATACATTGTATTTTTCATTGAATCGAAGTTTTCAATACTGTGAATGAAAGCTTTAGCAACATCACGAATATGTATAAAATTTCTTTTAAAATGTGCTTCAAATAATACAATATACCTTTGAGAAAATGCTCTATATGTAAAATCGTTTACTAGTAAATCCAAACGCATTCTTGGAGAACAACCAAAAACAGTTGCTAATCTAAAAGTAATTACATTATCAGTAGACAATAAGTCTTGTTCTGCTTCTGACTTTGTTGTACCATATAAAGATATTGGATTTAAGGGAGTTTCTTCAGTACAATAAATTCCTTCTTGGCCAATACCATAACCACTATTGGTTGTTGGATAAATTATTCGCTGTTGCTTTGATCTAATTTTATTTATATTAATTATTGCATCTCTATTAATTGCAATTGTCCCCATTTCATCTTTTTTACACAAAGGAGCTCCTACTAAAGCTGCTAATGGAATAATTATATCAAAATGAGGGATAATTTTTTTTAATAAATTTAAATCTCTTACATCTCCATTAATAAAATTAAATTTCGGATTGATGCATTGCTCCAGTAAGGTTGATTGTCCAAACATTAAACTATCTAAAACCGTAACTTCATAGCCTTTTTCTAAAAGAGTGGGTACTAATATTGAACCAATATAACCTGCACCACCAGTAACTAATACTTTTTTCATCTTTATACTATTTTATTTATTATTAAAAAATGTTTGTGCTCTTGTTAAATCTTCCGGAATTCCAATGTCTATGAAATCTGATATAAATTCATAGCCATATATTGTTTTGATGATTTTTTTATTTTGAAAAAAATCTAATTCAATGGAAAATTTGTTTTCAATTTTGTATGAAAGAAATTCTTCTTTATTAATTATATATTGTCCTGCATTTATCAAAGAAAATGTGGTATCATTTTCTTTTTTTTCTGAAAAACTAATTACTTGTTTCATGTCATTTATAACTACAGTACCAAATCTATTATTGTTATCAACTTTTGTTAATGCTAATGTAAATTTTGAGTTTGATTGTTTATGAAAATTATAGAACTTAATTATATCATTATTAAAAAAAGTATCGCCATTAATAACTAAAATATCTTCAACTTGTGCCATAGTTAAGGCTAATTTTATTGCCCCACCAGTTCCTAATGGTTCTTTTTCAACTGAGTATAAAATATTTAAGTTTTTAAAATTCGATTCAAGATGACTGATTATAGTATCACTTTTATATCCTAATGAAAAAATAAAGTTGTTTATTCCTTGTTTATTAAGAAAATTAAGCAAGAAATTAATGAATGGTTTTTCATTAATTGGAGCCAAGCATTTTGGAATATCTGGCAACACAGATTTTAATCTTGTACCAAAACCTCCTGCTAAAATAATAACGGTATCTAACATTAAAACAAATTGTTTTCTACAATTTCACAAATTATATGACCAACCAAAATATGGCTTTCTTGAATTCGAGGTGTATCTTTTGAATCTATTTCAATTATATATTTAGAATACTCTTTCATCAATCCTCCTCCTATCCCAGTAAGCCCAATAGTAATAACACCAATTTCATTTGCTTTTTTAAAAGCTTTTAAAATATTCTTAGAATTACCTGAAGTGGAAATACCTATTAAAATATCACCTTTTATACCCACTCCTTCAATAATTCTAGAGTAAATATCTTCATATGAATAATCATTTGCAACTGCAGTTAAATATGAAGTATTGCAATGCAATGCCTCTGATGGCAACGCTTTTCTGTCTTTATAAAATCTTCCTGAGAATTCAGCTGCTAAGTGTTGAGCATCAGCTGCCGAACCTCCATTTCCACAAAAAAGAACTTTATTGCCATTTTTAAAGGCTGTTGTAATTACGTTTGTTATTTCGTAGATATTTGAAAATGTTGCCTCATTTAATAGCTGAGTTTTTACTTTAATTGATTCATTTATTGATTTTTGTATTAATTCGTACATATAAATTTGATTTAATAAATTTTAAATTTTGTTGAATTTAACTCTTTAATGACTTCGTCGACATTTGTTGACTCTGTACCAATTTTTTGAATTACAATTGATGCTGCTGCATTTGCAAAAACACAGCAATCTTTTAATGATAAATTATTTAAAATACATATTGCTAATGCAGCAATTACTGTATCTCCTGCTCCAGAAACATTATATACACTTGTCGATCTTGTTGGAATAATTATATTCGTTTCTCCATGTAAAAAAATTCCATCTTTTCCTAAAGTAATAACTATGTTTTCAATATTTTCTTCATATTGAAGAATTCTTGCCATTTCATCAATTTTATTAACTTCACCTTTTTTGTGTGAATAATAATTTTCGAGCTCTTTGTTATTTGGTTTTATTAAAAAGGAATTTTTATATTTTTTAAAATCATTTCCTTTAGGATCTACTAAAACTTTAATACCCTTTTTGTTACATTCATTAATGATTTTACAGCATAAATGATTTGTAATCATTCCTTTATCATAATCTGAAATAATAACTATCTTGTATTGGTCGATTATTGACAAAAAGTAGTCAAAAATTTTAATTTGTAATTTTTCATCAATTTCATGATTAGTCTCTGAATCTATTCTAATTAATTGTTGACCTGAAGCGATTAGCCTTTTCTTGATTGTAGTCAACCTTGTTGGATCTTTAAATATTTGACTTTTAGAAACTATTTGTTCCTGAATTAATTCATTAGCTAAAACTCCTTCATTGTCATCACCTGTTACTGAAATTATATCACATGAAAAACCAAATGAAATAATATTTTTAAAAACATTAGCAGCACCGCCAAGCATAATATTCTCCTCCCCTTTACTAAAAACTGGTACAGGTGCTTCGGGTGAAATTCTATCACATGTCCCAAAAAGATATTGATCTAGCATCAAATCGCCAATTACTAGAATTCTATCTTTGTTGTGAATATTTAAGTTATTAAAATTATTCAATATGTTTAAATTAATAATTTTTATTTATTTTAGTTAAACTGTTTATAACAACTAAAATCATAGTGATAAATATTAATAAAACAGAGCCAATAAATATTGAGGCAACAGTTCCTAGTTTTGTTTTTTCTAAAGGTAAAATTGGTTCATCTATCAACTGTATTAGCGGTGTTTCTTTTCTCAAAGTGATTTTTGCTAATTCTAATTGAACTACTAGATTTGTTAAAATTGCCGTATTTGATTGAACATCGACTTGTCTTCTTTTGGATTTAGATCCTTTAATATTAAATGCAGGATTTAAATTATAAACATCATCCGCAGCTGAAGCAACTCCCTCAATAGAGTTTTTTAACTCATTTTTTATACTATCGACTTGTTTTTGTAAAACATTTACATTATTTCTGGCTTTTTTACTTTTAGTTTCTATATAAAAATCTGATGTTTCTTTTGCTAATTTTTCACAAAATAATTTTGCAAATAATTCATCTTCGCTTTTCACTTCAATTGATAAAATTGTGACTTTTTTATCCTTTTGAGAAATGTTTAAATAATTTTTGTCAATCAAATTTTTATAAAAAATTTGCAAAATAGAATCTTGTTGTCTAGAAAAGTTTTTTCTATTTGAATCATTTGAAAAAATAATTTTACTTAAAACAGTATCATTTCGCCATTTTTTTCGTAAATTTTTAATTTGAATATAATATTCTGCAAGTGAAATTATTTTATTATTGATCAATACTGGACTAAGAATTACTTTTTCAAAAATTAATCTACTTTTCATTAATTCTGTTAGATTGCTGGAAGCAAAAGCACCACCTCCACCTGATCCTAAATCAATTCCAAAACTACTTGCCAATCCTAATGCACCACTTAAACCTCCAGAAGTAGACTTTTCTTCCTCCATAGCAAATGTCAAAACTGATTTATAAACCGGAGTTTCAAAGAATGAATTAATATAACCTACTAAGCCTCCTAAAACACATGCAATTAATAGTAATTTATATTTTGATTTTAAAATAGTAGATAGATGCTTTAATTTGATGAGTATTTCTTTGTATGAAATATCATCATTCCCAAATATAACTTCATCCTTTGATTTATTTTCAGTATTCATAATTAAAATTATTTGAAAATTACCTCTGTAATAAGCTTATTGTAGCCAATGCGGATACTACCTGTGCTAATACAGTAGTAAATTGAATAACCGTTGTGATCGCTTTTTCTTTCTTAGCATCTGTTTCTGGCAATACAACTTCTGCACCTGGCTTTATTTTTGGATTTATTCTAAACAAACCAAATGTCTTTGTTCTATTAGATTTTCCATTGGCATAAATAACATATGCTCTTCCTCTTTTAGCATATTCTGAAATACCACCCGCAGCGCTAATACATTCTCCAATGGTTAAGCCATCTCTATAAACTATATTCGTTGGTCTTAAAACACCACCACTTATTTTCACTCTATTATCCATCTTGGGAATTACAATTTCATCCTTACCTCTTAGTACTAGGTCTAATTCAGAACCAGGATTTTTCATAATATAATTAATGTCAATCGCAATTTGATAATAATCTTCATCTAACTCCTTAAACAATGCATTTAGTGTGTCTTTTAATTTAATTGTTTTTGATTCAGGATTTAAGTTTATATCAGATGCTGAAGTGATTGCTGTAGCATTGGCAGTATTTAAAACACTAGCTCTATCTGCTTCTTGCTTTGCTTTGAATTTTCTTGTGTAAGCTAATTCAATAGAAGTTTTTGTTTCATCAGATTTTAATGAATCAATATCAAATCTTCTTCTTTTAATAAAAGCTCCTTCACCATAAGCTTCACCAATTAAACCACCAGCTCTTTTTACAATATCACTCACCCTTTCCACTCTTGAACTTAAGGTATATTTACCTGCACTTTGAACCTGCCCACTAATGGTTACCACTTCAGGTAAAGTATAACCTACTTTTTTTGTGATGGTAACCACATCCAATGGTTGTAAAACAAAATTCTCTTGGCCAGTATTAAAACTTAAATCGCCATTGATTTCTGTTTTCAAAATTTGAGTGACTTCTGTATTCTCTACTCTATCACCATACTTTACTAATCTAGCTACTTCAATATTTTTATTCGCTGCATAAGTAAAACCGCCAGCCATTAAAATTAAATCTTTCACAGTCATACTATCAATATAGTTGAAAGTACCAGAAGATCTTACTTCACCCAACAACTCTACTGTTAAAGAATCTCTTAATTCTAAAATAGAGTTTACATATAATTCGTCTTCTCTTTGTAATTCAATATTTTCAGTACTGTTTTTTTCTAAAGCTTTTGCCAAATTAATGCTAATCATTTCTTTTAATAAATTAGGCTTAGTTCTAATTAGCTGTGCTCTTCCAATAAAAGCATCTTCTTTTAATCCATCAGCTTTTTTAATGAGATCTGCAACTCTTAGGCCAGGTGTTAATTCATATACATCTGGTCTGTATACTGCTCC
>JACCDK010963263.1_pt1 | contig 16393 bp, 16 predicted proteins | sample 7445871 | NCBI WGS metagenome assembly JACCDK01 (sample SAMN15323436, study PRJNA562643) | freshwater metagenome | isolation source: river surface water | place: USA:Blue River Watershed | collected 2017-08-15 | reverse complement strand
GAAGTTCGGCGATAGCTGCCTTGAGCTGCGGAATTGAAGCTGAAACGTTTGGAGGTTTGATGATGTTAGCTTCTGGGGTCTTTGCCAGTGCACCCAGCTCGGCGAGAGCATCGCCAACGCGCTGACCCTCATCGAGGTGATCGGCAAAAACGGCAAGGATGCGAGCCGCCAGCGAAATGTCGCGAAGTTCGATGTTGACGCTTGCCGCAGAGGCGTATGCCTGCACGATCGGCAAGAACGAAGCGGTAGCTAGTGCTGGGGCTTCATCGGTGTGGGTGTAATAAATAATCGATTCGTTCACGACGCTGTGTCTCCGGTTCAGAAAATTTGCAACTAACCGTTTAAGCCTAGCGGCTGAGCGACGTTGAACAGGTCCCTATCGCTCGTGAAACTGGGTCACTTGCCGCCGGGAAAGCGGCCGATTCCGAGGGCATGGATAAGCGGCAAAGACGAAATGCCGATAAACCAGTATGAGAGTGTTTCGTTGCGATCGAGCAAAAGAATGCCAGCAAACAACAAGGTGGCAAAAACCAGGCCCGAGGTCACCCGCCTGACCGACGCATCGAGTGACCTAACTCTTCTCTCGAGCTCTGGATTCCTGATCGATAGCTCACCGCGTTCCGCACGGGATAAAAGCAGGTCAAGCCTGCCCGGCAGGCGAGCGACTGTGTTTAGAGTCGCGAGCGTATCGCGGCCGACTTTGCGAAGAGCACCTGTGCCGGAGCCGTTTAGCAGACTGCGAGCAAATGGATCGACGGCATCCCAGATGTTGAACTCGCGATTTAGCTCGCTGGTCACGCCTGAGATAAGCGAAAGGGCACGGATTAGGAACAAGAAATCGTTTGGTAATTGGAATGGCAGGGTTCGAATCAATTCGCTGAACTGCAGTGCAAAGTCTCGCAGTTCACGCGGGTCGGTTTGAATCAGCTCGCCGACTCGAACGCCACCGAATCGATCAAAGAGCTTGACGATGGCGTCTTCAAGAACAACTCGATCGGCCGTTGGCAATAGCAGGCCAAGGCGCTCACAGGCGGCCACCCAAGCTCTCGCATCACGCGCCGCGACAGCAAACAAGAAGCTCTGCAGATTACCGCGCATGACCTCATCGATTTGGCCCATCATGCCGAAGTCAATAAATGTCAGGCTGAAATCAACGCCGGATTCATCGTTTTTAGGGGTGACAAAAATATTTCCGGGATGTGGGTCGGCGTGAAAAAATCCGGTCACAAAAAACTGCTCAAAAGTGACTCTGGCGAGCTCTGCCGCCACTGCATTTGGGTCGATGCCGGCGGCATCGAGGGCGGAAACATCCGAGATTTTTATGGCGGAGACATCCTGGAGAGTTAGTACTCTTCTCGCACTTCGCTCCCAAATGACATCGGGGGTAGAAACTCTTGGGTCGCCAGAAAAGTCGCTTGCAAAACGCTCAAGGTTCTCGGCTTCTTTGAGGTAATTGACCTCCTGCAGTGTTATCTCGGCGAACTCTTCGACCAATGCAGGTGCGTCTGTGCGCCTTGAAACCAGCTTCACCCGCGAAAGCCACTTGCCAATCTTGCGAAGTGCTTTGAGATCAACCTCGACAATATCTTCGATGCCCGGTCGCAGCACTTTGACGATGACATCTACAACGTTGAGGTCAGCGGCTAATCCGCCCGATAGCGTTGCGCGGTATGCCTGACCAAGAGAGGCGGCGGCAATTGGTTCAGGGTTCAAGGTCTCAAAAGCAACCTCAATCGCCATATCCAGCTCTCGCTCAATAGCGGCACGGATTTTTTCGAAGGGCTCGGGCGCAACCTCGTCTTGCAGGCCAGCAAGCTCTTTTGTGATTTGTTCGGGCAGAACATCGACACGCGCAGACAAAAACTGACCAACTTTGACCATGAGACCACCCAGGTCGGCGGCTAAATTATGGAAGCCTCGGGCTAGCTTTTGGAGTCGTTTGATGCGATTTCGAGCGGCCACTTTGCTAAGGCCAAACTGTGGCAAGACCAACTCAAACCACCAGGTCTGAGCCAACGCTAGGGCTGCAAACCTAAGGATTCTTCGATAGCGCCCCTCAAGTGTGAGGTTCTTGGTCACGCGACTATTTTTCGGCGAGAATCTGGTGCAACGCGAGTCGCGCCTTTTCTAGCACCTCGACCGCGCGCGATTGCTGCGATTTGCTGCCGGTCTGGGCGATGTCCAAAAATACCGGACCTAGTTTGGAGGCAGTCACTAGAAAGTTAGGTTCGCAATTTAGCCAACTCATTGGGTCGAGTTTTTTTGAGTCGGTCTCGGTTGCTTTAACGCCAGATTGAATGTTGTTTTTCAAAAGAGTCTTAAGTTCGACTTCGCCAGCCTTGGTAATGGCATAAACCTTGCGGTCGCCCTTGTTCTTTGATGAGACAAATTCGCGCTCTTCAAGCTGCAAAAGTGCCCCATGAATCTCGGCTGAAGATGGCGACCAGGTCGCAGCGCTTGCTGCTGAGATGCTGTCGGCTAGTTGCGTTGCATTCTTTGGTTCGGCGGCTAGCACGCTCAAAATTGCTGCGTGAACACGGTCAGCGGTTGGTGCCGATTTTGTTGCAGACACCGCAACATTTAGAGCCCGATCCTTTAGGTAGCTAAGAAGTTCACTTATGGATTGCTTTGGGTCAAAATTCTTGGTCGCGGTGCCCATTGTCGCCACTCCTAGGTTTATCGAACAAAGACCTAAAGCAAATTTGCTGGGTTTTTATTTCTTGAAACTCATAATTGGCAACTTCAGAGCTCACTAATCTCAGCGAATCACAATCTCGTCGATGTCGAGACGGTGAGCGCCAAAGTCATTGATGGCAGCATCGCTCGGATATCCGATTGCAATTCCATACAAGAATTCGTAAGCCTCTGGAATTTCAAACTCGCCTCGAACAACGTTCTCCCAGGTCGATAGGGACCCCTGGGCGCAAGTGCCTAACCCGCGAGCATGTGCCGAGAGCATTAGGTTCTGCACAAAAAGACCAGCATCGTTGGCGGCAAACTTGCCCAGTGACTTATGCGAAAAAATAAATAGTTCGGTCGGGGCCCCAAAGAACTCATAATTTCTGGCCCAGCTGGCATTTCGGGCGGCCGAATCACCGCGGGCCACACCAAGTGCGCCAAGCATCTCTTTGCCGACGCGCTGAGCTCTAGGCAAGAGCTCTTTCACGTATGGCTTCGAAATAAACGCATTGCTGGTTGGCAAGCCATAGCGCGTGATCAAGAGACGAAGCTTTGGCCACCAGCCACCTGAGCGGGCTGCCTGAACCGCATTCCAGTGGCTCATGAACTCAGCCGACAATCGGTCTCGCTTTTCTCCAGAAGCAACCGCAACCAGTATCGGCTTGGTGTTTGACCATGATGGGGCTGTCATTGCGTCGCGCAGAATCTCATCGAGCACATCTTGAGGGATTGGCGTAGGTAGGAAATCGCGAGTACTTCGGCGTGTGGCGGCAAACTCGGCGAACTGGTCACCGGTGATTTTTGACTTAGCTCGCTTATTCGGTCTGATGGTCATACTTGGCATCTCTCCAAAGAGTTAGTTGTTGCCAATCTAACCTCAAACGCAAAAAACGCCCCGTTAGGGGCGTTTTTCGTTTGTGGCTAGTGAGGGATTCGAACCCCCGAAGGCTGTGCCGGCTGATTTACAGTCAGATCCCTTTGGCCGCTTGGGTAACTAGCCAGTTGATTTCGCTCCGCTGAATTCTTGCGAACACCGCTGAACGAACCTCAAGAAGTTTAGCCCAAAAGTTCACAGTCTCGTAACGCTGGGCGAAAACAGTACGTCTGTCAGCTTTAATTGTAAAAATCACTTTTTTACATATTGTTTTCAGGAAAAATCATGGCCGGAATCGAAGATGTTGCAAGACTTGCCGGAGTATCGACCGCAACTGTCTCTCGTGCGCTGACTGGCAAGGCGCATGTCTCAGCAAAAACCCGCGCACTCGTTGACGCAGCTGCAAAAGAACTAGATTATGTTGCATCATCAAGCGCTTACACTTTGGCCACCGGCCGCAACCGAAACATCGGTTTGGTTTTGCCATATATTGACCGCTGGTATTTCTCGGCGATGCTCGAGGCGATGGACACCACTTTTGCTGCCCACGGCTATGACGTCACGATTTATAACCTCAGTGGCGGCGACACTCACCGCGATCGTATCTTCTCTGACTTCTTGCTACGCAAGCGCGTCGACGGCGTTCTCACCGTTGCGGTTAACCTGAGCGAGTCGGAGCTCGAATCACTTCGCCGCGTCAAGAAGCCGATCCTGGTTGTCGGAGGTGTGATTCCTGGCACTAGGAGTTTGACCATCGATGATGCCGGAGCGGCCAAGTTGGCCACCAATCACCTGATCTCGCTAGGTCACAAAAAGATCGGCAACATTCACGGTGTTCCCGCTGCTGACCGCGAATTCAACCAGCCGAACGTACGTCACGAGGGCTATCTTCAGGCGCTTGCCGAGGCTGGCCTCGATGCCGCTGAACACTGGCAAGCCCAAGCCGACTACACCCTTGAAGGCGCTTATCATGCAGCCAAGCAGATCCTGGGCAATCCGCTGGGCGCTCCGACTGCTATTTTCTGCAACTCAGATGAGATGGGCTTTGGGGCAATTTTGGCGGCCAAGGATCTTGGGCTGCGGGTGCCAGACGATGTTTCAATCATTGGTTTTGACAACCATGACAACTCGGAGTTTTTCGGACTAACAACCGTTGACCAAAACACGCGCGCCCAGGGCGCGAAGGCGGCAAAAGTACTGCTCGATGTGCTGGCAAATTCAAACTCTGAAGAAGTCTTGAATATCGACGGCGCCTTGGAATGGCCGACCGAACTTAAGATTCGCTCTAGCACCGCGAGGCCGCGGAACTGACGGTCTTCAAAGTAAACTGGCCGCATGGCTGATTCCTCATTCGACATCGTAAGCAAAGTAGACAAGCAAGAAGCGAATAACGCTTTGACCCAGGCTCAAAAAGAAATTGAGTCTCGCTATGACTTCAAGGGCGTAGGCGCCGAGATTGACTGGAGCGGCGACAAGATCTTGATGAAGGCTTCTTCAGAAGACCGCGTCAAGGCAGTGCTCGACGTATTTCAATCAAAGCTGGTCAAGCGCGGCATTTCACTTAAGAGCTTCGTCGACGGCAAGCCTTATCCATCGGGCAAGGAATATCGCATCGAGGGCGAGCTAAAGAACGGCATCGACCAAGAGCAGGCCAAAAAAATCTCAAAGATCATTCGTGAAGAAGGCCCAAAGTCGGTCAAGTCACAGATTCAAGGTGACGAACTTCGCTGCCAAAGCAAGAGCCGCGATGACCTCCAGGAAGTCATCGCTCTCCTTCGCGGCAAAGACCTCGACATCGATGTTCAGTTCGTTAACTTCCGTTAGGAAGTTAACTAATCAAAAAACCAGCCCATGGGCTGGTTTTTTCTTTAGTCGATCGCGGAGATTGGACCAGTGGTAGGGAAGGCATTCTCGAGCGGAGCGCTCTTTGGCGTGCGCTTTCCGACTATGCCGACCATAAATGCCGCCGTGAACGCCAGTAAGACCGGAAAAATCAGCGCAACTTGAAGGCTCACACCCTGGGCTACCGCACCGATGAGCATCTTGGCAAACATAAATGTGAATGTGTTTATAAGGCTCATCATCGCCATAACCTGTGGGGTGGTGAAGCCCTTTATAAACGCCGCCGAGCCAAAGACTGTTGGCACCGCAGGCGCAAGGCCAAGACCCACCACAAACCACAAACCAGACAGCGTCAGCATTCCGACAAACTTGTCGGAGTCGGCAATTAATGGCCCAACAAAAATGCTAAGACCATACGCAATGGCACCAATAAAAATGCTGCGTCTAGCTAACTTTGCCAGCGGTATTCTCTTGGTGAGTTTCTCAATTGAGAAGCGGCCGATAATCATCGCCACCACGAAGGCGATGTATGGAACGGCAGCTAAGCCGGCTGACAGCCCGAGGGTTTTGCGACCGAATACTGCCGACCAATCCATGATCGCCACTTCGGGCAAGATGCTGCAAAAGGCGGCAAAGGTGATGATCCAGATTGATTTTGGAGCTTTGAAAACATTGAGGGCCTTGCGGGTGCTGCCACCAATGTCGTGACTCTCTTCTTTGCGATTCAGCATGTTTTTTGCTGCGACGGCATACGCAATAACTGACAAGCCTGGAATCAGCAGCAGGTGAATCCACAGTGGCATAAAAGTGGCAAAAAAGCCCGACATGATTGCTGAAAAACCTGCGCCCAGTGACCAAGCACCGTGAAAACGACCGAGCAAAACCTTGCCAACGCGGCTTTGAAAAGCGATGCCCTGTGCGTTTAGGGCGATGCCGAGAACGCCGCTCGCGAAAGACATCACCAAATAAGAAACCAAAAACACGAACGGATCGTGCATCAGCGAGAACGATGCAATGCCAGCTGACATCACGAACGAGCTATAGAGCGTGACTCGTGTGGTGCCGAACGCTGAAATCAATTGGTTGGTGATGGTGAGTCCCATCAAGCTGCCGAAACCACCGACACCGATGATGATTCCCCAGGTTGCCAGAGAAACATCGATCTGCTCGATTATGTCTGGGATTCGCGGCAAGTAGGTGGTCGAACAAATGCCCTGCACCACAAACATCAAGGTGATTGCATTTTTAATTGCGTTTGCTCTTGCTTTGGTTAGCGGTTGCATTTAATTCTCATTCGAGTGACTTAGTTCTGTCGGTCTACGACAGCGTCGGCAAATTTTTCTAGTGCCGATTTAACTGAGCTGTTCGGCAACGGTGTCAATGCGGTCACCGCATCAGCCGCCCACTGCTTGGCAACCGCTAGCGCCTCATCTGCAACCGGGTGGTTGCGCAATCTGGTTAGCGCTTGTTCTAGGTCAACATCAGACTCAAGCCCACTGGCAATCAGTGCCAAAAGGCTGGCAGCTTCGCTGTCGCCGGCTGCGGCATCGCGAGCCAAAAGCAAAGTGGGCAGTGTTGGCACGCCGGCACGCAAATCAGTTCCAGGGGTTTTGCCAGATGGGCCAGCCTCAGAAATGTCAATGACGTCGTCGATCAATTGAAAAGCAACACCAATGCGCTCACCGTAGAGGCGAAGCGGTTCGATGAACTCGGCCGGGGCACCAGAAGAAGTTAGACCCATCACTGCCGATGCGGCAATGAGTGATCCGGTCTTGTCAGCCAGCACCTGGATGTAGTGCTCGACGGCATCATCGGATTCTTGAGGGCCGACGGTCTCGTGCAGCTGGCCAAGGCAAAGACGCTCGAAGGTTTCGGCTTGAAGGCGAAGGCTTTCGGTGCCTAGGCCGAGGCCGATTTGCGATGCACGAGCAAATAGCAAATCGCCGGTCAAAATTGCGACTGAGTTGCCCCAAATTTTTTGAGCGGTTGGTACTCCCCTTCGAGTGGGGGCATCATCCATAACATCGTCGTGATAAAGCGTGGCTAGGTGAGTCAGCTCAACCACAACCGCAGCGTCGATAACGGCTGCTTTGTCGGCATCGCCCAGCTGCGCGGTTAGCAAAACCAGGGTGGGTCGAACTCGCTTGCCGCCCGCGTCAACCAAGTGACGCCCAGTGGCATTGGCGATTGCATCTGAGTGTGAGGTGGCCTTGATCAGCTCATCTTCGACCTGGGCCAGCCCCTTTTCGAGACGCTTCAACAACAGCGCATCTGAAACATTCTTGAGCTGCTTCGGCAGCGCGGTCAGACTCACTTTGATGCCTCAGTGGCAGGTTTAAAACCAATGTGCATTGCAACGATGCCAAAAGTTAGGTTCTTATAACTGACCCGCTCGAAGCCCGCATTGGCTACTAATTTTGCAAGTTCTGCCTGAGCTGGCCAAGCCAAGATTGACTCCGACAAGTATGAATAAGCCTCGGGCGCCTTGCTTGAGAATGCGGAGAACCTAGGCAACACGTGCTTTAGATAGAAGTTGTAAAACGGCGCCAGTAGACGGTTTTGCACTTTTGAAAATTCGCAGATAACAATGCGGCCCCCTGGCTTGGTGACGCGGTGCATCTCTTCTAGGGCTTTTTTGGTATCGACAACATTGCGTAGGCCGAATGAAATCGTGACGGCATCGAATGTGTCGTGCTTGAAAGGCAGCGCGGTTGCATCGGCATAGACAAATTCGATTTCGGGGTGGCGCTTGCGACCAACGGCAAGCATGCCTTCAGAAAAATCACCCGCAATAACTTTGACGCCAGGCTTTTTGAACGAAACCGATGACGCACCGGTGCCGGCGGCTAGGTCAAGAACTGATTGGCCTGATTTTGAGTCGACAGCGGCTGCAACCTTTTTGCGCCAGCGAAGGTCTTGCCCAAATGAAAGCAAGGTGTTTGTGGTGTCGTAATTTTCGGCGACCTCGTCGAACATCGCGGCCACCTCGGCTGGATTTTTCGAAAGATCTGCTTTGCTCACCGGTCAATCCTAACCCCGAGGCAAGGCGCTAATTTTGGTTATTCGCCAGAGCTGTAGAGGTATTCAGCTTTTAGTTCTTTTTGCTGGCGTTTGCCGCGAACCAAAGCCACCGCACCTAGGGCAACGGCGCCGATTGCCATCGCGCCGATAGCCGAAGTTGAAGCCTCGAAGAATTTGTCGGTTGGAGTCTTGCCGGTGACATCAGCGTTTTTAATGTCGATTGGCGCTGACTGCTGCTCGGGCAGATTGCTGCTGCTCTGAGTCTTCTGGGTTGAAGTTGAACCGGTAACGCCTTGAACCTGCTGAGGGTTAACAGCTTGGTTTGAAGTTGTAGATGGCTTAACTGCCGACGGGCTGGTGGCCAATTGCCCGCCCTTTAGCGATGAAGTATTGGTGATGATCGACGGGTCAACGGTTGCAGTTGCAGTTGGAGTGCTGGTTGGGCTTGGGGTGACTAATCCGGTCACCTTTTGCTTCTTCTTTGGCTTCACCGCGACTGCATCGTCGTCAGAGTCATCGTCTTCGTCATCTTCTGGGTGAATCACGATTGGTGGCAAACCAAGAGAGTCTTTGGTTCCGAATTTTTCGCGCAGCTCGCGACGCTTCTTTTCGGTGCGTTCGGTGGTGCTGGTCTCGCCGTCTTTAACCTTTGGGTGCGGCTTTTTGATCTTTGGGGCTTCAACCGCATCATCGTCATCGTCGTCGTCAGATTCTGAGTCGCCAGATTCAATGGTGCCAACCGGATCAGCGGTCTTAACGATGGTGTTTGTAGGTGCGGCGAACGCTGCGCCAGCAGGGCCGCTAATTACAAAAATTCCGAGCACCGAGCCAGCTGCCAAAAGGGCTGCAAACTTTTGAAGTTTAGCCATTTCGACCTCCTCTGGCAGACTGGTAAAGCTTCAAGTTCAGATTACCTAGCGACTATCGCTAAATCACTGGCCTCGAATGCATTCACAGATAACGCTCAGTTTTGAAAAGGTGACGCAATGGCGCTTTATGCACGCACGCATGCGCTCGATGTCACCGATTTTGATCTAATTTCGCACCTTCCTGAAAATCCACTTGCCTTTATTCGTGGTGGCGATGGTCTGGTCGGTTTTGGTGAAGCCCTGCGGCTTTCTGCCACCGGCAAAAATCGCATTTCAGATTTGGCCCAGCAGTGGCGTGACGTTGCCTCGATTGCCAATGTTGAAAACCCACTGAGCATTGCTGGCACCGGCTTGGTTGCCTTTGGCAGTTTTGCGTTTGCCGATCAGAGCGAAGCCGAGAGTGTGCTGATTGTGCCGCAGATTTTGTTGGGCAAGCGCGATGGCCGAGTTTGGCTGACTGAGATCAAAAACGACGACACCGCTTCTGCTGGCATGCCAAACAACACGGATGACTTCTGGTCTAGCGTTCAGAGCTATCGCGCCAGCAGCGTTGAGCTGGTCGACGGCGAGTTTTCTGCTGAACAATTTAAGTCGGGGGTGGCTAATGCAATTTCAAGCATCAGTCGCGCAGATCTGAACAAGGTCGTGATTGCTCGCGATCAGATTGGCCATGCCAATCAGAATTTTGACATTCGCAGCGTTTTAGAAAAACTGGCTAGCCGCTATGACGGCTGCTGGATCTATAACGTTGATGGCACTTTCGGGGCTTCGCCAGAGTTGTTGGTGCGCGTTTCACACGGTCAAGTTTCAGCGCGAGTATTGGCTGGCACCGCGGGGCGAGGCACTGATCCGGGTGTTGATCGGGCGATTGCCGCTGCGCTTGCTGCTTCGACAAAAAACCTTGAAGAGCACAAGTATGCAGTTGACTCTCTGGTTGATTCTTTAGCTCCATTTTGCTCGCACATCGATGCGGACTCGACGCCGTTTAGCTTGTCACTGCCGAATGTTTGGCACCTGGCCAGCGATGTTCACGGTGTGCTAAAGGCTGATTCAAATGCACTTGATTTGGCGGCCGCGCTGCACCCAACCGCTGCTGTGGCCGGCACACCAACTGATCTTGCTCAAAAACTGATTTCCCGAATTGAGACCTTTGATCGCCTGCGTTATGCCGGCCCGGTTGGCTGGATCGGCGCTGATGGCGATGGCGAATGGGCTATCGCTCTGCGCGGTGGCCAAGTTCGCGCTACTGGCGAACCCGGATTTGAAATTCGAGTTTTTGCCGGCTGCGGAATTGTTGCCGACTCAGAACCTGAAGCCGAGTTGGCTGAGACCGAACTTAAGCTTGCGCCGGTTCGAGGCGCACTTCGATAAGCACTCGGCCGCTTTCGGCCAGAGCCGTTTCGAGCTCGCCGACAGTTTGAACCAGAACATAGTTCCAGCCATAAGCCGCCGCAAGGTGCCAAAAATCAACCTGTTGCGGCGTGCGGAATAGGCGTTCGAAAGTCTGCTCATCGAGCAGCTTGGCCATTTCTAAGCCCGAGAAAATGCTGCCACCAAAATCATTTGCAACGATCAGCTGAATGTCGAGCGCGGAATCTTTATTTGCCTGATCAAACGAGAGTGAACCGGCATCGTGCAGCAGTGTTAAATCACCCAACAGCACGCGGGTCTTTCCGTCGAAGCCATCGCGCTTGGCGATGTCGGCAATGCCGGTTGCCGTTGCCACTGTGCCATCAATGCCAGCCAATCCGCGGTTGGCAAAAACCGCAATTGGCTTGGCCGGTGCATGTTGGTCTGCCTCGCGAATCATGCGGCTGGCTCCAAGAACCAAGCGATCAACTTCTTCGGTGGCGGCCCAAACCTGGCGCACTAGCTCGGGGCGTGTCACTGCGTCATGGGATTGACCGCGAGCAAAATCAGCAAGGTCGGCCTGGCGCCAGCTGGCTAGCCATTCAAAATCAACTTCGTCAGAAACCGACACCTCATCGACGATGAATGAAGCCCGGCGGGCAACGTCAAAGAATCCCATTTGCGCACTGCGAACCACAACGACTTCAACATCTGGGTTCTTCAATAGGGCAACCACCGAACGGCTCAAAGTCGGCTTGCCAAAAACAATCACGCGACCAATTTGCTTGGCCAACTCAGTTTTGTTGTCGAGGTGATATCGATAGTTGCTGATCGCATTGGCGCCAAAGCGAGCACCCGAAGAAGGCTCGGCAAACAGCGGCCAGCCAAAGCTCTCAGCCAGCTCAACGGCGGCCTCACCTGCATTAGCTCCGGCCACGACAACGGTTGGCACCGCTGCATCAAGCACTGCAAAATCAGGGCGTGCTTCAAAGCGATCTGGCAATTGATAGCTCGGGTTTATTTTGGATGCGTTGGGCTCGAGGCTCGATAGCGGCTCTCTGAAAGCCAAGTTCAGCTGCACCGGGCCCGGCTGAACGCCATCGAAACCAAGCGCGGTGGCAATGGCCGATACCGCCAAGTCAATGGCCTCAGTGCGGTCGCCATCGGCTCCGTTTGGGGCTGGCACATCAATGCACTCTCGAACAGCATCGGCAAAAATACCCACCTGATTTGTGGTCTGATTTGCACCGACGCCGCGCAGTTCGTGCGGGCGATCGGCAGTCAACAAAATCAACGGGATTCCCGAGTGACTTGCCTCCAGAACGGCAGGGTGAAGGTTGGCGACCGCAGTGCCTGAGGTGGTGATGATCACAGCTGGCTCACCAGAAGTCATCGCCGAGCCGAGTGCGTTAAAACCGAGTGATCGTTCATCCAGGTGAACGTGAAGATTGATTTTGCCAGCCTCAGCCAGTTGACCAGCGGCAATTGCAAGTGCCTGAGATCTGGCACCCGGAGCCAGATAAAACTCACGCACCCCGGCCTTAGCCAAAGTGGCTAACAGATGGGCTGCAAAAACCTGTGCTGGTGCCGGTTCAGTCATCAGTTTTATCTTTGGGCTGGCCCTGACCAGACTCGTCATCTGGGTTAGTCGACTCGCTGCCCGCCTCGGCATTTGGAGCCTTGCCCTTGTTCTGCTCTTCTTCGTTCAGGCGCCTAGCTAGGTCGCGCAAAAACTGTGGGTCGTCGTCGGGGGCCTTGGTAACAGTCTTTGGGCGCTTGCCTTTTTTGTTCTTTTCGACCAAAAAACTGATGCCGTAGACGATGCCAAAAATAGCCAAAATGCCGCCGATAATTGCCACGAACAGAATTAGCTTCATGGTCTAACTCTAACCAGCCAAAACTTAGACTTATTTCATGAAAAACCCATTGCTCAAATTTGCACTCATCAGAATCGGCCTATTTATCGGTGCCACGCTGCTGGTTTATCTGATCACCCAAGACGCAATTTTCTCGGCTTTCATCGGCGCAATTGTGGGTCTGGCAATCTCGCTGCTGTTCTTCAACAAGCATCGTGAGGCCCTGTCAGAGAGCATCTATAACGCGGTCAACAGCAAAAAACGTGGCGACGACGAAGCTGTTGAAGACGGCAAAAACAGCTCTGAATAGTTTTTATCCGGTCTAAAAACTGCCTGGGACTAGAGCCCGAAATTAACGGTGGCCAAGCCCCAACCCAGCAGCAAGCCATAGCAGAGTGCGGCAAAGCTGGTTAGCTTTAGCGCAAGTATCAGCTCTTTAGCCGAGTGCGCAGTGGCAACTATCAAAGTGACCGGTAAAACCAAAAGCAGCACGAACATCGCCAAGAACGTTGCCGGATAAATCAGCGCAATCGGCACCAGAATCACAAACGGCAGATAAATCATCGCGAAGAAAACTGCCTTGGCCCAGTTGCGACCAACCTTGACGGCCAGGGTGCGCTTGCCGACGTGACGATCCAAATCAAGATCACGGATGTTGTTGACCATCAAAACCGCTGATGCAAATAGGCCGGCGGCCGAACCGCCCAAAATTGCAGTCTCAGAGAAGCTGCCAATCTGAATGTATGCCGTGCCATAGGTCGCGACTAGTCCGAAGAACACAAAAACCGAAACCTCACCCAAGCCGGCATATCCGTATGGGCTCTTGCCGCCGGTGTAATACCAAGCGGCTGTGATTGCAGCAGCGCCAACCGCCAAGAACCACCAGTGCTGAGTTAGCAGCACGATTGCCAGGCCGGCTAGGGCCGCCAAACCAAAGAAAGCAAAGGCTGCATATTTCACCGCAGCTGGGCGCACAGACTTTGATCCGGTTAGGCGCAACGGGCCAACGCGCTGGTTGTCGGTGCCTCGAATGCCGTCTGAATAATCGTTGGCATAGTTCACGCCGACCTGCAAAAAGAAAGCCACGGCGAGCGCCAATAAAGTCAGCCCGAGGTTGAACTTTTGAACCGATGCCGCAGCTCCCGCACCGATAGCAATCGGTGCCACAGCCAGCGGCAAGGTGCGCAGGCGAGCGCCCTCAACCCAAAGTTTGATCTGCTTGTTGCGTGCGCGCTTGGTCATGTTTAGCCAATCTCAAAGAGTCGTGCGGCGGTCTGATAATCGATTTTTCCGCTGGGCAATTTTGCAATTTTGTCGGTGCGCAAAACTCTAACCGGTTTTCCGGCTGGGCCAAGGTCGTTGGCTAGTGCGCGGGCAATGTCATCGGCCACCTCAGGGCTGCCCACATAAACAATGCCAACTCGCTGGCCCCACTCGCGGTCTTCAATCGGGGCCGCAACCAGCTCAAGCACTCCAGCAACATTTGAAGCCAGCTGCTCAACGCGGTCAAGAGAGATTTTGATTCCACCAGATTTGATTACTCGATCAGCGCGACCAATCACAATCCATTTGTCTTCATCGGTTAGATCACCGATGTCGTTGGTGCTAAACCAGCCATCCTCGGTTTCAATGTTTGAAGCCAGAGTCGCACCAGAGATGCGCAGCACACCCCGATAGATGTCAACCTCAACGCCATCGAGCGGATCGCCGTCATAGACGCAGCCGCCACAGGTTTCGGTCATGCCATAGGTCTGAATCAGTTTGATGCCCAGCTCAGCGGCCTTGTTAGCCAACTCGGGCAATAGGGCGGCACCGCCGACCAAAATCGCGTCAAACCGCTTGAGCAGACCAAAGGTGTAGTCATCGCCGAGTGCCACAGCGTCAAGCAAGCGAACCAGCTGAGTTGGCACCAGCGAGGCATATTTGCGGTCGCCGGTCATCAGCGAAGCCGCGCGGCTAAAAGCGTCAACCGTGAACGGCATCGAGGTGTTCATTAGCACCGGCTGGGTCTCGGCATAGAGCGAGCGAATCAAAACATTGGCCCCGGCGATGTGATTGATCGGCAGACTGAGCAGCCATTGCCCCGGGCCACCAAGGCGCTCTTGTGAGGCATTCGCGCTTGCAACCAGGGCCGAGACCGGCAGTTCAATTCGCTTGGGCACACCGGTTGATCCTGAGGTTTCAACAATTAGGCCGAGCTCGTCTTCAACCTGATCGGGCAAGCCATAGCTGCTGGGCAGCTTGCTAACCGACTCGGATGCACCGTCACGGGTAATCGGTGTGACAAAAATAGCCTGATTGCCGGCCAGCATCTCACCGAACGCCACCAACGCACCAAAAGTGTCGTTGGCTGAAATGATTTTTAGGGGTTTAGGCATGCTGCGAGTCAAGGCCGGATTCTTAGTAGTGCCAAGGAAAAGCTGACCAGTCAGGTGCGCGCTTCTCTAAGAAAGAATCGCGGCCCTCGACAGCCTCGTCAGTGCCATAGGCCAAGCGAGTTGCCTCACCAGCAAAAAGTTGCTGGCCTACCATGCCGTCATCAACCGCATTGAATGCATACTTGAGCATTCGGATGCTCTGCGGTGACTTGCCAAGAATTTTGGTTGCCCACTCAACGCCGACTTTTTCAAGGTCTACGTGCGGAACTACTCGGTTTACGACACCCATCTCATAGGCCCGGTGGGCGTCATAATCTTCGGCCAAAAAGAAAATCTCTCGGGCAAACTTTTGACCACTTTGGCGAGCCAACAATGCGCTGCCGTAGCCGCCGTCGAATGAGCCAACATCGGCGTCGGTCTGCTTAAAGCGTGCGTGTTCAGCAGAAGCAATTGATAGGTCGGCGACCACGTTTAGTGAGTGTCCGCCACCTGCTGCCCATCCCGGAATCAATGCGATAACGACCTTTGGCATAAAGCGCATTAGGCGCTGAACCTCGAGGATGTGCAGGCGGCCAGAGCGAGCTTTGTCGATGGTTTCGGCGGTTTCACCATCGGCATATTTGTAGCCGTCGCGACCACGAATTCGCTGGTCACCGCCACTGCTGAATGCCCAGCCACCGTCTTTGGGCGATGGGCCGTTTCCGGTTAGCAGCACAGCACCGACGGTTGAATCGGCCGCTGCGTTTTCAAGGGTGCGAGCCAGCTCGTCAACGGTCTGCGGCCTAAATGCGTTGCGAACCTCTGGGCGGTTGAATGCGATGCGCACGATGCCGAGCGAATTGTGTTTGTGATATGTGACATCTTCGAGCTGCTCAAAACCAGCAACCGTGTGCCAAATGCTCGGGTCAAAAATCTCTGAAACTTTAGCGTTCATGGTTCTAGAGTAATCGCTCGGTTAGTCCTGATTTTCGAGTGCCAAATAGGCGGCCTCTAGGCGCTCGAACCACCAGTCAACGCGGTGATCCTCGGCGCGGTGTCGGTCTAGCGCGGCTTGGTCTACCTCAACGCGGCGAACTTCGATTTTGCCGTCTAATGGTTTTAGCGGCTCACGAGTGACATCGGCCGCCAACAGGCTAGCGGTGCCAAGGCCGGCGGCAAACCCGTGATTCGGCAGTTTGGCAGCCAAAAATGCACCCATGCTCAAACCAACCGATGAATCCATGGCGCTGCTCACCACCACCGGCAGAGCTGCCTGCTCAGCAATCTCAATCGCTCTCGAGATGCCACCTAGCGGTGCCGCTTTCAAAACCAGAATGTCGGCTGCCTGCGCCCTAGCAACTGCCACTGGGTCGGCAGCTTTGCGCACATTCTCGTCGGCCGCAATCTTGATGCCTTTAGGCGCAAGATGCGCGCGCAGTTCCGCCATTTCAGAAACGGAGGCCACCGGCTGCTCGAGATAGTCCACTTGGATTTTTCGTTCGACTAAGGCGGCAGCTAGCTCAATCGCTTGGTTCACCGAATAGG
>JACCDK012114696.1_pt1 | contig 16394 bp, 15 predicted proteins | sample 7445871 | NCBI WGS metagenome assembly JACCDK01 (sample SAMN15323436, study PRJNA562643) | freshwater metagenome | isolation source: river surface water | place: USA:Blue River Watershed | collected 2017-08-15 | reverse complement strand
TGAAAAGGTTGAGCTAGTAGACGACGAAATTGAAGAGGTGGAACAGAAAACAGTAAAGAGGGAAGAGGGAAGAGGGAAGGGGGAAGAGGGAAGAGGGAAGAGGGAAGAGGGAAGAGGACGAGATCTACCTCATACCTCATAATTTATAACTTATAACTTATAATTCCATAGCTGCTTAAAAACAATAAAGACTCAGAAAAATTCCGAGCCTTTATTCAATCCGCCTAAGTAGTATTTTATTATTTTTATTAAATAATTTCTTATTATTATCCACAAAAATAATATTAAAATTCAAAAATGAAAATTTTCTAAGAATTTTTTATCTCCTCTTCCATGTCGGAGATTTCTGCATCTAAAGCTTCAGTTGAAATGGTGATTTCAAAGGCACTAATGATCAAAGAAATACTTAGTCCGATTAAGCCAGCAACAAATAACCATTTGGCAATTATATCAAAGCCTAGGAAAATAAAAAACATGCATAAAATGCTAATCAAAAGGCTAGAAATAGCAATGATTTGCATATTTCGAATCATGGAAATACGCTTTCGCAGATTGATAATTTGAATTAAAATTGTTTTATCAGGGTTCTTCTGAAATTTTTCATGCAAATCTCTAATTAATGAAGCCATCGACATAAATCGATTGGTAAATGCAATCATTAGCAAACTAATAATTGAAAACAACAAAGCCGGTGTACTGATAGCTAATTCCTCCATAATTCATAACTCATAATTCATAACTCAAAACTCCTACGCCTTCAATATCACACAACTCAAAGGAGGTAGATTCAACGCAATCGAGAAAGCCTTGCCTTGCCAATTGATTTCTTCTGTCATCATGGCTCCATTTATGGAATAACCTGATCCACCAAACTCCTCCTTATCAGAATTGAAAATTACTTTCCATACGCCTGGAAGTGGTACACCAATACGATAATCTTCTCTTGGAGCTGGAGTTAAATTAAATATGACAATGGCTTGTTGTTTGACATTTTCTCCTTTTCTCAAAAAGGTAATCACTGAATTTTGTTGATCATTTGATTCAATCCATTCAAAACCATCAAAAGAAAATTGTTTGCTGTAAAAAGCTGGTTCCTTGGTGTAGATTTTATTAAGTGCTTGAACTGTTTTTTGAATTCCTTTGTGGGGGGCAAATTCTGTTAAATGCCAATCTAGACTTTGATTATGATTCCATTCTTCTCTTTGTCCAAATTCGCCTCCCATAAATAAAAGTTTACTACCTGGATGAGTAAATTGTTCACTTAATAACAAGCGTAAATTGGCAAATTTTTGCCAATCGTCTCCAGGCATTTTATTCAACAAGGATTGTTTACCATAGACCACTTCATCGTGTGAAAGAGGTAAACAGAAATTTTCAGTAAAGGCGTAGATGAGAGAAAATGTCAAATCATTTAAATGATATTGACGATAAATAGGGTCCTTGGAGAAGAATCGAAGCGTATCGTTCATCCAACCCATCATCCATTTTTGTCCAAAGCCCAATCCACCTTGAAATACGGGTTTGGTTACACCAGGAAAACTAGTTGATTCTTCTGCAATGATTTGAATTTCTGGGAACTCACCATAAATGTGGACATTCAAGTCTTGTAGGAAACTTATGGCTTCTAGATAATGATTGCCACCGTACATATTGGGCTCCCATTCGCCTTGATTTCTAGAATAATCTAAATATAGCATCGAAGCAACAGCATCTACACGCAAGCCATCTATATGGTATCGATCACACCAAAAGGCTGCATTCGACAAGAGGAAGCTTTTTACTTCATTTTTTCCATAATCAAAAATATAGGATTGCCAATCTGGGTGGAAACCCTTTTTTGTATCATAGTGCTCATAAAGTGCACCTCCGTCAAAATTTCTTAAGCCATGTGCATCACCTGGAAAATGAGATGGTACCCAATCTAATATCACTCCAATTCCTTCCTGATGTAATTTTTCTACCAAAAGCATGAATCCTTGAGGATCACCAAAACGAGAACTAGGTGCAAAATAACCAGTTATTTGATAGCCCCACGAAGGAGCGAAAGGATGCTCCATTACGGGCATGAATTCTACATGGGTAAATCCCATTTCTTTCACATAAGGAACTAAATGTTCCGCAATTGCTGAATAACTCAAGTAATCGTTTTCCAACGTTTTCATCCAAGAGCCTAAATGAACTTCATAGATGGACATTGGGGCCGACATGGCGTTTTTCACTTTTCGATCCGTCATCCAAGTTTGGTCATTCCATTCTTTATAGGTATTCCACACTATGGATGCAGTTTTGGGTGGAGTTTCACAAAATAAACCCATAGGGTCTAGTTTTTCTAAATATTCTCCGGATTTGGTCACTATACCGTATTTATAGGCTTCACCTGTTTTAATTCCAGGGATAAATCCTTCCCATATGCCAGATTCATCCCATCTTCTAAAAAGCGGATGCGAAAATTTGTCCCAAAAATTAAAATTACCAATTACCTGAACTTTTTCTGCATTAGGTGCCCATACAGCGAAAAATACGCCTGATTCTCCGTCAACCTCCATTTCAAATGCCCCGAGTTTTTCGTAAAGTCTTGTATGTCTTCCATTTAGAAATAAGGCTACATCGAAATCACTTAATTTAGAGAAAGGTTTTACTTGTGACATATTTTGGATTATTTTAATGCTAAAGCTAAAATAGAAAAAAAAAGACGAAAAAAACTATATTTTTTTCAATATCACTATTTGAAAATATCAAAGAAACTTCTACCTTTGTGCCACAATAAGTCGATTGGTCCGTTCGTCTAGGGGTTAGGACATATCCCTTTCACGGATAAAACACGGGTTCGATTCCCGTACGGACTACAAGAATACAAAATTTATGCCTGTAATTCAATGAGTTACAGGCATTCTTGTTTTCAGGTATAGAAATAAGTAAAGATTCTTTTGCCTTGTGTTTTAGATAACTCCCTGAACACCCTCTATTTTTTCTCAAGCGATTTCTAACATCTAAGATGTTTGGATGTAATATTTTTAATAGGGCATTTTTACCATTAGAAAATATTCTCTTAGGTGAAGTCCATTTTAGTTTGACTTTGTAAAGGGAAAACGAATTTACATTCCAGCCTTGAGAGGTCAAGGTATGCCCCCCCCCCATTTTGAGGTGTATGAGAGCATTCAAAAAATCATTTTGATAGATGTAAAATTAGTTCAAAGTTCTTATGGCTTTTGTGTTCCTCGGTATGAATTCATTGAACATTGTTTCATTCTTTTATATGGGCGGCACCTTAGAGTCCTAAAAAACTAAGCGAAAACATTAATGAGAATTATTTGGTAAGCTTGAATGGGCTATCAATTGTATTTAGAGTGGAAAATAGCAATCAAAAAGCCATCAGAAATGATGGCTAAAAGGCAATAATCTAGAAGTTCAGTAAGGTTTAATACTTTTCAATTTCAGGTATCCATTTTTCTTTTGAAACTAATGTTTAACTTAGTTGTTTGAAATCTCATAAGAGACTAAAATTTATTAAGTAAAGGTATTCAAATGTCACAACAAAAATTAACACAATTGATCAAAGGGAGTTCCATCCTTTTAGGCATAAATGTGTTACTTTCCTTTTTTGTTGTACTATTTAATCAGCATCTTTATAGTTTTGATATCGAATGCTATTTATATTTTGGACAAAGATTAGACCAAGGAATTTTAATTTTTACAAAGGACTTCGATGTAAAATTTCCTCTCGTTCAATACTTATTTTATGTCGTTTATAAGTTAGGAGATATAAGCTATTGGCATTTAATGGTATTATCAAATTCAATTATTTTTGGTTCAATTGCCTCTTATTTGTTGTCGATTTATTTAATCAAATCAAATCCCAATTTTCAAATCAATAAAAATACGCTAAGTATTTTTTTATTTAATCTCTTTGTCTCATATCAATTGTTATTTCCTATTGATAAAACGATTCATATTCAAGCATTGGCGAGTGTTTGGGTCTATTTTGGAATCTCTGCTGTTTTATATGGGGTACTAAACCAAAATAAAAAGATATTATTTGTTGCAGGAATGATGTGCATCTTGGCTTTTATATTACGGCCCAATTTTTTGTACATTTTCCCACTGATTCTCATCTTAATTTGGCGAGTAAAATCAGAGGTTAAAATCAAATTAGTGAATCTAGTTTTTTTTGCTTGGGGTGTAATTTTGGTACTAATTTTGAATTTTATTCCATATACCTTTATTCCCAATGGAATGAATTCTTTAATAGAGGGCATTCTTGGAATTTCAAGCTTTCCGGGGGGGTCTGGGTATTTGGATTTGTTAAAAAATCAAATGAAAAATGAGTCATTTTTTTACATTAACTTTTATGGATATTGTTTGGTTATTTTTTTATTAATATCGATTTATAGAAATAAAATTAATTCCAGATTATGGGCATTTATTTTAATCTTATTCTCGAGTGTTTTATGTATAAATTTAAGTTTTATAAAAACACATTATTGGGTGCATTATTTTGTTATTTTCTCATTTTTAACGCCTTTTATTTATTTGATATTTATTGAATTTACGCTTATCAATCCTCGATTAAAAACCTTAATTTATATTCTTTCACTTAGTCTTTTAATCGGACCAATTTCTAAGACTTCCGCAGAAATTTCAGAATTGATCAGCAGTGAAAAATCAATTAAATGGAATAATGGGAGCCAAAATATTGATGTTCAATTATTAAGGTATTTAACAAAAATTCAAAATGAGGGCAAACATTTTTATGTCTTGAATTATCCGATTTATCATGCGCTATTAGGAGAAGAAAGGGTAGGAGATGGCCATCCGGCAATATTTGAAGTCGTTTCTGATGGATATAAACTTCGAACAATAAAAAATATACCTTTATTAAACCTAAAGGCAGATGAAAATGTCTCTACTGTTTTTAAACTATATAATAAAAAAATATTGGTTTTAAATGCGATCCCCTCACACGTAAAATTAGCAAATAAAATAAAAAATAATCCCACTATTCACATGAAAAAGCTTATTATTCCAAATTTGAATAATTATCTTATTTACGAATTAAGCTATTGATACCAATGCAGGTTTTACCTTTCGGTCAAAATTCTTCGACGCCTTTACAAAACAAATGTATTTTTTGCTTCTGCTCTATTTGCTGAAAATGGTCGTGTGAAACTTCTCCCAATGGACTGTATTCCTTTCGTGTTTTTGGCCCCAACCAGGTGGCTGTTTTATATGAAATAAGTATATGTATTTACTTTTTTGTTTGAATTACACGGTCTGATTTGACTTCATCCTTTTTCGATCCAAAAGCATTGCTTCTTTTTTGATTTTCGACAAATAGGTGGTATCAATTCCTAAAAAGGTAGCCAATTGTTTTTGTGACAATCGCTTGGATAAAGCAGGGTTGAATTCATTTAAATAAATATATCGCTCCAATGCATCTTTTGTTCGAAGAAAAATGCAAATATTTTGTAATACACACAAATAGGCCATAATTTCTTTAACAACCATTTGGCCAATGCTGTTGTTCATTTCCATTATTTTTAACAAAGTAGACTTTTTCATGGTATAAATTATACAGTCCTCCAATGCCTGAACAGCCTCTGTGTTTAGCTCACCTTTGAGGAAACTTTTGGGAATCAAAATAAAATCCCCTTCCATGGAAAACCAATTGACAAATTCTTTTTCGCCTTCCTTCGAATACTTTTTCAATAAACCTTTTTCCACATAGGCAATTTCTTCTTCAACCACACCAAATTGAAATAAATAATCTCCTTTTTTTAATTTTTTAGTAAAGGCATATTTTAAAATCAAATCAAGCATAAAGGTAAAAGATTCACCTTTTATGCCGAGTGATGAAGACAGTCGTTCCGATAATTTCATTGGTTTTTTTTAATTCCTTAAATTAGCTTTATTTGAATTCTTAACTTGTCAAAATTGTGTACAATGACAAAAAGTTGACAAATTAAATTTATTCTTGTTCTGAATATTATGTAGTTTCAGTAATGAATAAAAAACTACCTTTTCTCGAAAAAATATCTAACACTAGTTATCACAAGACTAAAAAGCCGAAAATCAATATCACACCTATTCAATTTTTTGTGAAATATATTTTTTTACAAAAAAAATCAAAAGGTGATTTCCTACTTCAAGAAGGGGAAGTCTGTGACAAAATGTATTATTTTGAATCTGGCTTGGTAAAAGTGTTTTCTACTAAAAATGACCATGAGATCGTCACCTGGTTTGCCAAAGAAGGTGAATTTTTAACATTAGTGAATAGCTTCATGTACAATCATCCTTCCCATGAAAGTATTGAGGTTTTGGAAGATATAACCTATTATGCAATTCCTAAAAAATTGTATTACCAATTCATGGGTTTCAGTTCTCAAATTACCATGTTTACCATGTTAGAAATGCTAAATTGCGTCTGCGAATACCAAAATCAAACCATAATTTTACGGACCTTAAAAAGCCAAGAACGTTATTTGTTTTTTTGTGAAAACTACCCTGATCTTATTGAAAGAGTTAATCAGAAAGACATTGCTTCTTTTATTGGTTTAGACGTTACCTATTTGTCTAAGGTTATTAATGAAAATAAAAAAACAATTTGATGTTATTGACAAACGAAAAAGGCTGATTTTAAAAAAATCAGCCTTTTTTTTTCTGTGTTCTAAATTATATCATCAATCTTTTTCCCGAATAACCCGTATGGCTATAAATGGTTAGGATTTGCACAAAAGTATAACGATTAATGTTTAGGAAAATTGTGATTTTGCAACTTATTATAATAAGAGGTTCCTTGTCCTGTGATATTAATCACAGAATTCTATGTGATTTCCCTTAACTTTGTAATCATTGCCTTGATTCCTATTTATTTTGTATTGAGTGAAAATTTTATTTATAACTACTTGTTGGATTGCTATTCTGTCTATTCCTTTGCATGGACAATTTTCTTATAAATCTCGCTCAGAAGATTTTACACTTGTTGGCCATCATCAAGACACAGCTCAGCTGAAATTACCTAAATTTACCTATGGTGGAGAAATTAGAGAGTATTTACAATTTTACCAACATGTGAATTTTGGACAAATCCCAAGTACCTTTACCGAACCTAATCCTAGTCAATTATGGCATCGATGGTTACTAAATGCATCTTGGAAAATATCTAATACTTTTAGAATTTTTGGCCAAACAAATTCTACATTTCGGTTATTTAATCCTAATCCAATTATTTCTCAAGTCGACCAAAATGCACTTTCCTTTCAACAGTTATTCTTAGAATCAAAGCTTTCCTCTAATTCCATAATTCGGTTTGGGAAGATGGAAAACTATTATGGAAATGATCGTCTTATGGCCAATAGGGAAGGTCCTAATAATCGAAATACCTATTTTGGAGGTTTATTCAGGAATTATTTCCCCAAATCTACACTCGATTTATTTTACCTTCACCCCATGATTCAAAAGCCTGAATTTTTAAATGACGAGGTTTCAGAGGAAAATATCAGTGGATTTTATCTGCAAAATTGGAAATTAAGCAAGCATCAATTCATGGATATTTATGGTATGTATTTACTTTCTAATAGCAGAGAATATTTATTTCACAAAGGGTTAGAACAAAGACTTACCCTTGGGTTTCGATTCGTGAAACCCTCAGGAAATTGGCAATATTTGTTTGAAAATGCCTACCAGACTGGAAAATTTAATGATTTAACGATTCGTTCTTTTATGTCGATTTGGGATATTAATTACACAGCTAACAACAAATTGTATTTTGCCTTTAGTGGTACTTTTGTTCCTGGAGACAAAAACTCAAATGATGAATATTTAGGTACCTTTAATACCTTGTTTGCCAAACCACCCTTTGGCCAAACTGTTGCACTAAATATTACCAATATGGTCAATTTTAGTCCTTATATTAAATATCAATTTCATCCGAAAAGTTTTTTTATCATACGAACATCCTTTGTCAGTAGGGAGAGTATTGCAGATGGAATTTTTACCCCAAATATGAGTCAATTAAGACCAATTTTAGGTAAAGTTATACCTTCAGAACAAAAAAAAGTTACTGATATGTATGTTTTTGAATTGAATTTTTTTCCAAAAAAATCTATTCAAACGTTAATTGAATTTGGTTACTCGAAGGCGGGTGCTTATTTAAAAGAGACAGGTTCTGGGCAAGATGTTAGCTATTTTGCGCTTAGAGGGGGATATCGTTTCTAGACCGATGAAAATTTGGATTTGGTCGAAAATTACCATAAGATAATCTGAACTATCATTTAATTAATTAGATTTGTAACCTAAACAATATAAAAATGAAAAAAATACTAATTGCATCCCTTTTATTTGTAGCTGCACAGTTTTCTGGTGTTGCTCAAAAGTATTCTGTAGATAAAGCTCACTCAAAATTGGGTTTTTCTATTGTTCACATGATGATTTCTGATGTTGAAGGTTCATTCAAAATTTCAGAAGCAAGTTTAACTTCTTCTAAGGATGATTTTTCTGATGCATCATTTACCTTAACTGCCGATGTGAATTCTGTTAATACAGACAATGAAAGAAGAGATGGACATTTGAAAACACCTGATTTTTTTGATGCTGCCAAATTCCCAAGTATCTCTTTTAAAAGTAAATCATTTACAAAGGTTGGCGACAGAAAATATAAATTAGTTGGAGATTTAACGATGCATGGTGTAACAAAAGCTATTACTTTAGATGCAACTTTAAATGGAACTACAACTAATCGTCAAGGTAAAAAAGTTGCCGGATTTAAAGTAACTGGTTTATTGAATAGATCCGCATTTGGAATAGGAGGAAGCATGCCAGCTGCAATGCTTGGAGATGAAGTTGAATTAAGAGCTTCAGGTGAGTTTATTCAAGACTAATTTTTTAAAAAAAATAATTGAAAGGGCGAAATATTCGCCCTTTTTTTATGCTTTTTTTCGAACTAAATACAACAAAATAAAACAAATTAGTCCGTTTAAAATCAATTTTGAAAATCCAAAACCACCGAAGAATTCTTGAGCCTTTGACTCAAGTAAAAAAGTAATTACAGGAGATGCAATACAAATAAATGGAACATATTTGTCTTTTATAGACGTTTTTGTAAATAAGCCAAAGGAGAAAAGACCCAAAAGTGGACCGTAGGTATATCCTGCTAAATTAAAAACAGCTGCAATTAATTCTTGGTTGTTGAATAAATGAAACAAGCCGATAACTACCACAAATAGCAAGGAAAAACCAAGGTGTACATAATGTTTAATCTTTAATCGTTTTTCTTCTTTGAATTTTTCAATCGATAAAAAATCGATACAGAAAGAAGTAGTTAAGGCGGTTAATGCAGAATCAGAACTTGCATAGGTTGCTGCAATGATTCCTAACAAAAAGGTAACAGCAGCTAAAGTACCAAACTGACCTGTTAGAGCCAAGCCTGGATAAAGGTTATCTGTTTGCATAGGGATGTGTATTCCTTTAGCATTCGAATATAAGTACAAAAGAGCTCCTAATGAAAGAAACAACAAGTTAATTAAAACTAGTACCCAATAGAACCAAAACATATTTTTTTGGGCCTCTCCAATTGATTTACAAGTAAGATTTTTTTGCATTAAATCTTGGTCTAAACCAGTCATTACAATAGCAATGAATACACCTGCCAGAAAATCTTTTCCAAAAAAATGAGGGGAAGAGAAATCCCATTCAAACATTTTTCCATATTTTGAATATTGTATGGTTTGAATCATTTCACCCACGCTAAAATTCATTTGTTGCATCACCAAATAGATGGTGATAAACAAAGCGATTAATAAAAATAAGGTTTGAAGCGTATCGGTATATATGATGGTTTTTACGCCACCTTTGTGAGTATAAATCCAAATTAATAGGATAGAAACCAATACCGTTATGATGAATGGAACTCCAATTGGTTGAAATATTGCAATGTGCAAAACATTTACAGCTAAAAATAGGCGAGCAGCAGATCCAATGGTTCTGGAAAGTAAAAAGAAGGCTGAACCAGTTTTATAGGACCAAAAACCAAATCTTTTCTCGAGATAACCATAAATAGAAATTAGATTTAACTTATAATACAATGGCATCAAAACCGTTGCAATGGTTAAATAACCTAATGAGTGTCCTAAAATAATTTGAAAATAGGTAAAAGAGGTTTTTCCAACAGCACCTGGAACAGAAATAAATGTCAGGCCAGATATAGAGGTTCCAATCATTCCAAAGGCAACTAACCACCAAGGAGATTGTCTATTGGCCGTAAAAAAGGAATGGGTATCGGCCCCTTTCGAGGTAAAATAGGAGATGGCAATTAAAATGCCAAAATAGATTATTAAAATCCCAACAGCTAATTCTACTGACATAGAGTATTAAACAGATTTATTTTTTAAATTTGTTAGAAGCAAATTTTCAATTTCAAAAATATGCAATTCTTAGGTAATTATTTTTCTAAACCTGTTTTTTCTTTTCAAAACCAAGAGCAGCGACAAGAGGAAACAGATGTTTTAGTAGAGGAAGATTTACTTTCTTCACATCAATTAATTGTTTATAACGATGAAGTAAATACCTTTGATTATGTAATTTTAACCCTAATGGAGGTTTGTGAGCATACTGCTGAGCAAGCTGAACAGTGTACTTTACAAATTCATTTTAGGGGGAAATGTGGAGTTAAAACGGGGATAATGGAAGACTTGGTTTTAATGAGAAATGAAATTTGTAGAAGAGGAATTTCAGCTGAAATTGAATAAAGGATGAATCCAAGCCAATATCCATCAAGATTAATTGAACAAGCGGTTGAAGAGATCTCTAAATTGCCAGGGATTGGTAAAAAATCAGCTCTTCGACTGGCTTTGCATTTATTAAAAAGACCTGAAATTCAATCCGTTCAATTAGCCTCCTCAATTGTAAAACTTAGAACAGAAACTAGATTTTGTAGGAATTGTCATATGATTTCGGATGACGAGCTTTGTGGCATCTGTTCAAGTAAAAAAAGAGATGAATCACTGATTTGTGTTGTAGAAGATGCAAAAGATGTACTTGCCATTGAAAATACAGGTCAATTTAATGGCCTATATCACGTTTTAGGAGGTATTATTTCCCCTATGAGTGGAATTTCTCCATCTGATTTGAAAATTGATTCCTTATTAGAAAGAGTAAAAAGTAATGAGGTGCAGGAGGTCATATTGGGACTAAGTCCAACGATGGAAGGTGATACCACTGCCTTTTATTTGACTAAAAAATTAAAAGAGTTTTCAGTAAAGATTTCAACCATTGCTAGAGGCATTCCGATTGGAGGAGATTTAGAATATACGGATGAAATTACCCTGGGAAGGAGTATTGTATCACGTGTAACTTATAAATAATAAAAATATGAAACGATCTGGATTCTTAAAGAAAACGTTTGGCTTGGTAGGTGCTGGATTTTTATTTCCTCAAGTATCGAAAGCGAATGGTTTAGCTGATAAATCAATCGAAAATGCCCCATTTTCTTTGCCTAATTTAACTTATGATTACAAGGCCCTAGAACCTCATATTGATGCTCTAACGATGGAAATTCATCACAGTCGTCACCATAAGGCTTATATTGATAATTTGAATAAAGCAGTTCAAAATACTGATTTTGCAAATAAAACGCTCGAGGAGTTATTAGCGAATGTGAGTAAATTACCTGTTGTTATACGCAATAATGGTGGTGGACATTGGAACCACAGCTTTTTTTGGAAGGTAGTTGGACCCGCTGTAGGTTCGAAACCTGCAAAAAATTTAGAATCTCAAATTATTAAAGATTTTGGTTCTTTCGATAATTTAAAAACTGAGTTTAATAAGGCTGCCATGTCTCGATTCGGTTCGGGTTGGGCTTGGTTGGTTTTTAAAGATGGAAAATTACAAATTGGTTCTAGCGCCAATCAAGATAATCCACTAATGGATGTTTCTGAACTTAAAGGAACACCAATTTTGGCTTTAGATGTTTGGGAACATGCTTATTATTTAAAATATCAAAATAAACGGGTGGAATACGTAAATGCCTTTTGGAATGTTATCAATTGGGATTTTGTTTCTTCACAATTTATAAACTAAATATATGCAATTATTAGATGAAATTCCTTCTTTGGACTTAAGCGATTTCACCTCTTCAGATCAGGCTAAAAAAGCAAAATTTGTTCAAGATTTAGGTGCTGCCTATAATAATATTGGATTTGTTGCCATAAAAGGTCATGGTTTGTCAGATGAATTTACTAGAAAATTATACCAATCTGTCGAACAGTTTTTTCAATCAGATGATTCTCTAAAGCAGCAATATGAAATCCCCGGCATTGCGGGGCAAAGAGGATATGTTGGGAAGGGAAAAGAAACAGCCAAAGGCTTTAAAGTGCCAGATTTAAAAGAATTTTATCACGTTGGCCAGGTCCATCAGAACGATGGAGATTCAGTGTGGAGTGAATACCCTGAAAATGTATTTCCTGTTGAATATCCGGATTTTGAAAAACTAACGATAGAAGCTTACCAAACACTAGAGAGGGCAGGTAAAACTTTATTGAAGGCCATTGCGCTCTATTTAGAATTGCCGGAAGATTATTTTGAAGAAAAAGTAAAATATGGTAATTCCATTTTAAGAGCAATTCATTATTTCCCAATTCAGAATCCAGATCAATTACCGGAAGGTGCAGTTAGAGCAGCTGCTCACGGAGATATTAATTTAATAACCCTTTTGATGGGGGCTTCTGCGGAAGGCTTGGAAGTGCTTAGGGCCGATGGAAAGTGGATTCCAATTACGGCGTTACCTGACCAAGTCGTGGTCAATGTAGGTGATATGTTAGATCGTTTGACAAATCACAAATTAAAGTCAACTATCCATCGCGTGGTAAATCCACCAAGAGAAAAAATGGGGACTTCTCGTTATTCCATTCCTTTTTTTATGCATCCTCGTTCCGAAATGGATTTAACCTGTTTGGACTCCTGCGTAACACCGGAATTCCCCAAATTATATACCGATATGTCTGCCGGGGCATTTTTAGAGGAGCGTCTCATTGAATTAGGTTTAAAGAAAAAATAAGATGTATAAAAGGCCAAAGCATATTGACTTTCTAATCGATGTCTTGGTTTTGGCTTTAACTTCTTTTGGAGGTCCTCAGGTTCATTATGCACTTTTCATTAAAAAATTAGTGAGCGAAAAAAAGTATCTTTCGGAGGATGAATTTTTAGAAATACAAGCTCTTTGTTCCATCTTACCGGGCCCAACTTCCACTCAAACAATAATTGCTATTGGATTCAAAAAAGGAGGCCCCTTGTTAGCTTATTTGACCTTATTGGTTTGGATTACCCCTGCCGTTTTTATCATGACAATGGCTGCCTATGGAATGACTTATCTAAAAAACAAATCAATTTTAGATTATGTCTTACCTGTAGGTATTGGTTTAATTATTCAAGCAGGATTTCAAATGATGCAAAAAGTTATCAACGGATGGCTTTATTACCTATTAATGATTATAACTTTTTTAATTGGTGTTTATTTTCAAAGTCCATATATTTTTCCTTTAACCATCTTATTGGGAGGAGTTGTATCCTCTCTTAATTATGACCGTTTTCCCAAACAAAATAAACATAAAATGATAATCCCTTGGGCAAATTTTAATTTGTATTGGGGTTTTGGTTTAGGATTGGCAATTTTAGGTCATTTTAGTGATTATTTCCCCATCAAACTATTCGAAAACTTTTATCGAAATGGGAGTTTAGTATTTGGTGGCGGACAAGTATTGGCACCTGTTTTATTTACTGAGTTTGTAGAATTTAAACAATTAATAGCTGCTGATGATTTTTTAACGGGGATGACATTGAGCCAGTCTTTACCTGGTCCAGTTTTTGCCCTTACTTCTTATTTAGGAGTACTATTAATGAAAGATTATGGGCTTTCAGGTGAATTGTTGGGTAGTGTGATAGGGGCATTAGGTATATTTTTACCCGGTACTTTCTTGATATTTTTTGTCATAAGAATTTGGAGTCAATTGAAACAATATCGATTTATTAGAGCCTCATTAGCTGGAATTCAAGCGGCAAGTGTTGGCTTGACATTTGTTGCGGTTTTTTTATTCCTTAATCCAATAGTAGCAAAAAGCGATTACATTTCTTTGGGAATTGTAATCGCCTCCTTTTTGATTGCTCAATTTTCAAAAATTCCTTCTATCCTTTTGTTTATTTTTGGTTTATTGATAGGGGTAGTGTTAAATGCTTAATTCAATAAATTAAGTAAATATTGTCCATATCCACTTTTTACCAATGGACTTGCAATTTTCTTTAATTGATTCGCATCTATATAGCCCATTCGGTATGCAACCTCTTCAATACAACCGATTTTTAATCCTTGTCTTTCTTCGATCACTTGAACAAATTGACCAGCTTGCATCAAGGAAGCGAAGGTACCTGTATCTAACCAAGCTGTACCTCTGTTTAATATTCCAACAGATAGTTTGCCTTTTTCAAGATATACTTTATTTACATCGGTAATTTCGTATTCACCTCGAGCAGAAGGAGCTATGTTTTTAGCTATTTCTACTACCTCATTATCGTAAAAATATAAACCTGGTACAGCATAATTTGATTTGGGAAGCATAGGTTTTTCTTCAATGGAAAGAACTTTGTTGTTTTGGTCAAATTCAACCACACCATAACGTTCAGGGTCATTGACTGAATAAGCAAAAACAACGCCACCTTCTGGATCATTATTAGCTTGTAATAATTTACTTAATCCTGCCCCATAAAATATATTATCACCCAAAATTAAAGCAACTTTATCCTTTCCAATAAATTTTTCACCGATGACAAAAGCCTGTGCTAAACCATTTGGTTCAGGTTGAACGGCATATTGAAAGGAACAACCAAGTTCTTCACCCGTTCCTAATAATTTTTCAAAATTGGGTAAGTCATGTGGAGTAGAAATAATTAAGATATCTTTAATACCAGCTAACATTAAAATCGATAGCGGATAATAAATCATTGGTTTATCATAAATTGGCATTAACTGTTTACTTACAGCCAATGTTAAAGGATGCAAACGGGTTCCAGAACCTCCTGCTAAAATAATTCCTTTCATGTTTCTTAGCGATTTTGATACATTTTTTCGTAATAATGTTGGTAGTTGCCAGAAGTAACATCTTGCAACCATTTTTCATTGGATAAATACCAATCAACTGTTTTATCTAAACCTTCCTCAAATTGTAAAGAGGGTTTCCATCCCAATTCATTCATGATTTTATGGGCATCTATTGCGTAACGTAAATCATGCCCTGCACGATCCGTTACATAAGTTATTAAATTTCTAGATTCACCCAATGTACGATTCAATTTTTTATCCATGATATCACATAAAAGATGGACTAAATCAATATTTTTCCATTCATTGAAACCTCCAATGTTATAGGTCTCTCCATCTTTTCCAGCATGAAAAACAGTATCAATTGCTCTTGCATGATCAATTACATATAGCCAATCTCTCACATTTTCTCCTTTTCCATACACAGGAAGTGGCTTTTTTTGAATGATATTGTGAATCATTAATGGGATGAGTTTTTCTGGAAAATGATTAGGTCCATAATTGTTAGAACAATTTGTAATAACAACAGGTAATTTATATGTCTCATGAAATGCCCTTACAAAATGGTCTGAACTTGCTTTGGAAGCAGAATACGGCGACCTTGGGTCGTACGGAGTATTTTCAGTAAAAAAATCTTTAGGATCATGAAGTTCACCATATACTTCGTCAGTTGAAATATGATAAAACCTTTTTCCCTCAAATTGGCCTAACCAATGCTTTTTCGCAGCCTGTAATAAGTTTACAGTTCCAATCACATTTGTTTTTACAAAAGCCAATGGGTCATGAATTGAGCGATCTACATGAGATTCTGCTGCTAGGTGTAAAACACCATCAAATTGATGTTTTTCAAATAGGTGGTCGATTGCCTCTGAATCCGTGATATCAGCCTTTATAAAAGTATAATTAGGTGCACTAGAAACGTCCTCATTATTGGCTAAATTTCCAGCATAAGTCAATGCATCTAAATTGAAAATTTGATATTGAGGGTATTTGTTTACAAATAGTCGAACGACGTGCGATCCAATAAATCCTGCACCTCCTGTGATTAGAATTTTTTTCATTTTATTTCACTTATTTTTTTCTGCCAATTCCAGGCATCTCTCAAAGCATCTTCTAACGTTTTTTGTGCTTTCCAATGTAAAAGTTTTTCAGATTTTTGAGTATCAGCATACACCGCAGTAATATCTCCAGATCTTCTTGGTTTTATTTCGTAAGGAACTTTAATTTGATTTGCAATTTCAAAACTGTTTATGACCTCCAAAACAGAAGATCCTTTTCCGGTACCTATATTAAAGACATCGTAAAATGAATC
>JACCDK010313993.1_pt1 | contig 16395 bp, 15 predicted proteins | sample 7445871 | NCBI WGS metagenome assembly JACCDK01 (sample SAMN15323436, study PRJNA562643) | freshwater metagenome | isolation source: river surface water | place: USA:Blue River Watershed | collected 2017-08-15 | reverse complement strand
TGGTGGCAGGCGACAAACCTTTTTCCAGTGAGGCCGAATAGATGAAGGGCTTGAAGGTCGAGCCAGGCTGGCGCCAGGCTTGGGTCGCATGATTGAATTTTGTGCGACTGAAATCAAAGCCACCGACAAGTGACTTGATGCGCCCATCTTCAGAACTGATGGATACAAACGCCGACTCCACCTCAGGTAGCTGAATGATGGACCAGCCCGCGCCTTCCTGCATCACGCGTATGATTGCGCCGCGTCGTATGCGTTTGTTTGCCGGCATTTTATCCGTAAGGGCTGCAGCAGCAGCACCGAGTTCGGTATTGGCAATCGTGATCTCTTCGCCGGACGCTAGCAATGCCTGCACGTTCTTGGAGCTGGCCGATAAAACTACAGCAGCAATAATGCCATCGCTATCGGGGTGCTCGGCAAGCTCGGACTCGATTGCGGCCTCTGCTTCGGATTTGTTGGCTGGAATATCCATATAGCCTTCGGGTCCCCGATAAGGCTGACGTTTTTCATACTCAAGCACACCGCGACGTAGCGCCAGATACGCAGCATCCTGATCGGCTTTGGTAATGGTGGTGAACACATTGAAGCCGCGTGTATAGGCATCTTCACGGAATTGGTCATAGACCATCTGCCGTGCCATTTCCGAAACGTATTCGGCATGAATGCCGAAGTCCGTGCTATCCATTTTGATCCGGAGTTCTTCATCGCGCGCCTTCTCATATTGGGCCGTAGTGATATAGCCCAGATCATGCATGCGCTGCAATATGTACTGCTGACGCGCCTTTGCACGTTTTGGGTTCACGACGGGATTATTGGCGGAAGGTGCCTTGGGGAGGCCGGCGAGCATCGCAGCTTCAGCAACAGTTACTTCATTGAGCTTTTTACCAAAATAAATCTGGGCTGCGGAGGCAAAGCCATACGCTCGCTGTCCGAGGTAAATCTGATTCATGTACAACTCGAGAATCTGGTCTTTCGTCAGTGTCTTTTCTATTTTCCAGGCAAGTAGTACCTCATACAGCTTGCGCTTGATGGTCTGTTCGCTGGATAAAAAGAAATTGCGCGCTACTTGCTGCGTGATGGTCGAGGCACCCTGACGACTGCCACCGAAGGTGTTGTTAATCGTTGCGCGCAAAATTCCCCAGTAGTCGACACCACCGTGCTCGTAAAAACGATCATCCTCGATCGCCAGCACGGCTTGCTTCATTACCGGGGGAATATCTTTGTAACGCACCAGGCTGCGTCTTTCCTCACCGAATTCTCCGATCAGCACATTATCTGCAGAAAAAACGCGCAGTGGCATTTTGGGTTGATAGGTTGCCAGCGCATCAATGTCCGGCAGGCTGGGGTAAGCCATCATCAGGATGAAGCCCGCCAGCAACACGCCGATCAGTACAAGGCCTCCTACGGTGGTCAAGAGGCTCAGCGCCATTTTGAGTGGTGCCGGCAGGATGTAAGGGCGCTCGCCCTTGGGTGCATCCCCGTTCGGAGTGGATGAATTCATTCGGGAAGAAATGAGGTAGGCATGAAAGCCTTGGAGCGTCCGATTATAACGGTTGACCCGCGGCGTTGAGCTAGCTCATGGCAAGCTTGCTGTGTTCAATGCCTCTTGTGCGCTGATTTACGTCGGCATTTGACAACGCAAAGCCCATGCGGCTTTACATTCTGAAAAGGCACTTGTTAGGATCCGCGTCAAATTTTAAAAATGGCAACATCTCTTGCGCGGAGTGTTTACGAATGTTTTCTGTGGGTTCATGGTTTCGTCGCCATCAGACACCGGTACTGGGCGTCGATGTCAGTCCGGCGGGCATACGCATCATGGAACTCGTTCGGGAGGGTAAACATTTCCGGGTCGCACATTACGCGCAGGAGCCTGTGCCATCGGGCGCCTTGCGTGACGGCAGCTTTTCACAGATGGAGCCTCTCACCGAATCGCTGCGCCGTGCGCTCAAACACAGTGGCACGCGCTTGAAAACCGCAGCCATGGCACTACCTTCCGGTGCCGTCATCAAAAAAATGCTGACGCTACCCGCCACCCTGTATGACGAGGAAATGGAAATGCAGGTCGAAACGGAGGCGAGTCAGACGCTACCATTTTCGCTTGACGAAATCAGCCTTGATTTCGTCACGGTAGGCCCTTCAGTAAATCATGAGGGCTATGTGGATGTGATGCTGGCGGCCGCACGCAAGGAGCGTATTGATGAACGACTCGCATTGGCCGATGCAGTGGGCTTGCGTCCGCTGGTGATCGATGTTGAATCTCAGGTCATGGCGGCCTCGTTGGCATTGCTGGGTTCGGGTCGGGAAGCGGATCAGAATCTGCCAGTTGCGTTGCTGCAGCTGTGCAGTGAAGGCAGTCATTGCTATGTCATGCTCAATGGCCTGGTGATTTTTGAACGTGAAATGGGGCTGTCTTTGCCTCGAGCCGATCAGGAAAAATCGCGTGCTGCGGTGGAGTCGATTAGGGAAGCGATTTGCCAGGAGCTCACACGTGCTTTACAGCTTTTCTCAACGTCGACACAGCACACCAGCGTTGCGCAGATCTATATTGCCGGCAGCATTCACGCACTCGGTACGGATCTTGCCGCATTCGTGGAACGCCGATTAGGTATACCCAGTTCCTTACCTGACTTGTTTGCCGACATGCATTTGCCGTCAATGGATATGCAGCTGCGCGAAGATGCGCCGGCTTGTCTGGTTGCCTGTGGTCTTGCGCTCCGGAGCTTTTGAAGATGATCAAATTCAATCTTCTGCCCTGGCGCGAAGCGCAGCGCCGTGAGCAAAAACGCTTGTTTAATGGTCTGCTGGTGTTGTCGGCACTGTGTGGACTGATGGTGGTGTTGATCGTGAGTGCGGTGAATGCTGCGCAATTGTCAATGCAGCAGAGTCGCAATACCTTGCTTCAGTCTGAAAATAAGGTTCTCGATAATCGGCTACGAGAAATCAAAGGACTGCGCCAGGATATCGATGCGCTCAAGGCCAGGCAGCATGCGGTCGAGAGTCTGCAATCCGATCGCGCCCGGCCAGTGCATTTGCTGGACGAACTAGCCAGGCGTGTGCCCGCAGGTGTCGCGCTCAAGTCAATCAAACAAACAGACCATCTCGTCCTGACAGGAGTGGCGCAATCGAATTCCCGTGTTTCCGAATTGCTTCGCAACCTGTCACAGTCATCGCCCTGGCTAGGAAAAGCCGAACTCGTGGAGATCAAGGCCTCCAGCCTTGGTCAGGGAAAAGAAGCGAGGAAGGTCTTTGAATTCAATGTGACCATTGCGGCTTTGCCGGGAGCCAGTCCGCCATGATGTCAATTCAGCGCGGCACGCCTCTCAACTGGCAGCTAGTCGCGGCGCAGTTTCATGGCTTGCAAGGGCGACATCCCGGTACTTGGCCCATCGTTCCACGGCTGTTCTGCGCACTTGGTGTTTCGCTGATGGTCGTCATGGCAGGGGGATGGTTGGTTTGGACTTCGCAATGGGAAGAGCTGGCCGCGGGTCAGGCTGAGGAAGTTCGTCAGAAACAGGAATTTACTGAAAAAGTCCGGCAGTCGGGACATCTCGACATCTTGCGCCAGCAAAAAGCGCAAGTGCAATCGCAGGTCGAAAAGCTGGAACGGCAACTGCCTGGCAAGTCCGAGATGGATGCATTGCTGTCTGAAATCAATCAGGCGGGCATCAACCGCGGATTGCAGTTCGAGCTGTTTAAACCGGGTCAGGTCAGATTGCATGATTTCTATGCGGAGCTGCCCATCGAAATCAAACTCACGGGTAATTATCACGCGCTGGCTGGTTTCACGAGCGATATCGCCAATCTGCAGCGCATAGTCACACTCGACAGAATATCCATCACCCAATTACGCGAGGGGATGCAAAGCTTCGAAGGCGTAATTCACACGTTTCGTTACCTCGACAAGGATGAGGTGGCTGCGCAAAAGAAGGCAGCCGAAGACAGCAAGAAGCGGGGGAATAAATGAAGCGCCTGCGATCCGCTTGCGACCGTCCGTACCCATGCACCTCACTCATTTTGATAAAAACACTCGCTCTGATCAGCATTCTTCTGGCCGGCTGCAGCGAAGTGCCTGAGCATGATTTGCGTACCTGGATGAGCGAGACAAAGCGGCAGTCTCATCCTGTGCCGCTTGAGTTGCCACCGCGCCTAGCAATCGAGGAATTTCGCTATGAAGCCGCTGGTCGGCTGGATCCCTTTGATCTCACCAAAATTTCTGCATCCCTCAGCGCCGAGCTCAACGCAAATGGCTTGCAACCGGATACACACCGTGCGCGGGAGCCGCTCGAGTCCTTTCCGCTGGATAGCCTGCGGTTGGTGGGAAATATACGTCGTCAGGGGCAGGTGGTTGCGCTGGTTGAAGCTGACAAAGTCATCCATCAGGTACATCTGGGTAGTCATCTCGGACCTGATATGGGCAAAGTAATAGCGATTAGCGAAGGCGCCATCGAAATTGAGGAAATGGTGCAGGACACTGGCAATACCTGGGCCAAGCGACGCGCGCGACTGGTATTGCAGGAGAAACGCTGATGAGTGTAGTGAAAGTGGAAGCAGGGCGGTGGTTCATGGGCTGCATGATGTTCTTGATCATGATCACGAATGCATGTGCTGAGCCCAATGCGATCACGGGTATCGAGACCACCCATACCGGATCAGCAGTGACACTGCGTATTCCCATGCGTCACGCACCCGCTGCACTGCCGGGCAGCTTTTCTACTGTTGCTCCACCTAGAATCGTGCTCGATTTTCCTGAAACGCTCAATGTCACTGGGCAGACTCGACGAGTATTCGATGCGGGTGAACTGCGTCATGCGGATCTTGTGCATGCGGCCGGTCGCACGCGTATTGTGCTCAATCTCAAGCGTCCGCAGCAGTTCAGCATGCGCGTGACGGGACAGACGCTGATATTGACTCTGGCCGACGAGAAAGTCGGCACAGACCAAGGTACCCGTAATGCGAACCTCGTGATGGAAAAGAACGCGATTGTCGATATGGATTTTCGACGAGGTGACAGCGATGCCGGACGCATCATCATTGATTTGGCAAAAACGCAGTCATCCATCGACGTACGCCGTCAGGGTCAGTCACTGATCGTCGATTTCATGAAAACCAGTTTGCCCGAGGTACTTCGGCGCAAACTGGATGTGGCCGATTTTGGCACGCCTGTGCAATTCATCACTACCCGTGCAGACGGTGATACGGTACGCATGCTGATTGAGCCGCGTGGCCAATGGGAGCATCTAGCTTGGCAAACTGATCGCCGACTGGTGCTCGAAGTGCGATCTGTCAAACCGGAGGATGGTAAAACCACGACGAACAATCGCGGCTATCGGGGTGACAAGCTCTCGATGAATTTTCAAAATATCGAGGTGCGTGCGTTGCTTCAGGTGATTGCAGATTTCACCGGGCTCAACGTCGTAGCCAGCGACAGCGTGAGCGGCAATCTCACGCTCCGGTTGAAGGATGTGCCCTGGGATCAGGCGCTTGACATAGTGATGCAGGCGCGAGGGCTTGATATGCGTCGTAACGGTAATGTGCTCTGGATCGCGCCCAAGGACGAATTATTGACCAAGGAAAGGCTGGAGCTCGAGCAGCGCGCGCAGATTTCCGAGCTGGAGCCTTTAATCACTGAGACCTTTCAGCTGAACTATCAAAAGGCCGATGCCTTTCGTCAGGTCTTCGGGCTCGATGGTCAGGCGGGGCGTGGCAGTATTTTGTCGCGTCGTGGCAGTGCATCCGCCGAGCCGCGCACCAATAAATTGTTTGTTACCGATACGCCCAGCCGTCTGGAGGAAGTGCGCAAGCTGATACAACTTACCGATATACCCACGCGTCAGGTCATGATCGAGGCTCGTATCGTCGAGGCAGATGACACTTTCAGCAAAAGTCTGGGCGTAAAACTCGGCTTTGCAGATCTTCGTGGTGGACGCGGTGCCGCGCCTGGTATCAATCTGCCCGGAGCAAGTCGGCTGGCGGTCACCGGAAATTATCTGGGCGTGGGCGAGCAGACCCTGCAAGCTGCCGTGACCCAACAATCCTTTATCCCAAACACGCAATTTGTTAACTTGCCCGCCGCGTCAATCAATGGCGCATCACCGGCGAGTATGGGTATCAGTCTTTTCTCGGCCAATGCCAATCGTTTTCTGAATCTTGAGTTGTCTGCGCTGGAAGCTGACGGTAAAGGAAAAATCATTTCCAGTCCCCGCGTGGTCCCCGCCGATCAGCAGCCGGCGCTGATCGAGCAGGGCGAAGAAATTCCTTTCCAACAGGCCACTAGCAGCGGCGCGACTTCGATTCAATTCAAGAAAGCGAATCTCAAGCTGGAGGTCACCCCTCAGATTACGCCAGACGGTAACGTGATTCTGGTGGTCGATGTCGCCAAAGATTCCCGTGGCGTTGCCGTGGGCTCCAGCTTCGCCATCAACACCAAGCACGTTAAAACCAATGTGCAGGTCGAGAATGGCGGTACCGTGGTCTTGGGCGGGATTTTTACCCAAACCGAGATCGACAGTGAGCTCAAGGTGCCGGTTTTGGGGGATATCCCGGTCTTGGGTCGTCTGTTCCGTAGCACGCGCCGTACACGGGATCAGACCGAGCTCCTGATTTTCATTACGCCCCGTATTGTCACGGATTCGCCCATCGTACGCTGAACCGGACTGGCTAGGATTGGCCCCGTCCTCAGTGGACGGATGCGATAAACTGTCGTCTTTCCGGGGAAATACGCCCGATTGGCGGCAATGATGCAGAACTCGACAAACAATATCTTTCTGGTTGGCCTGATGGGCTCGGGCAAAACTACGATAGGCCGCTCGCTGGCAAAAAAACTCAATTTGCGCTTTGTCGACGCCGATCAGGAAATCGAAACACGAACAGGCGCGTCCATCCCGCTCATTTTCGAAATCGAAGGCGAAGCCAGTTTTCGCCAGCGGGAGGCAGATGTCATTCGCGATCTCACCGCCCAGCAAGGGATAGTGCTGGCTACGGGCGGGGGCGCCGTACTGAATGAAACCAGCCGGCAGCTTTTGCGTGAGCGTGGGACGGTGATTTATCTGCGCGCATCCGTGGCCAGCATTCTTCAGCGCACCAGCCACGACAAAAATCGCCCACTGTTGCAAACCGCCGATCCGAAAGCACGGATAGAAGCCCTGTCGCTCGAGCGTGCGCCGCTTTATCAGGAAGTCGCGCACATCACCATTGAAACCGGAAGACCGAATGTCCATTCCGTTGTTCACAATATTTTGTCGCAACTACAGAGCAACACCCAGAGCCCGCCGGTTGAAAGTGAATCATCAACCAACGCCGACAACCGCGAAGCCGAATCCGATTCCCTGTCATGACATCAACCCATTCTGTTTTTGCAGATCTCACCGTATCACTCGGAGAGCGCAGCTATCCGATTATCATCGGCCGTCATTTGCTGGACAACGCAGATTTCGCACATCATATTCCCGGCAAGCGGGTCGCTATTGTCACCAATACCATCGTCGCACCTCTGTATCTTCAGCGATTGACTGACATGCTGGAGGCGGCCGGCAAACATTGTCTCGCTATCGTGCTAGCTGACGGAGAAGAAGAAAAAAATGTCGATAATCTGATGCGCATTTTTGATGCGCTGCTGGAGAATAAATGCGATCGCAAGACCACACTGGTGGCGTTGGGTGGTGGTGTGATTGGCGATATGACCGGTTTTGCTGCGGCTACCTATATGCGCGGTGTGCCATTCGTACAAATTCCCACAACCCTGCTGGCGCAAGTCGATTCTTCGGTCGGTGGCAAGACAGCGATCAATCATCCACTGGGTAAAAACATGATTGGTGCGTTTTACCAGCCGCAATCGGTGCTGGCTGATACTGCCACCTTGTCCACATTGCCGCAACGCGAACTCTCTGCCGGGCTCGCTGAAGTCATCAAGCACGGCGCCATTATCGATGCTGCATTTTTCGGCTGGTTGGAAGCTCATATGGAGCAGCTGATGGCGCGCGATGATGCGGCGCTGGCGCATGTGATTCAGCGTTCCTGTGAAATCAAAGCGGATGTCGTACGACAGGATGAGCGCGAATCAGGACTGCGCGCCATTCTGAATTTTGGACACACGTTCGGACATGCGATTGAAGCGGGAATGGGATACGGTGAGTGGCTGCATGGTGAGGCCGTGGGTTGTGGCATGGTGATGGCAGCAGATTTATCGCATCGGCTGGGGTATCTGCCAGCGCAAGACAAGTCACGCATTACCGCACTCGTAAAAGCGGCTGGTCTACCTGTGGTAGCGCCTGATTTAGGTGCTGACCGCTGGCTGGAGTTGATGGAAGTCGACAAGAAAAATGAGGGTGGCGAGATTAAATTCATTCTGCTCAAGCCACTGGGTCAGGCCATTATCACTGGCGTGCCTAACGATATGCTCAAGGCGACACTCGCCGCCTGCATAAGGCAGGGATCATGATGGCTGATTTCGAAGCCTATCTTGCTCCGTATGCTGCTCGTTCAACGGCTTCTCGCGGACGTCATTTTGCCGAGGGCGCTTCCGATACCCGTAGTGAATTTCAGCGTGACCGTGATCGCATCATTCATTGCACGGCTTTTCGTCGCCTTGAATACAAGACCCAAGTCTTCGTCAATCACGAGGGTGATTTATTTCGCACACGGCTAACTCATAGTATCGAAGTCGCGCAGATTGCTCGCTCGCTAGCGCGTAATCTGCAACTCAACGAAGATCTGGTCGAGGCGATCTCGCTGGCGCATGATTTGGGGCACACGCCCTTTGGCCACGCAGGACAAGATGCGCTGAATGCTTGCATGAAAGCCTATGGCGGCTTCGAGCACAATCTCCAGAGCCTGCGCGTGATCGACAAGCTGGAGCAGCGTTATGGCGCGTTTGATGGTCTCAATCTGATGTTTGAAACTCGTGAAGGGGTGCTCAAGCACTGCTCACTGCCCAATGCGGAGCAATTGGGGGAGGTTGGTCGTCGATTCATCGAGCGCAAGCAACCTAGCCTCGAAGCGCAACTGGCCAATTTGGCCGACGAGATTGCGTATAACAACCATGACATTGATGACGGCCTTCGGTCGGGGTTGTTGACTACGGCGCAGCTGGATGAAGTCACCCTCTATGCACGCTACTGGACGCTCGTACAGAAAGAGTTTCCTGGCATTCAGGGGCGACGCGCCATCAACGAAACAGTCCGTCGCATGATTAATGCGCTGGTCGTTGATCTGATTGACACCTCGCGCGCCCAGATACGTGATGCAGGCGTGAAGTCGATTGACGATGTGCGCAACTCGTCAGCACTGATTTCGTTTTCTGACAACATGAAACAGGAGGCGCAAGAACTCAAACGCTTCCTGAGGGCGAATCTCTATCAGCACTATGTGGTCAATCGCATGACCAGCAAGGCTCGACGTATAGTCACTGACTTGTTTAATATTTTCCTCGAAGGCCCGCAACTGATGCCGCCTGACTATCAGACGAACGGCGGTAACGTAGATGAACAGGCGCGCAAGGTGGCTGACTACATCGCAGGCATGACAGATCGCTATGCGATGCGCGAGTACCGTCGCTTGTTTGCTGTTGACGAAATCTGATCAGGCCGGCGCCTGATCAGATGGACTCAGTATTGACTCAGCGTATGCCTAGCTGAGCGTGCGCAGTGGATGCGCATAGGCGGGCCATGCACTTTCAAAAAAGCGCTCTACCATCGCGGGCGTGACCTCATCCAGTGTTGCTGGATTCCATTTCGGCGCGTGATCTTTGTCTATCGCCAGCGCGCGCACACCCTCGATGACCTCGCCATGTTCGAAACAGCGCCTGACCATGGTTCGCTCCATCCGCAAACAGTCACCAATCGTCATCGTTGCTGCACGGCGTAGTTGCGACAGGGTCACGCACATCATCAGCGGCGAGCGCTTACGCATAATCTCCAGAGTTTTGCCGGCAAATTCGCTGGTATCAGCCGATAGCGATGCCATGAGTTCGGCGATAGAGCTGCTTGAAAAATGCTGTTCAATCGACTCCCGCATGCCTGCGAGACGACTGCTTGCCGGGTCTGCCTGCGAAGCGAAAGGCGCTGCGAAGCGGGAGATCGCGTCGCGCAGACTGTCTGCCGATGATGCGATGACGAGCGACTGCAAGGCAGACAATTCAGCAGCGGGCACAAATACATCAGCCAGCCCGGCATACAGCGCGTCGCTGGCGCCGATCATCTCACCCGTCACCCCGAGGTAAGTTCCGAGTTGGCCGTTGGCGCGCGACAAAAAGTGTCCGCCACCCACATCAGGGAAGAGTCCGATACCGACCTCGGGCATGGCCATTTTTGTGCGCTCTGTCACAATACGGATTCGAGCCGCCGGCCCCGCCTGCGCAATACCCATGCCGCCACCCATAACGACACCATCCATCAGTGCGATATAGGGTTTGGGGTAATGGTGAATTAGATGGTTGAGCGCATATTCCTCGGTAAAAAAATCCTCAACCAGCGCTGCACCCTCAATCGCTGTCGCTTTTCCCTTTTGGTAGAAAAAACGGATATCACCACCAGCGCAGTAGGCTTTTTCGCTGCTGCTGCTAACCATCACGCAATGAATGTCTGACTGATCCCGCCAGTCCAGCAGTGCGCTGGTCATGGTGCGGACCATATCGAGCGTGAGTGAATTCAGTGCGCTTGGACGGTTCAGCGTGATGATGCCGGTGTGGCCACTAACTTCGGTCAATACGAGGTCGCTCATAAGATGTACTCAGGCAGTTGGTGAGTCGAAAGACGTGAGTTTATCGGTAATGAGCCACTCTCCGCTTCGCAAGCGAGAAAGCCGGTCTTTTGCGCAGGGATAGTCCGCTTCGGCGTGGCGATGGCGATGTGCCGAAACTGAGACGAAAAAAAGGGGCGCGATTGCGCCCCGTAGCAGAGTTCTAGTGAGGATCAGGCTGCTTCTGCCTCCGGGCCCGTATAGCGTTTGATGCCTTCGTGCTGATGATCTTGAATTTTGTCCTTGTGTTTCAGGACCTGTCGGTCCAGCTTGTCCATGAGCAGATCAATGGCTGCGTACATATCCTGTGCTTCGCTCTCGACGTGCAAATCCTTGCCACGCAAATGCAGGTTGATTTCTGCGCGCTGGCGTTTTTCTTTTTCGGTCAGGGAGTCGACGGAGAGGGTGACGGTCACATCAATGACGTGGTCAAAATGACGCTTGATGCGTTCGAGTTTGCTTTCCACATAAGCCCGCAAGGCGGGGGTGAGTTCCAGATGATGCCCACTGATTTTCAGATTCATACAGAGTGCTCCTTGGTATGGCGTTGCTGCCGTTTCTTTTGCAAATCATCAGAAGCTGATTCGCAGGGCGTACAACAACGGTTAAAAACTCGGGAAGCTACAGGGACTTGCGCAGGTTGACCGGGGGGATTTTCAGGGCTTCGCGATACTTTGCTACCGTGCGTCTCGCGACGACCATCCCCTGTTCAGCCAGCATATCCGTAATTTTGCTATCGGAAAACGGGTTCTTGGTGTCCTCAGCTCCTATCAGTTGTTTGATCAAAGCACGTATCGCGGTCGATGATGCCTCGCCGCCTGCTTCCGTGGCGACATGGCTGCCAAAGAAGTATTTCAATTCAAACATGCCATGCGGCGTCAGCATGTATTTTTGCGTCGTAACACGAGAGATTGTGCTCTCATGTAAACCCAGTGTATCAGCAATTTCCCGCAGTACAAGTGGCTTCATCGCGACTTCTCCGTGCGAGAAGAAATTACGTTGTCGCTCTACTATCGCTTGCGCTACTCGCAGGATCGTGTCAAAGCGCTGACGCATATTTTTGATCAGCCATTTCGCTTCCTGAAGCTGCGAAGTCAGTGATCCCTCGCCTTTGTTTTGCTTGAGGATATTGGCATACATGGCATTGACTCGCAGCTTTGGCATGACATCCCGGTTCAGAGTCACCTGCCATCCGTTCTTTGCCCGTTTGACAATCACATCTGGCACCACATAATCCGATGCATCGCCGGCATATGGCGCGCCCGGATGAGGGTTGCAAGACTTGATCACTACCTGTGCTTCGCGCAAGTCCTCGTCGTCGCAATCCAGTGCCTTCTTGAGCTTGTTGAACTCGCGCTGGGCGAATAGTTCAAGATAATTTTCCACCAGCGTGAGTGCCATGCGGCGCGTTACGAAGGGAACCTTTTCCATGCGCCGGATTTGTAGCGATAGGCATTCCGAGGCATTGCGCGCACCAACGCCTGCAGGATCGAAACTCTGCAGCAGCTTGAGCGCCACCTGCATTTCGTCCATGTCGATATCGAGCTCTTCAGGAAGGCGAGCATGAATATCTTCCAGTGGTTCTTCCAGGTACCCATTGTCATCCAGCGCTTCAATCAGCAATTCCACCAGCGCGCGGTCGCGGCGATTGTCGACCGTAACCGAGAGTTGTTCCAACAGATGCTCGCGCAGCGTGGATTCATGTGCTTCGAGTTGCGGACGCGAATCGTCATCTTCGGGCGCCTTGGTAGAGCGGGCCACATCATCAAAGCTCCATTCGGCTTCAGCGCCGCTGCTTTCTTCACCCTGTGCAGGAGCATCGAGCGCACCCTCGGACGTGGCGCCCGTATCACTGCTGGATTCAGCTTCGCTAGAGGAGGCCGTCGGAGCCTGACTGATAGCGCCATCGCCTAGCAGGCGGATCGAATTGTCAAGCGGGTCGTCGAGTCGTTCCAGCAATGGGTTATCAGTCAGCATTTGCTCCAGCTCCTGATGCAGTTCCAGCGTGGACAGCTGCAGCAATCGTATGGATTGTTGCAGCTGTGGCGTTAACGCCAGATGCTGTGAAACGCGGAGCTGTAGGGTCTGCTTCATCGAGACTAGCCCTTACCTGCGGAAATTTTCACCGAGATACACCCGGCGAACCGACTCATTGGCAATGATATCGTCCGGGCTACCCGAGGCCAGCACAGAGCCCTGATTGATGATGTAGGCACGATCGCAAATGTCCAAGGTCTCGCGCACATTATGGTCCGTGATCAGTACGCCGATGCCGCGCGCTTTGAGAAAACGCACGATACGCTGAATCTCGATCACTGCAATTGGATCCACGCCCGCAAAGGGTTCATCAAGCAGGATGAAACGGGGGTTGCTGGCGAGTGCACGCGCGATTTCGACGCGGCGACGTTCGCCACCCGACAGTGATAACGCGGGATTCTCGCGCAGACTCTCGATCTGCAATTCTTCCAGCAAAGTATCGAGTCTCTTGTCGATTTCTGCGCGTGCGAGCGGTTTGCCACCGGATTTTTGTAATTCCAGCACGGCGCGAATATTGTCTTCGACCGACAGCTTGCGAAAAACGGAGGCTTCTTGCGGCAGGTAAGACAGACCGAGTTCAGCACGACGATGAATAGGCAGTCTGGAAATGCGCTCGCCATCTAGCAGAATCTCGCCCGCTTCCGATGGTACGAGTCCCACAATCATGTAAAACGAAGTTGTCTTGCCCGCGCCGTTGGGTCCGAGCAGACCGATCACTTCGCCGCTGATTACTTCAAGCGAGACATCTTGCACGACGCGGCGCACACCATAACTCTTCTGCAGGTTACGGACGCTCAGGGTACTGGAAGCGTTTTGGGTCATTGTTTATTTTTCTGCGTTGCGCGGCTGGATTATGACCCGCACCCTGCCAGTTCCAGGCTTGCTTTCGCCGCTGGTCGAGTTGGTGACAGTATAAAATTCGGTTCTGCTGTCATAAGAGACGAATTCGCCTTCGACTTCATCGGTAATCTTGCCGGCTTCCGTCATTTTTATTTTTGCGTTCTTGAACAGCTTTGCGATCTCGGTTTTGGTGTCGTATTCGATCCGATCAGCGGCGCTACCGTCGATCCACATATCTTTGCCGCCATCACGTTTTTGACGAAACTTGGTGACACCACCTGGTGCGGCATACAGTGTTGCAAATTGATTGCCTGCCGCATCCTTGCGCACGGTCATCTTGTCGGCATGCATAACCAGCGTGCCGCGTGTCAGAACGACGTTTCCGGTAAATATGTTCGTTTGCTTGGATTCATCATAGGTGCCATGATTGGCCTCCACTTGCGTCGGTTTGTCAAAATCCGCTTTCTCCGCATGTGCAGCCTGCAGCATGACCGCGCCAATCAGGGCGACAAAGCCTGCTCGGATCAGGTGGCGTCGGGAATTATTGTTCATCACGTTTCTCCTTGAATTCGAGCGCACGCTATGTGCTTATTTCTTTTTTGGCGATAGATAAATGCCACTGACTCTGCTTTCCAGAGTCAGTTGGCGTGTCGCATTATTGGCGACCATGCCGGTACCCGACAAGCGCATGTCGCCAACACGGATGTCGACGTGCCGATTCGTTGTCACAATATCTTTTTTCGGCAATGCCAGCATGTAGTCGGAGGTGACTGTCAATGGCTCATCGCCTCGGACTTTTGCCCGCTCGAGAATGACGTTATCCATTAACCGGATTTCAGTGTGGTCGCCGTTGATATGGGCGGTTTCCGCTCGTAGTGTGGTTGGCGGCCGGTTTGGCGAGAAGTTGTGCACCACCGGCTTTTCAATGATGCTGCGCTTGTCTGAAGGGTAGTGCGTCATTTTCACCCCTTCGACCCTGTATTCTGAAATACCGCGTGCGTCCAATTTCGAGTAAGTGAAGTTCTCGACAAAATAGTCTGGCGCAGTACTCGTGACCTTTGATGGCGTGCTGCTTGCCGATTGACTGCTGAGTTGAACCAGCCAGAAGCTGCCTGCTGCCAGGAGCAATGCAAAGCCCAGCAGCACCAAGGCGGGTACACGCTGATGTACGCGGCTCGTCATGCGAGGTACGGCGCCAGCGCCGCCTGATAGTTATTTTGTGCACGCAAAATGAAATCACATACCTCGCGTACCGCACCAAGTCCGCCGCCTGCTTGTGCCACATAGTGTGCACGTGAGCGCACTTCCTCGTGACCGTTGGGAACGCTGGCGGCGAACACGACCCGGGTCATGACGGGCAGGTCAATCACATCGTCCCCCATGAAACCGCAATCCTGTGCGGTGAGACCGGTCTCGGCAACCAGAGTCTCGAAGGCCGAGCGCTTGTCATGGATGCCTTGCAGCACGATGCTGATACCCAGGTCGGCTGCGCGCCGTGCCACGATCGGTGATTGCCGCGCGCTGATGATGGCGGTTTTGACGCCTGATTGCTGCAGCAGTTTGATGCCATGGCCATCCAGCACATTGAATGTCTTGATGATCTCGCCATCACTCCCATAACGAAGACGCCCGTCGGTCAGCACGCCATCCACATCAAAGACCATTAGCCTGACTTGCTTTGCGCGTTCCATGGCGGTGGATTGTTGGGTCGGCTGCATCAGATCACCTTGGCGCGCGTCAGGTCATGGATGTGCAGTGCGCCTACCAGTCGTCCATCGGTATCCACGACCAGCACCTGATTGATTCTGTGGGATTCCATCAGATCCACGGCCTCCACCGCCAGCTGCTCCGGGTGCACCCGGCGCGGTTGCTTGTGCATCAGCTCGCCGACGGCGGTGCGCGAAAAATCTTTGCCTTGCTCAATCAGGCGACGCAAGTCGCCGTCCGTGAAAATACCCACTACGTGAAACGCATCATCGACAACGGCCGTCATCGCCATGCCTTTGCGGGTGACTTCAAGCAGCGCTTCCGGCAGGCTCATCTCCGGGCGAACGGCGGGAATATCGTCGCCAGTGCGCATCACATCTCTGACGTGTGTGAGCAGTCGCCGGCCTAGCGCACCGCCGGGATGGGAGCGAGCAAAATCTTCTTCCCGGAAACCGCGCGCGTCCAGCAGGGCGACCGCCAGCGCATCCCCCAGCGCCAGCGTGGCGGTGGTACTCGCGGTGGGCGCGAGGTTGAGCGGGCAGGCCTCGCGGGCTACGGCCACGTCGAGATGCACGTCGGCGAGTCTGGCCAGTGGCGACTGCGGATTGCCCGTCATGGAAATCAGTTTGGCGCCCATGCGCTTGACCACTGGCAGGATGGCCATGAGCTCATCAGACTGTCCGGAATACGAGATGGCGATCATGGCATCGGCTTCGGTCACCATGCCCAAATCGCCGTGCGCTGCTTCTGCAGGATGGACAAAGAGCGCCGGGGTGCCAGTCGAGGCTAGGGTGGCGGCAATCTTGCGCGCAATGTGCCCGGACTTCCCCATGCCCGAGACCACGACTCTGCCCGTGCAGGCAAGCAGCAGAGCAGTGGCCCGTGCGAAGGGGTCATCGGCAGACTCGGTCAGCCGATGCATCACCGCGAGAACGGCGTCGGCCTCGATTTGAAGGGTTTCTTGCGCAAGTTTTAACGCGCGTAATGCAGCAACGTTGTCAAATTGATGCGAAGAATTTTGCTCATGCGGTAAACTCATGCGCAAAGTATAGCCCAAGATCCAAAGCAAAAAACCTGCCA
>JACCDK010937689.1_pt1 | contig 16398 bp, 15 predicted proteins | sample 7445871 | NCBI WGS metagenome assembly JACCDK01 (sample SAMN15323436, study PRJNA562643) | freshwater metagenome | isolation source: river surface water | place: USA:Blue River Watershed | collected 2017-08-15 | reverse complement strand
TAAAATTTAAATTTTAACTCGCAATCTTTTGAAATCCAATCATCGAACCTTTCGACTTCTGGTATCGTGTTTTTGCCGCCAAAACCTCTTGATCAGCAATCAATTCAAACAAAGTCGTTTCCGCGAACTCCTCTCCCGCAAACTGCAAGAAAAAGCCACGTGAACAGACCGCATGGATGTCGGAACCCGAAAGCTCAAATCCACTCAAACGCTCCAATAAGCCTTCATTCCCCTGCCAAAACCCCTCACGAGATGCCCAAATCGCCTTGCGCGCCTCCCGAGAAGGTAAGCTGAAATGAACGAGCGTATCAAAGCGACGAATACCCGCACTTTCCAAACGATTCTCATCAATGACATTTAAAGACCCGATGATAATCCCCTTAAAACGATCCAAACTCTTCAACATTTGGCTAATTCCCGCATTCGTATGAAATGCACTACTGGTAGTAACCTCCGTCTTCTTTCCCAAAATCTGATCAATCTCATCAAAAAACAAGACCACCTTATTATCATTTTCCTTCATCATACGCGGATAATCCACTTCCAAAATCCGTAATATCGACTTCTCCGTCTCCCCAACCCATTTACTAGAAATTTGCGTGACCGACATACATTTATACCCCAAAGAACGGCATAACTGCAAGACATATTCGGATTTTCCACAGCCCGACTCCCCTGCCAACAACACGCCAAAACGACGAGAACTCCATAATTCAGACGGACACGTTTTTAAAATAGCCGTCAGACGATCCAATGAACGCTGTGTCGACTCCTCATAATACAAATCCACCAACGGAATGTCCACAGGAGATATCATGCGAAATCCATCATACTCCTGGGTCTCCTCTTGATCAAAATCCGGCATAATCAATTGGATAGCCTTCTTTTGAACCAAAATATTCAATTCTTCATCCCACATATCCTTCTCAACCTTCCACATTCCCGACTTCAACAAAGCAAACTTGCTTTGAGTCATCTGATTCATAAATTGCAAATAGGAGGCTGCAGTTTGGTATTTACGAAAAACGGTCAACTCTATACGCTTCGCATAACCTGCATCCACATAGCGGGCCAAAGAGTACAACAAGGCAAAGGATTCCTGTAGAGTCGCAAATTGATTCAATTGATCAACCAACTCATGGCTCGAGAACCAGTCCCTACAAGTACTGACGATCAACTGAGAAAAATCACGCGCTGGGATTCCAATCTCCTTTGCCAAAGAAGAAAAAGTGAAAAAAGTTTCCAAAAAATCAAGCATGGACATCGAATCCTCCGATTGACGTACCCCTTGCACAATAACCCGAGCAGAATTGTGCATGCGCCCCTCCGAAGGTAAAAGCTGAATGACCTGACGAAAATGCGCCTCAGCTAAAAACCCAAACTTTTCCTGCTCATGCTTGGGTAAAACATCCTCAAACTTGCGAAGAAACTGCGCTAAATTCATCGTGGTTAACCCATCCACATCCTCATCCTCATCATCGACCGGCATTAAAGTAAATTCAGATTCATCATCCTGCGCGCGCTCCTTCGAAACTTTCGAACGACGTGATGACTTTTTAAGAGATGCCAATTTCTTTTGGAACTTCTCCACATATTCTTCGAATACTAATAAGGGTATCTGCATAGTTTAAGTAAGTAATAAAGTGTCTATCTGTGATTTAACGTTCTTTTCAAAATAAGTCTTTAGCTCCGCTTTAAACTCCACACTATCAACTATCTCGATATGCCTCAAAAGGCCAAAAATCCAACCAGCCAAGGGGTCCACACGCAACAAATCAAGCTCTATTCGATAAGGCATCATATTATCCGTATCTTCAAGTTTCTGAATCAATGGCACCAACTTTGAGTAGTGAAGAGAAAAAAGAATAAATGCCTTCAAGTCCATCCGCAAATCCAAATGCTTCAACTTATTTCCTTCAATCAAATACCCAAAAGGGTCACGCTTAATCTCTACTTTATCTAGACGCAACTCACTTGGAGCCTTCTCCTTCAACTTCTCAATCCCATCCATACGCTCCAATTTAAAAACCTTCATCACGTTGCGATCCTCAACATCAAAGGCATATACCTCGAGGTTTTCCAAATTGAAAGATATCGGCACGACCAATCGATCCGATATAATCCCCGAATTGATACTTTGATACCCCTTGATTCGCATCTGCATCTTTACCTTCGCATCATTAATATGCACCTTACACCAATCCATTAATTCCAAAGTACGCTTCGGAATCAAATCCTCCTTTTTTCGACGCTCTTGATAGATCCGTAACAACTTGGCTTGTGTCATCAAGCGCAAATCCGGATCCGTGATGTCGCCCGCCGAAAAATACAAAGCCTGAGCCTCCATGGAATTCAACTCCACTGATTGAAAGGCCGCCTTCTTCTTAATCGAATAATGGTCCCCTCGTATCAACTGAATACCCCACTTATTCTCAATGACGTCCAGATGGCGAAATATGGTTCTTCGCTTGTCCGTATCCACATCATCCCCTCCCCCATACAACTTCTCTAAACTAATCATCGAAACAGGACCCTCCGCCTCCAACAAATACACCAAAAGCTTCAATACTTTTTCCTGAGTTGGTTGCGCCTTAATGATTTTTGATTTACTTTTGAATTCTTTCATAATTAGCCAGTTTCGAGGTTGATTTTGGGCAACTTCCCGCCCCGTTCTTGTGCCCCACAAAGGTAGAAAAAATTCCAAAATTTCAAATATCAAATGTCAAAAACGACAAAAATAAATAGTGACAATTTTTTAGCCTAAATTGAAAATAAATTACCAAAATAGACCATATAAGCACTTTTTTAGTGACAAAAATTAAAGCAACCATTTACTATTGTGACAAAATTTGACACAATTTTTAAAGTCAAAATTCAAGCCCAATCGAGACTCCAATTTAGTCGTTTACCGAATAATAAATTGATTTGTTAAATCAAGGCACAAATAGTACCTTTAAAAGGTAAATTTTGATTTTTCCAATTCCCAAATTGTCTATGGCTTACCGACGACATTATTCAAAAAATCATTTGACCAATCAAGGGGAACTTTGGATTGACCAAGACTTGTTCACGCAACTCAATGCCCACAAGGATTATTGGATTGGCCTACATTCGTTACTCCTAAATCAATCCGAATATGCAGCCAGGGGAGAATGTGATTTTGTACTTTTTCATCGATTAGGCATTATTGTTCTAGAGGTCAAGGCGTCTGAAATCAAATTTGAAAATGGCATCTGCTGGCAAAAAGAAAAAGGTGAATTCAAAGAACGTGCCAATTTCTTTAACCAAGCCGAGCGAAATGCACAAAAAATTATCGACAAGCTAAACGCACGTGGGATCTACAATGTCATGGTTACATCCGCCTGTGTATTTCCCGAAAGTATTTTAACCGCAGGAAAAGACGCATCAAGGCCATTTTGGAGTCTTGGAAGCAAAAAACAAGGCATTGGATTAAGCGAATTTGTGGAACTGTCCTTGGAACATGGCAGGCGATTCTTTGCCGCCGGTACAGATCAAACAGATGCACAAATCAACAACTTGGTTGAAATACTCTCCCCAGCATTATTGCCGAACGATATTCTCCAACATTTAAGTATATCAGCCCAACAAGCTAAAATCCGAGGTGAACAAAATCTTGCCATGCTGGATGGACTCAATGGAAACCCGCGTATCATGATTTCAGGTCCGGCAGGTTCAGGAAAATCATCATTTGGCAAACTTCAGCTCGCACGAAAATTCAAAGAAGGCAAAAAAAGACTCCTATATCTTTGCTGGAATGAATTCCTCGCCGAACAAATCAAAATTGACCTAGAAGCCGAAGGTGTCATAGCCGATGTTTGGCCCCTGTATCCATTTTGGCTTCACATTTGTCAATTACATGGTGTACAAGGCCCCGTGGATTACAATTGGAGTAAATTCCCCGAGCTACGTCAAGTAGAAATGAAAGAACTTATCGAGGCGCTAGAAAACTCCAAAGATGTCTACTATGATTTCATCGTTGCCGATGAGGCCCAAGATCTGTTTATTAGAGGACTAATGGATCTAATTCCAGCACTTTTAACGAAAAAGAAAACGCTTCGGGAGGGAGAATTCACTATCCTCTACGATAATTCGCAAGCTTTTGGATCGAATAGCACAACCGATGAATACCAACTAAACCTGGAAGCATTTCGTGAGACTAGTGCCATCTATCAACTTTCAGAAAGATTTCGGGGACATGCCGGAACTGGTATTTTTGAATTTATCCGCGAACTTGATCGAGGAACCCCCAACTTTAACCAAAAATTTGGACAGGATGTACAGGTAGATTCATGGAATACCGACAACCCCGCTGAATTAGCAAAACGCGTAATTAAATTAAAAAACCACTATCATACCCTTGTCAAATTTCCGCTCAACGAGATTTTATTGCTCCTAACCAGTAACCTCGCATCGGGTGATGTCGAAAATCCGAAAACCTTCGATTTGCTATTAGCCGAAAATTTTTCGGCGCTTTCTAAATCTACGATTGGTAATCAAGCTAATTTAGTACAATATGCCACTTGCCTCAAATGCAAAGGGCTAGAAAAATCAATTGTCATCTTGATTGTCGAAAAATCAGACAACCTTGCCCTGATTTACCACCAAATTTACATTGGCGCTACACGTGCAAAAAGTAAGATCCATGTTTTCCTTCCCGAATAAAATTGTCACAGTATCCTTAAGCGCTCGATTAAACTCTAAATTCTTATCACTAAATTCGTCCCGAGGGTCTAGGCGCCTTTTGCTTGCAATTGGTCACCGCGCTATTACCAACAGCTAATGATGAGCTTGAAACCGTTCTTTTTGCCTAGACCCTTTTTAAACCATTAAACTCGATAAACATGATTAAAGTACAGAAAACAACAGAATCAAGAACCGATAACCGCAATCGAATGGATTTATGCATTGGTAATCATACCTATCGTTTAACCGAACGCGAAGCCATCCATCTGATTCGACAAATCGCCGAATTATATTTTGGAGAGGTAAAAGACCTTGAGACAAAGATTCGTCACCACAAAGGATTTGATGGTACAGACCTTGGTAAAATTCGTGAACCTAAAGCAGAGTAACCCGAATGTACACAAAACAGGATTTAGAAAATAGCTTTCAAATGCTCCTGCATCGAGCCAAGTTAAAACGCCGCATTCCGCTAGCGCTTTCAAACTTGAATGGATTGACAAATCCCGAAAAGGTATCCATGCTACCTATCGGCTCCGATGGCATGAAAACAACTACTTTTCTAAGAAATCCCGATTTACACTACACGGAAATTCTACGAAAACTACGAATTCATTCCGAAAACCCCGAAAAACCCTACCACTTCAGACCACTTCGATCTGAAAAAAAGTTTACGATGGCAGGAAAAGGCCGACTAATTTATATCTACAGCCTGGTCGACCAAATTGTACTCAAAACCATACATCAAGAATTAAAAAAGGATTGGGCAAGAAATTACTCAAATCAAAAACACCCCATGGACACGGCCATTGAGATTTATCAACAAATCGAAAAGGCCAACTTCCAAGTCCATATACTCAAAGTAGACATCACAAAATTCTTCCCTTCCATAGACAGGGCAATTTTATTTCAAGATTTAAGCCAAGAATCTGGAATTCGGCCAGAAGTATGTAGATTAATTATCGCGGCAAATTCACTTGAAAACACCACTGGAGTCGTAACCGGAGGTTCGCTTTCTACCATCCTATCCGAGTACTATCTTCGAAACTTCCACAAAGCATTTCCAACTGAAATCGGCTTTCACCGTTTTGCCGATGACATGTGTTTAGTTATCCCTCAACACATCGACCCAGAAGAAATCAAACAACAACTAATCGATGAACTTGGAAAACTAAATCTTAACCTCTCCACTGAGAAAAGCAAAATCATCAATCCCATGATCGAAGAATTCCGCTTTTTAGGAATCAATTTCATCGAAGGAAAACCCGTGATTAGCGAAGAAGAAATCGAACATTGGAAGGACAAGGTCCAACAAGACGTTTATTCTGAAAAGGCCAAACTTCGATTATACAAAAGCATTAATCCCGAACTTACAAATTTACCTTCGAACAGAGAACTCCAAAATAGCGTTTGGGAACAGCATTACATGGGAATGCGTTCAAGATTCCACGTGAAGTACAAGAAATTCATCAACTACTTTGGCCCCAACAAATCCAATTGATCACCAAATTTTCCCTTCACAAAAGCTGGATCTATGTCCATGTATATACTTATTGCATGCTCATCCTCTTGCTCTGATAGCTCATCCCCTATTCCCAAAAAGGTTTCAAATTGGCTCGACTTTAAATACGTGAAATTCGTTAATCGAATACGATGCCATTGATTTGCCTGACACTGGTGCAATATATCCCGCATAATAGCACGTGCTTGCTGGTAGATACTTTGATCCCCGGATCGATCAATCAATGGCGTAGAAATCAATTGCGCTCCGCGATGTAACGACTCCTGAAGTCGGAGAGCCAAAGCGTAGCTAAATCCGCCAAAACTCATATTCTCCGTATGGAAGATCGCATCGATTTTCATCGGATCATTCCCCTCAGAATCCACTGTTTTAGTCATGGAATGCTCATCACTCATCATAAAAACACGAATCCCATCGGGTTCCTTTTGCAGAACCAAATCTTTGTCGGAAAAAGCAAATTTTCCCGACCGACTAGAACGAATCCCAAAATCGGACTCATAAGCTACGATATCCCAATAAAGCTTTTCTTTTTTCTTGGAATCTTTTTCTACTAAAAACTGATCAATTAAGGTTTCACAGTCCGCTTGCATCCGTTCCAATTCTTGCATAAGTTCGGGAATTTCAAAACATTCTTTCAAGCGTTTGAAAGCAAAGCGACCACAATTTCGGGCAGCCAGAATCGCAATGTGCGGATTCAAATAAATATGAGAAGGTGCCATACCTAGCAATCGACCATTCAATGAAACGACTTGTTTCATAAATTCCTCATTAGCTAATAAATCATCCGGCACATATTTTTTAAATTCCCAACTGCCAAAATCATTTTCCAAAAGAGCCAATAAAATTTTCTCATTCATCCGCATACTTGGAGCCATTAATTCAACCGCATCTACATCATTTTTAACCGCAGCTAAACATAATTCAATATCATTTTGGGCAATATCAGGGTGCACAAATTCAATGGCTAATCCATTAGCCTTCACCGCTGACATGGCAATTTTGCGATCCATCTTCATCGCTAAAGGTGCAAATGCTAACGTAATCCCAAAGGCCTCAATACTCGCCAAGGCGATATCTTGATCAGCCCGAAAATGATCAGGCAAAAACTGAAATACCGAACGATCGCGTTTTAATCGATCCAAAAGCAATAATTTCTCTTCCATTATAATTCTCCGGTTATTTCCATCGTATTCAAGGCAAATTGAGTAATCAATCGTTGTGGGCTCGGATGAGGATCATCCAAATAGTGGCGATAACCCAAACGACGAATAAGCTCCTCCCCCAATTCAAGTGCACGAAATGCTTCCTCCTCAATCAAATATTCTGATTTGGTATGATATAAATAATAGCCAACCGGTACATTACAACACGAAAACAAATGCCGCAATTTTACAATATCCGTGTAACTATGTTGCTCTAAACTATATTCGGTATTGTACTTGGCTGAAAATTCCAATAGTAAATCCGTCCACACTTTCCCCAAACCCTTCGAATCATCGGGATTATTCATCAACATACCGCCTAACACAATAGAAGACGTATTTCCTGGGCTATCAAATTCAATCGCATAACCAACATTCTGCATGAAATCAACCTGGTAGTGTGCGGCACCCCTTGCACCAATCTCCTCCTGAACTGGGAAAAAACCCTTAAGTACAGGTAAACGCCGAAACAAAATTAAACACAAGGCAACACCAACCTTGCAATCGGCCCCCAAACCCACCGGATTGCCATCCACGTCATAGCCTTTTAACGCGGGCTTTAACTCCCCTGCAAAATTTGGTAAAAGTAATTTCTTGGGGATAATCTGCTTTCCATGGATGGCATGTACCGTATCTGTATGCGCCACCACCAGAGGATAATGTGACATGGTCCCAATCTCCCCCTTCTCGGCATAAACATTGCCCATATCGTCACACCACGCATGAATTCTTTCTTTGGCAAAAAAATCCAGTAAAAATTGAATCATCAAATCCTCGGATCTGGAGTGGGATTCAATGGAAAGTACCTCGATCAATAACTTATATTCAGACTGGGTCATTTGATAATGAAATTTTGGAATGATTGGTTAATAAAATGTTAGGGTTCCAGAATAATTAAAAAATAGCAAGAAAGAACGCTGATGAATGAAAGGTCGGCACGAATGATTAGATGAGAACAGAAACCTGATTAAAAGATCAAGATCGCTTATCAGTCGCCAATTAATTGCCTGAAAATCGCCAAATTCTAACTATGCTTTCCCCCTAACAATGGGATGGAAAGGCGCCTCTAAAGGCGCCCTTTTTTTACTCGATAACCGTATTGTGGTTAAATCGTTCCAACTCCTCTTCGATCGATTCAATCCGCATTTGTAAATCAAACACCATTGAATCACGCTCCACAACGGTTAACTCTACATGTTTCTCAGTCTCATTGTTATCATATCTCCCTGTTACTAAACCCGAAGAACAATCTAAATTCTGTAATCGGATTGCCTGGTTTTTTAACTCAGACAACAAAAAGATCTTTTTTAACATTCCACCATTTACATTAGCCGTATGTAACTTCACCTTTAAGTCAATCAATTCCTCGGCTAATTTCATCCACGTCTGGATGGCCTCCTTTACACTATAAGGCCTTGTATTTCGGATATTTATCGAGTTATACCTCGAGGCTTTCTGGAATTCTGTTTCCATTAAACCCAACAAACGTTTTTTGGCTTTAAGCCCATTTTTTATATTTCCCATAGATTTTATTGGTTTGTTGAAGACAATGCTCCCTCGAACATTGTGATACAAAGTTCCGCGATTCCGACAAAACATGGAACTAGAGGTAAGCTTACATCAACTCAAGGGAAAGGACTCGAGAATGACTGAAAACTGCTTCGAAGAATAATTTCGAACATTTGGATACATCACCAAATACATTTCCTCTACCTTTCTAAAATAAGCGACCAATCCACTCATACCGCCAGATTTAATCGTGTGCTCTTTTTGACAATTGGCATTTTCACAGATAAAAAATTGGGTACTCATTCCACTTAATACGGATCCCACGGCATAAAACAAATGGGCAGATTCACCACATTCTGGACATGCATGCACCCGCTCAGCCATCGTAAAAGATAAAGCCAAAGCCCCCAAACAAGGTGCAAATGACATATAACTATATGCACCAAACTTATTTGAATATTTGTGACATAACTCAGGATGTGCTAACAAAAACTTACGATGCTCAAAAAATCGGTAAATATTTGGCCGAAACAACGCCTCATCCATCCGGCGCAATTCCTCTATCTTAAACCAAGCCTCATACTGACTTGCTGTTAAACTCAATTGACCCTCCAACATTTCCAACTTGTTATCATCGATTAAATCTTGACGAACATGAACCACACGTCCCATTCGATCAACGAGCTGATAAACAGCATTGGCGGGTTGAAATAAAGCTTCTACAGTAATCACATTCGTTTCTTTCATTGGATGAGAATTTAATCAATCAAAATTCCATCAAGTAAACGAAAATAGCAAGCTAAATTCTTATGAATCAGCTATTTACATGAAAATATAGCGACAAAAAAATAAGGTTAATATTTGGAAAAAATAGGAATTTAGGCCTTCATGTTACCGAAATCGACTTTCGAAATAAGACAAAATTGAAAGACATGCTAGGCACAGATTTCTTTAAAATGTTCATAGATCATAACCATCGCCAAGGTATCTAACTCACAATATTTTTTAAGTCCATTTGTGATTTCATCGCGCTCCATGGCTGTCATATCCTGATATTGCAATTTCGCATAAGCAGTCAAAGCCATACCACCATCAGCAATGCCTTCCAAATCCGATACATTATTTTCCATATCCAATTCAGACCAGCCTTCAAACAAGGCAGGCAACATTTTATAGGGATTAACGACCTCATCAACCTCGCGAGTCAGCCAAACATGATTTGCCTGGAAGTTTAAACTGCTAATTCCAATTTCGGAAATTGGTTGCGCATATTTTGATTGCAAAAAGCTACTTGATTTTAAGATAGCTGGCAAGACTGCTTTTATTGAATTAGAGCCCCGTGTATATGGATTATAATAATAGTCCTGCACAACCTTCTTTAAGTCAACCATTTTTCGAACACCTTGCCATTGTTCCACACGATCTGCCCTTGAAACACTAATCGTTTTTAAAAAGTCAATTAGTTCAACTCTATCTGGCTCATTCGATACAGCCAGTTGATCAATAATCGCATTCAAAATCGTATTCTCATGCGTTGCAAAACGAAAAATCGTTCCCTCCTCGTGCTCCAAAGCTGCCTTTAAAGCGCGCGCAAAGTGAAAATTGGGGAATTCCCCAGGCGTATTGGAAATGTATTCATTCGCATGTTCGACCCGCCCATCCGGATGATAGATATGGTGCGAAAACTGAAATGCAACTTGCTCGTAAGGTCGGCGACCCTGGGTAAAAGGCAAGGCAACTGTCGAAGTCTCAAAATCAATGCAATGAATTTTATCTCCCCAAAGTTCCATTTCTTTTCTTAAACCATTTAAATCCACTTCAATTGACATATCATTACTCACAGCTTTCTCCACCTGAAGCCATTGACGGGCATGATTCTTTCCATCAAAATCCGTAGAATGTAAATCTTCCATTAAAATACGGCCCGCGGGAAAAGTACTTGTGCCCCGAAAACCCCAAATCTCCATCGAATTTGGTTTAGCAAACTCCCGATCTGTCCATCCATACTTTTTCTGAAAACATTCCTCATAGCCAGACTTCATACCCATTTCCTTCTCCTTCGAAGTAGCTCGGAACTCACAAGATTTACAAACACTAAAGGAAGGAGGAAAATCGAAATAACGACCTTCCAGATAGGCATCGCGAAAAGACTCCATCGCCTCCTGAAAGTTTAACTGAGCGGAATATGGCTGTTTCCCTGCAATAATATCATTAATAATATCATCTACATCCAATTCCGACAAAACCGAATCCCCCGTCTCCTCCAACCTACTTACACGCTTGACGATTCCTAATCGAGGATCACCCCCCAATGGTACACGAAATAATTGATTCAAACCATCGATGCTTGCCTTTTTAGTCTTATCAGCCATCATGAATGATGCTGTAAATGAAACATTGGGATAAGCTAGTTGGGCCACCCGCTTTTGAAATGCCAAATCATACAAATAAGGCTTAAAATCACCATCTAATTTTCCTCGCTTACCCAAGAAAAGATAAGGGTCGGATGGATCTACCGACTTTGCTTTAACTTCCACAAGCTTGATGGTGGACTTCTTATCTTGCCCTTGTCCAAAAGTCTTTTTGATCAGTATATCCGTCCGTACATAATAATTATCCACCAAAAATGCAGCTTCATAGATGATGACATTTTCCTGCTCCAACGCCTCAGCTGTAAGACGCGCGGCTTTTTCATATTCAAAAGCCTCTGCCTCAATAAAAACGCCGGAAGGATAATGCAATCGAGCTAATTCCTCGACCTGAAATCCACCGCGCGCCAAAGCTAACAAAAACGTGTCGGCCGACTTTTTATTTGGATATTCCGAGTTCCTACCCGTATAAAAAAGCTTATTGGGGCATTCTAAACCCAACTTAAACCGTGATTTGGACAATACTTTCATACATTTCAATGAATAAACTGAACAAATATGACGTTTATTTTGCGTTAAATGGACTAGTAATTAAAAATTCAGTGACAAAAATCATCGCTTAATCAGGGTATTTTATCCATTTGAATTTAGGCCTTCTTTTTCTTTCATCATATTTCTTATTTTTGTTACTTATTGATAAAATTCCCCATGGCAAAACGTGTCGATTTACATACTTCAAAACCCAGTTCAACCCGAACGAATAAATTCGACCGCTTAAACAAAAGCCCCCAAAAAGGAAAAAAATCATTGTTAGGTCTTCTAGGACGGGTCTTACTGTATAGCTGGATCAGTACAATTCTGGCAGTTGTTGTCTTTAAATTTATCCCTGTTTATTTCACTCCGACGATGGCATCAAGAAAAATTGATGCCCTGATTGAGGGTGAGCCAAGTAAAATTCATAGCCAATGGACACCCTTTCAGGAAATAGATAAAAATTGTGCTTTGGCGGTTATTGCCTCCGAGGATCAATTGTTCCTAGAACATAGTGGATTTGATTTTGATGCAATGTCTACAGCAATCATTAAAAATCAAAAAGGAAAGCGAATTAAGGGTGCGAGTACGATCTCGCAGCAGGTGGCAAAAAATGTCTTTTTATGGCAAGGAAGATCCTATTTTCGAAAAGCATTAGAAGCTTACTTCACCGTCCTCATTGAGTTTATTTGGGGAAAAGAAAGAATCTTGGAAGTCTATTTGAATGTCGCAGAGACGGGGAAAATGACCTTTGGTGTTGAAGAAGCTTGTCGGCGCTTTTACGGTCATACCGCTGCAGAAGTTAGCACCACTGAAGCGGCACGCATAGCAGCATGCCTCCCTAATCCCATTCGATTCTCCATCGATAATCCATCGCCATACGTCAACAAACGTACCGCATTCATTAAACGTCAAATGAAATCATTGGGCGGAAAGCAATTCTTAAAGGAATTAAAGTAACTCGCTAGAAGGGTCCCAGAAATGCTCTTTAAAGTGAATGATTTGATCATTCTTTACCTGAATTCCTTCGGATTGTAAAAGTTCTTGCATACGCTCTCCCCCGAAAAAATGCTTACCCGTTAACACCCCATTACGATTCACCACTCGATGCGCGGGTATATCGGCCAAGGTATGGGAGGCATTCATGGCCCAACCCACCATACGAGCCCCTCCTTTCATCCCCAAATAGGCAGCGATAGCTCCATAAGAAGTTACACGGCCTCGTGGGACCTCACGAACGACCTGATAAATCAAATCAAATGCATTCGAATCGGCCATTAATCTAATTTTCTTTCTTCAATCTCTCGTTCGAGTTCAGCATACCAGGTCGTCCCAAACTTGCGAATCAAGGGGTCTTTCAAAAACTTGTACACCGGAATACCTAATTCCTTTCCATGTGAACATGCATCCGAGCAAATCGACCAACGTTCATAGTTTATTGCTTGATATTCGGCTAATTTTTGAATACGAATTGGGTATAAATGACAGGAAATTGGCTTACGAAAATCCGTTTTACCGGCAAAATACGCCTGCTCAATGCCACATTTTAAATAACCCTTATCATCGTAAATGGCATATACACATTCCCGGCCTTGAATAATGGGCGTCGAATAATCTCCATCGGGTTCCAACACATAATTACCTTGTTTGGCGATCTCGGCTAATCCATCTTCAGACAAAAATGGACGGATTTCATCTTGTATGCGATCAAGAATGGCTAATTCGTCTTTCTCCAAAGGAGCGCCCAAATCCCCCTCCACACAGCAAGCTCCTTTACATTTCGTCAAATCACAAACAAAAAACTCATCAGCCACGTCTTCACTAATCACCGTATCATCAATTAAAATCATATCCTTTTTCCATTTTTTACAAAGGTATAGCTTAATCTAGGATGCGCAATAAAATCATATACCTTCCGTTAAATCAAATAATTTGATAATTTTGTGCACGATCATTTGACATCCCGTTTGAAAAAATCCTTGCTTCTTGTACTTTTTATTTTGTCTGTTGGAAAACTTTGGGCCAATGAAGCTATCCCTGATACCATTTCCATCGGCGATGTTCGTGTTTCAATTCATTCGTCGGCCAAACCTATTTTTGAAAAGGAATTCGCCATGTTGGGAGCCAATAAAAAATATGTAGCCTCTTTGGTTGACAAAATGCGTCTCTATTTCCCGCTGGTGGAACCCATATTATCGAAGGGGAATGTTCCGGCCGATTTCAAATACCTCTGTGTACAGGAAAGCGCCTTGAATCCAAATGCCATTTCCACCTCCAATGCCGTTGGATATTGGCAATTTAAACTCGAGACTGCCAAGGATGTTGGTTTAAAAGTCAATGATGTCATCGATGAGCGCCGGCATATTGTTGAAGCAACAAAAGGGGCCGTTAATTATTTCAATCGCAATAATAGCGTTCTCCGAAATTGGGTGAGTACCCTGCTTTCTTACCGGGTAGGCCTGGGTACAATTAAAAAACTACCTTATGCAAGCAATTGGGCAGACAAATCGATGATCGAGGTAGATTCCTCTACCGACTGGTATGTCATTCGCTTTTTGGCATACAAAGAATTTTGGGCCGAAAAAATGGCCTCTCTACCCATTTCAAACGAAAGCACTAACCTGGTGGTATATCCTGCTACCAAGGGTAAAAACCTTTATGAGCTATCCGATGAACTCCAAGTAAGTTATGATGAATTAAAAAGATACAATGCTTGGGTTTTAAAGGATTGGATACCAGAAGACAAGGAATACATCTTATATCATCCCGCTTCGATAAAACCCTTTGTGTCGAAAGCGATAAAGCAAGAAGAACCCGTTTTAACCGCTTCCGTTGATTCCACCAAATTGTATTCACCCAAAAAATCCGTGAAAACAAAAAACAAGGAAATCTTGAGTGATCAATATGAAATTCGGAATCACACCGTTGTCTCAGGGGATAACCTCAGCAACATTGCTGCTCGATATGACATGAAATTGGGTGATTTATTACAGTTAAACAACCTTTCTGTAACAAGCATGGTCAGTATTGGCCAAAAAATTAAAGTGAATCGCCGAATTCCCATGCTCGAAATCATTACCCAAAAATTAGATGAAAAAAGTAAATCAGAACCTCAAAAAGAAATTCCCAAAATCGTGGAACCGGATATTAAGGTAGAGGTAGAGGAAGTTCGTAAGATTTCATCAAATGATACGGAAAAATCCTTTTACATTGCACCCGCTGAATCCCGCGAAATCATTATTAAATCGGATGCAAAATCAGCTGAGCCCATTATCGAACAGGTACAAAAATCAGTGCCCCCGAAAGAAACTGAACTAATCAATATTCCAGCTACCAAGCCCGTTGATTCGTCCCCCTCGGTTCATGAAGTGAAGCCGGGAGATACATTGTTTAAACTAGCCAGAATCTACCAAATTGGTGTCGAGGATCTTATTCAATGGAATAATTTAGGAAAAAATCCTTCGATTAAAGTAGGACAAAAAATCAAATTAAAACCTTGATTAAATGACGCGAAGCATGTACAAGCCATCTCGCAAAGGCAATAAAATTTTTTCTACGCGCGAATCTGATAGGCACTTTTGATTAAAATCACGCAGCGCATTCGTTGATTTATCATTGGCCTTGGGATCTACAATCTTACCACTCCACAAAACGTTATCGACAAGAATCACCCCCCCGGGACGCATCTTATCGATAATCAAATCAAAATAACGGGCATAATTACGTTTGTCGGCATCAATAAAAACCAAATCAATGGGCCCATCAATATTTTCTAATTCCAATTTTGCATCAGCAATTCGATAATCGATTTGTTTGGAATAAGGGGAGCGGTCAAAAAAAGAGCGGGTAAAAGTCTCTAATTCCTCGTTGATATCAATCGTAATCAAATGACCGTCAGACCTTAACCCTTCTGCCATACATAATGCTGAATAACCTGTGTAGGTACCAATTTCAACAATTAATTGGGGGGAAATCAGCTTGGAGAGCATCGACAAAAACCGCCCCTGTAAATGTCCTGAAAGCATCCTGGGCTGCAAGATACGGGCATGTGTTTCACGATCAAGAGATTGCAACAATTCAGAAGGTGTATCTGAAAATAGACGCGAATACTCCTCAATAGCCTCGTCGATGAATTCCATTATTTTATTCCCGTGTAAAAGAAGTCCAAGGATTCAGCCGGTTTTTCACTCAAAAAGTAATCATCCACTTGAATGGAATTCACTAAATCATTACTCGATTTCGAGATTGATAATCGACTCAAACGATTCGCAATATCATAAGGTACTTGTAGCCAAGTTCTTGGTAAACGATATTGTAAATTGAATACATCAAATCTGGTAATTTTCTTGACTGATTTCTTATTCGCCGCGTAATAATCCATGACCTTTTCATTGCCATGAACCCCCTGCATAATAACCTCGGAAAAGTATTTCTTCATTAAATCCCCCAATTCCTTAGCCAAATACTCACGCACGTGCCAAGGATTACGCGTTAAAGAGAAATCACGATTTACCGTTGTCAAATATAGTTTTCCCCCAGGTTTCAAAACACGAGCCGCCTCTTG
>JACCDK011009406.1_pt1 | contig 16406 bp, 16 predicted proteins | sample 7445871 | NCBI WGS metagenome assembly JACCDK01 (sample SAMN15323436, study PRJNA562643) | freshwater metagenome | isolation source: river surface water | place: USA:Blue River Watershed | collected 2017-08-15 | reverse complement strand
GCTGCAGCCACATCGACGGTTGGCAAGCCGTGGACCGTGTGCTTGAAGTCGATCAAACCCCCATTGGCAAGACACCGCGCAGTTGCCCTGCCACCTACGTGGGCTTCTGGGACGTGATCCGCAAACTGTTTGCCGAGACCCTGGAAGCCAAAGCCCGAGGCTATGGACCCGGGCGCTTTAGCTTCAACACAGGCGAAGGCCGTTGCCCGAGCTGCGAAGGGCAGGGCATGCGCACCATCGAGATGAGCTTTTTGCCCGACGTCAAAGTGCTGTGCGAATCCTGCAAAGGCATGCGCTTTAACTCGCAAACACTGGAAGTCACCTGGCGCGGCAAACACATTGGCGATGTGCTGAGCCTGTCGGTGGACGAGGCCGTCGAATTCTTTGCCGCCATGCCCACCATTGCGCACCCCCTGCAATTGCTCAAGGATGTGGGGCTGGGTTATTTGACGCTGGGTCAACCATCGCCTACCTTGTCGGGCGGCGAAGCCCAGCGCATCAAACTGGTGACCGAGCTCTCCAAGGTGCGCGACGACATCCGCAAGCGCGGACAAAAAGTCCCCCACACCTTGTATGTCCTCGACGAGCCCACCGTGGGCTTGCACATGGCCGATGTGGATTTGCTCATTCGCGTGCTGCACCGCCTGGTGGATGCTGGGCACAGTGTGGTGGTGATCGAGCACGACCTGGACGTGATCGCCGAAGCCGACTGGGTGATTGACCTCGGTCCAGAAGGTGGCAACCAGGGCGGGCGCATCGTCACGCAGGCCACCCCCGAGGGCGTGGTGCGCAGCCGTTCGCACACCGGCGTTGCCTTGCAAGGCTTTCTGAGCATGCATGAGCCAGTCTGAACTGCGCGACCTCTTCAAAGTGCGCATGTACATGCGCTTTGTGCTCACCTGGTGGGTGCATGTGAAGCAGGCGCCACCCGAAGGCTTGGGTGTGTTGCGCGCTGCGCCCGCTGTGGGCGCTGTGGCGGCCTTGTTCGGCGCTGTGGTGTCGGTGGTGAGCGGCGGCGTGGGCACGGTGTTGGTGGCGGGCTTGTGGTCGCGGTGATTCCCAGCCTTGGACAGACTGGACCGGGTGAATGACCTCAATCCATCGAAGTCTGGTTAGACTTGAATCAACACCTAACCCGCATTGAGAGGCGCACCATGAACATCCAAGACTTTTCCGCCAATCGCATTGATGGCACCCCCTTTGACTTTTCGTCGCTGCAAGGCAAGGTGGTGTTGGTCGTCAACACGGCCAGCGCATGCGGCTTCACACCGCAGTTTGCGGGGTTGGAGGAACTGCACCAACGTTATGCCGAGCGCGGCCTGGTGGTGCTGGGTTTCCCGTGCAACCAGTTTGGCGGCCAAGACCCCGGCACGGCGGGCGAGATTGCCCAGTTTTGCCAGCGCAACTACGGTGTGAGCTTCACCATGATGGACAAGGTGCAAGTCAACGGCGCTGGCGCCCACGAGGTGTTCCAGTGGCTCAAGAGCGAGGCGCCCGGTCTGTTGGGCACCGAGGGCATCAAGTGGAACTTCACCAAGTTTTTGGTGGGGCGTGATGGCCGGGTGGTCAAGCGCTATGCGCCACAAGACGCACCCGCCAAGCTGGCTGGGGACATTGAAGCGGCATTGGGGTAAACCATCGCATGGCGTTGTCGCCAACGCCTCGGTTATTTAAAATAAAAGCGTTATTCAAGTAAACCTGATGTAGCATATTGCGTTCAATTAAACATTATTTTGTCTTTCAAGAGGAAAGCCATGAGTGTGTTCACGAACGCAATGAGGCGCACGGCTCACGTCGTGCAATGTGTCAGTCTGATGCTGGCCTGCGGCACGATTCAAGCCCAGAACGGCCCCACCCCCGGTACCCCACAAATTGCCTGGATGAATCCATCCGCATCAGCAGGTTCAGAACTTGTGGTGCGATGGGACATGTGGTGGGGGCAGCGCGGCAACCAGTGGCGATTGCTGGCCAATGGTGCGCCAGCAAGCAATTTCATGCAGTCTTTCACCAAGACGGGACCACTCACTGAGCAAGGCCCACAGTCGGGTGAGGTGAGATTGAACCTCAATCAAACCACCGACTTGGCGGTGGAGCTCTGTATGAATTCGGTCTGCACTCGAAGTGCCAACGTCCGAATTACCGTGGCTGGGACAGCAGCGCCAGCGCCTTCTCCAGCGCCCTCTCCGATGCCTTTGCCCTCAACATCGCCCATCGCACAGCAGCAACAGCAACAGCAACAGCAACAGCAACAGCAACAGCAACAGCAACAGCAACAGCAGCAGCAGCAGCAGCAGCAGCAGCCTGCCAACCCTGGCGCTAATGCTCCCAGTTGGGCGATTGGCACCAACTATGCCGAGGGTGCGCTGGTCAGGGGCTCCAACGGGCAGACCTACAAATGCAAGCCCTGGCCTTACTCGGGTTGGTGTATCAACCGTGATCCCGCTACCCCCAACGGCGCGCAAGCTTGGTCGCTCGTAAGCGGCGCTGCACCTGTGCGGCCCACACCTAACCCTGTGCAGCCCACGCCTACCCCTGTGCAGCCCACGCCTACGCCTGTGCAGCCCACGCCTACGCCTGTGCAGCCCACGCCTACCCCTGTGCAGCCCACGCCTTCGCCTGTGCAGCCCACACCTACCCCTGTGCAGCCCACACCTACCCCTGTGCAGCCCACGCCTACCCCTGTGCAGCCCACACCTACGCCTGTGCAGCCCACACCTACCCCTGTCGACAATGTGTCGCTTGGCCCCTGGACCAAGGGCACAGCCTACAAGGCTGGCGAGGTGGTGGTGGCAAGCAATGGCACAAACTATCAGTGCAAGCCGTGGCCTTATACCGGCTGGTGTGCCAGCTTTGACCCCACAACCCTCAATGGCGCGCAAGCTTGGGATGCCGTCGCGAAGGGTGTAGGTGCGTCTGCAACACCTGCCGCGTCCACAACGCCGACAACAACCAGAGCGCCCTCAACAACCAGCGCACCCTCAACACCCAGCGCACCCTCAACACCAGGGGCTAATGCTGCTGCACCATCGACGCCAGCATCTCAATCACAGCAAAATCTGGCTGCCCCTGGCACGGTCAAGCCCACCTATGCATTGCCTTCACCTTCAGGTGTGCCGGGTTGGCCCAAATACCTTGCCATGGGTGCGATTGGTGGCCCCAACATCTCGCCACCCACAGCGAATTCGACTGGCGGCAATAACGACTTTGGCGGCAAGCCCGTTGATGCAGTCTTTAAATATGCTGGTGCCTATGGCGACGGCGACCCCGGCATCATCGACCCGCCCACCAATGTCTACCGCATGACCAAGGACTTGACCCAGGTGAGCCAGATCAACCAACGGCCAGCTCGTGTTGTGATGGTTGAATACACCGCGGAAATGAGCAATGGTGAAAGCATCTCCGACTTCACCAACGGGCCAGCTGGGTCAAACCCACACAAACCGCAAGCTTCATACATCATGGCTCGGCACTTTGCCACGCTGGCTGCAGACACCATGATGATGGAATATTTCCCTGTGCAGTACAACGGCAACAAGTACTATGGCTCGTTGATCATCAGCCCTGACTTGCTGGGCCAAATTCAGCAATTCAGCTTCATTGGCAAGGCCAATGCCGCACTCCCTGCCGGGCGCGTGACGCAAGCGGTTGAACAAGCCTTGTGCCTGCTCACCAACAACCGCCGCTACACCAACACTTACGATCCCAACGGTGTGCAGGCTGCACCCTACCTGGGGAAAACCTACACGGGCAACGCGGTTCAGATCCTCAAGGCCATGCTGGACGACGGCTACCCGGCCTGGAGCATCGAGGGCCAAGATGATGCCTACTGGAACATCAACATGGGCAACGTGCGGCTTAAAACCGGCACGCTGAGCCAGGTGGGCGCATGGTTCAACGACTGTGTGACCAACCCGGTTTATGACAAGAGCATCTACTCGCCCCCCCGCTTTCCAGCCGGATTCGAGGGTTGGGTGCAGGCCAACAACTGGCTGATCCGCACCTTCAGCCCTCGCGGCAACGTGACCTTTGGGTGGCAGAACAACATGTGGGCGGTCAGCACGGGCTATTGGCTCCACAAGGACCTGAGCACACAAGACATCGTCAACACCTTCTCGCTGCCAATGGCACAGTGGTTGCAAACCAATGCACCCAGCACGGTGAGCGGTAGCGATGTCTTGAGCCCAGACTTCTTTGTCTTCGACCGCTATGAAATGGACGATAGTGCGGCACCAGGCTTCGCTACCTTGTACAACGCCAGATCTTGGGACAACTACCTGACGGCGGTGGGGCAGTTCAGCAAACTGGTGAAGAACATCCCCATCATGCTGTGGCAGATCCCGGGCTCACACCTGCCGTACAGGGGCGAAGCCAACCCCCCGCTGTTGAATGGAACCCCCAACTCCTATGTCTTCAGCACGGCACCCGTGTACTTCTTTGGTGACGAGAACCTCGCCCCGGACCTGAGCAACCTCATCATGGGATCGCCCAGCAGCAACACCAATACGGCGGTGGGTGCAACCATCATGGACTGCGGCCAAAACCGGTACAACTGCTTGACGCCGAATTCCAACTACAGGTCTTACCTGCTGGAATACAAAGGCGCACCCAATAATTTCAATTGGAGTAAAGACAACGGCAAGCTGCAAATGGCGGTGCAGAACAATGTGTTCTCGATCCTGTGGGGCGGTGGTAACACCACCAACGTGATCAAGAACTTCAGCAACCCCAATGACAACGGCTGGCTGAGTCGCAAGCTGATCAAGTATTACCAGGCACCGACGCCTGCCAATCAGTAAACGTGTGTGAACCCGGCGACCGAAAGGTCGTCGGGTTGTTTCATGAGCACCTTCCAGCTCGAATCATTGCCATATCAAACCGATGCGGTTGAGGCGGTGGTTCGGGTCTTTGAAGGCACACCCAAAGCCGCTGCCTATGTGCAAGTCGGCAATCAATGCCAATTAAGCTGGGATCAATACAGCACCAACTTGCAAGCCATCGCCCAGCGGCATCGCATCAGCGATGAGCAGTTGAACCCCACAGAGCCTACACATCATCTAGCGGTTGACCGCGGTCTACGACTTGAACAAATTCATCATCGTGGTGCCCATTCAGGCCATTCGAGCTTGATTCAAGGGTGCGTTCTATGGCCATGCAGCGAAACTTTCCCAGTTCAACGAGCTAATTCCCCGAACTTTGCACTCACCTGCGACAGAAGCATATCGAAATAAACATCAAATTAATCAAGTCAGGCAAAAAGACGAATTGTGCAAATGAGCAATTTATCAAACATAGTGAACGATGCCCCTGCATCTGACACGTGTTCAACGCGGACACATGCGGCTGGTCAGTGGATTGCTCATGTTCGGAATGGAGATGGCGCCATCCAGACAGTTGCATCGCATTTGTTTGGAGTTGGTGAGAAGGCTGCTTCGATAGTTCGAAAAGTTGGACTCAATAGAGCGGGTGAAATTCAAGGCCTGCTACATGACTTTGGCAAATACTCGGCACAGTTTCGCGATTACATCAACTCAGCGACAGGGCGATTAACTGCCAACTCACTAAATCAAGACATTGATGGTGAATGGGTGGATGCTAAAGGGCTCAAAGGAAGAATTGATCACTCTACTGCCGGCGCTCAATGGGTTTATCAAAAGTTGTTGGGTATCTCCGGAGATGCCTCGGTTGAGAGCAAAAAAGAGGTTTGTGCGCAAATGCTGGCGATATGCATTGCGTCACATCACAGTGGCTTAATTGATTGCATCGATGCCGATGGTAACAACGCGTTTAAGAAGCGTATCACCAAAGACGACAAAGACACTCACCTAGCAGAGTGTTTAAAAAATGCAGATTCTGCGCTTTTGGAAAAAGCAAGCGAACTATGTTCGGCTGAGTTGGTAAACGAAATTTGGGCCGTCGTACAACGCATCATCAAAACCCCAGAGGTCTCGGATAAGGTCAAAGAATTTCAATTGGGAATGATGACGCGGTTTTTGTTCAGCGCCCTAATTGATGCAGACCGTATTGACAGTGCCGACTTTGAAAATTCTCAAAATGCAGCGCATCGAACTGTAGGAAAGCCTGATTGGGAAATTCCAATTCGTCGCTTAGAGCTGCACTTACAAAAAATAGCATCAATCACCGATGTGAAACCTTCCCCCATTGACCACATACGTCAAGACATTTCGAATAAATGCAAAGACAGAGCTATCGCAGAACAAGGCATCTACACGCTCAGTGTTCCTACAGGCGGTGGCAAAACCCTAGCCAGCTTGCGGTACGCCTTGCACCATGCAAAAACATATGAACTTGATCGAATCATTTTCATCATCCCGTACACCTCCATCATTGAGCAAAACGCAAAAGCAGTCCGCGAAGTGATTGAGTCAGAAACCGATGCAAGGCTATGGGTTCTGGAGCATCACTCCAATTTAGAGCCAGAAAAACAAACGTGGCAGAGCAAGTTGTTTGCACAAAACTGGGACAGCCCCATTGTGTTCACCACCATGGTTCAGTTTTTAGAGGCCTGCTTTTCTGGTGGGACACAAAGCCCTAGACGGTTTCATCAACTGGCAAGAGCAGTGCTGGTGTTTGATGAGATTCAAACCTTGCCGATCCAGTGTGTTCATATGTTTTGCAACACGCTCAATTTTTTGGTGGAGCATGCGCAGACCACAGCGTTGCTTTGTACAGCTACGCAGCCTTTGTTGGACAAAGTGCCAGAGCCGAAATACGGCGAGCTTCAACTCAGAGAAGACCATGAACTTGTAGGAGACAGTGCAGCCTTGGGTGAGGTCTTCGCAGAGCTGGACCGCGTGGAAATCATTAATCAGTGCGAAGCCAAAGGGTGGTCGTTAGAAGCGTTATGCGATTTTGCGTTAGAGCAGTTTCAGCAAACCAAAAGTGTGTTGGTCATCGTCAACACCAAAGATTGGGCGCAAAAACTCTATAGGGCATGCCAAGACAAAGGGGTAGAACAGAAGAGGTGGTTAGATCAAGAGGATTTGTTTCATCTCAGCACCAATCAATGTGCAGCACATCGCAAAGCTTTGTTGGATGGCCCCGGAGGCATCAAGCGGCGATTAAAGGCGGGCAAGCCAGTGTTGTGCATCTCAACCCAATTGATCGAGGCGGGCGTGGATGTGTCATTCGCTTGCGTTGTACGGTTTTTGGCTGGATTGGACTCTATCGCGCAAGCAGCAGGTCGTTGTAATAGACATGGAGAACTTAAAGACGCAGCAGGACGGTCTGTCAAGGGAAAAGTCTTCGTGGTTCGACCAGATAAAGAAAGTACCGAAATGCTGACCGAAATTGAAGTTGGCAAGGGTTGTGCTCAGCGAGTACTAAACGAAATTGCAAGCGGTGATCTACAAGGGAAGGCCGTTTCACCCGAAGCAATAGAGCAGTACTTCAAATACTTTTTCCATGATCGTAAAGATCAAATGTGCTACACGTTAGATGATGGATCAGGTCGCAGCTTGCTAGCAATGCTTGCGGACAACAGACGGGGGCAAGGTGGCAATGGTGGGAAAAATCACATCAGAGCAGCACAAGGTAAAGAAAAGCTGTTGATGCAATCGTTCATGCAGGCAGGCAAAGCATTCAAAGCAATTGATGCTCCAACGCAATCGGTCATTGTTCCTTTTGAAAATGGGGTCAATTTGATAGCAGAACTATGTCGCCTTGATCCAAGAGATCCAGAGTTCCAAAAACTGCTCAAACATGCTCAAAAGTACAGCGTGAATGTTTTCCCCAATGTGTGGGATCAGCTGATGAGCGGACAAGCACTTATACCTATCCAATACACGGGCTTGTATTTTTTGAAAGACGCTCACTACGACAAGTCCTTCGGTCTTTCAGTCAAAGACTGCGGTTTTTCAAGTTTTTTAGGGGTATGACCAAATATGCACAGCACACCGAAAAACAGCATTCAATTCAAACTCACTGGGCGCAATGCCCTGTTCACTGATCCCATCACACGCATTGGGGGAGAGAAGTGCTCTTACCACCTTCCCACCTATGAGGCCATCAAAGGCGTGCTGAAGTCCATTTACTGGAAGCCCACCATCGTTTGGAAAGTAGACAAGGTGCGAGTTATGAGGTCTATACGAACAGAGGCAAAAGGTGTAAAGCCATTGAACTGGACAGGTGGAAATACGTTGGCCTACTACACCTACCTCCGTGATGTCGAGTACCAAGTCCTCGCGCACTTTGAGTGGAATGCTGCGCAACCTCATCTGGCGAATGATCGCAATGACGGAAAGCACTTTGCTATGGCCACGCGTGCATTGAATGCTGGTGGCAGACAAGATATTTTCTTAGGCACACGCGAATGCCAAAGCTATGTGGAGCCCTGCGATTTTGGTTCAGATGCTGGTGCTTATGACGGAATTGATGAGCTGGGATATGGCCTGATGTTTCACAGCTTTGATTACCCCGATGAAACTGGAAGCAATGAGCTGAAAGCAAACTTTTGGCACGCCACTATGCGACATGGCATCTTGGATTTTGCAGATCAAAACTTGCAACTGGTCAGTAAACACGTTCGCCCCATGACGCCAAAAATTTGGGGGCTCAAAGAAAACGTGAACTTCGTGGCTGAAGAAGATGAAGAGGCGATAGGAATGCAGACCGAAAACAAGGAGCATCAAAAATGAGTTGGATGCAGCGGCTGTATGACACCTACGAACAGGCCACCAAGCTTGAGTTGCCGCAAGAAGAGCGCATAGCGCCTATTAGGCACACCATTCAAAACGCACACATCAATATTGTGCTGAACGAAAGAGGTGAATTTGAAAGAGCGAAAGTTCTGAAAAAATTCCCAATCGTTTTGCCTGCCACTGAAAAATCTGAGGCTCGAGCCAATTCGGATGCCCCACATGGGTTGGCCGACAAAATTCAGTACGTTGCCCAAGACTACCTCTCTTGGGGAGGGGGTAAAAAGTCATTTTTTAAAAGCTACTTTGAGCAACTCGACGATTGGTGCAAAGCTTGCGCTCCAATCAAGGTGAAGATTATTCGGGATTACGTCTGCAAAGGAAAAGTACTGACGGACCTAGTTAACGTCAAAATTTTTGAAGCCACCTCTACCTCCTCACACACTGTGTTGACCACTTGGCCCGAAGTTCGTGGTGAGTCTCCGGAAATATTCGGCTCTTTGCCAAAAGAAGGCGGTGTGATCGAGCCCGGATCTGCGTTGATATGTTGGTCGGTTGAAATTCCCGGTGATCCCGAGAGAGACACCTGGAAAGATGCAGAGATATGGGAGAGTTGGATTCGCTTTCAGGCGCTCCAAGAGGCGTCACCTAACCTGTGCCTTGTTACAGGGGAAGCATCACCCATTGCTCGACTGCACCCAGCGAAGCTACGACACAGTGGTGACAAGGCAAAAATCATTTCTGCTAACGATCAAGACGGAATGACCTTTCGCGGGCGATTTTTCGAAACCGCTGAGGCGGCCAGTGTGAGCAGTGACGCGACACAGAAAGCGCACAACGCTTTGCGCTGGTTGGTCACAAGGCAAGGTGTTCGTAATGGCGATCAAGTTACTGTCGCGTGGGCAATTTCTGGCAAGTATGTACCGCAGCCCATGGCCGATTCAACAGACCATGACGATGACGAGCCTGTGCCGCCCAGCGAGGATCTTGGTCACTACATCACGAGAAAAATCAAGCTCAAACTCAAGGGGTATCAGCAAGAGTTAATGGCAACAGAGCAACTGAGTTTGATGGTTTTGGATTCGGCTACGCCAGGGCGGATGTCCATTGGCTACTACCGGGAGTTTTCTGCCAAAGAATATTTCGAACGTCTTGATGCATGGTACGAAGAGTTCGCTTGGTATCAGCGCATTACCAAAGAGTTGGACGAAGCAGGAAAAGCCAAGAAAGTTAAAAAAATAGTGTGGATTGAAGCTCCACCATCCCCGCTGGCCATAGCGCAAGCTGCGCATGGAATAACACTGAGTGATGAACTCAAAAAAAAGATCTATGCAGCTGTTCTGCGTTGCATTGCCGAGGGCGAACCGTTTCCACATGTTTTGTTGCAAGCCGCAGTTAACAGGGTTAGCAACCCACTTGCATGTGAGGTGTGGGAGTGGGAGCGCAATTTAGGCGTGGCTTGTGCACTCTACAAAGGTTTTTATGCGCGCCACACCAAATCAAACGAAAGAAGGGATTACTCCATGGACATTGATGCAAACACAGGGCGTGACTACGCCTTTGGGCGCCTATTGGCAATTGCCGATAAGGTTGAAAGTTTGGCCCTAGGCATTGCCAAAGAGCGCCGTCCGACCACTGCGATGCGCCTGATGCAGCGCTTTTCTGTGCAGCCCGCCGGAACATGGAAAAACATTGAAGAGGCTTTGCACCCATATTTCATGCGCATTCAAAGCAACTACCCACCATTGGTCGGCGCATACAAAGACTTGATCGGCCAGCAAATGGAAGTACTTCACCAGATGAGTGGATTCGGCAATGAATCTTTAGGAGGCGAATACCTTTTGGGTTACCACCTGCAAAGACGATGGTTTGATCAGTATGAATTCAATAAAGGTGTATGGGTTACAAAAAATGTACCCAAAGATGCCGAAGCCGTTGAAGCAACGATTAATTGACCGTTCAAATTTTCATTAGGAGCCAAACATGACACTCAGTAAAAAAATCGATTTCGCCCTCATCATTGAGGTTAAACATGCAAATCCCAATGGCGACCCGCTGAACGGAAACCGTCCGCGTACCGATTTTGGGGGCTTTGGTGAAATCACTGATGTATGCCTCAAGCGCAAGCTGAGAGATCGTTTGCAAGATGCTGGTGAGTCGATTTTTGTTCAGTCAGATGATCGCAAGAAGGATGGAATGACCAGCCTTAAGAATAGGGCGACTGATTCGGTTGTTGGTCTAGGTGATGACGCCTTCAAGTTTGATGCGAAGAAGGGTGTTACACCGGAAGCCACTGCGAAAAAAGCCTGTCTCAAATGGTTTGATGTTCGTACTTTTGGTCAGGTGTTTGCTTGGAGTGCAGAAAAACCTAACAAAAAGAGCGGTAAAAAAGATGAGGCCGGTGATAGCGCTGAAGGTGGAGCTAGTAACGCAAACGGCGTATCTATCCCTATTCGCGGACCGTTGACGATTCAATCGGCTTTCAGCGTAGAACCTGTATCGGTCAGCAGCACTCAAATCACCAAGAGTGTTAGCGGTGAGGGGGATGGCACTAAACGAGGCTCTGACACTATGGGTATGAAGCACCGTGTTGATAAAGGAATTTATGTCACATACGGTGCGATTACTCCGCAACTCGCAGAGCGCACAGGCTTCAGCGATGCAGATGCCCAGATCATCAAGAGTTTGTTGCCGAAGCTTTTCGAGGGGGATGCCTCCTCAGCTCGACCCGAAGGTTCAATGTGCGTTCTTCATTGGTTCTGGTGGGAACAGAATGGCAAAACTCCAAAGTATTCGTCTGCCAAAGTGCATAGAAGTCTCAAAGTCAATCCTGATGGGTCTTTCGAACTTGCCTATCTGGACGACTTGAAGCCGGAATCTGGCGACGGTTTTTAATTTCGTTAACTAGCGCTTCTTAAGTGGCGACATTACCGTGGACTCCACCCTCGCCATCTCCGCCCTTCAACACTACGCCTACTGCCCGCGCCAATTTGCTCTCATTCATTTAGAGCAAGCGTGGAGTGACAACCACTTCACGGCGCAGGGCAATGTGTTGCACGAGCGGGTGGACAGCCAAGAGGCCGAGTCTCGCGGCAGCAAACGCAGCGAGCGTTCGGTAGAGGTGCGCAGTGAACGACTTGGCCTTTACGGCAAGCTCGACTTGCTGGAGGTGTTCACTGAAGCCCATGGCCGCATGCGTTATTTGCCCGTGGAATACAAGCGCGGCAAGCGCAAGGTGATGGATTGGGACCGAATTCAACTTTGTGCGCAGGCGATGTGTCTTGAGGAAATGCGTGGCGTGTTGATTACCCAAGGGGCGCTTTGGTATTGGCAAGAACGCTTGCGCGAAGTGGTGCTCTTTGACGAGCGTTTGCGCACAGAGACGCTGGATTGCATCGACGCGGCCCGCTCGGTCCTGCAAAGCCAAACCACGCCACCGCCCACGGCAGACGTTAAGCGTTGCAAGGCTTGCTCATTGGTGGATGAGTGTGCGCCTGCTGTTGTGCGAAAAGACAAATCGGCTCAATACGCTGATGCGTTGTTTGTGGCGCCACCAGAAGACGAAGCATGAAAAAGCTGCTCAACACGCTCTACATCACGCGGCCCGAGTGCTATCTGCACAAAGAGCGAGAGACGGTGGTCATCAAGCAGGGCGATGACAAGCTGGGACAGTTTCCGATGCTGGCGCTGCAGAACATTTATTGTTTTGGTCAGGTCAGTGTGTCGCCCGCGCTCATGGCTGCGTGTATGGAGTCTGGTGTGGGGCTTTCGTTTTTTACCGAGTTTGGCAAGTTTCAAGCGCAGGTGGTGGGTGCACCCAAAGGCAATGTGCTGCTGCGTCGCACCCAATACCGCTGGGCGGATGACGAAGATAAGTCGGTGTCTGTGGCGCGATTGATGATTGCTGCCAAAGTGGGGAACTGCCGAGCGGTGCTCATGCGCGAGCAACGCAATCACGGAGCCAATGATGCACTGGAACAAGCTGCACAGCACTTGGCAGCGATGCTTGGAAACATTCGTCATGCAAGAAGCGTTCCGCAGCTTATGGGTCTAGAAGGCGAGGCGGCTCGTGTGTATTTCGGTGTGTTTTCATCGCTGCTGCGTGCACAAGATTTTAAGTTTTCAGGGCGCGTGCGTAGACCTCCTGTTGATCCTGTAAATGCCTTACTGTCTTTCGCCTATGTGCTGTTGGCCAGCGAATGTGCATCCGCATTGGCGGGTGTGGGACTTGATCCTTACGTGGGCTTTTTGCACCAAGATCAACCTGGCCGTAAAAGTTTGGCGCTGGATTTAATGGAGGAATTGCGTGCGCCCTTGGCAGATCGCTTTGTGCTCACCCTCATCAACCGTGGGCAAATGAAGTTGAATGATTTTGTGATCGAAGCCAGCGGTGCTGTGCGATTGAACGACGATGCTCGAAAATCGCTGTTAACAGCCTACCAAGATCGCAAGAAAGAAAGCTTGAAGCATCCCTATTTGGAGCAAAGTATCGAACTGGGTTTGTTGCCACATGCGCAAGCTTTGCTGTTGGCACGTCATTTACGTGGTGACATGAAAAACTACACACCGTTCGTGATGAGGTGACTGCATGCTGGTGCTAGTGACCTATGACGTAAACGTAACTACTCGAGCAGGAGAAAAACGTTTGCGCCAGATTGCCAAAGTGTGTTTGGACTATGGCGTGCGTGTACAAAATTCGGTATTTGAGTGCGAGGTCGATCCAGCACAATGGGTGCAGTTAAAAGCAGAGTTGTTACGCATATATGACCCCACGCAAGACAGCTTGCGCTTTTACATGCTGGGCAAGCGCGGTGTAGACAAGATAGAGCATTGTGGTGCAAAGTTGACTTACAACCCAATTCACAGCCCTTTGATTTTTTAACGCTAACCTTGCGCTCTCAGAGTGTTGCTGGTCGGTTAGCGATGACGTTAACAGGTTGATGTGAATAGGTTTTTTCATGCATTCCATCAATGTCGTCTAATTTTTGTATTCCTTGCAGCCAAGTTAGCGCACTTGTCCCTGCTAACCGAAGAACGCCGCGGTGTTATCGTTATGCCGTCGCCCCTCATGCAGGGGCGTGGATTGAAACTGCTCAAAGAGATCAGGAAAGAGGCGGTTGAAGCGTCGCCCCTCATGCAGGGGCGTGGATTGAAACATGAGCTGCTCAACATCAATCCGAATGGATGGAGTCGCCCCTCATGCAGGGGCGTGGATTGAAACAGTCTCGTCAACGAAGACACTGTGGTGCTCAAGGGTCGCCCCTCATGCAGGGGCGTGGATTGAAACCCCAGCTCACGCACGATGCCAGCGGGGTGCCAGGTCGCCCCTCATGCAGGGGCGTGGATTGAAACTGGCCTCCAGCCACCTGAACCCCAAAATCCTGCGTCGCCCCTCATGCAGGGGCGTGGATTGAAACATGCAATCACCCGCTCAATGACCCATGCCAGCGCGGTCGCCCCTCATGCAGGGGCGTGGATTGAAACCGTCAAAGATCAAAGCGCGTAAGGCAAGCCAATGTCGCCCCTCATGCAGGGGCGTGGATTGAAACAGTGGTATGACAACACCAACGGCGTATTCGTCGGGTCGCCCCTCATGCAGGGGCGTGGATTGAAACAGGACCGCGATTGAAGACGCCCTGGGCGGCATCAAGTCGCCCCTCATGCAGGGGCGTGGATTGAAACCAAAGGGTGCACCCCCCAAAATCAGGCCCGCCTGGTCGCCCCTCATGCAGGGGCGTGGATTGAAACGAGTCGCGCAAGTTGCCGTTGGTGTCCCGCGTTCGTCGCCCCTCATGCAGGGGCGTGGATTGAAACGATTCCAGCAGTCGATATTCACGACTTGGGCTGCGTCGCCCCTCATGCAGGGGCGTGGATTGAAACCGCATAAAGCAAGAGCGTCTACGCATTGGCCTGAGTCGCCCCTCATGCAGGGGCGTGGATTGAAACTGCTCCGGTCAGGTTTGCCTCGACCAGATTCGCGTCGCCCCTCATGCAGGGGCGTGGATTGAAACAAACGCTGGCAAGCCCTAGGCCGCAACGTCAAAAGTCGCCCCTCATGCAGGGGCGTGGATTGAAACCGCTGTGATCGAATACGGGCCACGCTGTCCACTGGTCGCCCCTCATGCAGGGGCGTGGATTGGAGCCTGCTCGTCGATGTCGACGACAGGGCACGCACGGTCTATGACACCGGTCACAAGCGTCGGAGCACTATCTTTGCATTTGCGCCGGTGGGGTTGAGCAAGGGGCCTATGTCACCAAGTCGCGTGGCGTGTGGTCCATCACTAATGAAAGCCGTGCTTTCATGGCCGAAATCCACCGCCAAGCCAACGAAGCTTTGTGGCGCCATCAACGAAGACCCGCTGGGCCTAGACACCATCTACTTGCAAGCCAAGCGCTGGCAAGAACCCGTGGGCGAAGCCCCGGTGCGCGACTTCATTGGTGCGCTGGTCATCAAGGGCGTGAAGAAGGGCGTGTTCCTCACCACCAGCCACTTCACTGCCGCAGCCCGCGCAGCGGTTCAGGGCAACAAGTCAGACCAAAAAATCGTCCTCATCGACGGCGCCCGCCTCGCCGCCTTGATGATCGAGCACAACCTGGGCGTCTCGACCCACCAGACCTTTGCCGTCAAGCGCATGGATAGCGACTTCTTCGCGGAGGAGTAGGGGCGACATCGGATCACATCGATCAAATGTGAGTCCGAATCTCAAATTCATCGCGTAGAGCTTGCCCAGTTCTTTGTCGCATACCTAGAAACTGGGTCATGCTTCAACCCATATACTATTTCGTGTATATTTTGTATGCGCTCTACTGAAAAGCCATTGCTGTGGATCGGCAGCAGCTTAAAAGATTTGCTGGATATGCCCCCCGAAGTCCGGCGATTTTTTGGCTTTGTCTTGTCACTGGCACAGGTGGGTGATAGGCATGAGTCCACCAAGGTGCTTCATGGATTCGGTGGGGCGGGTGTTCTGGAAATCATTGAGGACGACGCAAATAGCACTTATCGTGCCGTTTACACAGTTAAGTTTCCAGAGGCAGTGTATGTTCTTCATTGTTTTCAAAAAAAGAGCAAGCAAGGCAAATCAACGCCACGGTTAGACATGGATCTGATCCACGCCCGATTAAAGATGGCTCAAGCATTAGCAAAGGTTGGAATGGATGAAAACACCCGCCATTAAAAGCACCAGCGTCAAGCGAAGTTCTGGCAATGTGTATGCAGACCTGGGTTTGGCTGACGCAGAGAGCCTCAAAATCAAAACGGGTTTAGTCATAGAAATCAGAAAAGCCGTCCTCAAGCTCAAGCTCACCCAAGTTGAGGCAGCCAAGCGAATGGGCATCAGTCAGCCTAAAGTCTCAGACATGATGCGGGGCAATCTGTCTAATATGTCTGAACGCAAGCTCATGGATTGCTTGACACGTTTGGGCTACAACATCGAAATCAAAGTACGCCCTACCAAACTGGATATGGGTCATCTGATGCTCAACATCAGCTAAAGCCTCATCTTGATCAAAAGTTAGCCGCCTCCGCCCACGCCACATCCTTCTCGGTCAACCCACCCGCATCGTGGGTGGTGAGCGTGACGTCCACGCGGTTGTAAACATTGCGCCATTCGGGGTGGTGGTCGAGTCGCTCCGACACCTCGGCCATGCGCGTCATGAAGGCAAAGGCCTGGGCAAAGTCGGCAAACACAAACGTGCGCGAAATGGAAAGCCCATCAGCGCTTAAGCGCCACTGCGGCAAACGCTCGGGCAAGG
>JACCDK010631139.1_pt1 | contig 16412 bp, 13 predicted proteins | sample 7445871 | NCBI WGS metagenome assembly JACCDK01 (sample SAMN15323436, study PRJNA562643) | freshwater metagenome | isolation source: river surface water | place: USA:Blue River Watershed | collected 2017-08-15 | reverse complement strand
TCGGAGACGCTGCAACGCCTGCACCTGAACCCACAGGCCAGGATCGCCCAACTCTCGGGCGGCAACCGCAAGCGTGTGGCCCTGGCCCGCGCGCTGGTGACGCGCCCGGATGTGCTGCTGCTGGACGAGCCGACCAACCACCTGGATCTGGACAGCATCGCCTGGCTCGAAGACCTGCTGCTGGCCTACCGCGGCAGCGTGGTGACCATCAGCCACGACCGCGCCTTCCTGGATCGCGTGGCCACCCGCATGGTGGAACTCGACCGGGGCAAGCTGACCTCCTATCCGGGCAACTTCGCCCAATACCAAGCCCTCAAGGAAGAACAACTGGCGCAGGAGGCCACCGTCCAAGCCCGCGCAGACAAACTCTTGGCACAAGAGGAGGTGTGGGTGCGCAAAGGGGTCGAGGCCAGACGCACCCGCGCGCAAGGCCGGATCAACCGGCTCGTGGCCCTGCGCCAAGCCCGTGCGCAAAGGCGCGAAGCCGTGGGCAGCGTCCGCCTCGAGGTGGCCAGCGGCTCGCCCAGCGGCAAGATCGTGGCCGACCTCGACAAGGTCAGCAAAAGTTTCGTCGGCGCAAACGGGCAGAGCCACACCGTGGTGCGCGACTTCAGTGCGACGATTTTGCGCGGCGACAAGATCGGTCTGATCGGCCCCAACGGTGCGGGCAAAACCACCCTGCTCAAACTGATCCTGGGCGAGCTCGCGCCCGACAGCGGCAGCGTCAGGCGTGGCACCAATCTGAGCGTGGCGTATTTCGACCAGCTGCGCGACCAGATCGACCTGGATGCCTCACTGGAAGACTTCATCAGCCCCGGCAGCGAATGGGTCGAAATCGGCAACCGACGCACCCATGTGAAAAGCTACCTCGGCGATTTCCTGTTCTCGCCGGCGCGTGCCAACTCGCCGGTGCGCTCGCTTTCGGGGGGAGAGCGCAACCGGCTGCTGCTGGCCAGGCTGTTCGCACGACCGGCCAACGTGCTGGTCCTGGACGAACCGACCAACGACCTGGACATCGACACCCTCGAGCTGCTGGAAGATCTGTTGCAGCAATACGAAGGGACCGTGTTCCTGGTCAGTCATGACCGGCGTTTTCTGGACCATGTGGTGACCAGCACACTGGTGGCCGAAGGCCAGGGCGCCTGGCGCGAATACGAAGGCGATGTGCAGGACTGGCTGACCCAGTCGGCCCGCGCCCAGACCTTGAAAGCGCCAACGGCCCCGCGGGATGCGGAGCCTGCACCTGCAGCCGCTGCCCTCCAGCCACGCGAACCGAGCAGCACCAAACGCAAGCTCAGTTACAAGGAGCAACGCGAGCTCGAGGGCCTGCCGGCACAGATCGAAGCCCTCGAGACCGAGCAGGCCGCACTGGAACAAGCCCTGGCCGATGGCTCGCTGTACGTCAGCGACCCCGCTTTGGCGGCGCAGAAAGCCGCCCGGCTGATGGCGGTGGAAGAGCAGTGGATGAGCGCCATGGAGCGGCTCGAGGCCCTGCAGGCCGTGTGAAGAGGCGACACCCTGTGGCACCAGCGCGCGCTACAGTGCAAGCATGACTGCCGCCGAACTCTCCGCCCTGCTGGTCCTGGCCACCGCCACCAGCTTCACGCCCGGCCCCAACACCACGCTGTCTACCGCGCTGGCGGCCAACCGTGGCCTGCGCGGCGCCCTGCACTTCGTGATGGCGGTGCCCGTGGGCTGGGGCCTGCTCTTTACCCTGAGTGCCGCCGGCCTGGGCGCGCTGGTGGTGGCCGTGCCCGCCCTGCGTTGGGCCATCGTGCTGGGCGGTGTGGCTTACCTGTTCTGGCTCGCCAGGCGCCTGTGGGGCAGCGGGCAGCTGAGCGAGGCCGACCAGGCGCAGCTGGATGTCGGTTTCGCTCAGGGTGTGCTGCTGCAGTTCCTCAACATCAAGGCCTGGATGATTTCCCTGTCCATCGTGGCCGGCTGGGTGGCTGGCCAGCCCGATCCGTGGCAACGCTACCTGCAAATTCTCCCGCTGATGCTGTTTTTTGCGTTCAGCAGCAACTTCACCTACGCGCTGGTCGGGTCGCTGCTTCGCCACTGGCTTGCCCAGGGCCAGCGGCTGCTCGCCTTCAACCGGCTGATGGCCCTGTCGCTGGTGGCCACGGCGGCATGGATCGTGATCAGCCAGACCCGCCATGCCTGACCCCCTTGCCATGCCAACGACACGCCCTTTCCAACAAGTCGACGTTTTCACCGCCACACCGCTACGCGGCAACCCGCTGGCCGTGGTGCTGGACGGGTCCGGCCTGAGCGATGCGCAAATGCAGTCCTTCGCCGCCTGGACCCAGCTGAGCGAAACCACCTTCGTCTTGCCCCCCACCGACGCGGGCCGCGCTGGCGGAGCCGATTACCGGGTGCGCATCTTCACGCCCGGTGGCGAATTGCCCTTCGCCGGCCACCCCACGCTGGGCACCGCGCACGCCTGGGTGGCCAGCGGCGGCCAGCCGCAGCAAGCGGGCCAGGTGGTCCAGGAATGCGGGGTGGGCCTGGTCACCTTGCGCGAGATCGACGGCCGACGCGCCTTTGCCGCCCCGCCCTTGCGACGCGCCGCGCCCGACACCGCCAAGCTCGCCGCCGTGCTCGGCGCCCTGGGACTGGCTGCAGACGAAGTCCTGGCCGCACAGGAGTTAGACAACGGCCCGCACTGGCTGGGCCTCTTGCTGCCCGATGTACAGACCGTGCTCTCCCTCGTGCCGGACCATGCTGCCCTCAAGCGGTTGGGGGTCAAGGTGGGCGTGGCCGCACGGCGGCAAACGAGGCCGGGCCTGATCCGGCGCGCCAGCCGCGAGGCACGCGCCTTTGCCCACCCTGAAGACAGCACCGACCTGGAGGTGCGCGGCTTCGCCGCCCCGGTGGGCATCCCGGAGGACCCGGTGACCGGCAGCCTGAACGCCGCATTGGCCCAATGGCTGATCGCCGATGGGCACCTGCCCGGCCGCTACCGGGCACGCCAGGGCACGGTGCTGGGCCGTGCGGGCGAGGTCTTTGTCCAGCAGGACGAGGCGGGGCAGGTCTGGGTGGGCGGTGATGTGGTCGATTGCATCTGCGGGGAGGTGAGGCTGTGAACACTGGACTGGACCATCTGGTCGTGATCGCCGATTCGCTGGCCAGCGGCGTGGCCTGGTGCGAGCAGCAGCTGGGCGTGACCCCAGGTGCGGGCGGGCAGCATCCGATCATGGGCACACACAACCGCCTGCTGCGCATCGATGGGCCTGGCTGGCCGCGTGCCTACCTCGAGATCATCGCCATCGAACCGGGGGTCCGTCCTTCGCGTCAAGCGCCGCTGCGCCGCTGGTTCGACATGGACGACACCCAGCTGATGGCCCAGGTGCGGGCACACGGCCCGCGGCTCTTGCACTGGGTGGCGCGCACGGACGCACTGCGCCCAGCGCTGGCCCAGACGCAAACGTATGGCTGGGACCGCGGGGAGGCCCTGCAGGCCTCGCGCATGACGCCGCAGGGCCTGCTGGCCTGGGAGATCAGCGTGCGGCCCGACGGCCAGCGCCTGCTCGACGGCGTGCTGCCCACGCTCATCGAATGGGGGTCGGCGCACCCGGTCGATGCCATGCCAGAGCAGGGCGTCAGGCTGCGCCAGCTGCGTCTGCAACACCCGGAACATACCCGCCTGCAGGCCTGGGCCCAGGCCATCGGGCTCGGGCAGGTGCAGTGGCAAGGCGGTCCGCCCGCCCTGCTGGCCACGCTGGACACGCCCCGGGGACCGGTGCTGCTGTCTTCGCAGACAGGATCACCGGCGTGACAGGACGGCTCCGCAGGCCTGCTGACAATCGCCCGCTATGGGAACGCTTTACCTTGTGCGCCACGGCCAGGCCTCGTTTGGCGAAGACGATTACGACCGCCTGAGCCCACTGGGGCATCGGCAGGCCAGGCGCCTGGGCGAATACCTGCGCGAGCGCTTCGCGCGCGAGGGCATCGGGATCGACACCGTGCTGATGGGCAGCCTCAAGCGCCACCGCGAAACCTGGGAAGGCATGGCCCAAGGCGCGGGCTGGTCGCATGCCCCCTTGGTCTGGCCTGGCCTCAACGAATACGACAGCGAAGCGCTCATCCAAGCCATCCATCCCGAGCCGCTGGCCAAGCCCGATACGCCCGAGCTCTACCGGCATCACTTCCGGCTGCTGCGCGACGCCCTCAAGGGCTGGATGGACGGCCGCATTGCGCCCCAGGGCATGCCCTCCTACACCGCGTTTGTGCAGGGCATCGAAGCGGCGCTGGACCATGTGCGCGAGCAATGCCGCGGCAATGCCATGATCGTCTCCAGCGGCGGCCCGATCTCGACCGCGGTCGGACGGGTGCTGGGCACGCCGCCAGAAACCACCATCGAGCTGAATCTGCGCATCCGCAACACGGCGCTGACCGAGTTCGCCTTCACGCCCAAACGCCACATGCTGGTGAGTTACAACACGCTGCCCCACCTGGACAGCGAGGCCCACCAGGGCTGGGTGACTTACGCCTGAGCTTCAGCGCAAGGTGTCGGCGGGCAAGCGATCGATCTCGGCGAGCAGCCCAGCCAGCGCGCGCCCGGCCGCCTGCACCAGCGCCTGACCCTTGTCGGCATTGGCCGCCGCAGCATTGCCGGCTGCGCCGTGCGGGTTGTAGTCCTGCATCTGCCAAGCCAGTTTGGCGCTCTTGCCATTGCCCAGAATCTGGAACTGGTCGGCACGGTCCCTTGAGGTGGAGTGGAAGTTCTGGGCCTGGGCCATGCGCACCTGCTCCGGCCGTAAGGCCAGCATCATGGAGGTCTCGACATCGCCCGCGTGCACCCCAAAACGGTGTTCGTCGGCGCCAAACCAGGCGTTCACATCGCGCCCGTCTTCGTCCAGCAGCGGCAGGTTGAACCAGCTCACGCTGTAGACCAAGAGGCCCAGCCGCGCCCGCAGGTCGCGCGCCACCACATCGAGCAGGCCGACCTGGCCGCCGTGGCTGTTCAATAGCACCAGCTTGCGCACGCCACTGGCAGCCACCGACTCGGCGATGTCGGTCCACAGGCGAATCAGGGTCTCGGCCTTGAGGCTGAGCGTACCGGCAAACGCCGAATGCTCGGGGCTGTAGCCCACCGCCTGGGTGGGCAAAAACAGGACGGGCAAGTCGGCGGGCAGGTGCGCCAGGCTGGCCCGCACCACGCCATCGACCAGGTCGCTGTCGACCGACAGGGGCAGGTGCGGCCCATGCTGCTCGGTCGCGGCCACCGGCAACACGGCCACGGCCCGCGAGCGGTCCAGGGCGGCGAAGTCGGTGGTGGCCAGATCGGCCCAGAAGCGGGGCAGGGTGTGCATGCGCCCATCTTATCGGAGGTCATGCACCGGGGTGTACAGTGCGCTCTGTCCCCGTCTTGATGAGCCCCCATGCCCGCTGTCCTGCGCTTGTTCCTGTCCATCGCTCTGCTGTGCCTGTCGCTGCCTTCGCCAGCGCAAACCAGCCTGCGCAACGAACAGGTGCAGGTGACGCTGCTGGCCCATGCACCGCAGGGCGTGCAGTCCGGACAGACTTTCTGGCTCGGCCTGAAGATCGAACATGCGCCGCATTGGCACACCTACTGGCAAAACCCCGGCGACTCGGGCTTGCCCACCCGCCTGGAATGGCAGTTGCCGCCGGGCCTGCAGGCCGGCGAGATCGTCTGGCCCCTGCCCAAGAAGATCCCGGTGGGAACACTGGCCAATTACGGCTACGAGGGCACGGTCCTGCTGCAGGTGCCGGTCACCGTGACCCCCCGCTCGGGGGTGGCCGTCCCGGATGTGCTGCGCATCGGCCTGCAGGCCGAATGGCTGGTGTGCCGCCAGGAGTGCATCCCGCAACAAGGCCGCTTCTCGCTCGAGCTGCCCACCCGCAGTGCGACCGCGCTGCACGCTGGCCTCTTCGAGGCGGCGCAGCAAGCCAGCCCGCAGCCGCTGAACGGCCCGCACAGCGCCCGCCTGGTCGATGCGGGCCAGGCGCTGGCCTTGCGCATCGAACAGCTGCCCAGCGCATGGCAAGGGCAGACGCTGGCCCTGCTGCCGGTCACCGCCCATGTGGTCGACAACGCCGCTCGACAGGGCCAGGGCTGGACCCAGCGCTGGGACGGTGGCGTCTGGACCGCGCGCGTGCCGGTCTCGGGCGAGCGCAGCGACAGCCCCTCGCAGATGGACTGGGTGCTGGCGCTCGGCGCCGAAACCTCCCCGCGCGCTCCGGCGCTGCAGGTGGCCACCCCTGTGCAGGGCACGTGGCCAGCGCTGACGCCGCCCCCTGAGGTCTCGCCGGCACTGGCCCGGGCACTGGAGGCCAACGCACAAGCCGCGGCCACCACACGGCCCGGACTCGCTGCTCTGGGCATGGCCTTGCTGGGTGCCTTCATCGGGGGGCTGATCCTCAACCTCATGCCTTGTGTCTTCCCGGTGCTGGCCATCAAGCTGCTGGGCCTGACGCGCACGACCGGCGGCCCTGCGGCGCACCGCGCCGCAGGGCTGGCCTACACCGCAGGCACGGTCCTTTCCTTTGTCTTCCTGGGCGGACTGATGCTGGCCCTGCGCGCAGCAGGCGAGCAACTGGGCTGGGGCTTTCAGCTGCAGTCGCCTGCGGTGGTGATTGGTATGGCGGTGCTCTTCACCGTGCTGGGCTTGAACCTCGCCGGGCTGTTCGATTTCGGCCAGATGCTGCCCTCTGGGCTGGCGGGTCTGAGCAGCCGGCATCCCACGGTGGATGCCGCGCTGGCAGGCGTGCTGGCGGTGGCGGTGGCCTCGCCCTGCACGGCCCCCTTCATGGGGGCTTCGCTCGGTCTGGCCATTGGCCTGCCCGTCTGGCAAGCCCTGCCGGTGTTCGCCAGCATGGGATTGGGCATGGCCCTGCCCTATCTGCTGGTGGGTTTCTGGCCAGCACTGGCCCACCGGCTGCCGCGACCGGGGCCGTGGATGCAGACCTTCCGGCAGGCCATGGCCTTCCCCATGTTCGCCACCGTGGTCTGGCTGACCTGGGTCCTCGGCCAGCAGACCGGCATGGACACCGTGGCCGCCCTGCTGGCCCTGCTGGTGCTGCTCGGCTTTGGCCTGTGGGCGGCCACGCGCCAGGGCCGTGCCCGCACCGTGCTGCTGGCCCTGGCCGCGCTGCTGCTGGCCGGGCTCGGCAGCCAATGGCCTGCCGCTGACCCCGCCCCAGCGCCTGCTGCGGCAGCGGCGGCCGGTGGCTCTGGCGACGCACGCTGGCCCGCCTGGAGCGAGGCGGCGGTGCAGCGCGAGCTGGCGGCCGGCCGCACCGTCTTTGTGGACTTCACCGCCGCCTGGTGCGTGACCTGCCAGTACAACAAGAAAACCGTGCTGGCCAGCACCGAGGTGCTGGCCGCCTTCGACGCCCGTCAGGTGCGCACCTTGCGCGCCGACTGGACCCGGCGCGACGCAGCCATCACCCGCGCGCTGGGCGCGCTGGGCCGCAGCGGCGTGCCGGTGTACGCGGTTTATGCGCCCGGCCAGGCGCCTGTGGTGCTGTCCGAGCTGCCCACGGCGGACGAGATCGTCGGCGCCCTGCGCTGAAGATTTCAGGCCCTGGCCCTTGCGGGCCTGCCACAATGGGGGGCATGAGCACCTTCGCCCCCCTCCAGAACGACAGCTTCCTGCGCGCCTGTCTGCGCCAGGCCACCGACCACACGCCCATCTGGCTGATGCGCCAGGCCGGCCGCTACCTGCCCGAGTACTGCGCCACCCGCGCCAAGGCCGGCAGTTTCATGGGCCTGGCCACCAACGTGGACTACGCGACCGAGGTCACGCTGCAGCCGCTGGACCGCTACCCGCTGGACGCGGCCATCCTGTTCTCTGACATCCTGACCGTGCCCGATGCCATGGGCCTGGGCCTGTCCTTCGCGCAGGGCGAGGGGCCGAAATTCGAAAAGGTGGTGCGCGATGAAGCCGCGGTCGCCCAGCTGGCCGTGCCCGACATGGACAAGCTGCGCTATGTGTTTGACGCGGTCACCAGCATCCGCAAGGCCCTGAACGGCCGGGTGCCGCTGATCGGCTTTTCCGGCAGCCCGTGGACGCTGGCCTGCTACATGGTCGAAGGCGGCGGCTCCGACGATTACCGTCTGGTCAAGAGCCTGATGTACAGCCGTCCCGACCTGATGCACCGCATCCTCGCCATCAATGCCGATGCGGTGGCCCTGTACCTGAACACCCAGATCGAAGCCGGGGCGCAGGCCGTCATGGTCTTCGACAGCTGGGGTGGCGTGCTGGCCGACGGGGCGTTCCAGGAATTCAGCCTGGCCTACACCCGGCGCGTGCTGGCGCAACTCAAGACCGAGCACGCGGGCGCGCGCATCCCGCGCATCGTCTTCACCAAGGGTGGCGGTTTGTGGCTGTCCGAGATGGGCGAGCTCGACTGCGAAGTCCTGGGGCTGGACTGGACCATGAACCTGGGTCAGGCCCGCGCCCTGGTGGGCGGCCAAGTGGGCGGCCCCGGCAAGGCCCTGCAAGGCAACATCGACCCGAATGTGCTGTTTGCGCCCCCCGCGCAGGTGGCCGAACAGGCCCGTCGTGTGCTGGACAGCTTTGGCCGTCCGCACACCGATGCCCAACGCACCGGGCCGACCCACATCTTCAACCTGGGCCATGGCATCAGCCAGTACACCCCCCCCGAGCATGTGGCGGCGCTGGTCGAAGCGGTGCACCAGCACTCGCGGGCGCTGCGGCAATCCTCCTGAGGGCCGGGGCACCAAACCGCCGTTCTGCAGCATTTTTTCGCAAAAACCGGGCTCGCCCGGTTTCACTTATGCACAAAAGTGATGCACCACACACCTTCGTGAAACCTGTGTGCGCTGGCGCCCGCAGGCCTTGCAGGACTGCGGTAAGTCTTTGATTTCATTGGGCTTCGTTTCTTGCTCAGCAGATGGGCACCGCGTTGGAAGGCTTGATTTTCAAGGGCTGGGCCTGGGCACCACAAGGTTTTCAACAAAGTTATCCACAGAAAATCTGGACCGCCTTCAAAGCTTTGAAAAATCAAGCACTTACCGCGAATTTCGAAAAAATCAATAACCTGTGAAACCATTTTGAGCGCACGATGACGGCCGTCGCCCACCACTGGATCGAAGTCGCAGTGCAGACGCCTGCACACAGCGGCGTGGGCGATCTGCTGACCTACCGCAGCCCGGTGGCGCTCAAGCCCGGCACGCTGGTGCGGGTGCCCCTGGGCCGGCGCGACGTGCTGGGGGTGGTCTGGCAGGCGGATGTGCCTGCCCCCGAGCTCGCCCCCGAGGCCATCCGGGACATCCTCCTGGCCCTGGAGGGCCTGCCACCCCTGGATGCAGGCTGGCGCCAATTGATGGCGTTCGCGGCCCAGTATTACCAGCGCAGTCTGGGAGAGATGGCGCTCAGCAGCCTGCCGCCGCAGTTGCGCACACTCGACAACGTGCAGCTGGGCCGGCGCCTGAAAAAGCAGGCCAGCGGGGCCGAACTGCAGGTGCAGCCCGGCCCCACGCTCTCAGAACAGCAATCGGCGGCCCTGCAGGCCATGGCGGGCCACACCGGCCCCTGCCTGCTGTTTGGGAACACCGGCAGTGGCAAGACCGAGGTCTACCTGCGCGCCGTGCAGCAGGTGCTGGAAACCGATGCCCAGGCCCAGGCGCTGATCCTGGTGCCCGAGATCAACCTCACGCCGCAGCTCGAGGCGCGCGTGCGCGAACGCTTTGGCGCGCCGGCGGTGGTGTCCATGCACAGTGGGCTGACCCCCGCACAGCGCCTCAAGCACTGGCTGGCCGCACACAGCGGCGCGGCGCGCATCGTGCTGGGCACACGCATGGCGGTGCTTGCCTCCATGCCCCAGCTGCGGCGGATCGTGGTCGACGAAGAGCACGACCCCAGCTACAAACAACAGGAAGGCGCCCGCTATTCGGCACGCGACCTGGCGCTCTACCGTGGCCAGCAATGCGGTGCCCGGGTGCTGCTGGGCTCGGCCACGCCATCGCTGGAGAGCTGGCACCAGAGCCGGCCGGCCGAGGAAGGGGGGCGCTACCTGCGGCTGCACATGCCCGAGCGGGTCGGATCGGCGGCGCTGCCGGTGGTCCGGCGTGTCGACATGAACCACCAGCCCAAGCGCACGGTGCTGTCGGGTCCCCTGGTGCAGGCCATCCAGGCGCGCGTGGCCCGGGGCGAGCAAAGCATGCTGCTGCTCAACCGGCGCGGCTATGCCCCGGTGCTCTACTGCGCCGACTGCGGCTGGAAAAGCGCTTGCCGCCACTGCAGTGCCTTCCGTGTTTTTCACAAAGTCGATCGCACGCTGCGCTGCCACCACTGCGGCGCCACCGACAGGGTGCCGCTGACCTGCCCGGACTGTGGCAACGCCGACATCGCGGCGCTGGGTCGCGGCACCGAGCAACTGGAAGAGCAGCTGGGGCAACTCTTGTCGGGGGTGTGCCGACCCGATGGCCAGCCGGTGCGGGTTGCCCGCATCGATGCCGACACGACGCGACACAAAGGCGCACTCGAGAGCCAGCTCGCCCAGGTGCACAGCGGCGAAGTGGACGTGCTGGTGGGGACCCAGATGATCGCCAAAGGCCACGACTTCCGGCGCATCACGTTGGTGGCCGCGATCAACCCCGACAGCGCGCTCTTCTCCAGCGATTTCCGGGCGCCCGAGCGCCTGTTTGCTTTGCTGATGCAGGCCGCCGGCCGGGCCGGGCGCGACGCCGCCCAGGGCGAGAGCGAAATGCTGGTGCAGACCTTCCACCCCGCCCACCCCCTGTTCGAAGCCCTCAAGCGCCACGATTACCCGGCCTTCGCCGCCAGTGAACTGGCCGAGCGCGCCAGCGCCAGCCTGCCGCCCTTCAGCCACCAGGCCCTGCTGCGGGCCGACGCGCGCGATCAGGCCCTGGCCCAGGCCTTCCTGAACGCCGCACGCGAGACGCTGCAGGCCTGGCTGAGCGAAGAGGCGGGCGGCGCCGAAACGCTCGATCAGGTCAGCCTCTACCCCGCCGTGCCCATGGGCCTGCAGAAAGTGGCCGGTGTGGAGCGCGCGCAGATGCTGATGGAAAGCCCGTCCCGCAAGCACCTGCACCGGGCACTGGCACGGTTGCAGGAGGTGCTGCACAGCCTGCGCAGCGCACCGCAACACAAAGGCCTGATCCGCTGGCTGGTGGATGTGGACCCGCAGGCGATCTGAGCCTGGGGGGGCGCGGTCTGCGACTCCAACCCGCGGGCAGACCGCGCTTACGCCGGCTTGAGCAGGGCCACCGCGGCCGAGAACGTCAAAAAGGCCAGGGCGGTCGTCACCAGAATGATGCGGGCGATGCGCCCATTGTCGGCACCGATGCGCTCGGCCAGCAAGGACACATTGCTGGCACTGGGCAAGGCCGCCACCAGGGTGATGACGATCAGGGCAAAAGGATCGATGTCACCGCCCAAGGCGATCACTGTGGTGCCCATGGAAAACACCAGCACGGGATGCACCAGCAACTTCACGGCCGCGACCGGCAGGTAGTCGCGCAAAGGCAGCGGACCGTGCGGACGCTTGTGGGCGAGCAACTGCGAGCGGGCCAGCACCGCGCCGATGGTGAACAGCGCCACCGGCGACGCCGCATCGGCCAGCAAACCCACGGTTTTGTCCACGGGCCCGGCCAGCACCAGGTCCTGCCAGGAAAACAGGGCCCCCAGCAAAATCGCCCAGGGCAAAGGGTTCTTGAGGACGCCGAGCAAGGCCTTGCGCGCGGCCACCGCGGCGCCGTGCTCGTCGGCCGCATCCATTTCAGACAAGGCCAGACACAGGGAGGTGGTGATGACCATGTCCGCCGTGATGGTGACGATGGCCGGGCCGGCCGCGCCTGCGCCGAGCAAGGCCACCAGCAGCGGCACGCCCATGAAACCGGTGTTCGGGAACGCCGCCACCAATGCCCCCATGGAGGCATCTTTCCAGCGCACCCGGCGGTTCAGGCTGATGGCCACGGCAAAAGCCACCATGACCAGCGCGCACAGCAGGTAGGTGAAGAAAACGGTGGCATCGAGCAGCTGGGCGATGGGCGTGCTCGCGCCAAAACGAAAGAGCATGCAGGGCAGCGCAAAAAACAGCACAAAGCTGTTCAGACCGGCAATGGCCTCAAGCGGGAGAAATCGGCGGTGGGCAGCCAGGTAACCGCACAGCACCAGCGCAAAAAAGGGAAAAGTGACTTGCAAAACATCCAGCATGGGCCCGATTGTCGCGGCAAATGCGGCCGGTCTTGGTCCCGCGGCCGACATGGATCCGGAGCACGCCTGCCTATGCCGCTATGATGGCCCGCTTTGCCTTCGATCCATCCATGTCCGCCGGCCTGAACCTTGCCCAACTCGACGCCGTGAACTACGTCTCTGGCCCGTGTCTGGTGCTGGCGGGCGCCGGCTCGGGCAAGACGCGGGTGATCACGCACAAAATCCAGCGCCTGATCCAGATCGGGCTCGAACCTCGACAGATCGCCGCCATCACCTTCACCAACAAGGCAGCCGCCGAGATGCGCGAGCGCGCCCGGGGCCTGATCGGCAAGGCGGCCAAGGACGTGGTGATTTGCACCTTCCACGCGCTGGGCGTGCGCATCATGCGCGAGGACGGGCATGTGCTGGGCCTCAAGCCCCAGTTTTCCATCCTCGATGCCGATGACGTCGTCAGCATCCTCAAGGACTGCGGCGGCAACACCGATGCGGCGACTGCGCGCCAGTGGCAGTGGACCATCAGCCTGTGGAAAAACCAGGGCCTGAACGCGGCCCAGGCCGAGGCCACCGCCCCCGACGACAGCGCCCGCGTCATCGCCCGCATCATGGCCCGTTACGAGGAGCGCCTGGCGGCCTACCAAAGCGTGGACTTTGACGACCTGATCGGCCTGCCACTCCAGCTGCTGGCTGCACACGAAGAGGTGCGCGCCAAATGGCAGCGCACCCTGGGCCATGTGCTGGTGGACGAATACCAGGACACCAACGCCACCCAGTACGAGGTGCTCAAGCACATCGTGGGCGAGCGTGGACGCTTTACCGCCGTGGGCGACGACGACCAATCGATCTACGGCTGGCGCGGCGCCACGCTGGACAACCTCAAGCGCCTGCCGCAGGACTTTCCGGCCCTCAAAGTCATCAAGCTGGAGCAGAACTACCGCTCCACCAGCGCCATCCTGCGCGCCGCCAACCACGTCAGCGAGCCCAACCCCAAGCTGTATCCCAAGACCCTGTTTTCAGAGCTGGGCGAGGGCGAGCCGGTGCGCGTGGTCGATGCCGACAACGAGGAGCACGAGGCCGAACGGGCCGTGGCGCGCATCCAGTCCATCCGCGCGGGCCAGTCCACCGAAGGCGCGCCGCACCGCGAGTTCAAGGATTTCGCCATCCTCTACCGCGCCAACCACATGGCCCGGCCGTTTGAGCAGGCACTGCGCCGCGCACAGATCCCCTACAAGGTTTCGGGCGGGCAGAGCTTTTTCGACAAGGCCGAGATCAAGGACCTGTGCGCCTGGTTCCGACTGTGGATCAACAACGACGACGACCCGGCGTTTTTGCGGGCCATCACCAGCCCCAAGCGCGGCATTGGCCACCAGACCCTGGCCCAGCTGGGCCAATTCGCCAGCCGGTACAAGGTCAGCCTGTTCGAGGCGCTGTTTGCCAGCAGCCTGCCCAGCGCGGTCTCCAGCCGCGCCATCCACGGGCTGCACGAATTCGGCCGTTATGTGAACGACCTGCAATACCGCGCCCGCCACACGGCCGGCAAGGAAGACGCGATGCGTTTCCTGACCGACTGGCTCAAGGACATCGGCTACGAAAAACACCTCTACGACAGCGAAGACAACGAAAGCATCGCCAACGCCCGCTGGACAAACGTGCTGGAGTTCTGCGACTGGATGGCCGGGCGCTGTGGCGGCGAGATCGAGGACGCCACCGGCGCCCAGGCGACCGAGCGCAAGAGCCTGCTCGAAGTGGCTCAGACCGTCTCGCTGATTTCCACGCTCAACGAACGCGAGCAGGACCAGAACGTGGTCACCCTGTCCACGCTGCATGCCTCCAAGGGCCTGGAGTGGCCGCATGTGATGCTGGTGGGCGTGAACGAGGGCCTGCTGCCCTTCAAACTGGGCGAGGACCCGCAGGCCGGCGGCCGCGCCGACGGTCCGGTCAGCGAAGGCATCCTGCAGCGGCTGCAGGAAGAACGCCGGCTGATGTACGTCGGCATCACCCGTGCGCAGCGCACACTGGCCGTCAGCTGGACACGGCGGCGCAAGCAGGGCCGTGAGACGGTGGCCGGCGTGCCCAGCCGCTTCATCGCCGAGATGGCGCTGGACAAAACCACGGTCAAGGAAGACCCGCGCGAAAAACTCAAGGCCCTGCGGGCCGAATTCGCCCAGCGTGCCGCCACGGCTGCGCCGACCGCACCATGAAACGCTGGCGCATGCACACGCTGTTGCTGGTCGCAGGCCTGGCGGCCACGCTGGGCGCCGCCACGGCCTGCCCCACCGCCGCCGACATCGCGCCTGGCATGCTGGTGGGCCACTGGCGCATCGAATGGGCCGATGCAGGGCGTCCGCGCAGCGAAGCCCCCTGGGTGCTGGTGCTGGCGCCCCACCCCGAATACAGCGGCAGCCTCAAGGGCACCTTGAGCCGCGGTCAGGAACGCCGCCTGGTCGTGGCCGACTGGGACGACGAGGTCTTCACCATGGAAGAGAGCCAGGACGGCCGTCGCATCGCCGCCACCTGGCAGGCCACCGCCAGCCAGGGCCGGTGCGGACAGGAATTGCAGGGACTGCGCTTCACCGGCAGCGCCCCCGACGCTTCGGCGCAGCGCTTTGTCATGCGGCGCTGATCAGCTCAGTCGGCGAACTGCTCAGCGCCAAGAATCCCCAGCTTGTTCAGGCCATGGCGCTGGGCGCCGGCCAGGACGCCCACCACCGTGTCGTATTTGGCCTTGCCATGGGCACGCAGGTGCAATTCAGGCTGGGGCTGCTGGCGGGCCGCGTCCTGCAAGCGCGCTTCCAGCTCCTCGCGGTTGGCCAGCGCCTGGCCATTCCAGCGCACCGTGTTGGCGGCGTCCACCTCGACCTTGATCACCACGGGCTCCCGGGGCGCCGGGGTGGCGGCCAGCCGGGGCATGTCCATGTTGACCGCGTGCAACTGGACCGGAATGGTGATGATCAGCATGATCAGCAGCACCAGCATCACATCGATCAGGGGCGTGGTGTTGATGTCCATCATGACTTCGGGCTCCTGCCCGGATCCGTTGCCCAAATGCATGCCCATCGCTGCGCTCCTTCAGCGGCCTGCCGGCTCGGTGATGAAACTGACCTTGGCCAGGCCCGCCCGCTGCACGGCATGCATCACGCGCCCCACCGCCTCGAAATCGGCGTCGCCATCCCCTCGGATCTGGATCTCGGGCTGAGGCTGGCGGGCGGCCAGAGGGCTCAGGCGCGCATACAGGTCCTGGGCGTTTTTCAGCGGCGTGTCGTAGAGAAACAGGCGTCCGGCCTTGTCCACCGAAATGATGAGGTTCTCGGGCAAGGTCTCGCGCACCACATTGCTCTGCTTGGGCAGATCCACCTTGATCGAGGTGGTGACGACCGGGATGGTGATCAGAAAGATGATGAGCAGCACCAGCATCACGTCCACCAGCGGTGTGGTGTTGATCGTGCCGATGATCTCCTCATCGTCCTGCGGACCGAAATTCATGGCCATCGCGTGTGCTCCTGTAGCGGCTGCCGCTTACTTTTTTGCAGAGGCCAGCAACACCGCATGCAGGTCCGAGCCAAAGGCATGCACCTGCTCCATCACGGCCTTGTTGCGACGCACCAGCCAGTTGTAGCCCAGCACAGCCGGGACCGCCACCGCCAGACCGATCGCCGTCATGATGAGGGCCTCGCCGACGGGGCCAGCCACCTTGTCGATCGAGGCCTGGCCGCTCACCCCGATCTTGACCAGGGCATGGTAGATGCCCCAGACGGTGCCGAACAGGCCGACAAACGGCGCGGTCGAACCAACCGTGGCCAGAAAGGCCAGGCCATCCTGCATGCGGCTCTGGACATGGCCAATGGCGCGCTGGATGCTCATGGTGACCCAGTCATTGAAATCGATGGCGCCCAGCATGCCGGTGTGCTTGGAAGCCCCCTCCAGGGCTTTCTCGGCGATGAAACGAAAGGCGCTGCTGGTCTCCAGCGCGTCTGCGCCCTGGCGCACCGAACCTGCACTCCAGAACTGCTCCTGGACCGCACGGGCCTGGCGCCCCAGCCGCATCTGCTCGGCCAGTTTGGTGAAGATCACGTACCAGGAGCCCATGCTCATGAGCACCAGCACCAGCAGGGTGCCCTTGGCCACCCAATCGCCTTGCGACCACAGGGCGGCCAGTCCATACGGATTGAGCTCCGGGGATGTGCTGCTGCCATCGGCCGCCTGGGCCCAGGCCTGTCCGCCCAGCCACAGTGCGGTCATCAGGCC
>JACCDK011943158.1_pt1 | contig 16413 bp, 16 predicted proteins | sample 7445871 | NCBI WGS metagenome assembly JACCDK01 (sample SAMN15323436, study PRJNA562643) | freshwater metagenome | isolation source: river surface water | place: USA:Blue River Watershed | collected 2017-08-15 | reverse complement strand
CTTCATTGGTCAACCCGAAACTGTTGTGCCGCATGGTCAATCGTGAGTCGAGTCCTGTTCGATCAAAGGCGCGGTTGTTGCCATCCAGACTGTTGGTGTAGTTCCATACTTTCAACCCATTTTGCATGGTGGTGGCGTTCACGCTGTATCGCCAGTAGTCGCGCTGCATTTCACTCCAGTAGACAACCGTGTTCATGCGAATGTCGGGATTGATCTCCCACTCGTGGTTGATGTCCAGTGAATTTCGATTGGTCAAAAACCAGTCGTCAGGCGCTGGGTTGAAGGTGGCACGAGCGGCATAGGCGTCTTTGAAAAGTCCCCGGTAAGAGATGTTGGCATCGTTTTCATAGCGTGTGAATTTCACGCCCAGCCACTGTCGATCACCCAAAGCCATGCCACCTTTGAGCATCAAATCTTTCATGTCAAAGCCTTTGTGTTGAAACCCATCGCTGCGTGCTTGTGTATAGAGAAGACCACCAATGGCTTCGCCTGAATCTGATCGACCACCTGCTTCGAGGGACGACTCCAGATACTGGTGCGAGCCTGCGCGCGTGGCGATGGTGGCGCCATCAATGGGGTCCTTGGTTTTGTAATTGATCACTCCGCCGATGGTGTTGGGGCCGTAGCGCAAGGAAGCCGCACCTTTGAGCACCTCAATGCTGTTCATGCGTTGAATACGCGGGTTGTAGTACCTGCTGTTGCCAAAAAACAAGTCTGCCGCAACAGGCACGCCATCTTCCAAGATCAATGTTTTGTATTCACCTGCGCTCAGGCCGCGCATGCCAATGTTGGCGACGACCGCTGATTCTTCTTCCGGCTTGATGACCACTCCAGGCACTTGTTTGAGGGCTGCTTCGGTGGACAGGGGTTGCATGCGGGCTATTTCTTGCGCACTGACGACTTGGGCCGAACCTGGGATTTGGCTCAAGCCATCCGACGATCCACCCAAAACATCAATGCGAGGCAAACTGGCTTCTTCGGCAAAACCGGTGTTGCATAGACTCATGACCAAAAAAGTAGTTACAAATAGTTTATTTTTGAGAGAATTCATGTGATTTGACAGCCATAAAGAAGATGACTGCCATCATAAATCAAATGCGAATTATTCGCATTAACCATGAAGGCAACGTGTATTGACAAAACCCTCGAATTCAAAAAATCGTCGAATGAGTCAAGATGTCAATGAAATTCAGGAGAAATTGAATGAAAGCTACTGGCCAAGGGTTGTTGACCATTGCCATGTTGAGCAGCATGAGCCCCGTTGCTGCAGACTGGCACCGATTAAGCAGTCACACGAGAGGGGAAGTGATCGAAATCAATACAGGGACTGTGAAACAAACAGGCCCCATGGCCATTTACCGGCAGGTGCAGGTGCGAAGCCAGGAGAATGAAAAAGAAGGGGAGGCGTTGACAACGCAGCTCTATGAATACGACTGCATGGGCAGCAAGATGAGGATATTGAACAAGCCAGAGCCTCAGTGGCAGGAATTACCAGAACACCCCTTGGGACAAGAAACATTTCAGTTGCTTTGTCCCAGTGGGCGAGATGACTGAAAGTTCATGAACCTGGTTTGAGGGCCATGATCAAGGTCGCCATGCTTTTGGCATCGGCATCGGACACTTGAGGCTGGGGCGGCATCATGTCTTCACCCCATACACCAGAGCCACCTGCTTTGATCTTGGCGGCCAATTTGGCAATGGCGCCATCATCACCTTTGTACTTGGCAGGGATCTCATCAAATTGCGGGCCGTATTTCCGTTTGTCTATTTGGTGACAAGCCATGCAATTGTTGGACTGCATCAATTTTTTGAGTTGATCAGTGTCTGCATGGGCAATGTTTGTGAAAAAAGCAAAACACCCCAGTAGCAACGAGTGTGAAACGCGAGAAGACAAAATCGACGAGTAAAAAGCGCTGTTGGAAGTCATGTGAAGTCAATAAAGCAAGTCGTTGTAAAAGAAAGGCCATGTGAAAAAACGCGCTGCACAAGTGCAGCGCGTTTCAAGGCTCAGAAACGCGAGATCACTTGGCAGGTGTCACGCGGTAAATATTGCCGCTGGCTTCGTCAGCCACGTACAAGGCACCATCTGGGCCGAGTGACAGGTGACGGAAACGACCGGCAAACGTGGGCCACTGCAGCTCTTCCCTCTTGGCTGAGGAGCCATCTTTCGCGATGTCCAGGATGTCGATGCGGTTGCCTGTAGGTGTACCGTGAATACCAATACCTGCGTATCCAACAGCCAAACGGCCTTCCCATTCTTTCCACTGCTTGCCAACCAAGAACACGCTACCGCACATGCCTTGTGACAAGCCGTTGTTGGTCCAAGCTGGTTTCATCGCGTTGGGGTAGGCTTTGGTGTCGGTCATGGGCATGAAGGCCGCACGTTCTTTTTGTGGCAAGGCACCCATTTGGTTGGGTGAGTAACCACAGTAGTTGTCTGGACATGCAGGACGTCCGTTCACGTTGTCACGAGGATCCCAGCCGCCATTGCCGCCGTTGACGACTTTGGTGACTTCATCGCTGTGCCATGGGCCGTTTTCAGACAAATACAGGTCGCCTGAACCTGGGCGGAAAGCAATGCCTTGAGGGTTGCGGAAGCCATAGGCAAAGATGCGTTGATCAAATCCTGCAGGTGGCTTGTTGCCAGCAGCGGCTTTGCCATCGCGGTCCACGCGCAACAATTTGCCACGGAGTTCAGTAGGGCTTTGTGGGCCAGCACCGTTGTGGTTGTCGCCGATGGTGACGTACAAGAAGCCGTCAGGACCAAAACGCAAACGGCCACCGTTGTGCGCGCCGGGACCACCAAAGGGGTGGTTGGACTTCATGGGCTTGTAGCCCAGGTCGTTGATGATTTCGGTGATGTCAGAAACGCCATTCAGTGATGAGTTCACTTTCATGCGCATCACGATGTTGTTGTAACCGCCATAGGTGCGGTTGCTGCCCTTGGAACTGGAGTACAGATAGACATAACCGTTTTTAGCGAAGTCAGGGTCAACAGCAACACCCTGAACACCGGCTTGTCCGTCGCAGAACAAGTCATTTTTGGTGGCTGAATAGCCTGTGCTGCCACCAACGCCCAACAGTTTGTTGACACTGCCGGAAGCCATGCGAACTGACAAGCCACCGCATTTCTCAGTGAAGAACATGGTGCCGTCTTGCAGGAATGCCATGTCCCAGGGGTCTTTGGCTGTTTGGAAGACATCAGCGGTCACATTGAGTGCCATGGCTGTTTGTGCGCCCATCAGTCCTGATGCAGCGATGCCTGCTGCGACCATGCTGGACTTGAGTGTTGTTCTGAATTTCATGCAATCTCCGTGTTGTTTGAAAAATGAACCCTGAATTGGAAAGTTGGTTCGTACTCAAGAAATCCGAACGAGTAACAAGAGGTCCAAAAAAAAGACATGCTGCTCGTCAAACTCTCCAATGAATTATTTGTCTTGGACTTTGCTCAGAGCTCAGTAGAAATACTATGAAACGTGATGTTGTGAAAATTTCCCAAACAAGCGAGCAGCCTTCAATCAACCCTAAATGACCAATGGGCATTCAATCATTGGCGGGTGGTGTGGGCATGATGATGCCGTTGCGAAGAGCGAAATGAACCAACTGAGCAGGGGTGTCCAACTTCAATTTCAAACGCACTTGTGTTTGGTAATTGTTGATGGTTTTTTCTGAGAGGTTCATGTACTTGGCAATCGAAGAAATCGACATGCCTTTGGCCAGCATTTTGAAAGTTTCAAACTCGGAAACCGTCAGTGTTTCCAACTGCATTCGATCCAAGTTGTGTCCATCGTTCGACATCAGTTTCAGGATGTCATCACTCACAAAATTGTTGTTGTCATTGACGGCTGCGATGGCGTCAAGGATGTTTTGAGGATGCGACGACTTGCTGACAAAGCCCTTCGCCCCCAACTTGAGGGCCAGGTTGGTGACATGAACCGACACATGCATGCTGCACATGATGATCTTGAGATCTGGATACCTGGCCAAGGCCCGTTCGATCAATTTCAGACCGGATATGCCAGGCATTGAAAAGTCGGTGATGACAATCTGGGTATCTGTGGATTTGAGTAATTCGTAGGCTTCATCACCGGAGTTGGCCTGCGCAACCACTTGCATGCCATCTTGTCCATTGATCAATCGCACATAACCTTCGCGAACGATGGCGTGATCGTCCACCAACATGATGTTGATCATTGAATTTCCTTGTGTTGATGCTGTTACAACCTGTATGAAGGCTGGTTTGTAACTTAAACGAACAAGGTGTGGAATACCAGGGATCAATTCCCTCAAACAGATCTTGGTTGTTATTTGAGCTTTCGGGGCGCTCCAAAATCACCCACTTGCGGAAACAAAAACGTGGTGCTGCTGGGCCCTATACCCATGATTTGAACAGTGGCACCCTCAGAGCCACCACCGTCGTAATGAATCGCGCCAGCAGGATGTTTCATGTAACTCCCTGCTTGCAGCGCTTGTGTGGATGATGGGTCCCAAGTGTCATCCTTGCCTGCCAACCAAGTGCCTTGCATCACCGTGACATGGCGATCTTCTTGGTGGAAATGTGGCGCACTCATGATGCCAGGAGGAAAGACAACCCGGATCAGGTAGGGGCCAGGTTTGGAAGGGTCGCCCGCAATGACAGCCATCTTGATGCCATTGCCTGCATCCTTCCATTGCACTTGCGCAGGCTCGATCACGGTAAAGGGTTTGTCCAGACTCTGAGCGACCACGGCACTGTGCAGGCAGATGCCCAAGCAACTGGCCGTGATGAATTTGCGTTTGAACCCACCCATGAGACGCTCCTTACATGCCCTTGCTGATGATTTTGGCTTTCAGTTCTTGGTATTCCACGTCATTGATAGCACCGGTGTCAAACAATTTTTTGGCTTTTTCCAAACTGGCCAACATGTCGCCTTGATCTGGGTTTGAGCCACCGCTTGGAGTGCCCACTGTCACAACAGAAGAGCCACTGATGGCGCGTTTTTCCTCTAAATCGCGGATGCGGTTTTTTTCTTCCCACTCATGCTCTTTGGCCTGTGCAAACGAATAAATCGAAGATGCCACATCCGGTGGAAGACCATCAATGGTGATGGATTTGGATTCTTGATTCGCCACAAAATTCAATTTGGCACCAAAGAAGTTGGGAATGATGTTTTCAGACATCTGGGCATCGCGCAAATCTTTCCACTGGTAGTCCTTCATGTCAAAACCACCCAAGATCGATCGATTGATTTCGATCAATCGACTGGCAGTGATGGCAATGAGGATGCGTCGTGAAAACAAACCGAACACACGCCTTTGAATACCAGAGGCGATGACTGTTTCTTCCTTGATCAAAGTGCTTTGCAATTTTTGCAATGCTTTTTGTTGACGCGCAGGTCCACCGACGAACACCAACCAATAGTAAATCGGCACCAAAACCAGACCAACCCCATAAGTGGGGAAAATCAGCAAAGCCCAAATCAACACAAACTGAAATAGTTTGATCACGCCACCCATGTCACAACTCCTTTGTCATTTTCATATTTGACAATATAGCTGATTCAAGAGTTGTATTTGTAACTTTTATCAATTACTTGGCTTCTTGCACATCGCAGGCCGCCATGGAGTTTTTGCGATTCTTCAAGCTGATGGCCGCATATGGTTCATCGGGCCAACTGCTGGACAGCACGAGTTCATCATTTCGGTAATCGTTCCACTTTTCTCCTTGTATGGTTTGCCAAGCCCGGTCAAATCGAAGCTCATAGGTTTCGTCTTTGAATGTCAAGGAGGCTGTTTCACCCTTGAATTGCACCGTGAATGGAAAGCCCGAAAAAACCGGGCCACAACTCAGGGGTTGGGTGTGCAGTTGTGCTTGGGCTGAAAGCCCCAGCACCAAGGACAAACTCGAAATGAATTTTTTCATGGGATGGCAGTTCGATGCCGCGAGGCACTCAGTTTTCGCTGTTGTTTGTCGTGGTCGGAGCAGGTGGTGGTGCTTCTTCTGCTGGCAGATCTGCATCAGGCAATTCAGACATCAGCTCTTCCAGGGGGTTGTTGTCACGTGGCCTTGAGCCGTGTTCCAACCAATGTTGAATTTTGTTGTCGAGCTCAGAAAGCATCATGGTCACCATCGGTGAATTGAAGTCTTTGTCATTGAGCAAGAGTTTTTGATTGGCAAATTGGACACTGGCCATCAAACCCTGCGGTGTGGCTTTGGCAAAGCCGACATCGACAATGGATTTTTGTTGTTCGGCTGACAGGATTTGGCCTTCGACTTTCAAGTCACCCAAGACTTTCAGATGCTGTGCCAAAGACACATGGCCTTGGGCACTCTTGGCCAACTCCACCATGAGTTGGCCTTCCACCTTGCCATTTTCCAATTTGGCATTGAGTTGGGTGAAGCCCGTGCTCATGCCTTGGGTCAGGATGGTTTTCAAAGCCCCGCGCATTTGTTGCTCTTCTTCGTTGGTCATGTTTTGAAAACCACAAGACACTCCAGACAAGGCGATCAGCTTGGTGACACTCTCGCCATGCATGCCATTGACAGCGTAGCTGATGGCCAGGTCTGACAAACGGTGTTGCTGGTAAGCGGCTTTGGCCAAGTTGTAGCTCAGACTCACGCTGTAACGATCATCGGTATGCTGGGCTTTGGAAATCAGCTTCAAACCTTCCAAGGTCAAGTCGGACGCACTGACTTTGCCAAAGCTGATGGTGCTGCTGCCGGTGCCTGTTTTGCGATTGTCCAAATCCACATTGAAGTTGACTTGTTGCAACTCGAGTGCTTTGCCACCACCACGGTAACTGGTTTTGTCATTGTTGATGTCGATCGTCAAGCCTTCTTTGCTGAGGCTGACAAAGCCTTTGGTGGGCGACATTTCAAAATGACTGTCTGGCGAAGTCACTGACAGCGCTGGCAGGTTCAAATCGGTGTCCAAGGTCTGACCCAAGCGCACATGCCCAGCGCCGGTCAAAGCCACCGAACCTTGAAACACTTTTTCAAAAGCAGCTTTGGCCTCACCTGTGGGTTGCAAGGACCAATCGAATCGCATCAGTGAAGTAGGGAGCACCAAGTGGGACATGTTGTATTTGACTTGCACCCAGGTGATGTTGTCACTGGACGAAGGGCTGCATTTGTCCACATAGGCCAGTTCCAAATCGCCCTGAGAGCTGAACATGCCTGCTTGGTGGTTCAGATTGCGAATCTTGAAATCTGAATCGGGCCAAGCCCCTTGTTTGGCAGCCATGTTGAGCATGTCGGCCACTTTGTTGGAAGACATGGCACTGGCAGTGAGCCAGCCGCCCACGAGTGTGGCCGACAAAATACCAGCAGCGGCCCATTTGGTGGTGGTGTTCATGATTGGGGGATTCCTTTCGTCCATTTCAATATCGTTTGAACCATGGGTGCAACAGCTTTGGGGTCGCGAATATCGCCGGCCAGCACATGTTGCCCTTTGCTTTGGCTGTAAGTCACGGGTTCCAGTTGTTTGTCGCTGGTGCCAAAACGCCCGAATGCCGTTTTGATTTCAGCAGGGTCCACGGTTTGATCTTGTTCGCTGTAGAGCACCAGCACGGGCGCTTTGAATCGCGACAAATCGCTTTCACGCACTTGCTTGACCAAGGCCATCATGGGAAACAAAGCTTTGGTGGGATAGCTTTGGGTCCAGCCTTCGGCGTCGCGGGGGTTGTCGCTTTGGTATTGGATGGTCTCACCTGTGACCGCGTAAGCAATGCGTTGCCCCCAATGGCCGTTGATGAGTTCGGAGCGCTTGTCTTTCAAACCGAAATTGGGTGAGATGAACACATGCGCATCGATCTTGTCGGGTTGTGCGGAAGTGGCCCACCAGGTGGACAAGGTTGAACCTGTCGAGCAGCTGATCACCAAGACTTTGCGCCCCAAGGTGCGGCCGATCTTGATCGCTTCTTGCGTGTCTGCCAACCAATCTTGTGCCTTGGCTTCACCCATGGCAGCCCCTGGCAAGCCATGGCCCGTGAGGCGTGTGTAAAACAGGTTGGCACCGAGTTGTTGAGCCACTTGCTCGGCCACTGGCGATGTCTCCAGGCGACTGGCAGAAAAACCATGCAAATACACCACCGCCCATTCGGTCGCTTGTTTGTTTTCATGGGCCCAAACAATGCCTTTGGCAGTGCCTGGTTTGATGTCAGGCCACTTGGCTTCGCTTTGTTGCAACCAGGTGTCGAGTTCCCCCAATACAGAGGGTGGTGCGGGGCGAGCAGTTGGTGCGTTCTCACCAAACTCATTGACAGGTCCGAGGAAAAAGGCGGCCGTCAACACCACCACGAGGGCTCCGATGGATTTCCATATCCAATGACCTGTTTGTTTCAACAAAGAAAAATGGTTCATGCGTGACAGGCCTTTATTGGTCTTTGAAAACGGGGGGGCGTTTGTTCAAGAAAGCATCCATGCCTTCTTTTTGATCATGCGTGGCAAACAGCGAATGGAAGATGCGTCGCTCAAACATGACGCCATCTGACAGACCGCTTTCAAACGCACGGTTGACCGATTCTTTGGCGGCTTTCACCGCCAGTTGGGAGTGGCTGCAAATCATCAATGCGGCAGCCAATGTTTCTTCCATCAGTTTGTCCAAAGGCACCACGCGGCTGACCAAGCCTGCACGTTCGGCCTCGTCCACGTTCATCATGCGACCGGTGAGGGCCAGGTCCATGGCTTTGGCTTTGCCAATCGCGCGCGGTAAACGTTGTGTGCCCCCTGCGCCGGGGATGATGCCAATTTTGATTTCAGGTTGGCCAAACTTGGCGTTGTCTGCGGCGATGATGAAGTCGCACATCATGGCCAATTCACAGCCTCCACCCAATGCAAAACCACTGACGGCGGCAATCACTGGTTTGCGGATGCTGCGAATGGTTTCCCAATCGCGGGTGATGAAGTCGTTGTTGTAGACCTCGGCGAAATTGAACTTGGCCATCGCTGCAATGTCCGCACCCGCGGCAAAGGCTTTTTCATTTCCAGTGATGATGATGCAACCAATGTCTTTCTGGGCGTCGAAGTCTTTCAGCGCATGGCCCAGTTCCACCATGAGCTCACCATTGAGCGCATTGAGTTGCTTGGGGCGGTTCAAGGTGATGACACCCACCTTCTCGGCTTGTGTGTGCACTTGGATGAATTCGTAGGACATCAATGGCTCCGGTTCGATGTGTGAATCGCGTCAACTATAACCAAGGCCCGCCGCGAAGACGCGGTGTTAAATTAGCTACCAAAGGAGACCAGCATGAGTGAGAACACTGTTTTGTATGAAGAGCGTGGCGCGGTTGGTGTGGTGACTTTGAACCGTCCCAACGCGTTGAACAGCTTCACACGCCAAATGCACCACGAACTGTGGGCCATCTTGGATCAGGCAGAGGCGAACAAAAGCATTCGTGCATTGGTCATCACCGGTGCAGGCCGTGGTTTTTGTGCTGGCGCCGATTTGGCTGAATTTGATTTCGCTGAAGGTCCCAACATGGTGGAACGTGCCGACCCCGGTCCCATCATCGATCAGGCGTTCAACCCCACCACGCGCCGTTTGCAGCAACTGCGCATGCCGACGGTCGCGGCGGTCAACGGTGTGGCCGCTGGTGCTGGCGCTTCTTTGGTCATGACCTGCGATGTGGCCATCGCCGCTCCCTCCGCCAGTTTCATTCAAGCCTTCAGCAAAATTGGTCTGATTCCCGACGCGGGCAGCAGCTGGTTTTTGGTGGAGCGTTTGGGTCTGGCCCGCGCCATGGCCCTGGCCATGACGGGCGACAAACTCTTGGCACCACAAGCCAAAGAATGGGGCCTGATTTGGGATGTGGCCGACGACTGCATGGCGGCTTCCATGTTGATGGCCGACAAGCTTGCACAAATGCCCACCAAAGCCTTGGTGGCCACACGCGATTTGTTGCGTGAGGCTGGACAACGCAGCTTGAATCAGCAACTCGATGTCGAACGCGACACCCAATCGGCCTTGGGGCGCACCCATGATTACATCGAGGGCGTGACGGCTTTCTTGCAAAAACGCCCTGCGCAGTTCAAAGGCGAATGAGCATGGCCGAGGTCAGCGCAGAGGCTTTGGCGCATCGAGTGGGCGAGCACATGTTGTCGACCGACACTGCCTCGCGTGAAACCATGGGCATGGAACTGCTGTATTGCCAGCCAGGCCATGCCAGCATGCGCATGACGGTCGAGCCCAAGCATTTGAATGGTCACCACATGTGCCACGGTGGTTTCATCTTCACCTTGGCGGATTCCACGTTTGCGTTTGCCTGCAACAGCCACAACAACGTGACCGTGGCGGCTGCGGCCAGCATTGAATTTTTAAAGCCAGCCCATCTGGGAGATGTGCTCACCTGTGTGGGCGAGGAGCAAGTGTTGAATGGCAGACATGGGATTTACGACATGACGGTGCGCAACCAGCACGATCAAGTGATTGCCTTGTTCAGAGGCAAAAGTGCACAAATTCAAGGACAGGTGGTGCCCACATGAACCGCACGCTTCCCCTCGAGCCGATTGAAAAAGCCAGTGTCGACGAGTTGCGCGGTTTGCAATTCAAACGTTTGCAAGCCACCTTGTACCATGCTTATGCGCACTCACCGGTGTACCGCGCCAAATTTGAGGCTGCAGGTGTCCATCCGGATGATTTGAAAACCCTGCAGGACCTGGCCAAGTTTCCGTTCACCACCAAAGCCGATTTGCGCGACAACTATCCCTTTGGCCTGTTCGCAGTTCCGCGCGACCAAGTGGTGCGTGTACATGCATCCAGCGGTACCACAGGCAAACCCACGGTGGTCGGCTACACGCAAAACGACATCGACACCTGGGCCACATGTGTGGCGCGCAGCATTCGCGCGTCCGGTGCCAGACGCGGTGACATGGTGCACATCAGCTATGGCTATGGTTTGTTCACTGGGGGGTTGGGCGCACACTATGGTGCAGAAAAACTCGGGCTCACCGTGGTGCCATTCGGCGGTGGCCAAACTGAACGCCAGGTGCAATTGATCCAAGACTTCAAGCCCGACATCATCATGGTCACGCCCAGTTACATGCTGGCCTTGGCCGATGAATTTGAGCGGCAAGGTTTGTCAGCGCAAGACTGCAGTTTGCGCATTGGTATTTTTGGGGCCGAACCTTGGACCAACGACATGCGTCAAGTCATCGAACAACGCATGGGCATCGACGCCGTCGATATTTACGGTTTGTCGGAGGTGATTGGGCCGGGTGTGGCCAATGAGTGTGTGGAAACCAAAGATGGGCCCACCATTTGGGAAGACCACTTCTACCCCGAGATCATCAATCCCGACACGGGCGAGCCTGTGGCCGACGGCGAACTGGGTGAACTGGTGTTCACCAGCCTCACCAAAGAAGCTTTGCCCATCATTCGTTACCGCACCCGTGACTTGACCCGTTTGTTACCAGGCACCGCCCGCACCATGCGGCGCATGGAAAAAATCACAGGGCGCAGTGACGACATGATGATCGTGCGTGGCGTCAACGTGTTTCCCTCGCAAATCGAAGAGTTGATCTTGCGCCAAAGCGCATTGAGCGCGCACTACTTGTGTGTGCTCACCAAAGAAGGTCCGCTGGACAACCTGCGTGTCAAAGTGGAAACGCGCCACGGCGTGAACCCGCAATCGGCTGAAGCACAAGCCGCCGCCCAAGCCTTGGTGCATGACGCCAAGGCCTACATCGGCACCAGCTTGCAGGTGCAACTTTGCGCCGAGGGCGAGGTGGAGCGCAGTCAGGGCAAGGCCAAGCGGGTGCTGGACTTGCGCCAATCTTGATTCAGCGATCGGCCAACCACTGACCGACTTTGACGGGGTTGGTCAAACCCAAGCGCCACTGGGTGGCGGGTTTGGCAGGCATGCGCAAAGGTAATCGCAGCAACTGGCCGTCGCGTGACACCAGCGCGGTGCATTGCTTGGCAGTGCCTAGCAACAGTGACAGTTGATCGAGTTTTTTCAAACGCCAGCCAGTGACCTTGTTCTGGCGAGTGGGTGTGACTTCCACGCCCAGCCATTCGTCGCCGGGTGCAAAGCCCGCGCTGTGCGCAGGGCCACCATGGAGCACGGTTTGGATGTGCACCGCATGGTTTTCTTGCACCCGCAAGCCCAGTTGTTGGGCCAAGGGGGCAGGCTCTTCATGCACGCTCACGCCTTGCGCTTGCAACAGTTCAACCACAGGCAATTCACCGGTGCCATGCACCCAGGCTTTGATCTCGCGTTGCCAAGAGCGACCCGTGGTTTCTTTGAGCACCGCCAGCAGATCTTGTTCTTGCATCGGGCCGGCTTTGCAGCGTTTCCACAAGGCACGCATCACCTCGTCCAAGCTGTGTCCGATTTGGCGCAGCGACAAATCCAAACACAGACCAATGAGTGCACCCTTGGTGTAATAGCTCACCGTGAGGTTGGGCGTGTTGGCATCGGCACGGTAGTACTTGGTCCAGGCTTCAAAGCTGGCTTGCGATGCCGAGTGGATTTTTCGTCCGGGTGTTTGCCAAACTTGGTTGATGGTTTTGCTGAGCAATTGGAGGTAGGTGGCTGGTGAAATCAACTCGGCACGGCACAGCAGCACATCATCGTAATAACTGGTGAAGCCTTCAAAAAACCAGAGCAAGTCGGTGTAGTTTTCTTGGGCGTAGTCGTATGTCGCCAAACTGGCGGGACGCAAGCGCTTGACATTCCAGGTGTGGAAATACTCGTGGCTGATCAATCCCAGCAAGCCCACATAGCCATCGCTGGGCTTGCTTTGTCCCAGGCGGGGCAGGTCGTCGCGCTTGCAAATGAGCGCGGTGCTGAAGCGGTGTTCCAAGCCACCGTAGCCATCGGCCACGGCACTGATGAGAAACAAATAGTGGTCGTGTGCAGGTTTGCCGCGTCCGTGCCAAAACACCATTTCGGCGTCGCAAATGGCCTTCATGTCGGCCAGCAATTGATCGCCATCGAAAGAGGACGCTGCACCTGTGACCACCACCCGATGGGGCACGCCTTTGGACACAAACGCGCCCGACCAAAAGTCGGCCATTTCCACGGGTGAATCGGCCAACGCATCGTAGTTGGCGGCCCAGTAAACGCCAAAGCCTGCGGCATTGGTTTTCACCGCCGCAAGCGCAGTGGCCACGCGCCAAGTGGGGCACTCGGGCACCGAGCTCAGTTCCAACAGTTGGGGGGCATCGGTTTGCCCCGCCACTTGCATGCACAAGCTGGTGGGGTTGAAAAAACCGCGTTGCGCGTCCAACCAAGCGGTGCGCACCGAAGCATCATGGGCATGCACCGTGTAGTGAACAGTCAATGCTTCACTTTCTGGGGCATGCACTTGCCATGTGGCTTTGTCGGTTTGCACCACAGGCAGGTTGCGCCCACCTTGAAAGGCTTGCACTTGCATGACCTGTTTAGAGAATTCGCGGACCAGGTAAGAGCCGGGTATCCAAACCGGGAGTTGCAGTGTTTGCAAGGCGGCAGGCTGGGCGATGGTGAGCGTGACGGCAAATTGATGGGCATGCAGGTCACGCACCTGCACCTGGTGACGAACCCCAGCGTTGTGGGGCGTCATGGTTTGAGGGCTTGGGCCATCATTTTTTCCACCTGGGCCAAATCAATGGCACCTGGCACGCGGGTGCCATCGACGAAAACCAAGGTCGGTGTGCCCGTGATTTTCATTTTTTGACCAAATTCCACATTGCGCTTGATGGCGGCCGTGTCGCAACTGGCATTGGCGGGCGTTTGGTCACGCACCATCCAGTCCAGCCAAGCCTTGTCTTGGTCCTTGGCGCACCAAATGGCTTTGGACTTGTCCACCGAGTCTTTGCCCAAGATGGGGTACAGAAACAAATAAACCGTGATGTTGTCGGCTTTGGCGAGTTCACGTTCAAAGCGTTTGCAATAGCCGCAGTTGGGGTCTTCAAACACCGCCAATTTGCGTTCGCCTTTGCCCCGCACAATGGTGATGGCGTCTTTGAGCGGCAATGTTTTGAAATCGATGGCCGTGATTTTTTGCTGCCGTTCTTCCGTGAGGTTGCGCTGGTTGCGGGTGTCGATCAACTGCCCTTGGATCAAAAAATGGCCGGCGGCGTCGGTGTAATAAATCTCGGTGCCGTCCACCCGCAACTCGAACACGCCGGGCATGGGGGTGCGACGCACCTCGTCAATCGGCTGGATTTGCGGCATGCGCTCTTTGAGGTTTTTGCGGATCAAGGCTTCTTCGCCTTGTGCGAACACCGTGCCCGAACCGACCAGCGTGAAAGCCAGCGCCCAGCGCATGAATGTTTGAAAACGATGTGGCATGTGATTCCTTGAGGGGGTTCAGTGCATGGCCTGCTGCACCACCCATTGTTTGAGGGGAGAAAGTTGATTGAAACTGTTCATGCCCCAGTTGCGCAGCGACTGCGCCATGCTGTGGGGGTGGTTGAACAGGCGTTGCAAGCCGTCACAAGCCAACCAGGTGGACTGCATGCCAGCTTTGCGGGCGCGTTCGTAACGACGCAACAAATGCACATCGTCCAAGCCGCGCCAGTAGTTGGTGGTTTCGCGGCTTTGCAGCACGCTGGCCAGCTCGCGCACATCGGCCAAGCCCAGGTTCAAGCCCAAACCCGCCAAGGGGTGGATGGTGTGTGCCGCGTCGCCGGCCAACACCCAGGCGTGGCCGTTGTCAAATCGACCGCTCCATTGTTGGGCTTGGGCGAGTTGCAAAGGCCATGTTTGCACTGCAGCCGTGACTTGCAAACGACCCAAGGTGTTGTGGCTGGCCTGGTTCAAGGCGTCACCGAGTTCAAGGGCGGACAGCGATTGCATGGCCTGGGCCTTGGCGCTGGGCAATGACCAAACCACCGCCGCTTCATGGCCTTGCGGGCCACCCAGGGGCAGCAGCGCCAAGATGTCCAGCTCTCCCTCTGATTGGTTGAACCACTGAAAAGCCGACTGCCGATGGGGCATGGCGCACTGCACCCGCGTGGCCAAACCGTGTTGTTGATAGGGCAGGGTGTTGAATGAAACACCCAAGGCTTGACGCGTCACGCTGCTGCGGCCTTCACAAATCACCGTGAGTGTGGCGTCGACAGCTGAGGGCACACGCGTGATGGCGTGCTGCGCATCCACCGCCTCTGCCAGCTTTTTTTCCAACACCGGCACATCGACGATGTGCGTCAAGCCGCTGGGGCTGGGGGACTGAAACTGCAGTTGACCGCCCGCATCACCCCAGACCTGCATGGTTTGAACCGGTGTGGCGTGAGAGGGGGCGGGCCAGCATCGCAAGTCGCTCAACAAGGCTTGGCTGCTGGCGTTCAAGGCGAAAGCGCGCACATCGTTGGCTTGCTCGGGTGAGCCGACCAAGGCCACACGCAGTCGCAATCGGGCCAGCAACAGCGCCAAGCTGCTGCCCACCATGCCGCTGCCGCGGATGCACACATCAAAGTTGGAAGCCATGGAATTCATTGTAGGAGTTGCCTGCCCGTAGAATTTCGCCTTTCGCGCACAACCCCAGGGTGCGCTCAGACAGTCTGAAGGACATCGATATGAGTTTGAAATGCGGCATCGTGGGCTTGCCCAACGTTGGCAAGTCCACCCTGTTCAACGCCCTGACCAAAGCGGGCATTGCTGCAGAAAACTACCCCTTTTGCACCATCGAGCCCAATGTGGGCGTCGTCGAAGTCCCCGTCCCCCGTTTGCAGCAACTCGCGCAAATCATCACGCCGGAGCGCATCGTGCCCGCCATCGTCGAGTTTGTGGACATCGCTGGTTTGGTGGCCGGGGCCAGCACGGGCGAGGGTTTGGGCAACAAGTTCTTGGCCCACATCCGCGAAACTGACGCCATTGTGAACGTGGTGCGTTGCTTTGAAGACGAGAACGTGATCCATGTGGCCAACAAGGTGGATCCGATCGCCGACATCGAAGTGATTCAAACCGAGTTGTGCCTGGCCGATTTGGCCGCCGTCGAAAAAGCCATCCACCGCGTCAGCAAAATCGCCCGCTCAGGCGACAAAGAAGCCGCCAAGCAAATGGCGATTTTGGAGAAATGCCAGGCAGCCCTCAACGACACCAAACCGGTGCGCACCATCGACTTCAGCAAAGAAGAACGCGCCGAACTCAAACAATTCTTCTTCATCACCGCCAAACCCGCCATGTTTGTGGCCAATGTGTCGGAAGATGGTTTTGAGAACAACCCGTTCCTCGACCGCCTCAAGGCTTTCGCGCAAGCGCAAAACGCGCCCGTGGTGGCGATTTGCGCCAAGATCGAAGCCGAGTTGTCCGAGATGGACGATGCAGATCGCTTGGAGTTCCTGAAAGAACTGGGTCAGGATGAACCTGGCTTGAACCGCCTGATCCGCTCCGCCTACAGCTTGCTGGGCCTGCAAACTTATTTCACGGCGGGCGTGAAAGAGGTGCGGGCTTGGACGATTCGCATCGGTGACACCGGCCCGCAAGCGGCAGGCGTGATCCACACCG
>JACCDK011794923.1_pt1 | contig 16436 bp, 11 predicted proteins | sample 7445871 | NCBI WGS metagenome assembly JACCDK01 (sample SAMN15323436, study PRJNA562643) | freshwater metagenome | isolation source: river surface water | place: USA:Blue River Watershed | collected 2017-08-15 | reverse complement strand
TCATGAGCGTTTGTAAGTCAATTAAGACTTAGTTCCGTAGAACTTGGCAATCGCCATCAAACGCCCACGCTTATCGGCTGTATATTTTTAAAGATCTCTTGCAAACATCTTCAGGCCAAAACCCTTGTTGTTTTTGCATCACCCGCTGCGATCAGCGAAGCCTTGCAGTATAGCACGCATATTTTGCCTGCTTTGAAAAAATTTTCATATTTTTGAAAATTTTTTCAAGCCACTTGCCAGTGCTGAAGATTTGTCTTTCGATTTATTTCTTGCAGCAAAGACGCTGGGGTCTTTGTTGATTAGTGCAAGTTGCGGTGCAACCTGCGTCGTCAACCTTTGCCGCCAAAGTTGTAAACAACTATTCAGCAGCGAAGCCCTCGACTATAACACTGGTTTTTGGGTAAGCGCAAGACTTTTACAAAAAAATTTCTAGCCTCATTGATAATGGGTACATGGCTTTGATCACTTTATTAGACGCATCTCTGGCATATGGCCACGTTGCACTCTTGGATCATGCAGACTTTGCGCTCGAAACTTCTGAGCGCATTGGCCTGATTGGCCGTAACGGCACAGGCAAGTCATCCTTCCTCAAAATACTGGCTGGCATGGAGCACGCTGATGATGGCACCATGCATGTCCAACAAGGTGTGCGCATCGCATATGTGGCACAAGAACCTTTGTTAGAAGCTGAAGACTCTGTCTTTGAATCTGTACAACGCGGTCTGGCAACCGTCATGAAATTGATAGATGACTACAGCAACTGCATCGGCGACCTGGACGCGTTGCAGAGCCAAATTGAGTCGCTAGATGGTTGGGGCTGGGAGCAAAGGGTCGATGAAACATTGCACCGCTTGCATTTAGACCCCACTGCAAAAATTGGCACCCTGTCCGGCGGCAATCGCAAACGTGTGGCACTGGCGCAAGCTTTGGTCACACGACCCGATGTCCTCTTGTTAGACGAGCCCACCAACCACTTGGATTTGGATTCCATTGCTTGGCTTGAGCAATTGCTGATCGATTTCAAAGGCAGTGTGGTTGCCATTACGCACGACCGCGCATTTTTGGACCGCATTGCCACCTGCATTGTGGAACTGGACCGCGGACGCCTGAGAAGTTACCCGGGCAACTTTGCGCAATACCAAATCAACAAAGAAGAGCAATTGGCACAAGAAGCTGTCATTAGCGCGAAGGCCGACAAGCTGTTAGCACAAGAAGAAGTTTGGATTCGCAAAGGCGTTGAAGCGCGCCGCACGCGCAGCCAAAGCCGCATTGTGCGTCTTGAAAATTTGCGCGCCACACGAAGTGCACGCCGGGAGCAAGTGGGACGGGTTCGCATGGAAGTGGCCTCCGGCGCGCCAAGCGGCAAATTGGTGGCCGAGTTAACAGACGTTTGCAAAACTTTCACCTCTCCCGAGGGCGATGTGAAAGTGATCGTGAAAGACTTCACCGCCACATTGTTGCGCGGCGACAAGATTGGCTTGTTGGGCCCCAACGGTGCAGGCAAAACAACTTTGCTGAAAATGATTTTGGGAGAGTTGGCAGCAGACAGCGGCAGCATTCGCCAAGGCGCCAATTTGCAAGTGGCTTATTTTGATCAAATGCGCAATGCCTTGGACCTTGAAGCATCACTAGAAGACTTCATCAGCCCTGGCAGCGAATGGATTGAGATTGGCAACAAGCGGCAACACGTGAAGAGCTATTTGGGCGACTTCTTGTTTTCCCCAGCTCGCGCCACATCGCCCGTAAAATCGTTGTCGGGCGGGGAACGTAATCGCTTGCTGCTGGCCAGGCTGTTTGCAAGGCCGGCCAATGTCTTGGTGCTGGACGAACCCACCAACGACTTGGACATCGACACCTTGGAGTTGCTAGAAGAGTTGCTACAAGACTACGAGGGCACCGTGTTCTTGGTCAGTCATGACCGTGCGTTCATGGACAACGTGGTTACCAGCATCATTGCCTGCGAAGCTACCGATGACAAGCCTGGATTTTGGCGCGAGTACGAAGGCTCTGTGCAAGACTGGTTGACGCAATCACAGCGTAGCCAAGCCATTCAAGCACAAAACAAAACAGCTGCCGCCAAGCAGGCGTTGGCAGCACCCGCAGCAACACCTCAAACTGCGCCAGCCAAGACAAGTGCAGCAACGACAACAGCGCATGAATCTGCAGCGGCAACAGTCACACACACATCTGCGAAAAATTCAAAAGCACAAACCTCATCCGCGAGCCCAGCCAAAAGTAACCTCAAACTAAGCTACAAAGAACAACGTGAATTGGATGCGTTACCCGGCCAAATTGAAGCACTTGAAAATGAACAGAAGCAAATTAGGTTGACGCTGGAAGACAGCAGCTTGTTTGCTAAAGATCCGGCGCAAGCCACCGCGCTGTTTGCACGCGATGCAGAAATTGATGCCGCCTTGATGGCCGCACTAGAACGCTGGGAACAGCTGTCGGCATGAATTTCATTTTGAGTTCAGAAGAGCTAACGGCCTTGTTGGTGTTGTCCACCGCAGCCAGCTTTACGCCTGGGCCAAACACCACATTGTCCACGGCACTGGCTGCCAACCGAGGCCTGCGCTCAGCACTGAAATTCATTGTGGCTGTACCAATTGGTTGGGGCTTGTTACTGAGTCTGTGCATGGCTGGTTTGGGGAACCTGGTATTGGCCGTTCCCGCTTTGCGTTGGGTGATCATGCTCAGTGGCACCCTTTATTTGTTGTGGCTGGCCTATCGCCTGTGGGGCACGCGTGAAATGGCCACAGCCAACGCTGACCGCCTCAACATCAGCTTCATGCAAGGGGTCAGCTTGCAATTTTTGAACATCAAGGCCTGGATGCTGGCAATCTCGTTGGTGGCGGGCTGGGTGGCAGGCAAAGAGGATGCATTGGCGCGCAGCATGGTGCTGCTGCCTATCATGATGTGTTTTGGTTTGGTCAGCAACCTGACCTATGCCATTGTGGGCAGCTTGCTTCGACAATGGTTGTCAGAGGGCTTCAGGTTGTTGGTATTCAATCGATGCATGGCCACAGCCCTTTTGTTCACGGCCATTTGGATGTTGAAAACAAGTCTATAAACCGAGGAATCTGCCATGGCATTAAGGCCTTTCAAACAAGTGGATGTCTTTACATCCAAAGCCTATTTGGGCAATCCTGTTGCGGTGGTGTTGGACGGCACGGGCCTGAGCGACGCAAGCATGCAAAGTTTTGCGCGTTGGACGCAACTGAGCGAGACCACCTTTGTGATGCCCCCCACGCCCGAAGCAAAAGCGCAAGGCGCCGATTACAAATTGCGCATTTTTACACCCGGTGGTGAGCTGCCGTTCGCAGGCCATCCCACCTTGGGCAGCGCCAGGGCGTGGCTGCAAGCTGGTGGACAAGCACACAATGCGGGCGTACTGGTGCAAGAATGCGGCGTTGGCTTGGTCAAGCTAGAAATGCGTCAAGGGCGCTGGGCCTTTGCGGCGCCGCCGACCCGCATGCAAAGTATTCCTGAAGCCACCATGCCGCTGCTGCTGCAGGCGCTTGGCCTTCAAGCACATCAAGTGATTGACAGCCAAATACTGAACAACGGGCCCGAGTGGTGCGCCCTTTTATTGGACAGCGCAGAAACCCTGCGTGAATTGACGCCCAACCATTTGGCGCTCAAACAATTGGGATTGAAGGTGGGTGTTGCCGCGCTAACTGAATCACCCAGTTCCAATGCATCGCTTCTGATCTCGCGCAGCAATCGCGAATCACGCGCTTTTGTCGGCACAGCGCCCAACAAGTCATCGCGCTTGACAGTCGAAGCAGGTGAAGGTGAAGATGCCCAACTAGAGGTTCGTGCATTTGCAGCCGCCATCGGCATCACAGAAGATCCTGTCACAGGTAGCTTGAACGCATCGTTGGCGCAGTGGCTGATCGGTGCAGGAACAATGCCGGTCAATTACGTGGCAAGCCAAGGTGGCGCACTGGGACGTCAAGGCCGCGTCCATATTCAACAAGATGCGCAAGGCCAAGTGTGGGTGGGCGGCGACACTGTGGTCTGCATTGAGGGCCATGTGGCGTTAGACTGAGTACCATGGGACAACTGACTTTGGTGCGTCATGGACAAGCTTCCTTTGGCGCCGACGACTACGATCAACTGAGCGACCTTGGCCAACGCCAAAGCATTCGCTTGGGTGCTTACTGGAAACAAGCTTGCACGCACACCCCTGATGCACTGTCTTTTGACGCTGTGCTGATGGGTAGCCTGAAGCGGCACCGACAAACCTGGGAAGGCATCGCCGAGGGTGCCGGTCTTCAAATGTCGCCCGAGGTGTGGCCCGAGTTAAACGAATACGACAGCCACGCACTTATTGCCACGGTGCACCCCGAACCTTTGGGCAAACCCGATACCCCGGAGATGTACAAGCACCACTTCCGCCTGCTGAGAACCGCTTTGCAAAAGTGGATGGCAGGCGAAACACACCCTCAGGGTATGCCAAGCTATTCGGAATTTGTGCATGGCATTCAAACGGTACTGGCGCATGTGAGGTCCACTTACAAAGGACGCGTGTTGCTGGTGTCCAGTGGCGGTCCAATTTCCACGGCTGTGGGCCAAGTGCTTGGTGCACCCGCCGACACCACCATTGAATTGAACCTGCGCATTCGCAACACGGCACTGACAGATTTCATTTACACACCTTCTAGACACATGTTGCTGTCGTATAACAATCTTCCGCATTTGGAAAATAGCGAGCACCACAAATGGGTGACCTTCGCTTAATCTGCTGCCTCACACAATGCACTTGCAGTTTCATGACAGCTTAGATAGTGTTTCTCCTGATAGGGGGCAATTGATTTTCTTGTCAGAATGACATGTATGCAGATTCCATCCTTGCCCAACCCCCTGCTTGACCAACATCAAGGCATACGAATTGCAAATGGATCTCTAGAAGACTGCAAAATGTTCATGCAATCGCATGGCGTTCTCAAAGACACCGTCATTGACAGCGATTTGAATGGCACGTTTTGCCACATGCGTTCAGATTGGACTGCTGCTTTTGCGCCAGACTTCAACACGCTGTCTTTTTACAAACACGCTCAAAATTTGACACAAGAAATCTTGTGGTCGATGCTGATCTCGCCACATGTTTTCGAGTTCAACAACTTAGAGGCCCTTGCAAGCGTGTTGCGGGTTCGCGAGAACATCGTGTACGCAGCAAGAAAAACCGCTTTGGCGTTTCGTACCGAAGCGGCTGAGCGTCCCCTCGAATTTTGGCACTACGTAGAAGACGCAGGCTTTGTCTTGCAACCAGGCACATGCTTGATCAAAGCCCTGATCAGTGCCACCCAACCCGAAGCAACCGGCAAGCTTTATGACTTCTCTTGCTATCGTGCCAGTGAATACGTCATCTTGTTAGGCTTGGCGCAAGAAGCGGAAATACACCATCCTGCATTGTTCAAAGCTCTGCAGCAGCTCAATGAAGTTCATGCCGTTCGTTCTGCACAATTTCACGATGTTTTTTTGCACGAATACGGTTCGCTTGAGGCCCCTTTACCCGCTCAATTTTTTGTACCCGGTGATCGGCTGTGGTTTCGCAACCCTGATGAGCCCTCTTCCGATGTCACAGGCTATGAGGGTTCATGGGTCATCTACATGGGCGGCGGTTATTTCAGCAACTTCTGGAAGCGTGATCAGCCCTTCACCTTGCAGCATAAGTGTGTAGAAATTTACCACTGGCGCGATGGTCTGAGCATCAACCCACAAGGCGAAACTTGGATCGATGAAAGCATCGTAGAGGCTCGCGTTCAACAAACGATGCAAGATCCTCAAGCCTTGCAGAAGGTCTTGAACCGGATGCTGCGCATGCGTGACGGCAAAGGCATCTATGCCGATGGTGGCTGCTTAGATGCCAGCCGCGAATGCCCGCAGCAAATTCACCCCAGTGCGTGTGAACTCAAATTGCCCACCATCAATTGAAGCAACCAACCAGCGCCCTTCAACACACACGTGTGCCATGTGGCTTTCATATTTTCAGGGTTGAATCTGGCAAGCGGTCGATTTCTAACAAGAGTTGGGCCAATGAACGGCCTGCAGCCTCGACCAAAGCCTGACCTTTTTGCGCATTGGCAGCGGCTGCATTACCAGCCGCGCCAGCTGGGTTGTAATCTTGCATTTGCCATGCCAACTTGGCACTGCGACCGTTGCCCAAGATAGGAAAGTTGGCAGCTCGTTGCTCAGCACTGGAACTGAAATTTTGCGCCAAGTCCATGCGAACGCGTTGGGGTTGAAGCGCCAACATGACAGAAGTTTCAACATCGCCTGCATGCACACCAAAACGATGTTCATGCGGAGAAAACAGGGTGTTCAAATCTTCACCCTTGTTGTTCAACATGGGCAGTTGATACCAGTTGACGCAATAGACCAACATGCCCAAACGAGCGCGCAAGTCACGCGACACCACATCCATGGCACCGACATGACCACCGTGCGCATTGAACAGTACCAGTTTGTTGACGCCAGCCGCTTTGACAGATTCTGCGATGTCAGTCCAAAGACGAATCAGTGTTTCGGGCTTTAAAGTCAGGGTGCCAGCAAATGCTGCGTGTTCGGGACTCAGGCCAATGTTTTGAGTAGGCAAGAAGAAAACTGAAGGCGGTCTGTCTGAGGCAGCCTGGCTGGCTTGAAGCGGGCCCAAACTTGCAGAGACCACGCCATTCACAATGTCAGAATCAACCGACAGGGGCAGGTGAGGGCCATGTTGCTCGGTAGCGGCCAAAGGCAACACCGCTATCGCGCGGGATGTGTCAATGCGCGCAAAATCGAGGGTGGTCAATTCTGACCAATAAGGACTTAGACTGGGCTGAGCAGACGAACTTTTCATATCGGCAGTTTAATAGAGGTACCGGCTTTAAGTGCATGATTTTGAGGTGTAGAGTTCTGATCGTGCACTTTTGCTCATTTTGGCTCCCCCCAAGCTTTTTTTGCTGCTGACCTTGCTACTTATGTTGTTGCTGAACTTTCGACGTCTCGTCCATCTTTTGTTGCACCCCTTGCTGTGGGGCGCAGCCAGTTTGGCACTGGCGATAACAAGCAATGCGCAAACCCAAGTGCTGGGCAATGGCAAAGTGACCCACGAAGTGCAAACACCGCAAGTGAAAGCCACTTTGCTGGTGAATGCGCCTCAAGGCATTTCTGCAGGACAAACCCTTTGGCTGGGTCTGCAATTGACGCACCAAGCCCACTGGCACACATATTGGAAAAATCCAGGCGACTCCGGTTTGCCCACCGAATTAACTTGGAAATTGCCCGCAGGTTTATCGGCTGGGCCGTTAATTTGGCCTGTGCCTAAAAAAATTCCCATTGGCACGCTGGCCAATTTTGGCTATGAAGACAAGGTACTGTTGGTTACGCCTGTTCAAGTTGACAAGGCCTTCAAGCCTGAAGGGCCAAGCGTCAACATCCAACTGCGTGCCAATTGGTTGGTGTGCAAACAAGAGTGCATTCCGCAAGAGGGGGATTTTCAACTGTCGGTACCCGTCAATGGCGCCAGTGCCATGGCGAGTGCAGCGTTTCAAACAGTCCTACAGTACCAAGCCAGACCCCTCAATGGCCAGCATGAAGCTCGCATTGCCGAAGATGGCCGCACGCTCCAGTTGACGCTGGCCAACTTGCCCACTGAACTGCAAAAGGGCGAATGGTCTCTTTTTCCACAGACCGCCAATGTGATTCAAAACAATGCGGCACCGGTGCTAGAAAGCGAAACATCAGATACCAACAGTGCGCGCAAAATAAAGGTACGCATTTCGAGCGAGAGAATGGACAGCCCCAAGCAAATGTCTTGGTTGCTGGTGCAAGGCAAAGCAGAAGCGCCTACGGGTTTGCAATGGGCCTTTGACACGCCTGTGCAAGGTCAATGGCGCGAATTGACTGACGATCCACAAGCAGCCGACAAGCTCAAGCTTGCAACGCTACCAACGAACAACACCCTAGAAGCGCCTCTTGCCACATGGACCTTGGCATTATTAGGCGCTCTGGCCGGCGGTTTGTTGTTGAACTTGATGCCTTGTGTGTTTCCCGTTTTGGCCATCAAATTGCTCAGCATCTCACAGCATTCACAAAGTCCCAAGCACATGAAAGGCTCAGCTTGGGCATTCACAGCGGGTGTTTTGTTGTCATTTTTGTTGTTGGGTGCCTTGATGTTGGCTTTCAGAGCCGCTGGCACTCAATTGGGCTGGGGTTTCCAACTCCAATCACCTTGGGTGGTGGGCGGATTGGCCATGTTATTTGCCGTGATGGGTTTGAACCTGTCTGGCATGTTTGAGTTTGGCGCCTTTGTGCCCAGTTCTGTCGCGGGATTTCAATGGTCACGACCCTGGGTCAATGCCTTGTGGTCGGGTGTTTTTGCGGTGGTCATTGCCTCACCTTGTACCGCCCCTTTCATGGGCGCGTCGCTTGGCTTGGCCATTGGTCTGCCTGCTTGGCAAGCGCTGCCTATTTTTGGTGCCATGGGATTGGGCATGGCCTTGCCCTTTATGGCACTGACGGTCAGCACAAAATGGGTTCAGTTTCTGCCAAGACCAGGTGCTTGGATGGTCACCTTCCGACAATTCATGGCATTTCCCATGTATGCCACCGTCTTATGGTTGGTTTGGGTCCTGGGGCAGCAGGTTGGTCTTGAAGGGGTCACAGGTTTTCTGATTTGTTTGCTCAGCTTAGCCTTGGTTTTGTGGGCCTTGCCACAGCAGGGCAAAGTGGGCTGGGGCTTGCGCGTTGTAGCTTTGGTAGTTCTTGCTCTGTCAGTTTGGCATTGGGGGCCAAGTTGGACACGCATGGATTCTGCAGCGGCAACAGACAAGGGAAGCTTCACTGCAGACAACACGCCCAAAGGCAAGGTGTCTGGCGCAATTTGGGAGCCTTGGTCTGAAGAGAAAATGACCAGCGCACGTGAAGCCGGACAACCTGTGTTCATTGACTTTACGGCAGCTTGGTGCGTGACCTGTCAGTTCAACAAAAAAACCACCTTCAGTCAGCCAGAAGTTTTGGCATCTTTTGCAGAGAAAAAGGTTTTGTTGCTGCGCGCCGATTGGACGCGTTACGACCCGGCCATTACCAAAGCCCTGAATGCGATGGGACGCAACGGCGTGCCGGTCTATGCATGGTATGCACCGGGGCAATCGGTGCAATTGCTATCGGAGTTGCCTTCTGTTGCAGAGATTCAAAATGCATTGCGGCAGGTTAAAGCCTCGCCATAAACTCAATTGGCCCTTGCCCACTCAGGCAGGCTTTGCATCCCGTCTGCGAGAATGCAGCAGATTCTTTTGAAAAGGCCAATTTGGCCACTATGAACATGACTTCTGACAGCTTTGCCCCTTTGTCCAACGACAGCTTTTTGCGCGCTTGTCTGCGACAAGCCACCGACCACACCCCGGTGTGGCTGATGCGTCAAGCAGGCAGGTATTTGCCTGAGTACTGCGCTACGCGGTCCAAGGCTGGCAGCGTCATGGGCTTGGCCACCAACGTTGACTTTGCCACCGAAGTGACCTTGCAACCCCTCGAGCGCTACCCACTGGACGCCGCCATTTTGTTCAGCGATATTTTGACCGTGCCAGATGCCATGGGCCTGGGCTTGAGTTTTGCCTTGGGCGAAGGTCCACGATTTGCCAAGAGCGTGCGCGATGAAGCCGATGTGGCAGCGCTGCAAGTGCCTGACATGGCCAAATTGCAATACGTCTTTGACGCAGTCACCTCCATTCGAAAAGCATTGAATGGTCGCGTGCCCCTGATTGGTTTTTCTGGTAGCCCCTGGACCTTGGCCTGTTACATGGTGGAAGGCAAGGGCTCAGACGACTACCGCTTGGTGAAGTCGATGTTGTACAGCCGTCCCGATTTGATTCACCGCATATTGGAGATCAATGCGCAAGCCGTGGCCCATTATTTGAATGCCCAAATTGATGCGGGCGCACAAGCCGTCATGATTTTTGACAGTTGGGGCGGCGTATTGGCAGATGCTGCCTTCCAAGAATTCAGCTTGGCCTACACGGCCAAAGTGCTTGCGCTTACAAAGAAAGAGCACTTGGGTGCACGCATTCCTCGCATTGTGTTCACCAAAGGGGGTGGTTTGTGGCTTGAAGAGATGGGCAAACTCGATTGTGAAGTGTTAGGCCTAGACTGGACCATGAACTTAGGTCGTGCCCGGCACATGGTTGGCGGCAAGGTCAATGGCGCTGGCAAAGCTTTACAAGGCAACATTGACCCAAATGTCTTGTTTGCGCCGCCTGCGCAAATTCAAAAAGAAGTCATTCGAGTATTGGACAGTTTTGGGATGCCACACACCGATGCGCAAAGTACGGGCCCCACACACATTTTCAATTTAGGTCATGGCATTAGCCAATTCACGCCGCCCGAACATGTCTCGGCCTTGGTAGAGACAGTTCACGCGCATTCCAAAGCCATGCGCCAGCAATCGGGTTGGTAAGCCACTCTGTACTGCATAAATCACTTAAAAGAACCCAAAAATATTTAATTTTTTTGGGTTTTTTCTATTGACTTATGCACAAAAGTAATTTTCTTGAAAAATACAATTTCAATTGCAAGAACGACTTCATCGCAGAAATCAATGACAATCTAAGTAGTTGATTTAATTGAACTTTATGATTTTGCTCAGTTCTCGAGCAATCCAAGCAAAGCCTTATTTTTCAAGGGTTTCGGCGGTATCAAGCAGAGTTTTCAACAAAGTTATCCACAGTTTTTTGGGACTGCTTCTAAAGCTCTTGAAAAACAACAACTTAAGCGAGATTTCAAGAGTATTTATGAGCAAGAAACTGACAGAATGCCTTAAACCATGCAATTGAAGCAGCAAGACAAGGAACAAAGCAACCATGTGGCTTGACGTCGCAGTTTCGGCACCCGCCCACAGTCAAGTGGGTGGTTTGCTGACCTACAACACCGATCTGGCCGCACAGGTGGGTCAGTTGGTGCGCGTGCCATTTGGCAAGCGCGAAGTGTTGGGCGTGGTCTGGCGCGTGCATGCACAAGCACCGTCGCATTTGGCGCTAAGTGCCGTAAAAAATGTAACAGCCGTGTTGAATGGCGTGAGTCCATTGAATGCACATTGGCTTCAGTTGGTTCAATTCACGGCACAGTATTACCAGCGATCTTTGGGTGAAGTGGCCATGGCGGCTTTGCCGCCGCAATTGCGCGATTTGACGCCCGAACAATTGGCAAGGCGTTTAAAGAAGCGAAACGCTCCCGATGAGGCCTTGAATACCGCACTTGAATCGCCGTGGCCTTTGTCTGAACAGCAAACACGGGTGCTGTCGCAAATGGCCGAAGCACCTGGACCCTTTTTGATACATGGTGCCACAGGCAGTGGCAAAACAGAGGTGTACTTGCAAGCCGTGGCGCGTTGCTTGGCAGAAGACCCCGATGCCCAAGCCTTGATGATGGTGCCCGAAATCAATTTGACGCCGCAACTGGAAGCGCGAGTGAAGGCACGTTTCGGCGAGGAAGGCGTGGTTTCTATGCACAGTGGCATGACGGGGCCTCAGCGCTTAAAGAGTTGGTTGGCCGCTCACAACGGCACAGCGCGCATTGTGCTGGGCACACGGATGGCCATTTTTGCCTCCATGCCACGCTTGAAATGGGTGGTGGTGGACGAAGAACACGATGCCAGTTACAAACAACAAGAAGGCGCACGTTATTCAGCACGTGACTTGGCCATTTACCGCGCCCGACTTGAAGGCGCCAAAGTGATTTTGGGATCGGCAACACCTTCTTTGGAAAGCTGGCACCAAAGCAGGCCAGCCGAAGAAGGTGGAAAGTATCTGCGCTTGAACATGCCCGCGCGCATTGGTGCGGGCCAATTGCCTTTTGTAAGACGCGTCGACATGAACCATCAACCGCGCAAAACGGTTTTGTCGGCCCCTTTGATAGCGGCCATTCAAGCGCGTGTGGCAAAAGGTGAGCAAAGCATGCTGTTGCTCAATCGCCGTGGTTATGCCCCTGTTTTGCATTGTGCAGATTGCGGTTGGAAAAGTGAATGCGCGCATTGCAGTGCATTCCGTGTGTTTCACAAAATTGACCGTACCCTGCGTTGCCATCATTGCGGCTTTACGCAGCGTGTGCCGCGTGCTTGCCCAACTTGCGGCAACGCCGACATTGCTCCGATGGGGCGCGGCACCGAGCAACTCGAAGAACATTTGGCTGAATTGTTGGTCGATGTCAAAAGACCCGATGGCCACGCGGTTCGGGTCATGCGCATTGATGCTGACAGCACCAAACTAAAGGGCTCGCTTGAAGCCCAACTGGCAGGCGTGCACAGTGGTGAAGTGGATGTGTTGGTGGGCACCCAAATGATTGCCAAAGGGCATGATTTCAGGCGCATCACTTTGGTGGCCGCCATTAACCCGGACGGTGCTTTGTTTTCAAGTGACTTCAGAGCGCCAGAGCGTTTGTTTGCTTTGTTGATGCAAGCGGGTGGCCGAGCAGGCCGCGATGCGGCGCAAAGTGCCTCGAGTGAAATGTGGGTTCAGACTTTTCATCCATCACATCCGCTGTTTGAAGCTTTGAAAAAACACGACTACCCGGCCTTTGCGGAACAACAGCTGAAAGAGCGCCTTGAAGCAGGCCTACCCCCAAGCAGTTTTCAAGCTTTGCTGCGATGTGATGCAAGGCTTCAGTCTGTGGCCCAAGCTTTTTTAAACCATGGCAATGCACAGCTTCAGCAGATGGCACAAGAAGATGCGGTCGTTGCCAGCATGCTTTCAGAAGTCAGTGTATTTCCAGCCGTGCCCATGAGCATTCAGCGTGTGGCCAATGTGGAGCGTGCGCAAATGTTATTGGAAAGCACATCGCGGACATCTCTGCATAAGGTTTTAGATTTGCTTCAAACTTGTCTGCACGAAGGGCGATCACACCCAGAGTACAAAGGCTTGATTCGCTGGTTGGTCGATGTGGACCCGCTGGCCATTTAGCGCGCTAAAAATATCAATGAAGATGGCTCGTCGATGGCGAGCCAATTTATTGCAATAAGGTGACCGCACCCGAAAAGGTCAGGAAAGCGGCAGAGGTAGAAACCAAAATGATGCGCGCAATACGGCCATTGTCTGCGCCAAATCTTTCGGCCAACATGGACACATTGCTGGCACTGGGCAGCGCGGCCACCAAAACCATGACTTTGAGAGCAAAGACATCGATGGGTACGCCAATGGAGATGGCCGCCAGGCCCACCAATAAAACCAATAGTGGATGCAGAAATAATTTGATCAACGCCACTGGTACGTAATCGTGCCAAGTGAGAGGCCCATGTTGTGCGTGGTGCGCAATTTTTTGAGACCGCGCCAACACCGCACCAATGGTGAACAAAGCCACGGGCGATGCCGCATCGGCCAACAAAGCCACGGTTTTGTCGACCGGCCCAGGCAACTCACCTTGAAATGCGGAAAACAAAGTGCCCAACAAAATAGACCACGGCATGGGGTTTTTAAGCATGCCCCACAACGCATTTTTGGCAGCTTGACCAACTCCTTGCTCACCTGCACCATCAAGTCGTGACAACGCAATACAAAGTGAGGTGGTGATGACCATGTCAATGACGATGGTGACAATGGCAGGACCTGCCGCAGCTGAACCCAACAAGGCCACCAGCAAAGGCACCCCCATGAACCCAGTGTTGGGAAAGGCGCCCACCAAGGCACCAAACGCACCATCGTTCCAACCAATGCGCTTGTTCATGGTGACGGCTAACACAAACGCAACCATGACCAAAGCGCAAAACAAATACATGAAAAATGTACCTGCGTCGAGCAACTGCGCTATGGGTGTGCTGGCACCAAACCGAAACAACATGCACGGCAATGCGAAGAACAACACAAACCCATTGAGTCCAGGAATGACCTCAAACGGCAGCATTTGCCGACGAGCAGCCCAATAGCCGCAAAAGACCAATGCAAAGAAGGGAAAGGTGACGCGCAAGACATCTAGCATGGTTCGCATTGTGCCTTGGAATTTGAGCCCCATTTGCCCGCTATGATCCATGACCGCCCGACCTGACTTGTGTCGCGGTGTTTCTGTTCAAAAAGCATGACCTCCCCCACCCTCGGTTTGAATCCGGCGCAACTAGAAGCCGTCAACTACGTCAAAGGACCCTGCCTTGTCTTGGCGGGTGCTGGCTCGGGCAAGACGCGCGTGATTACGCAAAAAATTGCGTGCTTGATTGAAGTGGGGCTAGAGCCTAAACGCATTGCAGCCATTACCTTTACCAACAAAGCGGCCAGTGAAATGCGGGAACGTGCCCGCAAGCTCATTGGCAAAGGTGCACAAGAGGTGATGATTTGTACCTTCCACGCCTTGGGGGTGCGCATCATGCGCCAAGACGGCCATGTGTTGGGCCTCAAACCTCAGTTCAGTATTTTGGATTCCGATGATGTGGTGAGCATCTTGAAAGACTGTGGGGGTACCACCGATGCCAATACAGCGCGGCAGTGGCAGTGGACCATCAGCGCTTGGAAAAACAGGGGGCTGAATGGCGCACAAGCCGAAGCCATTGCAAAGAACGAAAACGAACGCATCGCGGCACGCATCATGGGCCGCTACGAAGAAAGATTGGCGGCCTATCAAAGCGTTGACTTTGACGATCTGATTGGGCTGCCCTTGAAATTACTGGCCGACTTCCCCGAAGTACGCCAGCGCTGGCAAGCAGCCATGGGCCATGTGTTGGTGGACGAATACCAAGACACCAATGCCACACAGTACGAGGTGCTGAAACATTTGGTGGGTGAGCGCGCCCGGTTCACAGCAGTGGGTGACGATGATCAATCCATTTATGGTTGGCGCGGTGCTACGCTAGACAACCTCAAACGATTGCCGCAAGACTTTCCACAGTTGAAAGTGATCAAGCTAGAGCAGAACTACCGCTCCACCAGCGCCATCTTGCGTGCGGCCAACAATGTGATTGAACCCAATCCCAAGTTGTATCCCAAGACCCTGTTCTCTGAGCTGGGTGAGGGCGAGCCAGTCCGAGTGGTAGATGCTGACAACGAGGAACACGAAGCTGACCGAGTGGTGGCACGCATTCAATCTTTGCGCGCAGGCACCAGCACCACAGGGGGGGGTGTTCAATTCCGCGACTACCGTGAGTTTGCCATTTTGTACCGCGCCAATCACATGGCCAAGCCCTTTGAAAAAGCTTTGCGACGTGCGCAGATTCCCTACAAAGTGTCGGGCGGCCAAAGCTTCTTTGACCGCGCCGAAATCAAAGATCTGTGCGCTTGGTTTCGCTTGTGGGTGAACAACAATGACGACCCGGCATTCTTGCGCGCAGTGACCAGTCCCAAGCGTGGCATTGGCCACCAAACTTTGGCAGGTCTAGGCACCTTGGCCAGTCAATACAAACTGAGTTTGTTTGAAGCCCTGTTTTCTAACAGTCTAGGAAGCCGCTTGTCAGCTCGTGCCGTAGGCAGTTTGCATGAGTTTGGACGCTTCATGAATGATTTGGAATACCGTGCCAAACGTACCCATGGGGCTGAAGAAGCCAAGGCTTTTTTGCTGCAATGGCTAAAAGACATCGGCTATGAAAAGCATTTGTACGATGGCGAAGACAACGAAAAAGTAGCGGCTGCCCGTTGGACCAATGTGCTTGAGTTTTGCGATTGGATGTCTGGCCGCTGTGGTGGCACCATTGACGATGCCGCAGGCGTCAACATTGCAACCGAAACCAAATCTTTGCTAGAAGTAGCGCAAACCATTTCTTTGCTGTCAACTTTGAATGAACGCGAGCAAGACCCCAACGTGGTGACGCTGTCCACACTGCATGCTGCCAAAGGTTTAGAGTGGCCACACGTGATGTTGGTGGGCGTGAATGAAGGGCTACTGCCTTTCAAAATGGACGAAGACAACAAAGAGTCAATCAATGCTGAAGTGCACGCAGAAGGACAACTGACGCGCTTGCAAGAAGAGCGGCGCTTGATGTACGTCGGCATTACGCGTGCGCAGCGCTCACTGTCTGTCAGTTGGACCAAACGCCGCAAGAAGGGGCGCGAAACCATTGCCGCCTTGCCCAGCCGATTTATTGGCGAGATGGCGCTCGACAAAAATACGGTGAAAGAAGACCCGCGTGAAAAACTTCGCGCATTGCGTGCTGAGTTTGCAATGAAAGCCGCGGCCTCAGCTGCAAGCAAAGATTGAGTCGAGCTTGAGGCTGCGTTGCCTGTGCTTAAATTGTTGTGTTAAACAGGCAGTCCATTTTGACTTGAAGAGGCGCGAACGATCAAAGGGCTGGTCAATTGGCGAGAGGCTGGTTGCCTGCCCTGCATCACGTCCTGCAACGCTTGCAACAACGCCCTCGCCGCCACGTCCAGTGGTTGGTGAACCGTGCTAAGTGGCGGGAAACTGTGTCTTGCAGCATCCACATCGTCATAACCCACCACGGCAACATCTTCGGGCACCTTGAAACCTCGCGCATTGAGGACCCCCAT
>JACCDK010387427.1_pt1 | contig 16452 bp, 4 predicted proteins | sample 7445871 | NCBI WGS metagenome assembly JACCDK01 (sample SAMN15323436, study PRJNA562643) | freshwater metagenome | isolation source: river surface water | place: USA:Blue River Watershed | collected 2017-08-15 | reverse complement strand
GTGGATTAAGACATTTAGCATTTAGTGTGAAAGATATTGAAGCTTCTATTGCAGCATTAGCATCAAAAGGTGTTGTTTGTGAGCCTATTCGCATTGATACACTCACCAATAAACGATTTACATTTTTCGCAGACCCAGATGGGTTGCCTTTGGAATTGTATGAAAATTAATCAGTGATATTTTAAAAAAACTTTAAACTAAGTTTATTAATTAAAGATTTATGAATTGAATATTCCATATGTCTTTTATCGATATCAGATCTCTCTCTCTCAATTAGATCCTCATTAATGCTAGTAAATACTCTAAATTTTTTATTTATACTTAAAATAATTTCAGATCTAATATTATTCTGAATTTTTAAATCTTTTTTCTCAGTTCCTAATATTTTATTTAATTGATTTGTAGATGTATTAATATTTTTAAGATTATTTTGATATACTAATTTTAGTACAATTTTTTCTAATTCTTCCAATTTGGAAATGAAATCTAAAATCTCATTTTTATTTTCTCTTTGATTTTGTAATGATTTATTAATTTTTTTAATTTCATTTTTTTGTATGTAAACTAAAATCATTAAAATAATACAAAATATTAATAAAATTAAAAATGAAATAAATTGAATATTATATTCAAGTGCTTTCTTGTCATACACTTTTATTTTTGTTTTTTTCATTTCATTTATATCAATAGATACTGAAAAAAGACTGTCTATCGATAAGTCATATAATTTTATTGAATTCTCTGAAGTATAAATAATGTTATTTAAATGCCTGCCTCTCAATTGGACATATTCTGTAATTTTTCCAGGATTAACTTCATATGTTATATTATTTCTAAAGTCTAAATATAATGCACCGCCTTTTTTTATAGAATTTATAATTATTCCATTTTCGGTTTTTAATAAACTCTCCAAATCTTTGAATTTTTCAGCAATAGCATTATTTATTATAAATGGGTCTTTTATCCAATTTTTAAGTTTAAAATCAAATATATCTAATAACAATTTCGAATTTTCATTATCATGTTGAATATATTCTGAATATCCTGGCTCATAGATTATATATAACTTACCATCTTTTTCATCAAAAAAATATATACAGTTAATTCCCGAGGCAACATTTACCAGCCTATTGGTTTTAATTATATCCCATTCTTTATTTTCTACATCAAAGTATCTAACACCACCATTCATTGTCCAGAAACCATAGCCACCAATGCTAAAAATGGTGTCATTATAGCTAATATTAATCGAACCAAAATTAAATCCATCATATCGGGTTTCGTCTAATCTAACTAAACTGTCATTTTGAGTATTTATGAAAACTTTACTTGTGCCATTTAAGGTCACATAGAACTTTTCTTTTTGTTTTATTATCTCTTGTGTTTCAGTTCTATTTTCTACCTCATTAGGTAATTTAAAAATTCTTTGATTTGGGTTGTTTAATCTAATATTTTGAGCTACTTCCTCTTTTCTAAGTAATTCAATAATTCTATTCTGATCCTGTGCTAAGCTAGTAGCAAAAATTAGTAAAAAGTAGATGTTTAATACAATTTTCATTTTTTATAAGTATTCAACAAATATATAGACTATACATCATCAAATATACCATTTAATAAAACAATTTATATATATGTTTAATATAAAAAGTATTTAAAATCAACAAATTATATCACAAATTAACAATTTATATCATTTATTTACAAGTGCCTTTTTTCTTTATGAAACTTACCATGATTTGATTTGTATGTTTAATAAATAGCGTAAAATATTGAACAAAATTTTCTCGCTTTTTTAACTAAAAAGTTAAACATATGAAAACATTTCGCAGATTTGCAGTTTTATTTTTGTTATGCCTATGTGTATTTAATTACTCTAAAGCCTCTACAAAACTAAATTTCTATAATAATATTTATGAAATAACACCTCCTCCATTTACAGTTCCAACTTCGATTACTGGTTTTTCAGCTTATCAAGATTTTCAAGGTAAGAGGTATTTTAAATCAACAAGTACCACTACATGGAAAACTGCGGCAAGAATTGCAGACTCTTTAGGAGGTCATTTAGCTATACCTAAGAATAGTGCAGAAAATACTTTTTTAATAAATTTTATTACCGCAGATTCTTGGATTGGTATCACTGATGAAGCTGTTGAAGGGACTTGGCTTGATATACATGGTAATACTTTAACTTATACTAATTGGAATGCTGGTGAGCCAAATAATACAAACGGAGTTGAACATTTTGGACATTTAATTAAAACTCTTGGAAATTGGAATGATGCACCAAACACATCTTTATACAATTTTGTTGTTGTTTTTGATGGAGTTGATACAAGATCATGGACTCAGGTTTCAACAACCACCAAATCCTTTAATTCTGTTTGGAATTTCACTTTACCTGCAACTGATCCAAATAAAGAGTACAAGTTAATAGTTAGTGGAACTTGGGGAATTGCAAATGGCATTCAGCACAGAGATGCAGCATTTGAATGTTACTCAAATATTAATATAAATACTTATTACAGCAACGGAAATACTCCTTGGGCTAATCGTGCTTGTGCTGATGGTAATAATTGGCAATTTAATGGATCGTGTCCGCCATTGATACCAACATACCCTTCTGGTTACGCCACTGATCATGTATACGAATATTTGATAGGTAAGGGTATTGCTGGTGGCTATCCTATTGCTTTTTGGGATGGTGCTACTGGTGATAATTCTGGTTCTTTAACTTTTACTTTATACGAATCCACAACAACTGTAACTAATTTAGTAACAAATACCCCCTTTGATCTTACTGTGAATACTCTTAACGGAGGGGCTCGAAATGTATTAAACTGGAGTTCAAATAATACAGATAAGCTAAAGTATTTTAATATTTATAGATCAGAAAATAATGGTATTAATTATCAAATCATTGGTAAAACAAATCAAAACTCATTTATTGATTCTACTACAATTGGTACTAAATCGTACAAATATAAAATTACGGAGGTTGACAAATTTGCAACCAATAATATTTTAACAGCTGGACTTGTTAATGACTTTAGTTTTGAAAATTCTCCTAATGATACATATTATTCACTTACTACAGGCACTGTAAATGGCGCAACATTAACAAATGATAGATTTGGTATTGAAAAAAGTGCTTATGCTTTTAATGGGTCCTCATACATTGAATATCCAAATACAATAGCAAATTTAACTTCAGGTAATGTTTTTACAATTTCAGTTTGGGAATATAAAACACCATCTAGCCAAGGAACCAATCTTATTGCAAAATATTGGAATTTAGATGCAACTTTAAGTCAATTGTCTATAAATACTAATAGTGTTATTGGTAATGGGATGAATAGCATCAGTTTTGCGGAACCACCATCAGGCTGGAATCAATACACAATTGTATTTAAAGCAGGAACAAATAATACAAAAGTTTATCGAAATGGCAATTTGTTAGTTTCAGGAACTTTAACGTATAATGCTTCTACTACAGCCACTAAATTTTATGTTGGAAGGATAACTGCAGGGGGGTCGTATTCTGAATTTAATGGAAAAATTGATGACATTAAAGTTTTTAACAGAGAGCTTACTTCTTCGGAAATCACAGCTTTATATAATAATGAATCAATAACAAATACTAATTCTGAATCTGGGTTTTCAAATTCTATAGCAACCGTTGCAAGTAATAAATCAATATATGTAAATAAAATTACTGGTAACAATAATAATACTGGAACATTAACTTCACCTTTTTCAACAATTCAATATGCAATAAATAATGCAATAAGTGGTGATACTATAATAATATCTGATCACATTTACTCCGAGAGCTTAAGTATTACCAACTCTTTTGATAAGATTATAATTGCGTCAAAATATATATTTGATTTTGATTCGACACATATTAAGTCTGCTATAATTGATGCAACAAATACTAGTTGGACAAACATTCACATAAACTCAAATGCGAATTTGATATTTAAAGGAATTACATTTAAAAATGCCAAAGGCAGATTGCTTTCAGCATCTGGGAAAAATATAAGCTTCTTATCTTGTCAAATTTCAAATCTAGGTTATAATAGTTCAAATATTACGGCAAATTCGATTATTGCTTCAAATGTATATATTGATAGCACATCTGTATTTAATAACAATTATATTTCAGGTATTGTAACTGCCGATAGTGTCTCTTTCACAAACTCTAAATTTTATAATAATAGTGGAGCCCTTGTGAGTAATAGTGGAGGAGGAATGGGTGGTTCGCCCGCATCAGCATACATTTTCAATTCTTTGATTTTAAATAATTCAAGAGTTGTTGGTGCTCAAAATACACAAGGTGATTATTTTATACACAATGTAGTTAGGCAACACGTAATCAGAAATAAATTCTCTACTAATAATTATATGAATATTCTTGGAGGATCAAATGTTTCTTATCAAAAAGTGATTAATAACTTATTCTATAAAACTTCTGGCACAGCTATTGCAAGGACAGTTAATGTTGGAAGTAGTGATAGCTTAATATTAATTCATAATACATTTATTGCTAATACTGCTGATTTTACCGCACATCCAAATGGATTTTGGAAAGGATTAATTTATAATAATATTTTCTCAAGTAGTATAACATTTGATGGCCCATCTCCATCCGGGTTTAATTTAATAACATTTAAAATGCTTGGTAATTTATTTAGAACTTATCCAACATTTAATCAGATTGACACCTCTGGTTCGTTTCAAAATAATTTATATACGTCAATTAAATATAAAGATTCTATTAATTTAGATTTTACTTATGATGACTCTGAGCCAAAATTAGGAAATGGTTATCTTATTACTTATCCTATATTAGATGATATTAATGGAACACCAAGACCTAATCCGCTTGGTTCAAAACCCGAAGTAGGTGCTTTCGAAAGTAAAAAATCTGCTTCAATTCCTAATAGTCCTTCATTAAGCGCGCCTGAATCTAACGATAAAAAAGTGATTCTAAGATGGACGGATTCAAATACAGGTGGTATTGTAAAATATCGTATTTATAAGGACTCTGTTTCAATTTCAGGGGCTACAGCTTCAAATATAAATAATGGTTTAATTGCTTATTTCCCATTTACTGGTAATATTTTGGATAGTAGTGGTAGGGGTAATAGTCTTTTACAAAGCAATATTACTGCAACTAGTGATCGCTTTAGTATTAACAATAGAGCATATAATTTAAATGGAAGTAGCGCCTACTTGCAGTCAACAACTTTAAGTGAAGAGATTACAAATAAATCTTTTTCTGCCTGGGTTAAATTATCAAATAATTCTCAATCTGGTGGAGGATTAGTTGGTATACAAAGTCAAGATGGGAGTGTTTTTGATGCAGTTGTTTACAATGAAACAAATCAAGGATGGGGTTTTGGAAGTGACTATCTTGGAAGATCAAAGTGGTCAGGTGTAAAAGAAGCTAGTACTAGTAATTGGGTTCATGTTGTCGCCACTTATGAAGCTAATTTATATAAATTATATAGAAATGGCATATTAATAGACTCTACAAAAAATTATAACATTGTAAGGTTTCCAACTACTAGTAAAATTAATATTGGTAAAAGACATGATGGAGGTAGTAATCCTTTTTTAGCAGGAGATGTTGACGATGTTAGAGTTTATAACAGATCTATAAGCTCTTCAGAAGTTTTAAATCTATTTAATTATGAGTCAAAAAATTATGCAGAAAGGTCAAATAGTGGAACAACCGTTTCATTTTATAAAGAGATAAATAGTCCTACTTTAACTTACACCGATACTGTTTTTGGTTATAAAAAATATTACTATAGAATAACAGCTATAAATACAAATGGAGTAGAAAGTGACTTAAGTAATGAAGTATCAATTACTACTCAATCTGTTGCAGATATTAAGCAGGTCTGTGTAGGTGCAACATTAACATTAGCTTCAAATTCTACAACAACATGGACTCAAGTGGGGGTTCCTCTTACAAAGTTAATGACAACTGGTTGGACCGCTACTCTTGCAGGAACAGATCCAAATAAAAAGTACAAACTAGTAGTTTCTGGCACTTGGGGGATTGCTAATGGAGTAAGACACAGAGATGCAGCATACACAAGTTCTAGTTCTTCTGTTGCAATAACAGCTTCGGGAAGTAATCCGGTTCCAAATAGAGGATGTGATGCAAACTGGTTATTTGAGGGATCATGTCCACCGCCCGTACCAAATTCGCCATCTGGTTATGCTTCTGATAATACTTATGAATATTTAATAGGAAATGGTAAATCAGGTGGTTTTGGAATTGCTTTTTCTGATGGTAACTATGGAGATAATACAGGTTCTTTAACATATACATTATATGAAAGTGCAGCTAGTTCGACTACATCTTTATTGAGTACAACTACTAAAGCTATGACCTCTGCTTGGTCTACTAATTTAGCTGCAACAGATCCTAATAAAAAGTACAAACTAGTGGTTTCTGGTACTTGGGGTATTGCAAATGGTGTTCAACATAGAGATGCAGCATATACAAGTTCTAGTTCTTCAGTTGCAATAACGGCTTCAGGGAGTAATCCGGTTCCAAATAGAGGGTGTGATGCAAACTGGTTATTTGAAGGGTCATGTCCACCACCTGTGCCAAATTCACCATCAGGGTATGCTTCAGATAATATGTATGAATATATAATTGGAAATGGTAAAGTTGGTGGATATACAATTGCATTTGAAGATGGAAATTATGGAGATAATTCCGGATCATTAACTTTTAAATTATATGAATATACAGATGGTATATGGTCGAGTTCTGATCCAAGTATTGCAACTGTAAATTCAACTGGAGTAGTTACAGGTATCGCACCAGGTATCGCTCGTATTTTATATACTTCTACTTCTGGTTCTGGAAACACAAGCGATATTCAATCTGTTAAAGTAAATGATTTACCTTCTAAACCGGTGGTAACAGCTGGTATTTGGAAATTAGTTAGTTCTGTAACAAAACCAATGACAAGTGCTTTCAGTCAAAACTTTAGTTCTTCATCTACAAAAAAGTATAAATTAATAGTCAGTGGAACATGGGGTATTGCTAACGGAGTAAGACATAGAGATCCGGCATATACCAGTTCAAGTTCATCTATTGCTATAACTGCTGTAGGTAGCAATCCATTACTTAATAGAGGGTGTGATGCTAACTGGTCTTTAGATGGTTCTTGCCCACCTCCTACGCCTACAACCCCAACAAGTTATAGTTCAAGCAATAAGTATGAATATTATTTAGGAAGTGGAAAGTCAGCTGGATTTACAGTCGCTTTTTCAGATGGTTCATATAGTGACAATAGTGGCAGTTTAACTTTTGATTTTTATGAATTAGTTGAAACTCCAGTAAATAAATTATGCGTAAACTCTAGTGCAGATTTAGTACCAAATCCATTAGTTGGTCATTCAATGAGATGGTATACTTCTGCCAATGGTGGTACAGCAAGTTATATTCAGCCGAATATTTCTACTTCTTCAGCTGTTTCAAATAATTTTTATGCAACACAAGTAAATGAAATAAATTCTTGTGAAAGTCCAAGGCAGCTAATTACAACAGTTGTTAATGCAAATCCTATAGCACCAGTTGTACCAATTTCGGGAGTTAATCTTTATCAAAATTCAACCCCTGAACCTTTAAAAGTAGACACGCTTGCCGGAAACTCTGCATTTTGGTATACATCACTTAATGGTACTGGTTCATTTTTAGCACCAACTCCATCAACCAATGTCGTTGGCTCAACTATTTATTATGTATCACAAATTTCAAATTCTACTAATTGCGAAAGTCCTAAAGCTACTTATACTGTTATTGTGAACTCTTTGCCAACAAAACCAATTGTTATGGTACCGGCAAACAATCAAATAAAGGTTGAGACTTTACCCAAATTTTACTGGTCAAAAGCTCAAGGAGTTATTTCTTATAATTTTTTATTATCTAAAGATTCAAATTTTGTAAATAATATTATAGATACAATCATCTCAGATACACAATTTGTTTCCAATAAATCTCTGTCTAATAATTTAAATTATTATTGGATGGTGAAAGTCAAAGATGCATCAACATATGTTAAATGGAGTAATATTAATAAATTCCAAACATATATTTTACCACCTGTATATAAGTCTATTTCAGCAGTAGGTAAAGTTATTAGTTATAACTGGACTCAGTCAGATACAACTAATGTAGTTGGGTATAAGGTATATAGAGATACAATACCATTTACCCCTGGATCTGAATTAGATTCAGTTCTACTTAAAGGGCTAGTTGCTCATTATGGATTTAATGGTAATGCAAATGATAGCTCATTATATAAAAATAATGCTACAGTCACTGGCGCTACCCTTGTATCAGACCGTTTTGGAATTCCCAATAGCGCTTATGAATTTAATGGCACATCCAATTATATCACTGTTCCGGGAAAAACAACAAATGATCTTACTTCAAACTATACAATAAGTTTATGGTTATATGCGCCAACAGGTTTAAAAGGAGGCCAAGTTTTAGGTAAATGGGGGATTGGAGGTGTTAAAAATGCTGCTTATATATTAACTGTAAGTAGTACGGGTATCTTAAACGTTACCAATAATGATGGGATATCTAATTATGGTTTATCTGCAAGTAGAGCTATTTCACTTGATAAATGGCATCATATTGTGGTAAGATATAGTGGAGATACATTATCATTATTTAGTGATAATACTTTACTTGACTTTAAAAAAGGAATAATGAAAGCTCAGTCTTCGAAGTATAATTTAGATATTGGATGGGAGTCATTTGGAAGGTATCAATATTTTAAAGGGAAACTTGATGACATTAGATTATATGAAAGAGCGCTTTCGGAGAGTGAAATTAGCACTCTATATAATTATGAAAGTGTAATACCATCAAATAGAACGTCTAATAATAATGATAGTAGTAAACTTTTAGTAACAGTTTCAAATAATATTTTTTCAATAATTGATATTGCCAAAGAAAATAAAACATTTTATTATCGAACCTCAGCTGTTAACTCAGATAAGGTTGAAAGTTCATTAAGTAATGAAGCAAATATATTTACACTAGGTAGGCCAACATTGATATCGCCATTGAACAATTCATTTAATGTATCTCAAACGCCTAAGTTTATATGGTCAAATATAAATAATGGTTTTAAAAATCAATTACAAATTTCAATAGATTCCAATTTCACAAAAAATATTATTGATTCAAATTCTTTGGACAGTTCATTTACATTAAATAATAAATTACAAAATAATACATCTTATTATTGGAGAGTTAGATCAATAGGGAAAAATAATACAAGTGATTGGACTAATAGTTACAAGTTTACTACTAATTTGCCAGTTCCAAATTTCTTATCACTAAATGGAGGAAACAAGATAGATACTTTAAGCTGGTCATATAGTGATACAACTGTGATTAAATATTATAGAATTTATAGAGATACACTTGATGCTCCAACTAAGTTGATCGACAGTGTTTCTTCCGATAAATTAAATTATATAGATAGTAAATCATTATTGTTAAATACTAAATATTATTACAGAATCTCTGCAGTTGATAATAATGGAATTGAAAGTGAGTTTAGTTCAACTAGAAATATAATACTTACAAATAAAAAGCCAATTGTTGCTGTTTTAAATGATAAGATTATTAAAGATGCTGGGGAAAATAATTTTGTTAAACAAACTTTAGATGGAAGCTCAAGTAGTGATGTAGATGGAACAATTGTATCTTATAATTGGTATGTAAATGATAGCCTTGTAAACAATAAAGATGCAATATTAACATATACATTTAAACAAGGTACAAATGAAGTTAAATTAGTTGTAGCAGATAATGATGGAGATAAAGATTCTACCTATTCAGATATATCTATAACTTCTTTTGTTAAACAATTTGAAGGTGGATTCTTGGCAGGTATTTCTGCGGTATCTCCTAATTTAATATATACTGCAGATTCTACCTTTGATCCTGCTAAAGGCGCCTCGGTATATCTATTAAATAGATCTGGGAATATTGTTTATCCATTGGTTGTGAGTTCTAAAGTGTATACTACACCATCGGTTGCATCAGATTCCTCGGTATTTATTACCAGTGGAAGTAATTTATATGGTTTTAGTAAAACCGGCGCACCACTTTGGTCAATTATACCTTTGGGTGGAAACTCTTTCGTTACTCCTACAATTGATTCAGTATTACAAAGACTTTATGTCGGTGTCTCAAATAAAAACTTTTTTGCTGTTGATTATAAAACCGGGAAGGTTGTATGGAATTTAATGTCAGATGCTCCAATTAACACATCTGCAGTTGTAACTGGGGATAGAAAATTAGTATTTACTAGCGAGGCGGGTACATTGTATGGTTTTGACATTTTTACGAATCAAGCACAAACTACACCTAAATGGAAAATTTCATTTGGAGATATCATCACAAAGTCGCCTGCAGTAGATGATACTAATAATATTTATATTGGAACAAATACAGGACGTTTAATTAAACTAAAACTTAATGACAATGGATCCGTTACTGTTAAATGGAACGTTACATTGCAAAGTCCAATACAAAGCTCTCCAGTAATTGATGCTGATGGAAATGTTTATGTTGGATTAAACAATGGAGACTTTACAAAAGTGAATCCATCAACTGGTCAAGTTGTATGGACATTTAATACAAATTCAACAATTAATTCCGCACCATTTATTAATGAATATGGCACAATTTATATAGCAAATGAATTAGGTTATTTATATGCAATTGATGCTAATAAAAGATTAAAATGGATGTATAAGGACGTTGATGGTATTGTTGCAAATATTTTATATACAAAAGGTATGTTATATTTTGGTTCATTATCTGGAACATTTACTGCTATTTACGATGATCCAAATTCTGTATCTATAAACACTTCAATTTCATCAAACTCAATCCCAAATTATGTAAGTCAGTCTATAACTCCAACAGGCTCAAGTTCTCCAATTACATCAAGAGAGCCAATTTGGGGTACTTTTCAAGGTAATTATAGAAGATCTGGATCAAAAACGCTTGATTGTCCAATTAAACCAATATTGATTACTCCAAATGGGACTAAAAGTTTTTGTGATTATGATTCTATGAAAATTACATATACGGATACGGTTAAGAATTTTGTATGGAAATATGAGTCTACGATATTATCAAGTTCAAATAAGACACTTGTAACAAATAAATCAGGTAATTATACTCTAGCTGCTACAAATATTTATGGGTGTACGGTTGTTTCTGATAGTTTAAAAATAAGCTCAATACCTAGACCTATAGCGCCTGTTATAGCTAGACAATCTGATGGAACTTTAAGTTCAAATTATTCCTATGGAAATATTTGGTATAAAGATGGATTTACGTTGAGTGACACTTCTCAAACAATTAAACCAAGTAGTATTGGAAACTATAGCTTAAAAGTTCAGCAAAATTCTTGTTTTAGTAATTTAAGTACTCCTTACTATTATGTTGTAACTGATGTGATCAACCTTGAAAATGGACAATATATAAAGCTTAATCCTAATCCTTTTATTTCTCAATTGGTTTTAAGTTTTTCTATTCAAGGTCATTCAACATTAAATGTTGATGTATTTGAATTTGCAACTTCAAGTAAAGTTGCTATTAAACAAAATATAACATCAAATTCTGATTTAGGTTTAAGTGGTCTTTCTTCTGGAACATATGTGGTTCGCGTTTATTCAAATGATTTAAAAGTGAATTCAATATTTAAAATTATAAAATTATAAAATGAAAAAACTTCTTTTTAGTGTCGTGTCTCTTTTGTTCATTAATATTGCTTTAAATGCACAATATGGCATAACTGTTACATTAAAACCTCCAACTGTTGGATCTACTAGTGCTACAATTAATGCAACAGTATCTGGTTTAATATCAAGTTACACTACTTTTGATGTTGTTTATGGTGAAACCCCTGCAAACTTAAATAAGACAAAACGAAGTGGAGTTACGTTTGGACCAGGTGTATTATTGTTGAATGGTTTTACATTAGGTACTACAATTGATAGTTTAAAACAGCAAACAAAATATTACTACAAATATGTTACAAATGACACATATCAGTCCATTACTAATAAATATACTGCTTTAGATTCATTTACTACTACAAAAGAACCATTTAAAGTAAGTATTGTAAATCCAAAAACTACTGATACGGCATCCATAGGAAGTTTTATTTCAAAATTAAATTCTACCGATCCAGGAATAACAAAGCATTCTCTAACTATTGATCCAACAACTTCAAATAAATATTTTACAATAAGAAACGATTCTTTATTTACTGCTGTAAAATTTGACACATTAAAAATTGCAAATTATTCTATCAAAGTAAATAGTCTATTTTCAGATAACACTAGTACAATTACAACTTTTATAATAACTGTTTTGGATAAAACACCACCAACTATTTCAACAAAAATTGATACACTTAATGTTGTGTTAGGTTTAAATTTGTCTGTTAATGTAAGTACTGCTGATTTTAATAAGATTACAACTGATAATAGATCAAATGTCACATTAACTTTATCGAAATATAATTTTGATTGTTCTAATATTGGATTAAACAAGATTGATTTTATTGCTAAAGATGATTCCTTGAATATTTCTACAAAATCAGTATTTGTTAATGTAAAAGACACAGTTAAACCAAACTTATTTGTTGTTAAGGAGAAGACATTATATATGGATTCCTTAGGCAAGGCAATTGTTAAAAGTTCGGATTTAGAATTAACATCTTTAATTCCAGATTCATTGTATGCTAGAAATATGAGTGCGCGTTTTTTATTAGATATGGGTAGCACAAAAAATTTAGTTGACTCTAGTAATGTTCTCACAAATCAATCTGCATCATATGTAGAAGATAGATTTGGAGTAAATAGTGCATCATTGCGTTTCAATGGTATAAATAGCGCAGCTGATATTGGGAAAGATGCAGTTAAGGTTACTACTACTACTCCATATACTATTTCATTATGGGCTAAGCCTGCTTATACTCCAACAACTTTAACAGGTTTTGGGACTTATCAAGATTACAATGGTCATCGTTATTTTAAATCAAATAGCACCTATACTTGGAAACAAGCAAAAGCAATTTGTGATTCATTAAAAGGCTATTTAACTATACCCAATAATTCAGGAGAAAATACATTTTTGAAAACAATGGCTGCTGGAAGTCTAACATGGATTGGCATTAGTGATGAAATTACGGAAGGTAAATATTTATCAGTTTTTGGAGATAGTGTTTCTTATTTCAACTGGAAATCAGGGCAGCCAGATAACTTTAATGATGAAGATTATGTTCATATTGATGCTAATGGCTTATGGAATGACGGGCCTAATTCGTATTTGTTAAATTTCATTATCGAATTTGATATAAATTCAGGGGTCTTTCTGAGTAAATACCAAAATTTAGATGCTGCTAATAGTAGCTTTTTTATTAGCTCATCATCAGTTGCTGGCAATGGAACTAATTCCTTATCATTTGCAACTCCAGATTCAAACTGGAATCATTATGTTTATGTATTAAATAGTGGAACAAATAATACCAAAGTATTTATAAATGGAAGTTTAGTTAAAACTGGCACTGTCAACTACAATCCAATACATAGTGCCACCACACCAGTCTATTTAGGAAGAGTTTCAGGTTCCCCATCTAATTATTATAATGGAATAATTGATGATATTAGAATTTATAATAAAGTTTTAACGGATACACAAATTATAGCTTTATATACTTATGAAAAACTAAAACCTTCAGATAGGTTAAACCAAACATCTGATAATTGTAGTATAACTCAAAAAATAATTTCACAAAGTTCTTTTAGTTGTTCTGATCTTGGAACTAAAACAATTACTTATTCTGTAATAGATAAAAGCGCAAATAGGGTTGATTCTACAATATCAATCACTTTGAAAGATACTATTAAGCCTGTAATCAAAGTTAAGAATGTTATACTAAGGGTAGATAATAGTGCTAATCTGAAATTAGACTATACAGATATTGACGATGGGAGTTTTGATAATTGTTCAATTGATACAAGAGTTTTATCAAAAACAGAATTTGCTTTAAAAGATACTGGTCAAATTATTGTTAATTACACATTAACTGATAAATCTGGTAATTCAAAAAACTCCAATGTGACATTTACACTTGCTTGTAAAGATCCAGTTGCACCTTCTGATCAGACTATTGAAATTTGTCAAGGATCAACTCCAAAAGCACTCCAGGTTAATGCTCCTACTGGTTCTACAGGCACTTTAAATTGGTATACAACAGTATCAGGAGGAACTCCAAGTACTGCAGCACCTAGCCCTCCGACTAATAATACGGGGGTTACAGATTATTATGTTTCACATTTATTAAATGGATGTGAAAGTTCGAAAAGGGCCAAAATATCAGTATTGGTTAAACCAATACCTGCTAAACCTACTTTATCTAGAGATAGTACTGGATCGTTAGTGTCTTCAACTAAAATTGGAAATGTATGGGTCAAAGATGGTCAAGCATTATCTGATAGTTTACAAACTTTCAAGCCAACGTCACCTGGTTCATATCAAGTTAAAAATACATTAAATGGTTGTTTTGTATTGTCTGATCCATATTATTATATTATTACTGATGTCGTTAATCTTGGCTTAAATGAGTTTATTAAAGTTTATCCTAACCCATATATAAATAAGGTTAATATAGAATTTAACTTAAGTTCTTATCCCACATTAAATATTGATATTATTGATATAATATCCGGAGTTAAAATTATTTCCAAACAACCTGTTTCAAATGGGACACCTTTGTATCTAGGTCAACTTTCAGGAGGAACCTATTTAATAAAAATTTATTCTAACGATTATAAAATTTCACATCAATTTAAAATGATTAAAATGTAAATTATGAAAAAACTAACCATTTATTTATTATCAGCATCTTGTATACTATTTGCTTGTAGTAAAACAGGAGGAGATTCTCCTTCACCAACGCCAACGCCTACTCCAACTCCAACACCCTCAGAATCTGCAATAGTATTTTCTATTGATATTGATCCAGGTGCTGGTAATATTTTTGCAGCAATTGGATCTAGCCAAGCCTTGAAATTAAATGTGAGTTCGACATTGCCAACAGCAGGTGTTCAAGTTGATGTTAATACTAAAAGAGATTCTGATGGAGTAACAATTTCTTCAAGTAGTCTTTCAAGTTCTACATCTAGTATCAATGCAAATGTGGATAGCTTAAAATCCGGGGTTTTATGTACTACAACTGTTATTGTTACATCAAAAGGTACTAGCACCAACAGTCAAACAAAGACATTTAAAATAGTAAAAAAATAGAATTTTATGGGTCTATAATCTGCAATATTTAGATTTAACATATTTACATGATATGCTTACTAATTATTTTATTAAATTAAGAATAGTAGAATTTAATCTCAATGTTATATAAATTGCTCGTAACAATTAAAAAACCTGGTCCAGATACCTGCAGATTCACATGCTCATTTGCCTTCTTAGAGCATTGAATTAGATTCCAAATTTACTGCCTCAACCCAAAGACGAGACACATAAAACTCGAGTTGAGCTTAATTCTATGGGAATTTCACAAGAAAAAGGGTAGGATGCAACGGGAAAATATCTCTAAATGACGATTTAGTTCAATAAATTTCAATTGTTAGTAAATCTTGACTTGAATCATATTCAAAATAATCAGAATATAGTACTTTAGCATTACCCCCATTCAGTGTAAAAGCTGTCTTAAATGAATCATAATATCATTTATATGGGAAAGGTTTATCAAAAAATTGCAGGCTTAATCTTAGTAGCCTTTGTTTTTTCAATTAGTAATTTATCTGCTCAGGCTCCTTTAGGTTTCAATTACCAAGGAGTCGCATTAACAAATGCTGGTACTCCTGTTGCAAGTAAAGTTATTTCATTAAGAATTTCTTTAATTGAATCACAGCAACTTGGAACAATTAAGTATCAGGAAACGCATAATGTGAACACTGACGCTTATGGTCAATTTTCAGTAATTATTGGTAATGGACAAGCAATTACAGGTAAGATGAGTGATGTTCAATGGAGCAAGTTCCCATATTACATGAAAGTTGAACTTGATTTAACTGGTGGGACGTCTTATGTTTTTGTTGGTACTTCTCAACTCTTGTCAGTGCCTTATGCATTATATGCGAATAATGCAGGTGCTGCAAGTATTAGTGTGGATAGTGTTAAAACAGAATTGGCTACCATTAAGTTAATTCAGAAGGGGGATAGTATTGTTCTAAATAATAATAGAGGGTCAATTTATATACCTAAAATCGATTCATTATCAAAAGTTACTTCTCAATTAGCTTCAATAAAAGCTGGTGTAGTTAAATACATCAAAGATTCAGTTACTAAAATTC
>JACCDK011182362.1_pt1 | contig 16459 bp, 16 predicted proteins | sample 7445871 | NCBI WGS metagenome assembly JACCDK01 (sample SAMN15323436, study PRJNA562643) | freshwater metagenome | isolation source: river surface water | place: USA:Blue River Watershed | collected 2017-08-15 | reverse complement strand
CAGAAGCGTAAAAGGAGTTAAACACTTAATAAACTTTTCATCCCAGAATGAGACAGTTAAAGATAACCAAACAAGTAACCAACCGTGAGACTGCCTCTCTTGACAAGTATTTGCAAGAGATTGGTCGTGTGGATTTGATTACCGCGGAAGAAGAAGTAGAATTGGCCCGACGCATCAAACAAGGTGATCAAATCGCCTTGGAGAAGTTGACCAAAGCCAACCTTCGTTTCGTAGTATCCGTATCCAAGCAGTACCAAAACCAAGGTCTTTCACTTCCTGATTTGATCAACGAAGGAAATTTGGGATTGATTAAAGCAGCCCAGCGTTTCGACGAAACCCGTGGTTTCAAATTCATTTCGTACGCTGTATGGTGGATTCGTCAATCTATTCTTCAAGCTTTGGCTGAACAGTCTCGTATCGTTCGTCTGCCGTTGAACAAGATTGGCTCAATCAACAAAATCAACAAGGCTTTTGCTAAGTTGGAACAAGAGTTTGAACGTCCTCCTACACCAGCTGAATTAGCTGAGGTTTTGGAAATGACATTGGATGAAGTGAAACAAAGCTTGCGCAATAGCGGTCGTCATGTATCTATGGATGCTCCTTTAAAAGATGGAGATGAAAGTAGCTCAACGATGTACGATGTATTGCAAACCAATGATACTCCCTCTCCTGACAATGATTTGTTGCACGAATCATTGAGAAAGGAAATTGAGCGTTCATTGAAGACTTTGACTACCCGTGAAGCCGATGTTGTGCGTTTGTATTTCGGATTAAATGGAGAGCATCCTTTAACCCTTGAGGAAATTGGTGAGCGTTTTGACTTGACACGTGAACGCGTTCGTCAAATCAAAGAAAAAGCTATTCGACGTCTTAAACACACCAGCAGAAGTAGAATGCTTAAATCCTATTTGGGTTAATTCTAATTACCACATTATAAAAGGTTGTCAGCAATGGCAACCTTTTTTTTTGATTATAAAAAGAAAAAACGATATTTGGTAACAATACCAACTGATATGAAGAAAACTATTTCAATATTGATGCTCATATGTTGCTTCAGCTTTGCAAAAGGACAAAAACTATTCTCTGTTGATTATGAGAGCCAAGCAGACATCAAAGTTTTTGTGGTTCAATATGAAAGTCAAGCCGACTTAAAAGTGTACAAAGTGAAATATGAAAGTCAAGCAACGGGCAATGATGGCAAATGGTTTTTTACTCAATATGAAAGTCAAGCCAAAAAGAACATCTATTTCGTCAAGTATGAAAGTCAGGCGGAATTGAAAATTTTCTTCGTTGATTATGAAAGCCAAGCAGGTTGGAGAAACAAATCAAAAATTGGATTGCTTTATTGATTGAAGTTATCTCTCAAATGCAAGTGAGCGCTACCTTTGCTTCATGAAAGCAACCCTTATTGGCGCATCCGGTTTAGTTGGGAGTCATCTTTTAAAACAATTACTTAATGATCCGCAATTTTCTGAAGTGCGAGTTCTGGTTAGAAAAACCTTAGCATTTCAGCATGAGAAACTTTCTGAAAGTATCATAGACTTTAATGATCAATCATCTTTTGCTAATGCTTTTATAGAAGGAAGTGCTGTTTTTAGCTGTATAGGCACCACTGCTAAAAAGGTAAAAGGCAATCAAAGTGAATACAGAAAAATAGATTTCGATATTACCGTGAATGCTGCTAAATATGCCCACCAAAAACACTGCGCACATTTCATATTTATCTCAGCCATTGGAGCAGATAAACATTCTTCCAATTCTTACCTTAAACTCAAAGGAGAAATTGAAAGCAACATAATGTCACAACATTTGCCCCGTGTATATGCTATTCGACCATCATTGCTTATTGGTGCGAGAAACGAATTTAGGTTCGGCGAAAAAATAGGTCAATGGATTATGCCATTATTCAATTTCCTCATACCCTATCGATACAAAGCGATACGGGCAGAGGATGTCGCAAAAAAAATGGTATCACTTTCACATAGCACATCGTTGGGATTTCAGGTCATTGAAGGCAAATCTTTATTTCAAATTGAGCATGTCTAATTTTCATCCCAACAACATACACAAAAACGGATATTCATTTCCGGAATTGATTGCTTGTGAGCCCACATTGGAGCCATTTGTTTTTGTAAATGAGTTTCAAACTACGACAATCAATTTCTTTGATCCCGCGGCTGTCAAAGCACTGAACAAAGCACTGCTCAAGAAATATTACAATATCAATCAATGGGATATTCCAGAAGGATTTCTCTGCCCGCCAATTCCCGGTCGCGCAGAGTATATTCATCACGTTGCTGATTTGGTAAAAACTAAAACCATCCCCAATAATATCAAGGTATTGGATATTGGTGTTGGTGCAAATTGCGTCTATCCCATTATTGGGGCGCATACCTATGGCTGGGAGTTTATTGGCTCGGACATCAACGATGCCGCACTTAAAAATGCAGAAAAAATCAAGCGTGATAATGCATTTCTAAAAGACAAACTTGAACTCAGACACCAGGCAAATGATACGTGCATTTTTCACGGTATAATGAGCGCCAAAGAATTTTGGGATGTTACTATATGCAATCCACCTTTTCACTCCTCTGAGAAAGAGGCAGACCAACAAGCATTGCGTAAACTAAGAAATCTATACGGGGATAAAATCCCTCAAAAAGAACTAAACTTCAGTGGTCGTAGTCATGAGTTATGGTGTGATGGAGGGGAAATTAGATTCGTCTCTGACATGATCAAAGAAAGCGCAGATTATGGGAAACAATGTTTTTGGTTCACCTCGCTCGTTTCACAAAAAGACAATATTCCAGTCCTCCAAAAAATATTAACCAGCATGGGAGTCAAACAAAGTGTTGTGATGCCTTTATTGCATGGCAACAAACAAAGTAGAATTTTGGCCTGGTCTTTTTTAACTGCGCAACAACAAAAAGAGTGGAAACTCGCTCGATGGATGTAATATGAAGCACCTAATTATCTTAATCATTCTTATACCTTTTCATACTTTAGGAAATAGCACTGATCCTCTTCCCTTGTATTCTATACAATTTTACGGAGAGGGATATTTGGGAATGTCCACTTATCAAAACCGAAAGTTTCAAGAAGACTTTTATTACAATCACCATCAATTGAGAAGTCCCAAATTCAATTACGCTCAGGTACTTTTTGAAAAAAAATACAACACCTGGCAATTTCAATTGGGCATTCATGATGGTGTATATGTTCGAAGAAACTATGCGGATCAACCCACCATTTCACAATTGCTATCTCATGCCAACATTCAATACTCCGCAGAAAAACTACCTGGTTTAAAAATAATGGCCGGCATTTTCCCATCGCACATTGGATTTGAAAGTGTTAGAAGCGATGCCAATTTAACGGCGAGCAGAAGTATGCTCGCTGAAAATAGTCCGTACTATGAAAGTGGTATTCAATGCCAATACCAGAGTCTCGATCAAAAATGGAAGTTGGGCATTTATTTGCTTACAGGATGGCAACAAGCACGCGTGGTTCTGCCTGCTGAGCATTGGTCCTTGGGTTGGAGCAGTCAATACAATTTACAAGACAGATGGAGCATCTATTACAATGGATTCTCAGGCTACACGACAACCGGCGTCAATGAAGTGAGAAGTTATCACAATTTCTACTCCCAGATTTCTCGTGAAAAGTGGTCATTCATTGCTGGCCTTGATTATGGTACAGCTCGAGTCAGCAATGTGGATCATCAATGGTTTTCTCCGGTTGCCATTGGTCAATTCATCAGCAGTAAATATTGCAAAGCCGCTGTTCGTTATGAATATATGCAAGTTCCTTCATCAGCATTTCTATTGATTGATCAATCTACCATCTATGACAGCCGATCAGCCATAAGCGCCAACATTGACTTTACAACATCAAAAAACTGGTTGTGGCGATTGGAATACAAGCAAGCTTGGGGATTGGGGTATGAAAATGGAAACAAAGACATGAATTGGCGAAACAATAATTTAATTTTATTGAGTCTTTCCAAGTCGTTTCAATTGTCCTTTTGATGATCGCCACTCTAATCCTTCAATTTCTATTCTTCGCTCTTCTCTAGCCTTTTTGGCATATATACTTTCCTTGACATTGTTTCGATCATCACTGACAGCTACAGACATAGATTCACCATAAGGAAGCGATTTTATTATCAATTGATTTCCGATAAAAGTCTTTAATGATCCGTTGTTCCAAAGTTCCAAATCGTTTTGAATAGAAGATATTCTCCGTTGAGTTAATCGCAAATTATAATCTCCTGCTGCCAATGGGCTCGCGAAACCACGAACAACCAATACCAATGTATCACCCTTGGTCAGTCGAGATTCCAATATGGCCATAGCCCTATGCCATTGTTTGAATCGATAAATCAATTGAGCTTCTTCAAATTGCTCCCATTCATTTTCATCATTCAATTCTCGCTTGTAGTCGTCACCCTTTTTCTGATAAGAGATGAAACAGTCCTGGTATGTCCAAGTGGTTACGGTGTCAATTGATTTTGGAGAGGGCTCGTCATTGTGAAAATAAAGCGGTAATGGTAACCACATTTCTAAAAGAGAAATTTCCATGGGAATAGAATCTACAGGGATTCTGTCTTTTGATTTCCAGTTAAAAGCGTATATATCCAAACAGCAACCTGTTCCCCTTCTCGCTGAACTCCAAATCCACTTTTGGCCAATGGAATCTTGTCTAATAGAAATACCGATGTCATTTTGCGGCGAATTGATGGGTAATCCCAAATTGACAACCTCTGTCCAATTATCCGGTGAACCTTTTGCTCTAAAAATGTCAAACTCACCAAAACCCAAATGACCCCTTGAAGAAAAATACAATTGTCCATTGTGACAACTCGGCTCTATCTCATCGTAAATGGTATTGATCCGCTCATCCAATGGTCGTGGTTTGCTCCATTGCCCATTGTCCCAACGAGAAAACCAAATATCCATTCCACCTGCACTACCTTTTCTGTTGCTACCGAATAGAAGATAGCTGAAACCATCCCATTGTCCTATAGCCGGCATCGAGTTCTTAGTTCCAGATGCAGCAATGGATTCAATCAATTTCCAGTTTCCATTTCGGTCTTTGTAAATCAACTGTTGGTCATTATCTCCAAAATATCCCACACCTATCCAACCCTGATTAAATGGTATAATGTGAATCACATTTTGATTTTGAAAGATCTCTTTGAAATTCATCTGGGTCTTCAATGCAGAATCAGAAACTCCCATTTTCCAAGAAAGCGAGTCCCATCTTTGAAAAAAAACACTATCGCCCACCCAATATGCTTGCCCCTCTGAATTTTCCGTATTAATTCCAGCCAATGAAAAATGAACACTATCCACTTTCACTTGATTCATGGCCCATTCAGCAGACTTGATTCCCAATTCGACAGCTTCTTTTTCAGGATGAAATTCCTTTATTCCTTTTGTCTTTTGTTTGTATTTCTTCCAATATTGAATGGCTTGAGAATATCTGCCATTTCGCATATTCAAATTGCCCAAATAGAAGTAGGCTTCAGGCTTAAGCTTGCCCTGATCTTTTTTGATTGTCTTTTCAAACAATTGAATTGCTCGTTCGTCATGATGATTGTGCCAGCACGACCTGGCATACTTGAATCCCAGTTCAAAACTAGAGGAGTCCAAATTGTAAGCTTCGCGATAATACGACTCCGACATTGCATGGTTACCCTCATCTGCATATTGATCACCCCACCATTCATATTTATCTGGGGATTGAGAATAAGAAAGGACAGGAATAAATATGCAAAGCCACCACCAAATGAGCGCGCACCTCTGTAACTTTGTTGCAACCAATGAAAGCAGAATATTGACCATTTCGTGATGAAGGTACTCATTAAAAATATTGCATGGTTCGCCGCGAGCTTATTTTTCTGTTTTCTGTTTTTATTCTCCCTTCTATCATTCCGTCCGAATTGGATTACAACAACCAACATTCGATACAAACCTACTTGTGCTGGCAAGCTCAACGATCGATTTGTAGAATCACAAACAGTCTATGGAGTCGACATTCTTTTTTTAGGATCATCCCACTGCTACAGAGGTTTTGACACAAGACTCTTTAAGAATGAAGGCCTAACTACATTCAACTGGGGCTCATCCTCGCAAACGCCCATACAATCTGCGTTACTACTATCCCAATGCATCAATCACATGCAACCTAAAATGATTGTGCTAGAAATTTTTCCTGATCTGTACCATGGAAATGGATTAGAATCTACGTTGGATTTCATCTCCAATACAGGTGTTCATTCCCTTACCAATTCAATGTTGCTCCAAACCAATGATGTCAGTAGTTACAACACCTGGCTTTATTCTTTCATCAAAAACACAATCAATCCGAAACAAATTATCTCCTGTGATTTTGACATGGAACGATATGTCCAAGGCGGATTTGTAGAAAAACTCAAATTCACTGCACCTGCAAAATTTTCATCTTCACCAATTCAATTGACCATTAACGACAAACAATTGAATGCAATTAAATTCATTTCACAACAGGCAAAGGATAGGCAGATACCGCTCATTTTTGTTCTTGCTCCAATGACAGCAGAATATTACAAACAGTATCAAAATATGGACGAGATGTTACAAATATTAAATCCGTATTGTGACACAATTGTCAATTTCAATCCTGTTGATTCGACATATCAGGCTGAGCATTTTTACGACCCTCATCATTTGAATCAATCGGGTGTTGAAATATTTAATCGACAACTCATTCCGATATTAAAAAAAGAATTTCCTTTATAACATGAAAAAAATTGGCGTTTTAGGTGGTGGCGCAATGGGCGCAGGTATTGCCCAAGTTGCAGCGCAAGCCGGACATCCCGTAATTATCGTTGACTTACAAGAAACTGCTTTAGAACGCGGTTTAAACGGAATTGAATCATCCTTAAATAAGGCAGTTGAAAAAGGGAAAATGACAGAAGAGAATAAGCAGAAAACACTTTCAAATATTCAAACGAGCACTTCTGTTTCTTCATTTGAAGGTTGCGAATTGGTGATTGAGGCCATCATTGAAAAATTAGAAATCAAGCAATCTGTATTTAAGCAATTGGATGAATTATTGCCATCCCATTGTATTATCGCTTCCAATACTTCATCTTTGTCTATAACCTCCATCGCATCTGTGTGCGCACACCCAGAACGAATATTAGGTTTGCATTTTTTCAACCCAGCTCCATTGATGCCATTGGTAGAAATTATACCTGCGACCCAGAGTAAAATGGAATATGCTGAAGATCTTAAGAGTCTAATGTTGAGTTGGAAGAAAGTTCCTGTAATTGCCAAAGACTGGCCTGGTTTTATTGTCAATCGCGTTGCTCGCCCTTATTACAGCGAAGCATTGCGCATGTACGATGAAGGCATTGCATCGCAACCAGAGATTGATCAAGCCATGCGTGCTGCGGGATTTAAGATGGGGCCTTTTGAATTAATGGATTTAATCGGACATGATGTCAATTATGCCGTAACGGAAAGTGTCTTCACTGCCTTTTATTTTGACCCGAGATTTAAACCTAGCCTTACACAGAAGAAATTGGTTGAAGCCGGATGGTTTGGAAGAAAGAGCGGTAGAGGATTTTACATCTACCCAGAGGGTTGTCCTGAAGTGCAATTGAGTGCAGAAAAACAACAACAGATTCAAAATAGAATATTAGCCATGCTCATCAATGAAGCATGCGACTCACATTATTTAGGTTTGGCTTCTGAAGCGGATTTGGATTTGGCCATGACCAAAGGCGTCAATTATCCCAAAGGACTTTTGACTTGGGGAAATGAAATTGGTTTTAACCAAGTGGGTATTTGGATGAATGACCTCATGAATGTATACCAAGATGATCGCTATAGAATGAGTGTCGGATTAAAAAGAAGAATGTCATGAAGAAAAGTGTACAAGAAGTAATGAGTCCTCCACCACCCCATATGGTTGGAGATGGATTTAGAGTTCACAACTATATTCCCGGTTTGGTTGGGATGCAAAGAATGAATCCATTTATCATGTTGGATTATAATTCACCCCATTACTTCCCGCCAACGGATACTCCTCCAGGAGTTGGTGTGCATCCGCATCGCGGTTTTGAAACCGTCACCCTAGCTTACAAAGGAAAAGTTTCGCATCATGATAGCAGCGGAAATTCAGGCACCATTGGCGAAGGAGAAGTTCAATGGATGACAGCTGCCTCTGGCGTTTTGCACAAAGAGTATCACGAAAAAGAGTTTGCCAAGGAAGGTGGCGTATTTCAGATGGTTCAACTTTGGGTTAATCTTCCAGCCAAGGATAAAATGTCTTCTCCTCGCTATCAAGCAATCACGCGAGCAGATATTCATCCCTTGGAATTAGAAAACAACGCTGGTAAAGTAGAAGTAATCGCAGGTGAGTATAAAGGAGTTAAAGGTCCTGCAAAAACTTTTTCACCTGTTTTCTTGATGAATGCATTTTTGAATTCTGGTGGGAAAATTGATTTAAACTTTGCGCAACATGATCATACAGCATTGGTGATCATCAGCGGAAAAATAAAGATTAACGATAACCAAATTGCCGAGGCCAATCAGCTCGTTGTTTTCCAAGATGACGGAACTGATTTTGTCATTGAGGCAATAGAAGAGTCAGTTGTTTTGGTCTTAAACGGAGAGCCGATTCCGGAGCCCATTGCAGCTTACGGCCCATTTGTCATGAATACACGCGAGGAAATTATTCAAGCTTACCAAGACTTTCAAATGGGTAAGTTTGGACAATTGGAAGATTAGGCTGTTGTCGATTGATTGAAATTGTAAAGAAACTCTATTGGGAAAATCATATCCAAATCTCCCCATTCAACATTGCCCATGTTCAAATGAAAGCTTTTAAAGAGGCTTTCATCTGAATACTTTTTAATCATTGGATTGGGATGGTTTTGAATGAAATTAAAAAAATCATTCCGAACTTTTTTTCCATCGGAAAACTCAATCTCCAAGCAAAGCAATCCCAAATACTTGGCATATACTACACGGATATCTGGGTATTTAATTTTCTTATTTTTCATGTTTTTCTATCACCTCAAATTTAATGACTTTATTTAATACAAAAAAGTCCATCCATTTCTGAACAATATCAATTCCATAGTTTTTAATTACAAATTCAACTCTTTTCAAATCTTGACTTTTAAAAGGACGAAAACCTCTTTCTTTAACAATTTTCCAAGAGCTCACTTCACCATTGGAAATAATCAATACAACTCGCATCTGCCTATTATCTTTTCTAACATGAACATGAATGGGCAAATGTTCATTGGAGTAAAAAAAGAAAACTAAATTCTGGTAAATAAATATCTTGGGCATTTTTCTATTGAAAATACCCCTTGCGTCAATTACATAAATAAAACATATAAGGCTGCATAAATCAAAAAATGGCTCGAAAGCCATTTAATTTTTTCACCCAGAAAATGCATTCTTCACCACTACTCATTTAATTTTTCAACCCTAACTTTCGTCAATCCTTTCCCAACAAAGTTCAATTGCTTGGCAGCAACCATCGACAAATCAACGCATCGCTTTGAACGCTGCGGCAATCGGTCATTCACCTTAACAACGACAGAACTATCATTGCTTAAATTAGTAACTTTGATCATAGTTCCAAAAGGATAAGACTTGTGTGCACAAGTATACAATCCTTGCTTAAAAACCTCCCCGCTACTTGTTCTTCGTCCCTCAAACTTATTGTGATAAAAACTTGCGGTTCCCGTTTCCGTTTGTGCATTGCCGTTCCATGGCAGCAATCCCAAAATCAAAGTCGCTACAACGATTACTATTTTCATTTCTTTTCAAATGTTTTAACCCATTGCTGGGAGTTGTTACTAATTACTACTGAATAAATGCCAACTGGCCAGTTGGTAACCTGCAAACTGTATGAATTGACGAATGGCAAATTCTTCCTTTCGACAATACGGCCCTGCATATCGATTACCTGAATCATCTGAACATCGATTCCAACATCCCATTTCAAATTGAGTATTGATTCTGCAGGATTGGGATATAAACTCCAATTGAGGTCAATCTCTTTTTCTTCAATTCCTACAGACGGTAGCAACTGAATATTGTCCACATAAATTTGATTGCCATAATGCCCTTTGTTTTGAAATGCGAAAATGGTAGTTTCATTAAAGTTCAATACCGTATCCAACAACAAAACCTCATGACGCCATTCTTCTGAGGCAGGAACAAATGCATCCGTATTATCAGGAGCTGTTGCCAATTCATCGCCACCTTTTCTATACAACAATTGCCAAGTTGCTCCACAATCTTGAGACGCCAGCACGGCCAAAGTATCACTATACTGACCACCATACTGTGCATAGGCGACATCAAAATGCAAAGCGATCTGATCTGTAGAATTCAAATCCGTTTTTTGCAACCATACTTCATCTCTTCCACCTTGGGCATCCACCCAATAGTTATCAAACTTCATGGAGTATGTTCCATTACCATAAGCACTGCACTGGTCGGAAATATTCCAGTTAAATCCACTGTTGTCCAAATGAAAATAACGCCATGAGCTAGGAATTACCGCATTCTCAAAACTCTCCAACACTGGACCTGAGTATGCAGGCAAGTCTGAGATGTATTGATCTTTGGTCATCGACAAAGTTTGACCATTGTATGTTACTGTCAATGTTACTTGGAATGTCCCTTCATTGTTGTATGTGACCGTTGGATACTTGGAAGTACTTGTATTGGGCGTAGCTCCTTCGAAAATCCAATTATAAGTCGCTCCTTGAGGAACCACAGAATGATCTACAAAATGGATAGCATCTCCAGGGCAATAAAATGTGCGTTGCGAAGCTGCAAAGTCTACCATCATGTTGGTGGGCTCGTACAAAGGAGCTTCCCAAACACCTAAATTCCATGAAGCCAATCTGATTTTTTGATCGCGATAAAAAGGAACCAAACGCAAAGCTTCTGTGCTTACTGGCAATCCTTCACTGTACTCTACCCATTCCGACATGGTTGCATTGCGGTACAAAACCCGACCATTGCTAGTTGCTATATAAACACCACCGTTCGTACCCAAGGCATGCGCAATAGCCCATGGCTTATCATTACCCAGAACAGTCCCTGTAATATTTGTCCAAGACAATCCGCCATCCAGGGTCTTCCATACCCGCTGCGAAACAGCCGCATTGGGAAACGTCAAATAAATTTCCTGGCTTCCACTTCCCAATGAAAAAACCATATTGTTTTGAGTCAACGGAAGGGCCACCAACGACCACGTAACTCCAGCATCAGTTGTTCTCCAGAGTTTGCTAACTGAATTCTCACGCTGTTGAACATACATCACATCATGGTTTGTATAGCATTGCTCAATCCAAAGCAACTTGGCTGCAGCATTGGTTCCAAACGTGAAAAACGGAGCAAATGAAGAAGCATTGTTCGACTTGTACAAAACATTGTCCTTCCCCAAGAAAGCTTCATCATAGTAAGCATGCGAGAACATAATCCGAGAACTCTCGTTGTTCCAGTAACTTTCATTGGGCGAAATAGAAACGGAGAAATTAGTTGGAATTTCCGTTACACTTTCCGGCAATACTTTCCCTTGTATATCACTGAAATACGTTTTGTTCTCGTCGCTGTAATTCACGTAGCCCGTTGCAGCTTCACCTCCTCCTAAACTAAGATAATTTCCAGGTCCATAGTTTTCAAGGTAACCCATGTTTCCGTTGTGGTAACGACCTCCTACCATGATGTCTTCATTCCATCCTTGATCATAGCCCCACAAATTCACCGCGCGAATGCCTCTGTTCTTGGCTGTGAATGACGACATAAAATCTGATGAGAAATGGATTCCGCCATCGTTTGAGCCCCAAATTTCCTCTGTTGTTGGACTAGTCTTGTAAATGCGATACTCTTGTTGGTCCACGTGTAAATAATCTATACCGCCAATGTATCCGCCTACTCCTTGATAAGTCGCTCCTGCATCCTCAGACTTCCAAAGATTAAGGCCACCAATCAAAATTTTATCTGCATCTAACTGCGATGCAATGATGGTTGTGTTGTAATGTATCTGGGTATACGTTCCATCATCTGCAGAGAAGTTCATGAGGTTGGGATGCGTATCCATATTGTATGGTGTACCTATCAATCCATGCGGATTGGACCATGTCTCCCCGGCATCATAACTCACATAAGTTCCAATCCATCCATTGAGTTCCACACCAGAATTATAAGTTCCATAACCAGTCAATAAAACATAAATGCGATTCGGATCTGCTTCAGTCACCGCCATGTGGCCTCCTAAACATTCTACATTTTCAAATCCAGGTAATTCTTGAAACCAACCATTGTCATACATGACAAACGAATTTCCACCATCTGTACTCTTGTAAAACTTGCTTATTCCAAGAGTTGGTTCAAAGTGAACGGTATAAACTACGTCCGGATTGTTGGGTTGAAAATTCACTGTCATACATTCATTGGGTAACTTCTCTGACCAAGTCAATCCCAAATCAATGGATTGAAAAAGACCTTGATTGGTCGCCGCAAAAATCATATTGGGAATAGTTGGATGAAAGATCATTTCCCATGCCGCAATATTTAAATTTTGAAACGATGTTTGACCGGAAATCGACCACGACACTCCCCCATCGATAGACTTCCATATTTCGTTATTGGCAGAAAAGAAAACAATGTCAGGATTGGTCGGGTGAATCTTTACTGCAGATACGCCACCCACCATCAACTGTGCAGTTACATAGGTCCAAGAATTTCCAGCATCTATGGACTTGTACAACCCACCCGACTCCGTGCCACAAAACAAAATTTGCGGATTGGATAACGAGCGATCATGGCAGTATACATTGGCCTGCTCACTGATTTCCGTTTCCGTTCCGTCCGATGCAAGGTGAACTTCAGGGCCGCAATAATTCCAAATGGGATTTCCACCACCACGCTGAGGTGCTGATTGCATGGCAATTGTACTTCCATTTAAATTCGCCTTGATACAATTGACCCAACGCTTGTAATATTGGGTGTGCTCTGTCTTTACAAAAGGATGAGTAGCGAAATAACTTTCATACATCTCCTTAACCCGAGAAACATCCGGATTGTCTTTGTACATCTCCACAGCCCATTCAGGAATGTTCGGATCGTTTTGATGATTCTTGGGCAAATGATGATACTGCGCAAACGCACCAATGGACATCATGATACAAAAAAGGAGTGCAAGGATTCTCATATACCAAAGATAGTAAACAAGCATTGTATATTTAAAACTCGAAAATGATACAATTTCACTTCAATAGCGCCACACAAAAGCATTTCGCGAGACATTGTCACGGAAGTCAAAAAGCAGGCGGAACTTTTTTACCCTTAATCGATCACATTTCAAAGCTGGTTGATATCGCTCATAAACTTGAACCCATTGAAGACAAGGAACAAGGGCGAATGCGAAAAGCCTTTGTATTCGAATACCCCGAGCCCATTGGATATTTGGGAATCACAGCAAGAAGTGAAATCAATGAAGCCAACATTGAATTTGAATATCGAGACAAAGAGCGCATTGCATTTTTGCCTGTTTCAGCGTTGCCTACTACCCGACAATTCACCATCGTGGCCAATTGGAATAAATCAAGATGGAATGTGATTACCGCTTATCCTGGAGGACTATCTATGCCCTTCCCCAAAAAAGGAATGACATCGGATTTGTATGACGCATCTAAAAATTATTGGAATCGGTTTGTGTTGGTGAAGAAGACAATTTAAAGACGTTTTACAATACGCCCTAAAGTGTATTATTTAAGATTGCGAATTTGCCTTTGAGCACTCTGCGTTAGAAAAAATTAAACGCAAAGAACACAAAGGACTCGCAGAGGACCCAGAGATTTCGCATTGGACACAAAGGACGCTAAACGTAATAAGAACAGAATGATCCAATTACCAAAGACTTTGCGCGCATTGCGTGAACTTTGCGCACTCTGCGTTAGAAAAAATTAAACGCAAAGAACACAAAGGACTCGCAGAGGACCCAGAGATTTCGCATTGGACACAAAGGACACAAAGGACGCAAAATGTAATGAGAACAGAATGATACAATTACCAAAGCCTTTGCGAACTCTGCGTGAACTTTGCGCACTCTGCGTTAGAAAAATTTAAACACAAAGGAAACAAAGGTTTCGCAGAGGGCTCAGGTCAGAAAGAGAATGTGAAAGAGATTGAAATTGAATACAACTCCGATTCATTGATTTACAGACTCAACAAAAAACTTAAGACATTCATATCAGCTAAATTCTCCTACTATTCACATACTCCTCCACCGCTTCTGCAGTTGTCAGCCAATTCCGTCCCTCTTTGTATCCTGCTATTTTTCCTCTTCTCACCAACAAACTCAAATACTCTTGTCCATAAGGAACATCCATCTCTTTAATAATGTTGGAAATAGGTTGGTATTGATCATGCGAATTATCCAAATGTCCCAAATAAATATCCAAGGACCGCTCTAATGCCTGTAAGACAATCAATAGTAACTTCTCGTAGTTTCCTTGATTGGCCTTGTTCAGCGCATCATAGTATTTCTTGCGATCTTGTTGCAAAATGATAGCGGGTGGAAAACCAGCACTCATGAGCAAAAGATTAAATATCAAACGAACCGTTCTGCCATTGCCATCAAAAAAAGGATGAATCCAAACCATGCGATGATGAAAAATCATGGCCTTAACAATGATCGGAATTTCATTTTTTTCATTCACCCATTCAATCAACTCCTCCATCAAATCATCCACTTTCAATGCATTGGACGGAGTGAAATTCGCTCCTGTAATTCTGACGCCGGCATTGCGATAACGACCCGCAAATTCCTTCTCTATTCGTTGCAATACCAAACCATGAATGTGCTTGATATCACTTGCCTTTAGTTTGTATTGGCGAGAAACTTTTTCTTCCAATGCCGCAATAGCCTCATGGTGATTGAGGGTTTCAAAATGTTCTCTTAGCGTTTTACCACCCACGGTAATTCCATCAGAAAGTATCACTCGCGTTTCCTGAAGGGTAATGGTATTGCCCTCGATGGCATTGGAATGATAAGTCCATTCCATCATCAAACTCTCCCGCAACTTCTCCAGGGCAATAGCCGGAATGGGACGCAATTGATTGAGCCGATCTTTTTTTTGATTGACTCTTTCCATCATGTCCATTAACTTGTCCTCACCCCATGGATAATCTTTCCAGTTCATTCAACAAATATCGGATAATAAATTTAAATATACAATCCGATAAAATATAATTTCACAAAAAAAAGAGGCCGAAGCCTCTTTCTTTATTTCCAAAATTCTTATTTGAATTTTACTGCTGTAGCTATCTTGGTTGCTGGATCTACTTTGTAGAATCCTTCGCCACTCTTATCGCCTAGCTTGCCTGCTTGAACCATGTTCACCAACAAAGGACATGGCGCATATTTCGGATTTCCAAATCCATCGTTCATCACACGCAAAATGGCCAAACAAACATCCAATCCGATAAAGTCTGCAAGACGCAACGGCCCCATTGGATGACCCATACCCAACTTCATTACAGTATCAATTTCTTCAACACCAGCAACACCTTCGAACAACGTGTAAATAGCCTCATTGATCATCGGCATTAAAATACGATTGGCAACAAATCCTGGATAGTCATTTACTTCTACCGGAACTTTTTGCAATTGCTTGGACATTTCAAATACAGTTTCTGTTACTGCATCTGAAGTGCTATAACCGCGAATTACTTCAACCAATTTCATTACAGGAACTGGATTCATGAAGTGCATGCCAATTACTTGCTCTGGACGTTTTGTAACTGAAGCGATTTTGGTAATCGAGATAGAACTGGTGTTTGAAGCTAGGATACAAGCCGCTGGCGCAAACTCATCCATTGATTGAAAAATCTTCAACTTCAAATCTACATTTTCGGTTGCCGCTTCTACCGCCAAATCAGCGTTGGCTATTCCGGTTTTCAAATCATTCACCAAACTCAAATTGGCCAAGGTTGCATTCTTTGCCGCCTCGTCAATCAAACCTTTAGAAACTTGACGATCCAAATTTTTGGAGATGGTTTGTAAGGCACGATCCAATTGCGCTTGGTTGACATCCACCAAGTTTACTTTGTTGCCATATTGCGCAAACACGTGAGCAATTCCATTGCCCATTGTTCCTGCTCCGATTACGGTAATATTCTTCATGATTTAATTTTCTGATGCGAAAATAAGAATGATTCCCTAGTAACGGACATCATCTTAATTCTGTTTTCATTTGAAGACAAACAGACTTCAATTCCCCCATATGCTTGGTCGCCAAATAAATACGCTCCAACTTGATGGAATGATACTCGTGAATGATGAAATTTCGAAAAGATTTCGGTATGTACCACGGATAATCATATTTCTCTAATCTCGTCTTTGAAATAGCACCTACCGCTTCTCCAAT
>JACCDK010635673.1_pt1 | contig 16462 bp, 18 predicted proteins | sample 7445871 | NCBI WGS metagenome assembly JACCDK01 (sample SAMN15323436, study PRJNA562643) | freshwater metagenome | isolation source: river surface water | place: USA:Blue River Watershed | collected 2017-08-15 | reverse complement strand
TACTTTGCTGGGCGTTGGTGTGCTGGGATTTTTCTTCGCCAAGCTCGAGATCGCGATCGAGGGCGATGCCGGCTGGGCAAAGAACCTGCCGACCTGGCGCATCGAGCACCACTGGCTGCTGGATCTGCTCTGGGGCGGCCGGGCAATGACCGGCTACCATGCCTGGGCATTCTCGCTGGTCGCGCTGTTCTTTCATTTCCCGCTGGTGTTCAGCGGCGACTACTCCTGGAACGCCGAGCTGCGCGCGCTGGGCTGCATCATGCTGTTCTGGGTCACCGAAGATTTCCTGTGGTTTTTGCTGAACCCCGCCTTCGGCTTTGCCCGCTTCGAAAAGACCCATGCAGGCTGGCACAAGCACTGGCTGTGGGGCGCTCCGGTCGAGTACTGGATGTTCACGCCCCTCGGCCTGTGGCTGATCCTGCTGTCCTACCGCTGAGCACCGCCGACAGCGCCTGAGCTCCGCTGTCGCGCTGCGCACGTCCCCCCTCTCCACGTCCGGCGTCCGCTCCTGCAGCGCAATACCCCGAAGTTGTCGCCGCGACATCGGGATTAATGTTGCGCGATAACAACATTTCCTACTGAGATACACTCGTCGCCCTGCGCCTCACGAAAAATAATATTGTATAAATCGTTTATATTAAATACTAAATTTTTCTGAAAGATCATCGCATGACGACCAGAGCGACCCAGGCTGCGCAAAAAACGCCCCGAAAGCGGAGCACCGCCGCCCGCAAGGGTGCCGCAAAGACCGCTGCAAAGACGACCTCGAAAGCCGCAAGCGCCAAGCCTGCCAAGCCTAACCTGGTCAGGGACAGCTTCACCATTCCCGAGGGCGAGTATCAACTGCTGACGGACACCAAGAAAGCCTGTGTCAAGGCGGGCATCGAGATCAAGAAGAGCGAGCTGATCCGTATTGGCATCGGACTGGTCCACGCACTGGGTGTCGCGCGCCTGAAGAAGGCGCAGCAGTCACTGCAGCCCGTGAAGGCCGGAAGGCCTAAAAAGCACAAATAATCTGGCGCTTCATCCTTTGTCGGATGACCCGCGGGTCATACGGCAGATTCTTTTTTTCTTGGAAAAGGAATTCGACATGCAAGGACTTCATCTCACCGCCGATATCGCAGGCTGTCGCATGGACCGTGTGTTGATGACGGATGCGTCGGTCCTGAGAGACACCTGCCTGGCGCTCGTCGAGCGCAGCGGGCTGACCGCCGTCAGTGAGGTATTCCATGAATTCCCGGCCGTGGACGGCAATGAGGCGGGCGGGGTCACTGGCACGGTGCTGCTGGCCGAGTCCCATCTGGCCATCCATACCTGGCCGGAGCTGTCGGCGGTGACGCTGGACGTCTACGTGTGCAATTACTCTATGGACAACAGTCACAAGGCGAATGCCTTGCTCGACGGACTGATCAAGCTGTTCAAACCGAGATCCATCGCCCGGCAACAATTGGTTCGCGGAGAGGTTGGCAGCGCGGCACTGGCTGCCTGAGCGTTGCGGACCCGCTGACCGGCGCCGCAGATGGGGCGCGCCAGACGATCTCGCTCAATCGAAGAAGAATTCCGGCGCGAGAACGGCTTTCAGGAACAGCTCATTGCCCTCCTCACGTTGACGGTGCGAGATCCACCAGGCATTGGATTTGCGCACTGTCCAATCATGCTCAACACCGGTCAGCAGCAGCGAGGCGACCTGCCCCAGCCACGGCTGGTGGCCCACCAGCATGACAGGAGACTTGGCGTCCGGCCAGCCGGCGGCAGCAAGCACTTCGGTAGCGGTGGCCGCCGGGCCAATCTCCGGAACGATCTTGTATCGTCGCCCAAGCGCGTCCGCCGTCTGGGTGGTTCTTGCCGTGGGACTGCACAGCACCCGGCAACCGCTGGGCAGGCTGCGATCCAGCCACGCACCCATACGTGCGGCCTGCTTGCGGCCCTGTTGCGTCAACTCTCGCCCCTCGTCGGGCTCGCCCGCCTCAGCTTGTGCATGACGCCACAGTATCAGGTCCATCACGCCCCCAGCAGACTCATCAGGTGCTGCTGCGCACTGAATGCCTGCTGCGCGGTGCGGGGCTTGCGGCGCTGATACTCGCCGCTCGCATTCAGCTCCCAGGAATTGAGGTTGTCACGCAAATACGGCTGCAGCCCTTCCTGAATCACGCGCTTTTTCAGTTGCGGATCCAGCACGGGGAAAGCTACCTCGATGCGCCGGAAGAGATTTCGGTTCATCCAGTCGGCGCTCGCCAGATAGACATCATTCGCGCCCTCATTGAGGAAATTGAAGATGCGGCTGTGCTCAAGAAAACGGCCAACGATGGAGCGCACGCGGATGTTCTCCGACAGGCCAGGCACCCCTGGGCGCAGCGAACAGGCGCCGCGCACGATCAGCTCGATTTTCACGCCGGCCTGCGATGCCTCGTACAACGCCTCGATGATGGACTCATCCAGCAGCGCATTCATTTTGGCGATGATCTGTCCTACACCGCCTTCGCGTGCGATGCGCGCCTCGTTGCGGATGGCCTTCACCAGTTCGCGCTGCAGCTCGAACGGCGCCACCCACAGATGCTGCATCTTGCGGGGACGGGCGAGGCTGGTCAGACTGATGAAGACTTCGTTGACTTCCCTGCCGATCGAGGAATTCGCCGTCAGCAGACCGAAATCTGTATAAAACTTGGTGGTCGTCGGGTGGTAATTGCCGGTGCCCATGTGGGTGTAGTAACGCAGCTTGCCGGATTCGCGGCGGATCACCAATGCCATTTTCGCGTGCGTCTTCAGACCCACCACCCCATAGACCACCTGCGCGCCGACCTGCTCGAGCCGATCGGCCCAGTTGATATTGGCCTCTTCATCGAAGCGTGCCATCAGCTCGACGACCACCGTGACCTCTTTGCGGTTCTGCGCGGCGGTGATCAAGGCTTCCATCAGCGCCGAGTTCATGCCGGTACGGTAGATGGTCTGCTTGATCGCCACCACCGAGGGATCATTCGCCGCGCTGCGGATGAAATCGATCACAGGCTGGAAGGACTGGTACGGGTGATGCAGCAGGATATCCTGCTGACTGATCGCCGAGAACAGGTCACCGTCTGCCAGCGCAACGGACAATGCAGGCGCGTACGGCGGGAAGCGGAACTCGGGCTTGGACGCCAGGTCGGCCAGCTCGTTCAGGCGCACCATGTTCACCGGGCCATCCACCTGATACAGGAACTCCGGCGCAATGCTGAATTGTTCCAGCAGAAATTGCGACAGGTTGGGCGGGCAGGTCTTGGCCACCTCAAGGCGCACGGCAAAGCCGAAGTGCCGGGTCTGGAGCTCGCCCTTGAGCGCCTGACGGAGGTTTTTCACCTCTTCCTCATCGACCCACAGATCGCTGTCGCGCGTGACACGGAACTGCGAGTAACTGACCACCTCGCGCCCCGGGAACAAGTCCTTGATATGGGCATGAATCACTGAGGACAGCAGACAATATTCCTGCGCGCCCCCGGAAATGCTGGCGGGCAGTCGGATAATGCGCGGCAGCACGCGCGGCGCTTTGATCACGGCGATCGAGGTACCCCGGCCATACGCATCCTTGCCATTGAGCTCGACGATGAAATTCAGGCTCTTGTTGACGATCTGAGGAAACGGATGCGAAGGATCGAGCACGATCGGCGTCAGCAAGGGCCGCACCTCGCGGTCGAAGTAGTCGTGCACCCACGCCCGCTGGGCTTCGTTGCGGTCGGCATGGCGGCGCAAATGAATCCCCTGCGCCGCAAGCGCAGGCAAGATCTCTTCATTGAGCAATGCGTACTGTTGTTTGACCAGCGCCTGCGCTGCCGGGCCGACCAGCCCGAAACCTTGCGGTACGATGCGCCGGGCTTGGTGGCTACCGCTTCCTTCACGCTCCATCGCCATCAGGCTGGCAATGCGAACCTCGAAGAATTCATCCAGGTTGCTGCTCACAATGCACAGGAAGCGCAGGCGCTCTAGCAAGGGCACGGATTTGTCCTGCGCCTGCGCAAGGACGCGGCGATTGAACGCCAGCAAGGACAGCTCGCGGTTGAGTGGCGCGGCCAGTTGGGGCGAAACAGGTACAGGCGGCCTCGATCGCCTGACAGTTGTCTTTTTTGTAGCTCTGGTAGCATTCATACAGGCAAGCTTATTCATCAGGCATGACAAACTCATGACAGCGATCGGGCAGGCTTGAAATCCTGTCATGATCCTGACACAACGCGACTCTACAGTCTCATTCGCAAGTTTTTGTACAACCCCCGAAGCAAACTAGGAGTGACTATGCGAAGCAAGCAAATTTTCAAAGGCATGGCAGCACTGGCTGCTGGCGTGCTGATGTCAGTGTCCGCGCAAGCAGCCGATCTGACCGGCGCAGGCGCGACCTTCCCCTATCCGATCTACTCCAAGTGGGCCGAGGCCTACAAGGCAGCGACCGGCATCGGCCTGAACTATCAGTCGATCGGCTCGGGCGGCGGCATTCGCCAGATCAAGGCCAAGACCGTCGACTTTGGCGCGTCGGACATGCCCCTGAAAGCTGACGAGCTCGAAAAAGAAGGCCTGACCCAGTTCCCCGCCATCATCGGCGGTGTGGTGCCTGTTTTCAACCTCGACGGTATCGCCCCGGGCCAGCTGAAGCTGACCGCTGACGTGATCGCCGGCATCCATCTGGGCAAAATCACCAAGTGGAACGCACCTGAGATCACTGCGCTGAACCAGGGTGTCAACCTGCCGAACATGAACATCACCGTCGTTCATCGCGCTGACGGCTCGGGCACCACCTTCCTGTGGACCGATTACCTGTCCAAAGCCAATGCCGATTTTAAGAACGTCGTAGGCTCGGGCACCGCCGTGAAATGGCCGACCGGTGTGGGCGGCAAGGGCAATGAGGGCGTCGCAGCCAACGTGCAGCGTGTCAAGGGCGCATTCGGCTACGTCGAATATGCATACGCCAAGAAAAACAAGATCACCTTCGCCCAGCTGAAGAACCGCGATGGCGAGTTCGTGCTGCCGGATGACGAGACCTTCAAGGCCGCTGCGGCCAACGCCGACTGGGCAGGTACCCCCGGCATGGGCGTGGTGCTGACCAATCAGCCGGGCAAGCAGAGCTGGCCGGCCACGGGCGCATCCTTCATCCTGATGCACAAAGCACAGGCCGAGGCATTGACTGGCCGCGCAGTGCTGAAATTCTTTGACTGGGCGTACAAGAACGGCGCAGGCATGGCAACTGAACTCGATTACGTGCCGATCCCGCCCGCAACGGTCAAGCTGATTCAGGACAGCTGGAAGTCCAACCTGAAAGATCCTAGCGGCAAGGCCATCTGGTAAGTCGCCCCTGCTCCACTCAGTGCCCGCCCTGTTGCGGGCACTTTTTTTTACTGGCTACGCACTGGCTCCGGCGGCGCCACGGCTCGGGCGGTACCCAGCCGATCATGCCGGCAAGGCTGTTCCGGGGCGACGAAATGAATGTCGGCGAAACCGGCACGGACATTTTCCCGGGTGTTATCAGAGTCAGACGCAATCGCGAGCAGCTGCAACTTGCCCTGCGAGGTGCCGAATGCACGCTCCATTTCCTGAAGCACGTGGACACGTTCTTCCTTCCACGCGCCGGCATCGGCATTGCCGCTGCGCTGGACCACCATCTGCGCACGCGAGGTGTAGGCATTGGGCATCCGAGTGCCAGGTGCATGCCGGTTATCCCAGACAAAATTGATCGCACCATCAGGAAGCTGATGGCCAAAAATGCCTCTGGCCAGAGTCAGCGCGGCCCGATCAGCCATCGTCAGGGATTCCCGCGGCAGCGAGAATGCCAGATAAACCCGCGCGGCATAGTCGTCGCCGCGCTTGCGGGTCATGTCTGCAGACTGAACAACGCCATCGATACGCCAGCGCCAGCACAACACCGGTGTCTGTGCCAGATCCACATCGACCCGTCGCCCCAGCAGCGCCATGCTGGATTCGGCTCGCGCCTCGATTGCCTCGACACCATCCCACAGCAGCTGACGATACCGGGTCGGCGGGACGCTTTGCTCGAGCCGGATCAACTGCCATGGCGCGGGCAGACCGGGCATCGCTGCATCAAATTTGCCGATCATGACCTCTGCCCGGGCCAGCGGGATGCACGCTGAGAGCGTTGCGCAGGCAAGCAGACGGTTCAACTGACTCATGCAGCCCTAACCTCCAGTGGAATTCAGATGAACACGCGCGACCCTGCGCATCACTTCAAGCGCAGGTCAAGAAATCACGCGAGACTGCAGGGACATGGCGGCTGGTTCGCAGCGCGCAAGATCGCGTATCACGACCGACCCTGTCCGGAGTCTAGTATTGGAATATGAATATCCGGTTACATACCAGCCCGATATCTGCGCGCCGGTGTCCTCAGGACGGGTCAGGTCAGGCAACGCCTGATGCCGAGTGCGTTGCAAGCCTTAGCAAAGGCCGTTGAAAGAGAAACCATCACGCATAGCTTTTCGGGGATTCTTGCCTGACATGGCTGAAATCCGGCAAATGCGCAAAGAGATCGCTGGTAAAAATATTGACCAACTGACTGGCCGCTTTCTCTGCGCTGATCTTGCGGGCTGCAATATCGAGCAAGCGATCCCGATGCGACTCAAAGCGATCCAGCGAGCGCCGGAAAGGACGATCTGGATCGCACTCATGCAGGACTTCTGCGATGAACTGGCAGGTAACAGGCTGGCCATCGACCTTGGCGTCCTGCAATACGCTGCCGTGCTCGACGCGCCGCGCCGCGCCAATGAATTCGATGTTCATGATGATGTCTCTGCTGGAAGCTACTGAAAACAGCATAAGAATGCGCCCGGAAAATTGAAAATCTCCCGAAGCGCCCGGTGATTATCTTGCGCTCCTGCCTGAGACACTACTTTCGGCGCAGTGCATCCCGGGCAAAGCATTCGACATTTGATGCAGATCAGCTCAGGGGGGCGTGATCCGTCGGGGTTCCCGGTGGCTTGCCACGGCTTAGGTTCATCACTGCTTGCTGGCTGACCGCAAGGGCTGCCGCAGAAACGGGCAGCGAGGACAGCGGAGCCAGGTCGATCTGCTGTGCCAGTTCGATCGCCTCCGGTATTACATAAAAACCGTACTTTTCCAGACGACGAAGTTCACTGATCAATTCGTCACGTTCCATCGCAATCTCCTCGGGAGTTCCTGCTCCAGTCATTCCGCTTTGGTTGCCGGAAGCCGTCTATGGAGGGTAGCGATTGATTGTTACACCTTGATAAAACCTTCCACGAAGGTTTATTGATTCAATAAACGAATCGAAAAAACTTTGTCTGCATTCGAGGTATCGATATCAATCAGGACAGCATCAGTCACATGATCGCCCGGCACGACAATACGCTGCACATGCGCGATCCGGGGGTCGCGCCCGATGAATGGCCGGTCCGATATGAAACGATGCGTATCGCCCTGAATCAGCAGGATGGGCTTGCCCCACACCGCGGCCTCCTGTCGAAAAGCTTCCATCCAGTCGGCCACGCCGGATTGCGCGATACGGGGATCCTGAAAGAAGGTATCTGCCTGCATCGCGAACACGATTGCGCGATGATTCTTCTTTTTCGCCTCTGCAAACGTGCTGCGCATCCACGCAATATTGGCCTCATTGCGCTGCGCGAACTCCGACGATGACGGCAGTTCAGGCTGCAGATTGTTGTTCGAGCCCACCAGGTGGATCGTGGCAAAGCTCACCTCACGGGTATGCCAGCGCTGGTTTTCCGGAAAGCCGCTGAAGCCGGCCATCCGGGACTGTCGCTCCAGTGCTACAGGCTGCCGGCCAAAACTGGTGTCTGTGGAAAAAAACATCCGGCGCAAGGTTTGCAGGCGCTCGAGAGGATCGTAGGCACCGTTGCTCTTGCGGTGACAATCGGTCCATTCATTGTCACCGGGGGTATAGACCAGTGGTGCATCAAACGCCATGAACTGGCGACGAACTGCCGCAAAGGTCTCGTCGCTGCACACGGTGCCACCCGACTTGATATCGCCGACATGGATCGTGAAGCGAACCGGCTGAGCATTGATTCGTTCGATCAGCCGGTCGAAAGGTTCTGCCTCGTAGTAAGGCATATCCCCAATGGCAGCAAAACGAAAACTTTCTGCTGCCGAGGGAGCCGCGGCACACCACACGCTGCAAGACAAGCTGCACCACAGGCCGAACCGCCGCCATCCAGCCGATAGCATACCGGAGGTCGTCGTGGTGCTCATGCGCTCGCCGTTACCGTCGTCTCGGGGAATTGAATCGTGAAGGTGCTCCCCTTGCCCGGCTCGGACTCGATGCGCAAGCGCGCATCATGGCGCATCAGCACATGCTTGACGATAGCCAGCCCGAGACCGGTGCCCTGTGTCTCACGGGAGCGCCCTTTGTCTACCCGGTAGAAGCGCTCTGTCAGCCGGGCCAGATGCTCCTGCTTGATACCGATGCCGGTATCTCTGACAGAGAACGCAGGCCCCTGTGGGGTCAGCTTCCAGGCGATCGCGATCTCGCCGCCCTCGGGCGTGTAGCGCACTGCGTTCGAGACCAGGTTGCTGAACGCACTTCGCAGCTCGTCCGGGTTGCCTGCGATGTCGGGGGCGTCGGCTTCCAGGCTCAGGCGATGGCGTCCTCCGGAGAGCGCCTCGCCCTCTGCGCGTACCTGCTCCAGCAGTGGACGGATCTCAAAGCTTTCTTCGCGCATCGGATAGTCGATGGACTCCAGCCGGGTGAGCACCAGCATGTCCTCGACAAGATTCTGCATGCGCCTGCCCTGCTCGGCCATCAGCTTGAGATGCTGCATCCGCGTCGCCTGATCAAGACCCGGCTCCGCATTGGCTATTTCGAGGAAGCCATTGATGACGGTCAGCGGCGTGCGCAGCTCATGCGATGCATTCGCGATGAAGTCCCGCCGCATGGTCTCCAGCCGGTCGAACTCGGTCATGTCGTGAGTGACCAGGATCTGGCGGCGATTTTCAAAGGGGATAAGGTGAACGATCAGCTTGCGCTCGCCGATCTTCAGCGTCAGCGGCTCTTCGTAACGACCCAGGATGATGTAATCAATGAACTCGGGGCTGCGGATCAGGTTGGTGACCCGCATGCCCTTGTCCTTCGCGAGATTCAGGCGCAAATGCTGCTCGGCGACGGGATTGCACCACTCGAGGAAGAGCACATCGTCCATGATGACGACACCATCCGGCAGCTGGCTCATCGCCAGCCGAAAGCGGGACAGCCATTCGGCCAGCTCGGTCCGGTTTTTCTGGTCCTCGCGCCGCAGGCGATACAGCTTGGCGAAAATCTCGGTCCAGGAGCCCCAGCCGTCCCTGAGCTTCACTTCGTCCGGCTGATCGAGCCACTGAGACAGGTGGTACATGTAGCGTAGCTGGACCAGTACGAGCACGGTCAGAACGATCAGCGTCACGGCCAGTCCGGCCGTGAAACCCCAAAGATACCAGCCGACAAGGCCGGCACCCCCGATCAGTGCGAAACGCACGGCGACCGGAATCCAGAACAGCGCAGCAGGGCTCATGCAAATTAGGGAGGTTATTTCTCGGACAGCATGTAGCCTACACTACGAACGGTCTTGACGAGATGGTCTGCCGCGCCCAGGGCCTTTCGGAGCCTGAGCACATGGACATCGACGGTGCGCTCCTCAAGCACCGCGTGATCTCCCCAGACTTTGTCAAGCAGCTGGCTACGGGAGAACACCCGTTCCGGGTGGGCGATCAGGAATTTCAGCAGCTTGAATTCCGCATGTCCGATCTCGATCTGTTGACCGCTGACGCTGACCCGGCAGCTGACCGGATCGAGGCTGACCGTACCAAGCGACATTTCCAGCTCGGCATGTTCCGGTTCCTTGCGGCGGATCAGCGCCTTGATGCGCGCGACCAGCTCGCGCGGGGAAAAGGGCTTGGTGATGTAGTCATCCGCGCCCTGATCGAGACCGGCCACCTTGTCCTCTTCCATGCTCTTGGCGGTGAGCATGATCACCGGTAGCGAATTGAACTGGCGGTCGCCACGGATTCGCGAGAGCAGCCGCAGGCCGGACTGATCGGGCAGCATCCAGTCGAGCAGCATCAACTGCGGCCGCTGGTGCTGCAGGTATTGCCAGGCATCGGCGGTGTTGTGGACCGCATCGACCTCCCAGCCGGCCGAGCGCAGCGCAAAGCTGACGAGCTCGACAATCGCAAGCTCGTCTTCAACGATCAGTATCGCAGGGCGCAAACTAGGCATGCTACGGTTCAGGATGCCTTCTCAGCGCTTTGCTGGGTAATTGCATAATCGGTGTGGCGAATGTCCTTGCCCTCAACGATATAGACCACATACTCGGCGATGTTTTTTGCGTGATCACCAATGCGCTCGATGGCTTTTGCGACCCACATCGTGTCCAGTGCGGCCGAAATGGTGCGCGGGTCTTCCATCATGAAGGTGACGGACGTGCGCATCACGCCACGATATTCATGATCGATTTCCTCATCGCCGACGATCAGGCGGGTCGCCTGTTTCGGATCCAGGCGCGCGAACGCATCGAGGGCGTCATGCAATTGCTTGCCAGCCGATGCCGCCATGATGCGCACGATCTCTTCATGAGCGATCGGTGCAAGCCCGCGCTGATGAATGCGGTGCGCGGCACGCGCGATCTTGGTCGCCTCGTCGCCGATACGCTCGAGATCGGTGATCACCTTGATGGTCGCCATCACGGTGCGCAGGTCATTGGCCGCCGGCTGGCGCTTGACGATCAGGTGGGTACAGGCGTCGTCCAGCGCAACTTCCATCTGGTTGACCTCGATGTCGGTGGCAATGATGCGCTCGGCTTCAGCGACATTCAGCGTACGGAAGCAGTTCATCGCATCGAAATACTGCTTCTCCACCAGCCCTCCCATCTGCAGCACGCGCGAGCGGATCGCCTCGAGGTCCAGCTCATACTGTCGGGAGGAATGTTCGGTCATGGTCAGTCTCCTGGATAAAGTCGCGGCTGACCGGGATCAGCCGAAACGTCCGGTGATGTAATCCTGGGTTTCCTTCTTCACAGGATTAAGGAATATCTTGTCGGTCTCGCCAAATTCGACCAGCTCACCCAGGTACATGTACGCGGTGAAATCCGAGCAGCGAGCTGCCTGCTGCATATTGTGGGTGACGATGGCGATCGTGTAGTCTTCCTTGAGCTCGTTGATCAGTTCCTCGATCTTCACAGTCGAGATCGGATCCAGCGCCGAGGTCGGCTCATCGAGCAGCAGCACATCAGGCTTCACGGCCACACCGCGCGCGATGCACAGACGCTGCTGCTGGCCACCGGACAGCGACAGGCCGCTCTTGTTCAGCTTGTCCTTCACCTCGGTCCAGAGCGCCGCCTTTTTCAGCGCCCACTCGACCCGCTCATCCATCTCACCCTTGGACAGGTTCTCGTACAGGCGCACGCCGAACGCGATGTTCTCGTAGATGGACATCGGGAATGGCGTGGGCTTCTGGAACACCATGCCGATCTTCGCGCGCAGCACGTTGATATCTACATCGTTATCAAGGATGTTCTTGCCCTTGTAGATGATCGATCCCTGCGCGCGCTGGCCGGGGTACAGGTCATACATGCGGTTCAGGGTGCGCAGCAGCGTGGATTTTCCGCAGCCGGACGGTCCGATGAATGCGGTCACCTTCTTGTCGAAGATATCCAGATTGATATGCTTGAGGCCCTGAAAGCTGCCGTAGAAAAAATCCAGGCCCTCGACCTTGATCGTCACAGGGGTGTCGCCCGATGCCGCGCCATTGGCGGCCGGTGTGGCGAGAGTGGCAGTCATCATGTTGAGCGATCCTATCCGTTGTTCTTGGTCGAGCGTACTAGTACGCGAGAGATGATGTTAAGGCTCAGCACGCTGAAGGTGATCAACAGCGCACCGCCCCAGGCCAGTTCTCGCCAGTTGTCATACGGGCTCATCGCGAACTGGAAGATCACGACCGGCAGGTTGGCCATCGGCGCGTTCATGTCGGCGCTGAAGAACTGGTTGTTTAGTGCTGTAAATAGTAGCGGCGCGGTCTCGCCGGAAATACGAGCGACAGCCAGCAGCACACCCGTCACCACACCCGCCTTCACGGCGCGCAGACGCACCAGTGTTGCCACCTTCCAGCGCGGCGCGCCCAGCGCAAACGCTGCCTCGCGCAGACTGGCAGGCACCAGCGCCAGCATGTTGTCCGTGGTGCGGACCACGACGGGAATCGCGATCAGCGCGATCGCGAAGCTGCCCGCCCAGCCAGAGAAGTGCTTGATATTCGCCACATAGATCGCATACACAAACAGGCCGATCACGATCGATGGCGCGGACAGCATGATGTCTGTCACGAAGCGCGTGGTCTGGGCAAAGCGACTCTGCTCACCAAATTCCGCCAGATACACACCGGCAAAAATGCCGATCGGTGTGCTGATCAGTGTCGCCACGCCCACCATCAAAAGACTGCCGACGATGGCGTTCATCAGGCCACCCCCTTCACTGCCGGGAGCCGGCGTGGTGTGGGTGAACATATCCAGATCGACGGCGCCGAAACCATTAATCACCAGCACTGTCAGTATCCACAGCAGCGAGGCCAGACCGATAGCCATCGCCATCACCGACAGAAAAATGCCGATGCGGTGCCAGAACAGGCGGCGACGATAAATCGGGTTATCGGATTGCAGCACATTGGACGCCATTATTTGCTGCCCTCCCGCTTGCTCATCCGCAGCAGCATCAGTTTGGCCGCTGCCAGCACGATGAAAGTAATCACGAACAGGATCAGGCCGAGCGCAAACAGCGAGCTCATATGCAAGCCTGCCTCAGCCTCGGCAAATTCATTGGCCAGCGTCGAGGCGATGCTATTACCCGCCGCAAACAGCGACCAGGACAGCTTGTGCGCGTTGCCGATTACGAAGGTGATCGCCATGGTCTCGCCCAGCGCCCGGCCCAGACCGAGCATCACGCCGCCGACCACGCCAATGCGGGTATACGGCAGCACGATCTTGCGCACGACTTCCCAGCGGGTGCAGCCGAGCGCATATGCAGATTCTTTCAGCACCGACGGGCAGGTCTCGAACACATCGCGCATCACGGACGCGATGAACGGAATGATCATCACCGACAGGATCAGGCCGGCAGTCAGCATGCCGATGCCCATCATCGGGCCGCTGAACAGCGCGCCGATCACCGGTACTTCACCCAGCGTCGCCTGCAGCAGCGGCTGCACATGGTCGGCGAACAGCGGCGCAAAAATGAACAGACCCCACATCCCGTAAATAATGCTGGGCACGCCGGCGAGCAGCTCGACGGCCGTGCCCAGAGGGCGGCGCAGCCACACCGGGCAGATTTCAGTCAGGAACAGCGCAATGCCAAAGCTGATCGGCACGGCGATCAGCAAGGCCAGCAGCGAGGTGATCAGGGTGCCGGCGATCGCAATCAGCGCGCCGTACTCTTCATTGACCGGATCCCACTCGATACGGGAAACGAAGCCCGGGCCAAAATGCTCGAACGCGGGCCATGCGCCAATGATGAGCGATATGACAATGCCCATCAGCATGGCCAGCACCAGCGCGGCAAAGCTGAACGTCAGCGCATGAAACAGGGAATCCTGCCATTTGGCGGCGCTGGCGGCGTGAATCAGCCCGGGCTGCGCGGTAGGCGCAGTGGCGGGCTCCGGAATGCTTGCGCTCATGGTCGGCAACGCCTCGGAGGGAGTGGAGCTTGAAAAAGTGTTCACGTCGGAAATGTATCCGGCGAATGTGACACGAAGATTACATCACCTGATCGCTTGTCATAAATGGCCATATTGACAATTTTTCTATGCAGGCCGGGTCAGTTCACGACATCCCTTAGGCCGTGCAGGCACACCCCCACCAAGCCCCCGACCAGCGTGCCATTGATGCGGATGAACTGCAGGTCGCGCCCCACCGGGTGTTCCAGACGTCGCACCAGGGTCTCGGTATCCCAGGACAGCACGACCCGCCGGGCCAGCCCGGCAATCTGGCGGCGCTGCGACAGTGCGAGCGCCGTCAGCAGCGCGCGCGCCTGCTGGTTCAGCGTGGCCTGCATGCGCTGGTCTTGCGTCAGTTGCCGGGCCAGAGAGGCCAGCGCCTGTTGCAACGGCATGGACAGATCACGGCCGGCGAGCAGCGGCCCGGCCATCTCGCGCGCCTGCTCGGCGCCCTCGGGCGTGCGCAGCCAGAGGGCAAGCTCGTTCAGCGACTGCGCAAAACGCTGCCTCGCCTCGCTGCCCGGTGCGCGCAGCTCGACCAGCAACTCGGCGAGGCCTTCCATCAGTCGCAGAAAGAACTCATCATTGAACCGGCGCGGCATCCAGCGCGGGCTTTTGTCGCTGACTTTTTTGTAGATCTCGGCCTGATGCTCGTCGAGGAAATCCGCCATCTGCCCGATCAGCTGATCGAACACGGGCTCATGCCAGCGGCGCGCCAGCATCACTTCCAGCAGCGTCGCCAGCAGCGGCCCCGGCGGCAGCTGACCGCCCGCGCGAATCACCTGCCGCGCCACCCAGCGCCGCCGCGCGGGCCGCGACAGCCATCGGACAGCCAGCACGGCGACATCGATGCGCGCCAGTTCCTGCGCAATCACCTCGGCCTCCAGAAAATTGTGCTCGACGAATTCTGCAATGCTGTCGGCCAGCCGCTGCTGGCTGGCGGGCAGGATCGCCGTGTGCGGCAACGGGATGCCGAAAGGATGGCGAAACAGCGCGGTCACCGCAAACCAGTCCGCCAGACCGCCGACCAGTGCCGCCTCGGCGAAGGCCGTCGCATAACCGGATAGCGGATGCGTGCTGCCTGCCCAGTGCAGCACCGCCAGCAACAGCGCCATCAGGGCCAGCAAGCCTGTCGCCTTCTGCCGCATGCTCGTCAGTTGCGCGCGCTGCATACCTTCATTCATTGCGCCGCCCCACTGCACTGCCCTCAGGCTGGATAGTCCTTCGATGGGCGTACCACTGCCAAGTTCAGCAGCGGCAAGTTCACTGCCGCCGGCTGATCAAGGACAAAGTGGATGAAGTGAGCGTGTGCCTCAGGTATTCCGGCGAGGGTAGCCCTGCGAGGTGATGCGCTGCCAGACCGTCTCCTTGTCCTCGTCGGACATGAACACCCATTCGGCCACTTCGACTACGGTGCGGCCGCAACCGCGGCAGACATCGTCAAAGGTGGTCGAGCAGACGGCCACGCAAGGGGTATCGGGTCGACCGGTAGGCGAAGTTGACATGAGTGGCCGGGGTGAAGGCAACGATAAACAAACGGTGCAGAGAAAAACGGTGAAACCGCACCTGTAAAAAAGAGCGGCCCCGCAGGGCCGTCTTGTCGGTCAGGATTGTACGCTCAGACGATACGCTGCGCAGGATCCAGCAGGCAGGCATCCGGGCTGGCTTCCAGTTGCGCCGATTCCTTTGCCTTACCGACTTTCATTTCATCGGGCAGCGGCACGCCGTTCTTGACGGCAGTCATCTCGGCAAGAATGGAGATTGCGATCTCGGACGGGGTCTTGCTGCCGATGTAAATGCCGATCGGGCCGTGCAGCTTGTCCAGTTGCTGCGGCGTCAGGTCGAAATCCACCAGTCGCTCGCGGCGCTTGCGGTCATTCGAGCGCGAGCCGATCGCGCCGACATAGAACGCGTCCGATTTCAGCGCTTCCATCAGCGCCAGATCATCCAGCTTGGGATCATGCGTGAGCGCGACCACGGCGCAGCGGCTGTCGAGCTTCATCTCCATCACGAGATCGTCCGGCATCGCATGCACGACCTGCACGCCGTCCACCTGCCAGCCTTCGCGATACTCTTCGCGCGGATCGCAGACGGTGACTGCGTAATCCATGCCCACAGCAATCTGCGCAAGAAAGCGCGACAGCTGTCCGGCACCAATAATCAGCAGCCGCCAGCGCGGGCCGTGAATGGTGGTCATCGCCGTCTCGGACACTTGCAGGCTCATGCCCGGCTTCGCCGGGCCGAGGGTCACGGCGCCGCTCTGCAGATCCAGCCGGCGCGAGACCAGTTCGCCCTTGCCCAGATGATCGATCAGTTCCGGCACCTGGCTTTGCGCCGACAAGGGCTCGATCACGAGCTGGATGGTGCCGCCACACGGCAGACCAAAGCGGTGCGCCTCATCGGCCGTGATGCCATAGGTGACGACCTCGGGGCGCGTGCGGCTGAGGCCCTCACGGCGCGCGCGGTCGATCAGGTCGTCCTCGATGCAGCCGCCGGAGACAGAGCCGACGACATGCCCATCCTCGCAGATGCCCAGCGTCGCGCCTTCCGGGCGCGGGCTCGAGCCCCAGGTCTTGGTGATCGTGACGAGTTCGCATTGCTTGCCTGCGGCGATCCAGTCGGCGCAGGTCTTGAGTACTTCGAGATCGATACTGTCCATGGCGACTACATTTCAGAATTCGGGTACGGCAGGCGCACGCAGCTATCGCGCACACCGAAAAAAAAAGCTCCCCACCCTCGCGGGCAGGGAGCCTTTCATACACTACTGCATCAGGCGGACTTCAGGCC